>Ga0114129_10008027_pt1 | contig 15035 bp, 12 predicted proteins | sample RhiMetdeltSRZDD1_FD_80071 | JGI IMG/M metagenome (GOLD analysis project Ga0114129, IMG submission 80071) | Populus rhizosphere microbial communities from Tennessee, USA - Rhizosphere MetaG P. deltoides SRZDD1 (version 2) (version 2) | ecosystem: Host-associated > Plants > Roots > Rhizosphere >...
GGCCGCAAGGCCCGAAAATCCAGAGCGCCCATGTCCCGTTCCAGTCTGCGTCTCCTCATCGCCGGCCTTGGCGCGGCGGTGGTGTTCGTCGCGTCGCCGACATTTGCCCAGAGCCAGGACCAAAAGCCGGCCGAGAAGCCGCCGCAGGCCGGGGATGCCAAGGAGGCGCAGAAGAAAATCGACGAATTTGCCGAAGCGGAGAGGCTGTTGGGCGGCCCCGCGGCTAATCCGGAGTGCCTCTGGCTGGGGCGGCGCGTCGTCAGCCTGCTTTGGCGCGACGATCTCGATACCGCTTTCCGTCATCTCGATCTGTACGACCGGTTCGGATGCCCGGCGGGCCATATCCAGGCGACCTTTCGCTGCGTCGTACGTCAGGGGAACATCGATCCGAAAGCGACCGACACCCTCAACGGGCGCGTCCATACCTGCTGGATCAATCCGAACGGGGAGACGCAGGGCACGGCCGCGGCACCGAGCGGCACCACCAACCGCTAATCTGTACAATTGTTCAGCCGGCGTTGCGCTAAGCTGTACAGACGTTCAGAATGACTGCTTAGATTTTCCCGGAACGTTTTTATTGTTGTGTTGTTGTTTTCCTTGAAACGGCCATGACTGATGGCTACTTGCTAAATCACCTCTTGCTAAGGTACGCTCTCGACGACCTTGGTTGAACCTAGGGGACAGGTTCGGGTCTCTGTCTTCTGCCCCGCGTGGTAGCTGTTCTATGCGCTCCGTCGCTGCTGTGGTGGCGCTCGTCGTCTGCGTGCATGCCGGCTTGTGGAGTCTGCTCCAGCGGCAACAGGCGGTCGCCAATATCGATGCTCCGCTCGCGAGCGTCTCCTATTCACCCTATGCGCGGTCACAGCATCCAGACTACGGCGATCGTCCGACGCCGGAGCAAATCCGCGCCGATCTGAAGATCCTCAGTCCGTACACCAACACCATTCGTACTTACAGTTCGACGGGTGGCGGCGAACTCGTGCCGGCAATTGCCGCGGAGTTCGGGCTCAAGGTCACGCTCGGCATCTGGATCGACAAGAACGAAGCTCGCAACGAGCGGGAAATCCAGGCCGCCATCGCGCTCGCCCGTCGCTACAGCAACGTCAACGCTATCGTGGTGGGCAACGAAACGACGCTGCGGGCGGACAAGACGATCGACGAGCTTAAGAGTCTCATTCAGCGCGTGAAGCGAATGAGCCCGGTCCCGGTGACCACAGGTGAAATCTGGACGGTCTGGAGGGACCACCCGGAGCTCGCCTCCGCCGTCGACTTCATCGCCGCGCACATCCTTGAATACTGGGTCGGGATTCCCGCGGAAAAGGTGGTCGATGAAACCATCGACCACTACAACAAGCTGCGCGCGATTCACCCGGGCAAGCGCATCGTGATCGCGGAATTCGGCTGGCCGAGCGCGGGCTACAACATGCTCAAGGCCAACCCTGGCCGCATCGAGCAGGCGGCCGTGCTGCGCGACTTCATCTCGCGCGCCGAGGCCTACGGCATCGATTACAACATCATCGAAGCCTTCGACCAGCCATGGAAGACCAATGAAGGCGGCGTGGGCATGTATTGGGGCATGTTCGATGCGTCACGCCACGCAAAATTCAGCTGGGCCGGACTCGTCAATGACCCCGACCACTGGAAGCTTGCCGGCCTGGCCGTCCTGCTCGGCCTCCTGCTGTCTCTGCCGATCCTGGCGCGCAGCCATGCCACCTTTGGCGAGGCGGTCACGCTCGCCATCGCAGCCAACGTCGCGGGCGCCTGGTTTGCGACTGTCTTTGCCTTTTGGCAGACTCACTATTTCGTGCTCGGGGCCGCTTTCGCGCTCGGGCTCGGTATCGTCCTCCTCATCCCGCTGGTGGCCATTGCGCTTGCGCGTATCGAGGAAATCGCTGCCATCGCTTTCGGGCGCGGACCGCGCCGCCTGATCGCCGCCGCACTGCCTGCGTCCGACGGCTTTGCACCGAAAGTATCGATCCACGTCCCGGCCTATCGCGAGCCGCCGGACATGCTCAAAGCAACCCTCGATGCGCTCGCCCGCCTCGACTACCCGAACTATGAATGCGTCGTCGTCATCAACAACACCCCCGATCCGGCATTCTGGCAGCCTATCCAGGAGCATTGCCGAGCGCTCGGCGAACGTTTCAAGTTCATCAATGAGAATAATGTCGGCGGATACAAAGCGGGTGCACTGCGCCTTGCGCTCGCACATACCGCCGCGGATGCTGAAATTATCGGAGTCATCGACGCTGATTACGTGGTGCAGCCCGACTGGCTCAAGGACTTGGTCCCCGCCTTTGCCGATTCGAAGGTCGGCATGATCCAGGCGCCGCAGGACCATCGCGATGGCGAACGTACTGTCATGCATCACGCCATGAACGGTGAATATGCCGGGTTCTTCGATATCGGCATGGTCCAGCGCAACGAGGCGAATGCCATTATCGTTCACGGGACCATGTGCCTGATCCGTCGCGCCGCGCTCGATTCCACGGGCGGCTGGTCGAGCGACACCATTGTCGAGGATTGCGATCTCGGCCTGCTCGTGCTCGAGCACGGCTGGCAGATCCACTACACCAATCGACGTTATGGGCACGGTCTGCTGCCCGATACTTTCGATGCCTTCAAGAAGCAACGCCATCGCTGGGCCTATGGCGGCTTCCAGATTTTGCGGAAGCACTGGCGCTATCTTTTGCCCGGGGCCAATGGTCTCACCCGCGAGCAAAAGCGCGAGTTCGGCGTCGGCTGGCTCAACTGGCTGGGGGCGGAAGCCATCGGGGTAGTGGTCGCAATTCTCAATCTGATCTGGGTGCCCGTGGTCGCTTTCGCCGGCATCGCCATTCCGGACAAGATCCTCACGCTACCGATCCTCGCGGCATTCGCCGTGACGCTCGCACACTTCATTGCGCTTTATCGGCTGCGAGTGTCGATCCCGGTCGGCCAGATGATGGCGGCGGTAGTCGCCGCCATGTCAGTGCAGTGGACGGTCGCGCGGGCGGTCGGCTGCGGCATATGGAAGGAAAGCCTTCCGTTCATGCGCACCGCTAAGGGCGGCGCAACTTCGAAGGGGCCGGACTTTCCGGCCTTTTGGGAGGCCGTGTTGGCCGCGCTGCTGTTGATTGGCTCTGCGATCGTCGTGGCCACGAACTACAAGCAAATCCACGAGATCAATATTTTCGCCCTGGTTCTCGTGGTGCAGAGCCTTCCCTTCCTCGCGGCAGTGGCGATTGCTGGCCTGGAAGCCTCGCGCTTCAACAGCTTCGCCTACTGGCATGGCCTCAAGGCGCGGATCGCTCTGACTCGGCGTGCCGCCGTCGTCGAAGTCCCGGCCGATCAGAAATCCATCGTCAGCAATCAGTAATCAGGCCACCACAGCGTCGACGGCCATCGATCGGCCTCAGCCCGGCAATGCCGTTTCCACCAGCTTGGCCCAGTACGAGGTCCCGATCGGGATCGTCTCGTCGTTGAAATCATAGGCCGGGTGATGCAGGCCGGCGCTGTCGCCGTTGCCGACGAAGATGAATGCGCCGGGACGTGCCTCCAGCATGAATGAGAAATCCTCCGCCCCCATGACCGGCGCGAAGCGATCATCGACTCGTTCCTGGCCGACCACCTGGGCTGCCACCGCGGCCGCGAACGCCGCCTGCTGCTCGTGGTTCCGGGTGACGGGATAATCGCGTTTATAGGTGAGCTTCGCCGTCGCTCCGTAGAGCTGCGCCGTTCCGGTTACCACCTCGTTCAGACGTCGTTCCAGCAGGTCGCGGACCTCAGGCGTGAGGCTGCGGGCCGTGCCGCGCAGGAGCGCTGCCTGTGGGATCACGTTATCGGTCGAGCCCGCCTGAAACACGCAGATCGAGATCACCGCCGCCTGCAGCGGATCGACGTTGCGCGCCACGATTGATTGAACCTGATTGATGATCTGCGCGCCCACCAGCACCGTGTCGACGCAGATATGCGGACGCGCGGCGTGCCCGCCGCGACCCTCGATCTCGATGGTGAGGCGATCGGCCGCCGCCATCAGCGGGCCGGGCCGGAGCCCAAATTGTCCCACTGGAAGGCCCGGATAATTATGCATGCCGTAGACTTCCTGGATGCGGAAGCGCTCCATCAACCCGTCCTGGACCATGGCCTTGCCGCCAGCACCCCCCTCCTCCGCCGGCTGGAAGATGACGACCGCCGTGCCGGCAAAATTGCGCGTTTCGGTGAGATAACGCGCCGCCCCGAGCAGCATCGCGGTATGGCCATCGTGGCCGCATGCGTGCATCTTGCCGGGCACCGTCGATCGATATGGGAGATCGTTCGCCTCTTCGATCGGCAACGCGTCCATGTCGGCGCGCAGTCCGATGACTCGGCCGCTGTCGTCGCGCTTGCTGCCGCGGATCACCCCCACCACGCCGGTCCGCCCGATGCCGGTCACCACCTCGTCGCAGCCGAAGCTCTTGAGCTTCTCGGCCACGGAAGCTGCGGTGCGGTGGACGTCATACAGGAGCTCCGGATGGGCATGGATGTCGCGCCGCCACGCGGTGATCTCGCCATGCAGGTCGGCAATGCGGTTGACGATCGGCATCGGATCTACTCCTCGCACGGCGGGATCGAGCACAGCCCCCGTCCCCGCCCAAGGATAGGTCGATCGCAAGGGATTGGACAGGCCAAAGCTGCGGCAGCGCTGCTGGCCTATTGACCCCGCACGAGCCCGACCGTACACACCCGCGGACCGAGCCCGTAGCTCAGCCGGTAGAGCACGTGACTTTTAATCACGGGGTCCTGGGTTCGAGTCCCAGCGGGCTCACCAATAAACAACAGGTCAGCAAGCGCCAAACGAAATCTCAGCCGCCCCCACCCCGCTGCAAGGCGCTATTCATCGGGTTCTGATAACGGCCGGTTCGTCTTGCTGCCCGTCTTCATCTTCGTCTTCGTCCTCGAAGTCGTCCTGTCGTCGCCGGGGTCTCGTGGCCGAGGAAGCGTGTATCGCTCACGATGATGGCAGCTCGCGCCCGCCGGCACGTCGGCTAGACCGGCGAGCGTTCCAGGCGTTTGGCCTCAAGTCAGTGGCGCGCGGCGCCGGTCGCCATGGCGATTTTGCGAAAGTTATCTGCGAATGCGGGAAGGCCGAAGCTCATGCCTTCCGCATGATCACTGCCAGGCCGCTGCGTTCCGCAAGTGTCGGTTTACGCCGCTACCAGTAGGGAACCGAGTTCCCTGCTTGAAACGTCAGATCCCACGCGAGCGTCGCACCGTCGCCCTGCTATTGCCCCGATCAGGCTTCAGCCCAGCATGCGGCAATGACGGTGGGGGCCTTCCGCTGTGGCACGCGCTATCAAGATGACAATTCGCGGGGCGGCTGTTTCGCGCCGAAGCATATTGCGCGTGCTGGCATCAGCCGCGTCGGCGTGCGCGCTGGAAGGATGTTCCTCGCTGGCGGGAACGGCCGCTCGCTTCGACGCTGCCGAGCTCACCGCCAATCCGACGCTGCTGATCGCGACCACGCGCAAGCCGGTGAACGGCGCGCGCGGGAAGCCCTGGTTCGGGCCGGACCGCGCCGCGCGCATGAGCGTCGCCCGAGCAAAGCTTGCCGCACCGGACGAGGGACGTTTTTCGCTCGCTTCGATCGGTCTGGACGATTGGCGCATCGAAACGATCGAGATGGTGCCGAAAATCGGGGATCTGCTCGGGCCGGCCGCCGGCATGCGCGACGTGCTGCTGTATGTGCATGGATTCAACCAGACGTTCGAGACGGCGGCACTCGACGCGGCGCGCCTTTCCAATGGTATTCGGTTCCACGGGGAGACGATGGTGTTCTCCTGGCCGTCGAAGGCGCAGCTGTTCGATTATGGTTACGATCGCGAAAGCGCCATGTGGTCGCGTGATGCCCTGGAACAGGTGCTCTCGAGCTTGATCACGAGCCCCGCGGTCGGGCGCGTCCATATCGTCGCGCATAGCGTGGGCACGATGTTGACGATGGAGGCGATCCGCCAGATTTACGATCGGCACGGGGGCGTCGTCGCGGAACGGATCGGTACGGTGGTGTTCGCGTCTCCGGATATCGACATGGACGTGTTCTCGTCCTCGGTCGAACGTATCGGTCCATTTGCCTCGAACATCACCGTCATCACTTCGACGAATGATCGGGCGCTCGCGGTGTCGCGTTGGATAGCGGGAGGGATCACCCGCGTCGGCGCCGCCGAGCAAGCCGTACTCAAGCGGTTGGGCTTGCACGTGATCGATGCCTCGAAACAGGGCTGGGGCATCATCAATCACGATCTGTTTCTGTCGAATGCGCAAATCCGGCTGGTCATCCGTCGCGCCATCGACGGCCAGCGGACGCCGGCGACGGATGGAACGTGACGACGACCCAGCCCCGGCGATCCGCGGCCGCAGCGACACGCACGAGCGCAGCATCCAGATCAGCAGCCTTTGCAAATCTCCAACTTCTGATCCAACTCCTGATCCGCGTTGATACCGCCCTCGCCGCCTTCCTTTCGCAACACGCTCGGCGGCAGATCCTGCACGCGCGGCTGACGATGTCCCACCGGTGCCTGCATGCGATCGTGCGGTCCTATAGGTTCCCGGCGTGGCAGCGAGCTGTCGCGCGCGTCGGTTTGCGGTAGTGGACGGTTGCTTTGCGCGAGGCTGACATTCGGCAAGCCGGCTCCAGCGATGAGCAACATCCCGAGACCTGTCACGAATGTCATCGTTTGCATCGGCGCGCGATGATTGGGGCGCGCGCTGGACGTGTCGGGTCGTTTCATTTGAGGCCTCCGCATGGGAGGGCGCCAATTGGCGTCCGAGATGGGTTAACTGCACGGTATTATAGTCAGACCGAGGCAATAAACCTTGGCTCGGGGACGGTGGTTGAAATCTACCCGTTACCGGTTAATTGCTCTGCCGAAATTGCCGCGTTTAGCGCGGTCTTGCGTCATTGATGCGGGTTCGACCATCTGCCACCCCCGCAAATAGCCGTCCTCGGCCATGGCGAGCGCTATGGCCGCAGGAACCCGAACGCATCGCTGCGGGGCGCCAACGATCCTGCCGGCGGGCTCGCTCAGGTCGACATCCTTGCAAGGTTCATAGTGCGGCCGAAATTTGCCGCTTGATGTCCATCATCCCGGACGCGGATCCCTCATTGATCCGCCATCGGCCCATAGTATGGTCCGTCGCAAGGCGACACCCGAGGAGAACAGAATGGCTAATCGCTTTACAAAACTCGTGGCTATAATTGTGTTCGTTGCGGACACGTCATCGCTCGCAACAGTTGCATCCGCAACGCCGATGGCGCACGGGCTCGCCCTCAAGAACGCAGTTCCTGCCAATGCCGAGACCGTACAGTGGCGCCGCGGATGGGGATATCGCGGAGGATGGGGCTGGGGCGGTGTCGGTGCAGGCTTCGTTGCCGGCGCGGTGATCGGCGGCGCACTCGCTTCACCCTATTACGGCTATGACCCCTACTACTACCCCGGCCCTTACGCGGCGCCCCCCGGCCCGGTGATTTACGGCGCGCCGGGGCCGGCTTACGCCGTCCCCGCTGCTCCCATTGCGGAAGACGCAGTCGCTTACTGCATGCAGCGGTTCAAGTCCTACGACCCCAGGAGCGGGACCTATCTCGGCTACGATGGCGCTCGGCATCCCTGTCCCTGAACGGGGTGGAGCAAGTACGAAAGGGCCGCTCCCGCGCGGCCCTTTTTTCGTGTTCGGGCGAAAGCCCCGCGTCGAATGGAATTGGAGCCGACGTCGCCTGCCTCCACCAAGGGAGGGCGAGCAACGGCTGAACCCGCCGTTGCCGCTCTTCGCAAATCTTGCAACCGGCTATTGCTGGCCCGCGACTGCCCGCGCCTCGCCGGTCAGCTCCAGAATATGCATGCCGGTATTGGCACGGTCGACGACATAGATGTAGCCGCGGTCGTCGGTCTCCACATTGTTGCTCTGGATCGCCGTCTTGCAGCGGTCCTGGCCATCGACCTTGATGCAGCGCTTGTCAGTCGCCTCGGTGATCGAGGGGATAAAATAGCCGATTTCCTTGGGCTGGTAGGGATTTCGCACGTCAACCGCGCGAACGCCGGCATTGAAGTAGGTGATGAACGCGACCTTTTTGTAGAACACCGGCGCCATGCTCTCGTTGGTGGAATGCGCGCCGAACCGGCCGCCGCGCTGACAGAAATTTCCGCTCGCCTCTGGGACCGAGAAGTTCGAGACCACCATCGGCTTGGCCTCGACCGTCACGTCGACGAACCATACGATCTGGCGCTCTTCCTGACATTCGTTACGGATCTGCTCGTCCACGATCATCACGATGTCGCGCACTTTGCCATCCTTGTCATGGGCAAATTCCGCGACAGGCATCTGCAGCATCGGAAAGACGGTGTGAGCGCCGTTGAATGGCAGCATTTCGACCCGGCTGATCTCGGGGTAGCGCAGATTGTCCGGTGTCGGCTCCTTCGGGCCCTTGAGCAACTTGTCGCGGTCGACAATCTGCAGCACGCCGCCCTTGTTGGTGCCGTGACCGAAATAGATGCGATTGCCCTGCGGTCCCGTCGAAACACCCCCATGCAACTCCATCGGCACCGCGCCGGTCGCGCCAGGCTCCTGACCGACCAGGCCAAAGTCCCGGATATGAACGGGCTTGAGCGGATCGCTGAGGTCATAGACCTGAGTCATGCGTCGCACGCGCCAGCCCTCTACGCCGGAGACCAGATAGGCAATGCCGGTGTCGCATTCCCACCAGCTCTTATGCGTGTCCTTGAGACCCTCGATGATCTTGGTGAGCAACGCGGGTTTTGCCGGATCCGTGACGTCCCAGATTTCATGCCCGCGCCCGCCGAAGACACGCAGCATGTAGGTCTTGTTGGGATCGCCTTTGGGCAAGGTCTTGCCGTCGCACACACGCACCATCTGCGCACCGCCTTCCTCATAGTTGCCTGGAAGGCCGGGAATGTGCGCGAGGTATTTCGGTTGCGCCGGATCGGTCACGTCGATGACCGACGTTCCGTTGTACTCGGGCTGGCCGGTAAGCTTGTTCACCGGCTTGGGCACGTCAGGCGTGCCCCCGTGGTGGCCGACATAGGCGATATAGCGGTTCCCTTGCTTCTGAATGGTCGGCTGGTAGGCGCTACGCGCCTGCAGATCATTGTAGCCCACCAGTCGCATGTTCCTGGCTTCCGGGGGATCGCCGAGCTTGGGCGCCTGCGCAAGTGCGGGCACGGCGACCAGAGCTATCAATCCGGCGGCTCCGCTTGCCGCACCGAGCATTCCGCCGATCGAAATTTGGAATCGCATCCCTGTCTTCTCCCTGACTTTTTGTTTCGCTATGCGAGCGCCTTCTTGACGCGGTCGGGCGTGAACGGCGTATGGCGCAGACGCACGCCGGTGAGCTGCGCGATCGCGGCCGCTATCGCCGGCGCCACCAGAGGCGTGGCCATTTGCCCCACTCCGGTCGGATGGTTGTCGTGCCGTTCACGATGAAGTCGATGGCCATGGTGTCCTCCACGAGAATGACAGCGAGTGGCGACGTCGCGGTTAGGGCCGCTTGTTATTCTTCGCCACCGCTACTCACTATTCGTTATTCGCCAGTCGCTTTGTTCCATCGGCGACCGTCCGTCCTGCGCCTACACCAACGCTGCCTTGACGCGCGCGGGGTGGAGCGGAAGATCGCGCACGCGCTTGCCGGTCGCGTTGGCGAAGGCGTTGGCGACGGCAGCGACCGCAGGGCCCTGGGAGCCTTCGCCGGAGCCCAACGGGCGCTCGTTCGGACGGTTGATCAGCTCGACCTCGACCTTCGGTGCCTCCGGCATGGTGAGGATGGGATAGCTCGCCCAGTCACGTGCGAGGATTCCCTCTTTGTCGAAGCGCACCTCTTCCTTCAGTGTCCAGCTCACCGATTGAACAATGCCGCCTTCGATCTGGCTGGTGAGGCCATCCGGGTTGATGATCAAGCCGGAATCCACCGCCGTCCAGGTCTGCGGCACGCTGACCACACCGGTGGCACGGTCGACGGCAACCTCGGCCACCACGGCGACATAGCAGGCCAGGTTCTTGTACTTGGCAAAGCCGATCCCGCGGCCGCGCGTACCATCCCCCTTCTCTCCGTCCCTCCAGCCGGCCTTTTTGGCAACAGCCTCGATCACCGCGCGTGCGCGCGGGTCCTTCAGATGCGCGAGGCGGAAAGCAATGGGATCTGCGCCCGCCGCAGCCGCCAGCTCATCCATGAAGGATTCGAGCGCGAAAACGTTGGCATAGGCACCGAGTGTACGGAGTGCCGAGACGCGGATCGGCATGTCCTGGACGAAATGGTGGACCACTCGCTGGTTCGGGAAATCGTAGAGCGGAATGGCGTTGCGATCGCCGCCGCCGGCAGGTTGCGGCGGGCTCGTCGGTGGTCCCATCTTCTGCGGCTCGGCGAGATACCAGCCCGCCAGAACATTGGTGCCGCTGGTCGATTCCGGCCGCGTCGAGTGGCTGTTGCTCCACACCTCGTATTGCCAATCGGCAATCCTGCCATCGCCGCCGAGCGCGGCCTTGGCGTGCATCACCATGGCCGGACCATAGGGCTCCCAGCCGAACTCGTCATCGCGCATCCACTGCAGGCGGACCGGCCGGCTCGGCACCGCCCGCGCCAGCAGCGCCGCATCGGCCGCAACGTCGTCCGCAGCGTTGTGGCCGTAGCAGCCAGAACCCTCCACGTGGACGCAACGGATCGCCGCGGCCGGCATTTTCAGAACCTTGACCAGTTCCGCGCGCAGCGGAAACACGCCTTGCGAATGCGTCCACACCGTCATACTGCCATCCCTGAACTCGGCGACGGCGCAGGATGGACCGATCGAACCATGCGACATGTATGGCTTGGTGTAGACCGCTTCGAATGTGCGCACATCGGCGGGCGCCGTGGCCTGCTTGACCCCTATGGTCGCGTCCTTGCTGGGCAGCGCTTTGATCACTTCGAAAATACGCGCGGGGTCGGGCAATTCAGGTCCTAATGTCCACTTCGCGCTCTTGCGCAAAGCTTCGCGCGCCTTGATTGCCTGTTCCTCGCGTTCGGCGATGACGCCGAGAAAGGAGCCGTCGCGCACCACAGCTACCACCCCAGGCATTGCCTTCGCCGCGGCCTCGTCCGCACTGTCGAGCTTCGAGCCGTAGCGCGGTGGACGTATCACCCGGCCGTGCAGCATGCCGGCGGGACGCATATCCTGCACGAATGCAAGACCCCCGGTGACTTTGGCCGGGATATCGAAGCGCGCGATGGACTTTCCCACAATCTTATGGCTCGCAGGCGGTTTCGGCGCCGTCTTGGCCGTCGCCTCGCGAGCGAGATCGGGCCTGAGTTCGCCGTAACCGATCTTGCGTCCGTCCGGCGCCGACACGACCCCGTCGGCGACGCGCAATTGATCCGTAGCCACGCCGAGCCGCTGAGCGGCGGCGGCGATCAGGACGGCACGCGCCTCGGCGCATGCCATACGCAGGGCGGTGCCGCTGTTCTCGATTGATTGGCTGCCCGCGGTCTGTCCCTCATTCGGGGTCTGGCGGGTATCGCCGGAAATCATCTTGAGGCGTGCCAGCGGCAGATCGAGTTCCTCGGCGGCGATCTGCGCGAGCGCGGTAAGGATACCCTGCCCTAGCTCGACTTTGCCGGTGAAGATGGTCGCGGTGCCATCGGGGTCGATGCGGACCCAGCCGTCAAGCTTGCGGTTGTTCTGCAGGCTTCCCGGCAGCCGCTCCTGCGTGAAGGCAAGATTAGGATCGAGCGAGAAGGCAATGACAAGCGTACCGAGCCCGCCGGTGAAGCCGCGTCGCGTGAAAGCGGGAGCGTTCATGGTCAGGTCCTCCCGTTGGCCCGGGCTGCGCGCAGGACCGCGCGAATAATTCTGTTGTGCGTTCCGCAGCGGCACAGATTGCCGGCGAGGGCCGCGCGCACGTCCGGTTCGCTGGGCCTTGGGTTGCGGTCAAGCAGCTCCTTCGCCGACATGATCATGCCGTTGGTGCAATACCCGCACTGCGCCGCGTGCTCCTCGATGAAGGCCTGCTGGAGCGCGTGCGGCTTGTCGATCGTGCCGAGGCCTTCGATGGTTGTGATCTCGCTTTTCTCCAACGCACTGATTGGGGTGACGCATGAGCGTACGGCGCGGCCGTCGATCAGCACGGTGCAGGCGCCGCACTGCGCCAGTCCGCAACCGTATTTCGCGCCGTTCAGCTCGAAATCGTTCCGCAGCACGTAGAGCAACGGCGTGTCCGGCTCGGCCGTTACCGAGCGGGGAACCCCGTTCACGTTGAGATTGATGGCCATCCGCGTCTCCCGAAATGTCAGCGCTTGCCGCACCCGTTATTTAAATTTGTTTTATTCTGCGCCGACGCAACGGCGTCGTCGAGCCCCTATTGCGCACCCAGGCCGAGCCGGCGGATCAACGCGCCCTTGAATTGGTAGTCCGCCATGGTTTGTGCGCGGAAGGCGGCGCCGTTGAGATAGCGGATGCTCTGTCCGGTATTGGCGATGATCTGGCGAACGACCTCGCTCTTAACGGCATCGGCGCAATGCCGCTCCAACGCCGTCTTGATTGCGATCGGCAGTCCGCCCGGCGCATAGAGTCCGTTGTGGCCGGGCGGCACGTTGCTGATCGCGCCAAGCTCGCGCGCAGTCGGTACATCCGGATAAGCGGCGTGCCGGTCCTGCCAGAATATCAGCAGCGGTCGGAAATTCTGCCCGTGGATCGTAGATATGGCGGGTGCGCCGAAATCGATGTCGCCCTTTAGCAAGGTCGGCAGCACCGGGGCGTCGCCGCGGAACGGCACCGGCTGGAATTTCAACTTCAGTGCCTCGGCGAAGTTTTCGACCGCCAGATGCGGAATGGTGCCGGTGCCCGCATGGCCGTAGGTCAGCTTGCCTGGATTGTCCCTGGCTGCCGCGATCAAGTCCTGAATCGATTGGAACTTCGATTGCGGCGCAACGGCTATTGTAAATACGTTCTCGAAAATCTGGCAGACATAGTCGAACGAATCGACGCCGTAGCGCACCCCCTTCACCAGGTAGGGCGCGTTGGCGATCGGTGTCGTGGGGCCAAACCCAATCGTGTTCCCGTCAGGCGCAGCCGCCGCAAGCGCGTTGAAGCCGATTGTTCCGGAAGCGCCATCGCGATTATTGACCACCACCGGCTGGCCCGACAGTTCGGCCAATGCAGTCGCGACCGCCCGGCCGATCACATCGACCCCGCTCCCGGCCGGAAACGGAATGATCATTTCGAGTGGACGCGCCGGCCATTTTTGCGCCTCCGCCTCGAATGCGATCGGGGCAAGCGCGATGGCGACGGCAAGAGCGCCCTTCCACTTCATGACGTTTCCTCCGCCTTGAGCCCTGGGGTTAACCCCCAGGCCGGTCTTGTTCGGCGGAGTTTGCGCCAGCCCGGCGGCGGGGTCGAGAGAGCTAAATGCGCTGCGCCGATGTCACATCGCCGCGCAGCCAGCCTTCGCGCGTTTGCGCACAGAAATCCGCGAACTTTTGGTCCGCAACCGCCGCGCGGATGCCCGCCATCAATTGCTGGTAGTAAGCCACGTTGATCGTCGTGAGCAGGATGCCGCCGAGGATCTCGTTCGATTTCACCAGGTGGTGAAGGTAAGCGCGAGAATAGTCGCGCGCCGCAGGACAGCTGCTGGCCTCGTCGAGGGCACGCGCATCGTCCGCGTGGCGCGCGTTCTTGAGATTGACCGGCCCAAATCGGGTAAAGGCGAGCCCGTGGCGGCCGTTGCGGGTCGGGAGCACGCAGTCGAACATGTCAATGCCGCGGGCCACCGCCCCGAGAATATCGTCGGGCGTTCCCACACCCATGAGGTAGCGCGGACTGTCGACCGGAAGCATGGGCATGACCTCGGCGATCGTGCGCAACATGACCTCCTGCGGCTCGCCCACCGCAAGCCCGCCGACGGCATAACCGTGGAAGCCGATAGCGGTCAGAGCCCGCGCGCTCTCGACGCGCAGTTGCGGGTCGTCACCGCCCTGCACGATGCCGAACAGAGCCCCACCCCCTGTCGCGCTTTCAAAGGCCCGCCTGCTGCGCTCGGCCCAGGCGAGCGAAAGCCGCATGGCGCGTTCGAGTTCGCGACGCGGCGCCGGCAAGCGCAGGCATTCGTCCAGCTGCATCGCGATATCGGACCCGAGCAAATTCTGGATCTCGATCGCGCGCTCGGGAGAAAGCTCCACCATGGCGCCGTCGATATGCGAGCGGAAGGTAACGCAGTCATCCGCGACCTTGCGCAGCTGCGACAGCGACATCACCTGGAAGCCGCCGGAATCGGTCAGGATCGGGTACGGCCAATTCATGAAACGGTGCAGACCGCCGAGCGCCGCGATGCGCTCCGCCCCCGGGCGCAGCATCAGGTGGTAGGTGTTGGCGAGCACGATTTCGGTGCCGGTTGCGCGCACGACCTCGGGCGCGAGGCCCTTCACCGTCGCTTGGGTTCCGACCGGCATGAAAACTGGGGTTGCGACCGGCCCATGCGCGGTCGTCATCTCACCGCGGCGTGCGTCCCCGTCCGTAGCCAGCAGGCGGAAGGAGAACGCGTCGGGCCGCGGTGCCGACGACATGACGGGGCCGGATGGTGCCATCACGACTCGGCTTTTGGCCCGCATATCCCTGCGGCGCAAGCGCCGCCATGCGGATCGCCATGCTGGTCGCTACCGTTTCTCATCGGGCCGCCAGCAATGACAGCAGCCCCTTGAGCAATTGCACAGGGCGCGGAGGGCACCCCGGGATGTGCAGATCGACGGGCACCACGGCCGAAACTCCACCGACGACGGCATAGCTGCCGGAAAAGACGCCGCCATCGAGTGCGCAGTCTCCCACGGCGACAACCCATTTAGGGTCCGGCGTCGCGTTGTAGGTGCGCGCGAGTGCCTCGCGCATGTTGCGCGTGACCGGCCCGGTCACTAGCAGCACGTCGGCGTGCCGCGGCGAGGCCACAAAGCGCAACCCGAAGCGTTCGAGATCGTAGAAGGCATTGTTGAGGGCATGGATCTCGAGTTCGCAGCCGTTGCACGAACCGGCATCGACCTCGCGGATCGA
>Ga0114129_10008028_pt1 | contig 15034 bp, 14 predicted proteins | sample RhiMetdeltSRZDD1_FD_80071 | JGI IMG/M metagenome (GOLD analysis project Ga0114129, IMG submission 80071) | Populus rhizosphere microbial communities from Tennessee, USA - Rhizosphere MetaG P. deltoides SRZDD1 (version 2) (version 2) | ecosystem: Host-associated > Plants > Roots > Rhizosphere >...
CCTCAGGGCCCCGGCGCATGTTGTCTGTTCGAAGGCTCGAAACAGCTACGTTGGTTTCTTGACGGGAACGATCATCGACGTCGTGCTCACTCGACCTTGCGAGTCCGTCACCGTCAATTTCACCACAAAAGTGTTGGCGCTTCCGAACGAATGCGAGGCTGTCGATGTGGTGCCGTTCTCTTCATTGTTCCCATCGCCCCAGTCCCATCGATAGCTGGTAATAGTGGCTCCGTTGGAAGGGGTTGAGCCCTTCGCGTCAAAGGTGACCGTTTGTCCGATGACCGGATCTGTGGGCGAGAAGAAGAAGCTCGCGTTGATACCGGTGGGAACTCCGGTTGTCAGATTCAATTGAAGGCTCGTCGAACCCACCTGACCGAGATCGTCGATCACTCTGATGGTGGCTGAGTAAATACCCGGTGCGCTGTACGTGTGCGCCATCGAACCGCTGAATGACGTCGTCGTCGAGCCGTCCCCGAAGTTCCATTCGTACCGCACGATGCTGTGCTTTGCCGCCGGGGTGCCGAGCGCAGTGAATGTCGCCAACTGGTTGACCACGGGCGGGTTCGGAGCGACCGTGAGCGTGACGGTCGGAGCTGCCGGAGCCGTTGGCGTCACGAACTTACGAAGGGTGTTGGTGAGGCCCACGGCATCCGTGACCGTCAATGCCACGTTATACGAACGTGCCTGGCTGAACGAGTGGGTCACGACCCGTCCGACGGCGGTCGTACTATCGTCGAAATCCCATTGATAGGTGCATACGTCAAGGCAATTCGATCCCTCATCCTTGCTTGTCGATGCGTCGAAGGTCGCGAGCTGATTGAGCTCAGGCGCGTCCGGCGTCACCAAGAAGGCCGCCGTCGGCGCCGTCGAATTCGATGTGCCCAGCAGCACGATAGAGAGGCTGCCCGTGATGGCGAGGTCCGAATTTCCGCTAACCGGAGCGGCCGTGACGACGATCGAGTTGTTGGGCATTATGGCCGTTGATCTCGGCGCGACCACCGCGAACGTCGCCTTGCCGTCTGGCCCAGTTGTCACTTGGGATTGCGACAGCGACGCACCGGGGCTCACGCCCAGGTTGACGATCTGGCCTCCTATGCGCAGCCCGCCCGCATCCCGCAACTCGAGGATCACTGTCGACACCGACGTCGCGTCGCGCGGCAACTGTTCCGGTGACGCCGTCATGACAACTGACCGGCCGAACCCCGATGGACCGGACAGGGCCGGCATGGCGTTGTTGTCGAGACCGCAGGCCGCGGCAGCGATCGTCGCAAGGACGAGCCCGCCGAGTGCGGCTGTGCGTCGCAGATAATTTAGCGTATGCATCTTCATTCCTAGTTGGTGGGATCCCCGAAGTCGCCGAAATTGATCCCGATGGAGCCCGTGACTGTGACGCTCTTGCCGCCCAGATCCCTGCCGTAAAACGTGACGTCGGTCACCGTGTTGATAATTTCACCAGATACTTGAAGAGCCTTGAGCGGCGCCTCCTCTTTTGCCGTGTGCCGGACGATTTCAAAAGCCGCCTGCGCCGCTCCTTCGGGAGACACGGAAAATGTCAGCCCCGAGTCGAAGGCGTACGGCACGTCCACACCTTGCACATTGCGGCCGTCCGTGCGGCGGTAGACGACGCGGTAGTGAGTGAACGTCACGGCGTTCAGCGGGCGCGCCACGTTGGTGACGCCGGGCGCACCCTCATCCTTCAACACGATCGCCATCGCGACCCGCCCGTTATCGTTGAAGACTGTGGGCACGTCGACGTTGTTCCTCTTCACCATCGTGATGACGTCGGATCGGAGCGTGCCGCCCAGTTCGTCCGGCTTCGCGCCGGATGCGGCCTGGAGCGAGCGGATGACCACCACCGACGACGACGGCCCTTGTTCATAAACGCCGCATCCCGCCGCCAACATGGACAGGGACGTCAGCACTGCGACGGTTGTCGACTTCGTACTCACAGTTCACTCCTACAGCGTGATGATTCGGGGCGTGATGAAAATGAGCAGCTCGCGGCTTGCGTCAGTGACGGCGTCGCGTCTGAACAGCCAGCCAAGCAGCGGAATCCGTGAAAGGCCAGGCGTGCTGTCCTTGTTCGTCTGTTCGCTGCTGATGTAGATACCGCCGATCACCGTCGTGGCGCCGTTGTTGACGAGCACCTGCGTAATCGCGCGCTGCGTGTCAATCGGCGGAATGCCCTGGATCGCCCTGCTGTAATCGGGCGACGCATTCTCGAGCGCGATGCGCATGATGACCGTGTTCGCCGCGGTGATCTGCGGCGTCACCTTGAGTGTCAGCGCGGCGTCCTTGAACGTAACCGTGATCGTGTTGTTCGCCATGGTCTGAATCGGAATCTGCACACCCTGCGTCATCTCCGCTTCGATGTTGTTCTGCGTCGTCACCCGCGGTGTCGACAGCACGCGTCCCTGGCCCTGTTTTTCCAGCGCTGACAGCGCGACGTCGAGGTTCAGCGCACCGTTGATCGAGCCGAGCGCGACGCCGAGCGCCGTCGTGGCGTTCTCAGCGGCCAGGTTGACGCCGGTCGGGACCGAATCGAAGCCCTGGTTGGGCGACGGTGGCCCCTGCGTCGGTCCGGTGCGACCGGTCACGCCGCCCTGGTTCGGGAATGCGAGTCCCGTCGTATTGCCAATCGTGTTGCTCGCCTGGGCGCCCACGCCCCATTGCACGCCGATGGTCCGGGCGAACTCGCGAGTCGTCTGAACGATGCGCGCTTCGATTTCCACCTGCGGCTGAGGCGAATCGAGCGTGGAAAGCAGCGCTGCGGCGCGGTCGAGCCGGTCCGAAAGGTCGTTGATGATCAGCGTGTTGGTTCGCACGTCGGTCTGGATCGATCCGCGCGGCGACAAAACGGTGGCCAGGAGCAACGGACGGAGGTCCGCGGCTTTCGCGTAGCTCAATGCGCGCGTCAACACCCGAAGCTCGCCCGACAGGGCCTGCTCGTCGGTCAGCTTACGCCGCGACGTTTCCTCATCGGCGAGCACCCCAAGAGGTGCCACCCGGACGATCGTACCGTCCACGACGTACCCGAGCTTGTTCGCACGCAGGATGATGTCGAGCGCCTGGTCCCACGGCACGTCGCGCAGGGATACGTCTACGGTCCCCTGGATCGTCGGATCGATGACGATGTTGAGCGAGCTGATCTCGGCGAAGGTCCGCAGCACGGCTCGAAGGTCGGCGCCCTGGAAATCGAGGCTGACCGGGTTTCCCGTATAGCGAGGTGTGACCGCGGCGGTGGTCTGCGGCACCGGGACGTTCACGGTTGGCGGCACCGTCTGCGCGGCAGCCCGCACTTGCGGCGGGGCGACCTGCACCGGCGGCGACACGACAGCCGGCGGAAGCGCCTGCGACTGCGCCATGTTGGCAACCCGCTGCGGGGTCTGGGTAGCCGCCACCGGCGCCTGCGAAGGCGGCGACAGGAGCACGGCTGCGCGCGTCTGCGGTGACGCAGGAGCGGCATCATCGAAAATGATCGTCAACGCCTGCCGGTCGGGCGACGGCTCGAGATGGTAAGCCGCGCGTCGCTGCAGCTCCACCGCTACACGAGTGCCGAGCGCACTCTTCTCGTTCAGCCCGATACGAACGTTCTGCACCGCCCCCTGCCCCACGGGTGTGAGACCCGGAAGCGCCGACGTCACGTTCGCGAGGTCGACATAAAGCCGCGCCGGCCCCTCCTTCGATTCCTCGACGTTGGTCGTGACCAAAGGACCGGTGCCCTGCAGGGTGATGGCCGTGGCCGCGCCGCGGCGTGACACCAGCAGATCGCGGATGACTGACGACGGGCCGGCAGCGCCGATGACGCCTGCCGCCGCCCGATCGATACGATCGGTTTCGACGTAAATGACGTTCCGGGAGCTGCGGACGCGCGGGCGGATCGGCTGCGCGAGCGTCAGGCTGACGCGCGCGATGGTGGCGCCGTCGAACGCCCGCGAGTTCTCGACCCGTACGCCGGCAATCGGCACGCGCGGATCGACGATGAAATTGTCGGCGAAGCCGACAGCGACGACATCGCGCATCTCGATGACGAACGTCTTCGGGTCGGGTTGTGACGCGACGTACGGCACCGGGTCGGAGGCCTCAATCGAGATCACGCCCGCGCGGTTGTCCACACGGGAGCTGATCCGCTTCAGGACTGCCAGATCCGTGCTGCTGGCGCGCAGCGGCACCATGACGCCAATGCCAAGCGCCGCGCACAGCATCCACAGAATTGCGTTTCTCGGTCGACACGCCATCACTTCGCCTCTTCGGTCTGTCGGAGCACCTTGCGCACCTCGCGCTGTTTTTCCAGAGACAGTGGATCGGTCACCTGCTGAGTGACCACCATGCTGTCCTGGGTAATCGTTCGAATCGTCCCGTCGAGCAGCCGGTCGCCCGCCCTGACGATGTAGGTCTTGGTGTCGGCGCCCTGCAGGATCCCCACGAAGCCGCCCTGGCTTGCGATAGTTCCCTTCAGCGTCACTTCACTTGTCTCGAGTCCCGACAGACCGGCGGCGCGAGCCCCGAGCGTCGGGTTCTGTAGCTGACTGCCGCGCAGCAGCAGGCTGGTGAACGGATCGCGCCGGCCCTCCGGGTGGTACGTGTACCCCTGCGGCTCGAGCGCGGGTCCCGCTGCGGCAGGGCCAGCCGGAGGGGGTGTCGCTGTCGCGGACGCCGCTTGCGTCGCAGGTGCTGCAGGTGCGGCGGGTGTCGCGGGTGTCGCCTTGGGAGCTGACGCAGGCGCGGCGGCCCCCTGGGACGAGGACGCCGGAGGCGGCGTCGGCTTGGGTGCGGGCGCCTGAGGCGCCGTGCGCACCACGTACGGGTTCGCGAACACGAGCACGAGCGCAACGGCGAGCGAGAGGAGGCGCGGCGCCATTTCCATCGCTATTCCGTCCTCGGCGCCGCGGCGGGCGCAGTCGCGGGAACCGCGGGCTTCTTCGGCTCGATGAGCACGAACGTCGTCGCCGTGCAATCGGCGGTGATCGTGTCACCCGAGTTCGCGCCGTTCTTCGCCTTGATGTGAATGCTGGTGACGTTGATGATGCGCGGGAACTTGCTCACGCGCTCCAGGAAGCTGCCCAGGTTGTGGTACGTGCCATCGAGCTGGAGCCCGATCGGCCATTCGGCGTACATCTGCTTGGTCGCCACCGCCTGCGGCGCAAAGCCGCGGATCGTGAGGTCGGACTGAGTCGCCATGCCCTGGATGCGGCGCAGCAGATCGCCCACGTCTTTTTCGTCGGGCAGCACGGGCCGTAGCCGATCCAGCTGTGCTTCGAGCGCCGCGACCTCGCGGCGGAACTCGGGGAGGCTGCGCGCGGTCGCCAGACCACGGTCGATGTCGGCGCGGATCGTCGCCAGCTGCGTCTGGCGCTGGTCGATCGTGTCCTGTACCGGTTTCGCGTACCAGTTCCAGAAAACGCCCGCGCCAAGAAGCGAGAGCACGGCAAACGCGCCAAGCTGGCCGTACCACGGCATTTTGCTGAAACTGAGGTTCATAGCCATTTCTGCGTATCGAGCAGCCCGGAGGCAGCTTTAGCGCTTCCCTCCTGGGGTCGGTGCGGATGGCGCAGCCTTGGCCGAAGGCGCGAGCTGCGCTTTCACCGTGAATTTGATCAAATCGACGCCGCTTCCCGGACCCGTGCCACTGACGGTTTCGACCTTGCTGTCGACGATCTCGATCGGCTTCACGAGGAGCGACGTGTTCCCGAGGTTGCCGACGAAATCGGAGAGCGAGATGAGCGTCGTGCTCTGTCCCTGGATGGTGATGCCGGTCCCCTTCTGCTCGAGGTCGGTCAGCCACAGCATGTCGGGCACGCTCTTGCTGACCGCGTCAAGCAGCTGCACCGGGACACTCTGGCCGCCGCGAAGCTGCTCGATAAGGCCCACGCGCTGCTGCAACTGCACGCGTTGCTGATTGAACGCCGCGACCTCGCGGATGATCGACTGAAGGCGCGCCTGTTCCTGCTGGGCGGACGCGATATCCGCATCGACCTGCGTCGACCGCTGGGCGAGTGAGTAGTACCAGTACCCGATACCCACCGCGGTCACCACGAGCAGCAGACTGCAGGCCAGCGTGAGACGCTTGCCGAGGTCGAAGGCGATCGCGCGCTTTTTGACCTGCCGCTCGCCGCCGAGAAGGTTGATGCGAATCATCGGTCGCCCATCGTTCGCAGCGCGAGACCGACAGCCACTGCCGCCGTCGCCGCCAGTTCGGCGGAGTCTCCGCCAAGCTTCTTCGCATCCCACGTCACGGCGCGGAACGGATCGAATTCCTCGACCGGCGCGTTGAAGCGCTCCTGCACCATCTCGCGGAATCCATCCACGCGCGACGCGCCGCCGCTCAGCATGATCCGGTCGATCTGATCGGACGACGCGGTCGCCTTGAAGAAATCGAATGTCTTCTGGATCTCGAGGAGGACGTTCTCGGTGACCGCACGGAGCACCGGCTGTGCTTCCTCGAACGTGGCGCCGTCAACCGGAATCCTCTTCTTGAGCTGCTCGGCCGATTCGAACGGGAGATCGAGCTCTTTCTGGACCGCCTCGGTGTAGGCGTTGCCGCCCATCGAGATGTCTCTCGTGAACACCGACTGGTCGCCCTGGAGGATGTTGATGTTGATCGCGCTGGCACCTGCGTTCAGCAGCACGACGACGCGACCGGCGTCGAGGCCGTAGTTCACCTCGTACGCGTTCTGCAATGCGAACGCGTCGACGTCAACGATGATCGGCGTCCGGCCCGACTGCGTGATGACGCTCGTGTAGTCGCCGATCTTTTCCTTTTTCGCCGCCACCAGCAGCACGTCCATGCTGCCCCGCGCGTTGGCGCCGGTGCCGGGGTCGAGAATCTGGTAATCGAGGTTGACGTCCTGGATGTCGAATGGGATGTACTGCTCCGCTTCCCAGTAAATCGATTCCGACAGCTCGTTCTCCGTCATGACCGGCAGCGTGATCTTCTTGACGATGACCGCATTGCCCGAGAGCGAGGCGCACACTTCCTTCGTCTTGAAGGCCTTGTTGCCGTCGAAGACGCGGCGGATCGCGTCGGACACCGAGACGGCGTCGATGATGGCTCCGTCGACAATGGCATCGGGCGGCACCGGCTCGATGCCATAGGCCATCACGCGATAGCTCTTCCCCGAGCCCTTCAGCTCCACTGCCTTGACCGCGCTCGATCCGATGTCGAGACCGATGACTGTCTTGGCTTTTCCGAAAAACTGCATGCGTCCTCTGTGTTCCGCGTAAGCTCGGCAACGGATGTGCCATCTGAATTTCCGTGTATCGGCGCGATTTCCATTGAGTGCGCCGAGTCCCGCCTGTTACGGATGTGCAAGCCGCTCACACATTCGTAAGAACGGGGCGTTTCAAAAATTGCTGACGTGCTACTTATCGGCCCTTTTCCGTCGCCGCATCACCAGTTAGGTGGTTCGGCGCATCCCGGGGCGCTTAATCCCAACTGCAAAAGCGAGCGTACGTCTCAAGAGTTGACACTCGCGGGAACCGTCCGTATCATTGGGGTTTGCGGTTGCAGGTCACGTCCCAGCCTGACGGGAACGAGACCCGGGGATAAGGTTCAGAACGAGCCCGAAAGATGGAGCTTGAGAACGAGCCCGGAAGACAGGGCTCGTTGAGCCCCCAGAGCATGAGGTTCCGTGTCAGGCCGGGCCCGCGAGGATTCCCTTTTCATGCGTACGTTCGTGGCAAGCGCGAAGAGCGCAGACAGCCGGTGGCATGTCATCGACGCCCAGGGTCAGGTGCTCGGGCGTGTGTCGACCCTCGCCGCGCGGCTCCTTCAGGGCAAACACAAGGCGATTTACACCCCGTACATCGACACCGGGGATCACGTCGTCATCGTGAATGCCGCGTCGGTCAAACTGACCGGCCGGAAGGATGAGCAGAAGATCTATCGGTACCACAGTGGATATGAAGGGGGCCTGCGCGAAGAGCGCGCCGCCGTCGTCCGCAAGCGGCAGCCGATTCGCCTCGTGGAAGAAGCTGTCCGCGGCATGCTGCCAAAGACCAAGATGGGTGACGCGATGTACCGGAAGCTGAAGGTCTATGCGGGCGCCGATCATCCCCACGCCGCCCAACAACCGAAGAGCATCGAGGTCGCATAGTTTGGCAAGCATCGAATATTACGCAACGGGCCGCCGCAAGACCTCCGCCGCCCGCGTCTTCCTTCGCCCCGGCAAGGGCGCCATCACCGTCAACCACAGAGAGTTCGACAAGTACTTCACGACCGAAGCGTTGCGCACGCAGGTCCGCCGGCCACTCCTGCTCACGGAGACCGGTGAGAAGTTCGATATTCTCGCGACCGTGAACGGCGGGGGCGAGCATGGACAGGCAGGCGCCGTCCGCCTCGGCATCGCGCGGGCGCTCGTGGCGTACAACGCCGAGCTCCGCAAGCAGCTCAAGAAGGACGGGCTGCTGACGTCGGATTCGCGCATCAAGGAACGTAAGAAGTACGGTCTGGCTGGTGCGCGCAAGCGCTTCCAGTTCAGCAAACGATAGCGGCGGAGGCGGATCTGCAGGTCCGCCTGAACGTCAGAGGAGAGGGAGGGAGCTTGTCAGGGATTGCGATGAAGGATCTACTGGAGGCCGGCGTGCATTTCGGCCACCAGACCAAGCGCTGGAATCCGAAGATGAAGGAGTACATTTTCGGAGAACGGAACGGCATCTACATCATCGATCTGAACAAGACGGTGAAGCGGTTCCGCGACGCCGAAGAGTTCGTGACGAACCTTGCCGCCGATGGCAAGACGGTTCTCTTCGTCGGCACCAAGCGCCAGGCTCAAGACGTGATGGCCGATGAAGCGCAGAAGTGCGGCATGTACTTCGTCAACCAGCGCTGGCTCGGGGGCCTCCTCACGAACTTCACGACAATCCAGCGCAGCCTCGGACGCCTCCGCGACCTCGAAGCCATGGTCACCGACGGCCGTTACGACACGCTCTCGAAGAAAGAAATCGCCCGGAACGAGAAGGAGAAGCGGAAGCTCCTCAAGAACCTCGAGGGGATCCGGCACATGTCGCGCCTTCCCGACGCGATCTTCGTCGTCGACACGCGCAAGGAAAAGATCGCGGTCGATGAAGCGCGCAAGCTGAAGATTCCGGTCATCGGCGTGGTCGACACCAACTGCGATCCCGACGAAGTGGACTTCGTGATCCCTGGCAACGACGACGCGCTGCGCGCGATCCGGCTGTTCGCCTCGAAGATCGGGGAGGCCGTGACGGCAGGGCGCGGCATGCGCGAGTCGCGGATCGCCGAAGAAGATGCGGCGCGCGTCGAGGAAGCGGCTCAGGCCGATGCCGCCGCGCGCCTCACTCGCGCGGTTCGCCCGCAGCGGCGCGAAACACCGACGCCCGCCGGCGCCTAGCGACACGCGGGAGCATTCGCGCCGGCTCGCAGTATGGGCCGGCGTTTTTTGTGTACGAAGGACACGAAGACGTACGTTGACTTCGTCTTCGTGCCCTCGATTGAAACAGACTCGGAGAATCCAGAAATGGCCACGACGACAATCACGGCAGACCAGGTCAAACAGCTTCGCGACAAGACCGGCGCGGGCATGATGGAGTGCAAGGCGGCGTTGTCGGACGCCGACGGCAACATGGAAGAGGCGATCACCGTGCTCCGCAAGCGCGGCCTCGCACAGGCGGCCAAGCGCGCCGGACGGGCGACCGCGCAGGGCATGATCGGGAGCTACATCCACATGGGCGGCAAGATCGGTGTTCTCGTCGAGGTGAACTGTGAGTCGGATTTCGTGGCGCGCACGGACGACTTCCAGAATCTCGTGAAGGAGGTCGCGATGCACATCGCGGCCGCGGACCCGAGGTGGGTGCGACGCGAGGATGTGCCGGCCGAGGCAATCGAGAAGGAAAAGAGCATCTACCGTGCGCAGATGGAGAACACGGGCAAACCGGGCACTGTCCTTGACAAGATCATCGAGGGGAAGCTCGGCAGCTTCTACTCGCAGTTCGTACTGCTCGAACAGCCGTCGATCCGCGACAACAATGTCTCGATCTCGCAGCTGATTGCGCTGGCGAGCGCGAAGACCGGCGAGAACATCCAGGTCAACCGGTTCGTGCGCTTCCGCGTCGGGGACACGGAGTAAACCCTTCGGAACGCTCGGTTCGTTCGGGGCGTTCGTGTCGTTCTCGTTCGGAACGCTCGAACGACCAGAACGAATCGAACGGTTCGAACGTCCCGAACGTCCCGAACGTTCCGAACGACATATAATTCCCCCTCGTGTCTGATCCCCCCCCGCTCTACAACAGAATCCTCCTCAAGTTGTCCGGCGAAGCGCTGATGGGCGATCAGCAATTCGGAGTCGATCCCGCCGTCGCCACGCGCATCGCGCAGGACATCGCCGAGATTCAGGGGATGGGCGTCGAGACGGCGATCGTCATCGGCGGCGGTAATATCTTCCGCGGCCTGGCGGCGAGCACGCGTGGCATGGACCGCGCGACGGCCGACTATATGGGAATGCTCGCAACGGTCATCAACGCGCTGGCGCTTCAGGACGCGCTGGAGCAGCAGAACGTGCTGACCCGCGTCGTCACCGCCATCGAGATGCGGGCCGTGGCCGAGCCATTCATCCGGCGCCGCGCCATTCGCCACCTCGAGAAGAAGCGCGTCGTGATTTTTGCCGCGGGCACCGGCAATCCGTATTTCACGACCGACACCGCAGCCGCCCTGCGCGCCATGGAGATCAAGGCCGAGGTGATCCTGAAAGGGACCAAGGTGAGCGGCGTCTACACCGCCGACCCGATGCTGGATCCGCACGCAACGAAATACCCTACAATCTCCTACCTGCAGGTCCTCGAGCGGCAGCTCAAGGTGATGGACGCCACTGCCATTTCGCTCTGCATGGACAACAAGCTGCCGATCGTCGTGTTCGACCTGCGCGAGCCCGGAAACATCCGGCGCGTGGTCATGGGTGAGCCGATCGGCACGACGGTGTCATAGCGCAATTGGACGTCAATTCCAAAATCCCATCCGAGAGACTATGGACTTCAACGATCTGAAAGGAATGTTTGCCGAGGTGAAGACGCGAATGGACGCGGCCATCGAGCGCGTCCGGCGCGACATGGCGGGCGTGCGCACCGGCCGCGCGACGGTCAGCATCCTCGACAACGTACAGGTGGAAGCGTACGGATCGAAAATGCCGATCAATCAGGTCGCGAGCCTCTCGGTGCCCGAGCCGGCGCTGATCGTGGCCCAGCCGTTCGATCCCTCGGTCATCAAGGAGCTCGAGAAGGCGATCCGCTCGTCCGACCTCGGGCTCAACCCTGCCAACGATGGCAAGGTCGTGCGCATCCCGATTCCGGCGCTGACGGACGATCGCCGCAAGGAGCTTTCGCGCCACGTGCACAAGCAGGCCGAGGAGGGACGCAACGTCGTCCGTCAGGTCCGCCGCGACGCGAACGAGCGCCTGAAGAAGCTCCTCAAAGACCACAAGGTCTCAGAAGACGACGAGCGGAAGGGCCTCGAGCACGTGCAGAAAATGACCGACGATCACGTCAAACTGATCGACGACCTGCAGAAAAAGAAGGACCAGGACCTGCTCGGGCACTGAAAACAAGTTCGAAGTGCGAAGCGTGAAGTTCGACCTTCGAACTTCGAACTTGCGTCTAGTCTCCGAAGGAGACCCCCATCATCCGCGCCGTCTGCAGCAGGTCGTAGTCGAGCGGTACGAATTTCGTCCGGCCCACAACTTCCCCAAGTGGCACAGGCACGAGGTCTGGCGGGTGGTTCGCCACCATCTTTCCGAACTGGCCATTCAGGATCAGCTCCACCGCCTTCCCTCCAAACCGCGTCGCCAGCGTGCGATCGAAGGCGGTCGGAGCCCCGCCGCGCTGCAGGTGTCCGAGCACGACGTGCCGCGTCTCCTTGCCGGTCAGGCGGCCCAGCTCGTCTCCGCAGAACTTCGCCGCACCACCGAGGCGCTCGGCGTACCCGACATGCGCTTCCTCGAGAATCGAGACGCTGCCGTTTTTCGGCCTGGCACCTTCTGCGACGACCACGATGCTGAAGCGGGCACCGCGCTCGTCGCGCCGCCGGAGGCATTCCGTGACCTTCTCCAGGTCGTACGGAATTTCAGGAATGAGGATGACGTCCGCTCCGCCTGCGACACCGGCGTGCAGCGCGATCCATCCCGCGTACCGGCCCATGACCTCGACGGTGATGATCCGGCGATGCGCTTCGGCGGTTGTGTGCAGGCGATCGATCGCGTCGGTGGCAAAGCTCACCGCGGTGTCGAAGCCGAAGCAGCTCGTCGTCCCGTAGATGTCGTTGTCGATCGTCTTCGGCACACCGACCAGCGGAATCCCCTTCTTATAGAACTCGTACGAGATCGCCAGCGTGCCGTCGCCGCCGATGCAGACGAGCGCGTCGAGCTCCATCTCCTGGAACATCTCCATCACGCGGTCGCCATAGTTGAAGGTGCCGGCCGGCGTAATGATCGGCTCGGCAAACGGATCGCCGCGATTGACGGTGCCGAGGATCGTGCCGCCGAGGCGCAGGATGCCGGTGACGTCCTTCTGCGTGAGGACGCGCGACTTTTCCGGATAGATCAGCCCGTCGAAGCTGTCCTCGAGCCCGATGACCATCGCGCCGGCGTTCGACGCGGTCTTCACGACGGCACGAATGACGGCGTTGAGGCCTGGAGCGTCACCGCCGCCGGTCAGGACACCAATTTTTTTGATCGTGGGCATTCAAGCAGGCGTGGATAAAGAAAGGCGAAGAAGAAGGAGGTCGGATCGAGTATAGCGCGACGATCCGTGCGTTGCCCCAGGTACATCAGCGTGGTACACTTTTGCGTTCGTGCCTGCGCGGACTGACGTATCCGTGACCGCGCGCTCGCATCAAGCCTTCTTCAATCGGGCGGCTAGCTCAGCTGGGAGAGCGCTGCGTTCGCAATGCAGAGGTCGGGGGTTCGATCCCCCCGCCGTCCACCAACATTTTTGTGCAAGAGCCGGGAGCCCGCTCCCGGCTTTTCCCCGTACAGTGGCGCACGCGATGTGTGCAGCCGGTACGCGGTTCCGTCCAGGACAGGCGATCGTTCTTGACTGACGGCTCACGCTGGAACTAATTTCATTTCCATTTCAACTTGCCCCACGTCACCCTTTTTCAAGGGAGGACTTCCTCATGCTTCTTCGCACGCACAGGATTGGCGCGGCGGCGATTCTTGCCGCGGCCATTTACCTGCCCGTCCACATCTTCGCCGAGCAGGGCGAGACGCAGGGCCGGCAGCCGGGCGACAACGCCAACGCAATCGACAATCGCAGGACGAACAACATTTACGTGGTGCAGATGGCGGAGCTCCCGGTGGTCTCTTACACCGGAGGCACCAACGATCTGCCGGCGACGAAGCCGAATGGACGCCAGAAGATTGATCCGCTGAGTGCCGCGGTCGTGCAGTACGCGGCATACCTGGACACGCGACACGATCAATCGCTGGCCGCTGTCGGGGGAGGCCGGAAGATCTACGACTATCACTACACGTTCAACGGATTCGCCGTGGAACTGACCGAGGCACAGGCGGCGGCCTTGGGCACCGACGCCGCGGTCCTCAGAGTGACGAAGGACGACCTGCAGTTTGCCGACACCTCGTCGACGCCAACCTTCCTTGGATTGGATGCGCCCGGCGGCCTCTGGGAGCAGCTTGGCGGGACCGATCGCGCGGGCGATGAGATCATCATCGGCGACATCGATTCCGGTATCTGGCCTGAGAACCCGAGCTTTTCGGACCGCACTGGAACCAACGGTAATGCCTCGAAGAGCGGCAAGCTCGATTACAGGCAAATTCCCGGTTGGCACGGCAAATGTACGCCTGGCGAGCAGTTCGCCGCGTCCGACTGCAATCAAAAGCTGATCGGCGCCCAGCGCTTCAACGAAGCCCAGGGCGGAGACGCCGGCATCGCGGCAAACATGCCGTGGGAATTCACCTCGCCTCGTGACTACAACGGCCACGGTACGCATACCGCGGCCACGGCAGGTGGCAATCATGGCGTCACGACGACGGGCCAGGCGACGATCTTCGGCCCTGTCAGCGGAATGGCGCCGCATGCGCGCATCGCGGCGTACAAGGCGCTCTGGTCCACGGAGGATGCGGCGACGGCCAGCGGATTCACGTCGGACCTCGTCGCCGCAATCGATCAGGCAGTGGCCGACGGCGTGGACGTGATCAACTACTCGATCAGCGGAACGCAGACGAACTTTCTCGATCCCGTTGAGGTGGCGTTTCTGTTCGCCGCCGACGCGGGCGTCTTCGTCTCGACCTCCGCAGGCAACAGCGGTCCGACGACCAGCACCGTCGCACACCCAAGCCCGTGGCTCACAACCGTCGCCGCCGGCACGCATAATCGCGACGGCCAGGGATCGGTCACGCTTGGTAACAGCGTCACGTACTACGGCGCCTCGCTCGCGACTCCGGTCGGTCCCGCGCTCCTCATCGATTCGACCGCCGCTGCGCTGGCCGGCGCGGATCCGGTCAAGGCGGCCCTCTGCTACGCGAAGGTCGACAACGGCGGGGTGGCGGTGCTCGATCCCGCAAAGGTCGCCGGAAAAATTATCGTATGTGATCGCGGTGTCACGGGACGCGTGAACAAGAGCGCCGCGGTGGCGGAAGCGGGGGGCGCGGGAATGATTCTCGTCAACACGAGCATCAACTCACTGAACGCCGACTTCCATGCGGTTCCGACGGTCCATCTGCAATCGACCGATCGCGCGGCGGTCAAAGCCTACGCGGCGACGGCTGGCGCGACCGCCCGTATCAACCAGGCAACGCTCATCTATAACGCGCCGGCGCCGTTCACGGCGTCGTTCTCGTCCCGTGGACCTCTGCTGGCGGGCGCCGGTGATCTTCTCAAGCCCGATCTCATCGCCCCCGGTCAGGATGTTCTCGCCGCCGTGGCGCCCCCGGGCAATGGAGGACGCGACTTCAACGTGTTGAGCGGCACGTCAATGTCGGCGCCTCATGTCGCGGGACTTGCCGCCCTGCTCAAGCACCTGCATCCCGACTGGTCGCCCATGATGGTCAAGTCGGCGCTCATGACG
>Ga0114129_10008031_pt1 | contig 15033 bp, 12 predicted proteins | sample RhiMetdeltSRZDD1_FD_80071 | JGI IMG/M metagenome (GOLD analysis project Ga0114129, IMG submission 80071) | Populus rhizosphere microbial communities from Tennessee, USA - Rhizosphere MetaG P. deltoides SRZDD1 (version 2) (version 2) | ecosystem: Host-associated > Plants > Roots > Rhizosphere >...
CGCGCCGCCGGGGTGCAAGCCACAGGAGTCAGACCGTAGCGAGTAGGTGCCAGGAGACGACTTATGACCCTCCCGGTGGTCTCAGGGACCTCGCCGAGCCTTTGCCTGATTAACGACCGCCGAGATTCCCTCCCGCGGCGGGCAGGCCCTCGCCACCCCGCCGACTCCGCCTCGATGGCGGACTACCTGGTGGCCCCGCCTCGCGAGCTCGGAATGACAAATCTCTCTCGTTGTGGTCAGCGGTGAATCAGTTCGTGGGGCCGGGATGCAAAACGAAGACGGTATCGGCTAGGAGTAGTGGTGAGGCGACGACACCTCGTCGCCAGTCCAGGGAGGAGAGGGACGGGTATAATGATGGCTGGCCGGAGTTCCGGGGAGGAGGTTATCCATGGACGCGACGTCGCCCGATTGCGGCTCTCCCATCCCCTCAGACATCCGGGAGCGACCCCACAGGACCGCGACGAGCGGCAAGCGCGGGCACGGCCGGCGCACGCGGAGCGCGACGCTCTTCGCGATGCTCGCCGTCGTGATGCTCATGTCGCTGGCCGGGGCCCGGGGCTATGTCCCGGCCGCGCAAGCGGCACCGACGCCCAATGCGTATGCGCTGGTGCAAGACGTGACAACGGCGAACGTTGGGAGCATGGTCGATTTCGCATTGATTCCGGCCAGGCCGGATGAGGCGGTGGTCGTGACGCAGGGCGGGGTCGCCTGGCGTGTCTCGCTGACAGGGGCCTTCGCGCGGACTGAGTTCGGTAACCTATCCAGCCTGATAAGGTCGAGCGGTGAGGAAGGTCTTCTGTCGCTCGCTTTCTCGCCGGACTTCGTTAGCGATGGCCGTGTCTATGTGTACTACACGCCACTGGCGGCCAGATGCGCGCCGATCACACGCTGTTCACGGATCGCGCGAATGCCTGTGGTAAACAACGACATGGTGGAAGCGAGCGAGACGGTGGTGCTAGACATCGACCAGGAGATCGCCCAAAGCAACCACAACGGCGGCCGGCTGCTGTTCGGGCCCGACGGTTACCTTTACCTGTCGATTGGCGATGGAGGAGGCGGCGGCGACCCGAACGAGACTGGCCAAGACATTACTGACCTCTTGGGGGCAATGATCCGGATAAATGTGACCGGGCAGCAAACTTATACGATCCCGGCTGATAACCCGTTCGTTGGCGTGACGGGTGACGACCGGCTGTGGGCCTACGGCCTGCGCAATCCCTGGCGCTACAGCTTCGACCGGGTGAGCGGAGACCTCTGGATGGCCGACGTCGGTCAAGCTGCGTGGGAGGAGGTAGAGAAGATCGCAAAGGGCGGGAACTACGGCTGGGACTGCTATGAGGGCAATGCTTCATTTGAGCCGGCCGGCTGCACAACCCCGCCGAGCCCCTTTATATTCCCGCGGGCTGTGTACGATCACACCCTTGGTTGCTCGGTGACAGGCGGCTATATCTATCGCGGGATGGTGTTGCAGGAGATTTACGGCTGGTACGTGTACGGGGACTATTGCTCCGGGCGGATCTGGGCCGTGAACCCCGCAGACAGCAGCAATCCGGTGCAGCTGGTCGATTCGCCGTACAACATCACGTCGTTTGCCGAGCTTCCGAACGGGGAACTCCTCGTGTTGACGTTCCAGAACGCTATCTACCGGCTCGCTTGCGCCACAACGCTGGACACAGACGGTGACGGCACCGCTGATGGCTGCGACCCGGATGACGACAACGATGGTTTCAGCGATGGTGTCGAGAGCTACGTGGGCACGAATACGCTGCTGAAGTGCGGGAGCAACAGCTGGCCGGCGGACATCAATAACGACAGCTTCTCAGACATCACGGACGTTGCTTTTCTAACCGGCAATTTCGGGTGGTCGGTGCCGCCGGCGCCGGTGCGGCATAATATCGCACCGGACCCGCCGGACACATTTGTCGACATTACTGACGTATCGAAGATGACGAACTTCTTCGGGCGGAACTGTGCATCGTAGGTATTGGGGGGAACATGGACAGAGGCGAACGGTCACCTGACGCGAACTTATCGCGTCGAGCAAGAATCGGGCCCTTAGCGCTCCTATCGGCGGCGACGCTTGTGGCGTTGGTCGCAGCGGGGATGGGGCTGACGCAGGGCGCGGGGCCGAGAGGGGCCGCTGGGGTGAGCGAGCCAATGCAACTGGAGGGGCCATCGCGCGTCGTCGTTCGTGATTTGCCAGCGGCGGCGGCAGAGATTGCGGAGCAAGCGAGAAGTATGGAGCGACGGCCGCGACCGTCTCCGCAAACCGGGCCGACGGCCCAAGAAGCGGCGCCGGGTGCGAACGCCGGAGACGGGGCGGCGGGGGCGCAGCCGGCGTCCGCGCCCGCGGTTTCGGGGAGCGGTTTCGAAGGGCTGGATAACAATGACAACAGCGCGATCGTGGGTTTCACGGTTACGCCGCCGGATCCGCAGGCGGCGGTGGGGCCGAACCACGTCTTCGAGATGGTCAATGTTATCGGCCGGGTTTACACACGGGCGGGCGGTAGCGTGCAGACGTTTACGCTGAGGAGCTTCTTCGGCGTGTTGGCCGGATACTCCGACACCGACCCGAGGGTCTTCTTCGATGCCCTTAGTAATCGCTGGTTCGCGTCCTATGCGTCGCTCCTCGACATGCCTGGTTCGGTCAACGACCGGGGGCGGCTGCACCTGGCGATCTCTCAAACGGACGATCCAACAGGCGCCTGGAATGTGTACTTCGTCAGTTTCAACCAGGTCTTTCCGGACTATGAGGCGATCGGAGTGACGTCGGACAAGTTCACGGTTTCGTCGAACATTTTTGATGTCGACAGTAACGCCTATTTCGGTGTGGAGACACTGGTCCTCGAGAAGGCAGACGTGCTGGCAGGGCTCCCGGGGGCAAGCGTGCACACATTTTTCTTCCCGCGAAGGACCGATCGGTTTACGGTGCGGCCCGCGCAGGGGCTGTCTGGCGGGAACGACCAGTTTCTGACGACGCGGGGAGCGAGCACAACGCTAACGGTAATCAAGATCACGGGGACACCGGCGGCCGGGAACGTAACCGAGGCTTTTGCTTCGAACAAGACGATGCTTGCGCAGAACACGCCTCCCGCGTCGGTTGCGTCGGGCGGAAACATCGATTCGGGAGACAGCCGATTGCTGGACGCGATGTGGCGGAACGGACGACTGTGGACTTCCGCATCGGCGGCCTGCGTGCCAGCGGGCGATGGGACGACGAGATCATGCGCGCACTTGATCGAGGTGGATACAGGGCCGAATCCGCCAAACGTACTGGAAGACATCATGTTCGGGGAGGCGGCGCAATACTACTCATGGCCGGCCTTACGGACGGACGCCTCGGGCGATTTGTACGTCTCGCTGACGCACACGAACGCATCGATTTTCGCGGAGGCGATGGCGACCGGAAGGATGGCGGGCGACCCACCGAACACGCTGAACGGCACGACTCTTCTGAGGGCGGGGAATGTCGCGCACAATTCGGCGCGATGGGGGGACTACCTGGGAGTGGCCACCGACCCGAAGTTTCCTGAATGCGCATGGCTCGTGGGCGAGTACTCCAAGAACACGGTGAGCTTCAGGTGGGGGACCTTCATCGCCCGGGCAAGCTACAGCGCGGGCTGCGACGGCGACAGCGACGGGTGGAGCGACGGTGCGGAGGGAACGATCGGGACGAATCCCGCGTTGCCGTGCGGAAACAACGCCTGGCCGCCGGACATCACAAACAACGGGTTTGTGGACATTTCGGACCTCGTGCCACTGACCGGAAATTTCGGTTCGCCCGTGCCGCCGGCGCCCGCGCGCCAGAATATCGCGCCGGATCCGCCCGATGGGTTTGTGGATATAACGGACGTGACCCGGATGGTGGGACTCTTCGGGCAGGGATGTAGCTGAAACGGCGGAGACACCCCGATGGCGTGGACGGCGGACGGTCATCGTGGGGGTCTGGGACGTCTCTAGGTAGGCAGTCTCCGAGGGCTCGGATTGACACTCGGGCGTGGCGGGCACTGAGATAGCACCTGCGGCTGACCTCGCCGCCCGCCGAATGCCGCGATACGCCCCTGCGGAGGCTACTCGGCACGAACGGTAGGCACGCCCCGCGGGCTCGGAATGGCAGCCACACAAACAGGCGCTAGATTCCCTCCTGCGACGGGCAGGACCTCGCCGCCACGCCGAATGCCTCGATACGCCCCTGCGGGGCTACTCGGCACGAACGGTAGGCACGCCCCGCGTAGAGACGCCCCGGTGACATACACGGCGGACGGTCATCGTGGGGGTCTGGGGCGTCTCTACGCGGGCGGCAGCTGAAGTTACCGAGCTACGTTCCCCGGTGGCTCAAAGGATGGGGAGGTAGCGCTTCAGTTCGTAGTCGGTGACCTGGCGGCGGAAGTTGCTCCACTCGATCTTCTTGTTGGTTAGGAGGCTATGATGAAGGTGGTCGCCGAGACAGCGGCGGAGCAGGTCGCTGCCTTCGGCGTATTCGACGGCTTCCCAGAGACTGCCGGGGAGGTGGTCGATGCCGCGCTCCTTCTTTTCGTCCTCGGTCATCTCGAAGACGTTGCCTTCAACGGGGGCCGGGCAGGGGTACTCTTTGGCGATGCCTTCAAGGCCAGCGGCAAGCATGGCGGCGAAGGCGAGATATGGGTTGCAGGCGGGGTCGGCGGCACGATACTCGATGCGGGTCGCGTTCTCTTTGCCGGGCTTGTACTCGGGCACGCGGATGAGGTCGGAGCGGTTGCGGCGGGCCCACGAGAGGTAGACGGGCGCCTCGAAGCCGTGAACGAGACGCTTGTAGGAGTTGATCCATTGGTTAGTGACGAGCGTGATCTCCTTGGCGTGGCGGAGGAGACCGGCGATGTAGCTGCGGGCGAGCGCCGAGAGGTGGTACGGGTCGGCGGCGTCGAAGAAGGCGTTGCGCTCGCCGTTGAAGAGGGATTGGTGGACGTGCATGCCGGAGCCGTTTTCGTCGCGCAGAGGCTTGGGCATGAAGCTGGCGTAAACGTTGTTCTTGAAGGCGACCTCCTTGACAGCCAGGCGGTAAGTCATCGTATTGTCGGCCATCGTGAGGGCGTCGGTGTAGCGAAGGTCGATCTCGTGCTGGGAAGGGGCGACTTCGTGGTGGGAGGCCTCGACGGGGATGCCGAGCTCCTCGAGGGTGAGGACGGTCTCGCGGCGGAGGTCGGTGCCGGCGTCGAGGGGGGTGAGGTCGAAGTAGCCGCCGACGTCGAGGGTCTGGGGCGTCTCTGAATTCGCGAAGTAGAAGTACTCCAGTTCGGGGCCGACGTAGAAGGTGTAGTGTAGGTCCGCGGCGCGCTGGAGGTTGCGCCGGAGGACGAAGCGGGGGTCGCCCTCGAAGGGGGAGCCGTCAGGGTGGGTGATGTCGCAAAACATCCGAGCGACGCGGCGTTCGGTTGGGCGCCAGGGGAGGATGGCGAAGGTGGTGGGATCGGGCATCGCCATCATGTCGGACTCGTCGATGCGGGCGAAGCCCTCGATCGACGAGCCGTCGAAGCCGACGCCCTCTTCGAGAGCCTCCGGCAGCTCCTCGACAGTGATCGCAACGCTCTTCAGGGAGCCGACGATATCGGTGAACCAGAGGCGGATGAATTTGACGTCGTGCTCGCGGCAGGTCTGGAGGACGTACGCGCGGGATTCAGCGGGGTCGTTCATCGAGCTTGCCAAACCAGCGCCAAGCCCGCCCCCTTGTCCCGCCGGGCGTGATGCTCCGCTTTCCGGACTTCGCAATGTCGTGCTTCCCACCCACCCGCGCGGTGGGAAAACCTGGGGGACACCCCCAGACCCCCGGCCTGGCGGCGCCCGCTGGCGCTGACAAAGAGGCGGTCTAGACGCCCACGAGCCCCGGGTTCCTTCGCGGCGTAGCCGCCCACTGACCAGACTGGCATGTCGCTCAGAACAACACTGGGAGCCTCCCGGACGGTCTGGAGGACGTAGGCGCGGGATTCGGAGGGGTCGTTCGTCATGGCGAACTGTCCGCTGCCCCGAATCGATATAGCAGTGTCATCTTTCCCACCCGCCCGCGTGGTGTTAATTAGATTTCGGGGGGACACCCCCCGAGCCTCCCGGCAAAGGGGCTTCGCCCCTCTGCACTCCCTATTCAGTGTCCGAGATTCCCGGTCGCGTTGTTCTTCCCACCCACCCGCGCGGTGGGAAAACCTGGGGGACACCCCCAGACCCCCGGCCTGCCGGCCGCTGATTGTTCCCATCTATCTTTCCGTTTCGAGACTACGCGTCGAAGCTCGTCGGGGTCTGAAGACCCCGACCTATATTCATGTGTTGCCCCATTGCCTGCCGTCTACTTTCTCACCCGCCCGCCCGCGTGGTGTTAATTTGATTTCGGGGGACACCCCCAAGCCCCCGGCAAAGGGGCTCTGCCCCTCTGCACTCCCCGTCAACGTCGGGGGCGGGCCTCACGAGTCGATTGGCCACTACGCATCGAAGTAGAGGTGGAACTCCCAGGGGTGGGGGCGCAGGCGGACGGGGTCGATCTCGTTTTCGCGCTTGTAGGAGAGCCAAGTGTCGATGACGTCGGGGGTGAAGACGTTGCCGCGGCGGAGGAATTCGTTGTCGGCCTCAAGGGCGCGGAGGGATTCATCGAGGGAGCCAGGGACGGTCTTCAGGCGGCGCTCTTCGCGCGGCGAGAGCTCGTACGTGTTCTTCTCGAGCGGCGCGCCGGGGTCCATCTTCTTCTGGACGCCGTCGAGGCCCGCCATGAGCATCGCGGAAAAGGCGAGGTAGGGGTTGGCGGTCGGGTCCGGCGGGCGGAACTCGATTCGCTTGGCCTTCGGGTTGTTCGTGTACATCGGAATGCGCGCAGCGGCCGAGCGGTTGCGGGCGGAGAAGACGAGGTTGACGGGCGCTTCGTAGCCGGGGACGAGGCGTTTGTAGGAGTTGGTCGTGGGCGCGCAGAACGCCATGAGCGCGGGGGCGTGGCGGAGGAGGCCACCGGCGTACCAGCGGCACATCTCGCTCGTGAGCGCGTAGCCCTTCTGGTCGAAGAAGAGGGGCTTGCCGTTCTTCCAGAGCGACTGGTGGGTGTGCATGCCGGAGCCGTTGTCCATGAACAGCGGCTTGGGCATAAAGGTGGCGACTTTGCCGTGTTTGCGGGCGACGTTCTTGACGATGTACTTGTACCAGAGGACGTTGTCCGCCATCTGTGTCAGGCTTGTGAATCGCATGTCGATTTCGTTCTGGCCGGCGGTGGCTACCTCATGGTGGTGCACCTCGACTTGGATTCCCACTTTCTCCATCTCGATGACCATTTCGCTGCGAATGTCCTGGAGAGTGTCGTGCGGTGGGACCGGGAAGTAGCCTTCCTTGTAGCGGGGCTTGTAGCCGAGGTTGGGCTGGCTGTTGGTACCTGTGTTCCACTGCCCTTCGATTGAGTCGATGTGGTAGTAGCCCTCGTGCTCGTTCTGATCGTAGCGGATGTCATCGAAGACGAAGAACTCGAGTTCGGGACCCCAGTACGAGGTGTCGGCGAGACCGGTCGATTTCAGGTAGGCTTCCGCCTTCTTCGCCACGCCCCGTGGGTCCCGGCTGTAAGGTTCTCTGGTCACCGGGTCGACGATGTCGCAGAGGATGCTGAGCGTGGGGATTTCGCAAGCCGGATCGATGCGCGCGGTGACTGGGTCCGGGATGAGGATCATGTCGGATTCCTGGATCTCCTGGAAGCCGCGGATGCTCGAGCCGTCGAAGCCGATGCCGTCCACCCAGATGGAGCCCGGGAGGTCTTCGAACTCGACCATGTCCTTGGGCGGGATGGAGAAGTGCTGCCAGAGACCGGGCAGATCGGCGAACTTGAGGTCAACGATCTGGATGTTGTTCTTCTTGATCAGATCGGCGACCTTCTGGACGTCTGTCGCGGTTGTCAATCTTGCCTCCTTTGGTCTTTTCCTGCGTTTGCGATTATAGGCGCGCGGCTCACCAGGCGGGAGGCCCGCACGTTACGGGTGTGTTACGCGGCGCTCTCTTGAGCACCGAGCTTCTCCGCGCTCCACGGTCGCCCCGCCCTAGTTCCCTCCTACGACTGGCAGGCCTTCGCGGAGGCGCGCAGGAACGCGCGCAAGCGTGGTCGGCGCTCAGAATGCCTGTGGGTCAGACCGCTGCGTCACCTCTTTCCCCGGTGCGGACGCGGATGGCGTCAGCGACCGGGATAAGGAAGATCTTGCCATCGCCGATGTTGCCCGTATGGGCTGCGTCGCAGATGAGCTTGACAACGCGGTCAGCGTCGGCGTCCTTGACGACGACCTCGATCTTGACCTTTGGGAGCATATCGACGGTATAAGTCTCGCCGCCGCGGCCCATGTGGACGATGCCCTTCTGAGCACCCCGGCCGGTTACGTGCACGATGTTCAGTCCTGTGAGGCCGGCGGCCGCCAGCGCTTCCTTTACGTCGTCTAACTTCTCCGGCCGGATGATCGCTTCTAGTTTGTACATTTCGTTATTGCTCCTTGTCTCCTAACGGCGTGGCTGCCCCACCCCACCCCGGATCGGGAATCTGGGGGCCACCCCCAGACCCCCGGCCTCGCCTGCTAACGGCTTGATGCTCCGCCCCCGGAGGGGAAACTGGGGACACCCCCCAGACCCCCCGGTCTGTCGACGCATGGAAAAGGCTTTTGCCTTTTGCTCGCGACTCCCGTCCGACTCAAGGCGGGTTCCCCAGCACCGATCTAGTACGTCGAGGCGCTCGCTTCCACGTCACAGAGGATTCCTTCGCAGAATTACGCGCATCACTCGGAGAATCTCATCTCGCTCAGACTGACACATTGCGCTAGGATCCGGCCCCGCTGCCCGCGCTCTCGGGCTGCACCCTAGGCGCAGGAGTCGGCGCGGGCGGCGGCCCTTCGGCGTACTGGACAGCGGGAACACCAGTACCTTCGTCAAGCACGTAACCGCGCTCTCCGTGTTGGGTGACGTCGAGTCCGAGCTCCTCCTCTTCCTCGCTGACGCGCAGGCCCAAAGTGAGGTCCAGGACCTTGAGGATGATGGCCGTCACGGTGAAAGAGTACACCCAAACCGTGGCAATCGCGGCGAGCTGGTCGAGGACCTGCCCTGCGTTACCGTAGAAGAGCCCCTCGTTGTCGGCGAGTCCGCTAACGGCGGCTGTGGCGAAGAGGCCGGTTGCCAGCGCACCCCAGGTGCCACCTATGCCATGTACTGCAACCACGTCCAACGAGTCGTCGACGCCGGAGCGTTCACGCACGCGCACCGCCAGGTAACATATAACGCCTGCCACGCTGCCAATGACGATCGCAGCCCAGGGTTGGACGAAGCCCGAGGCGGGTGTGATTGCGACGAGCCCGGCAACAGCGCCGGCCGCCGCCCCAATCACGCTCGCCTTTCCCGTGAGTGCCCAACTGGCGAACATCCAGGAGAGGGCGGCCGAGGCGGCGGCGGTGTTCGTGACGACGAAGGCGTTCGCCGCCTGACCACTCGCGGCCCCCGCGCTGCCGGCGTTGAAGCCGAACCAGCCAAACCACAGGATCGCCGCGCCCAGGACGATGTAGGTGACGTTGTGTGGTTCCATGGGTTCCCTGCCGAAGCCCTTGCGCCTGCCGTAGAGCAAGGCGGCGGCCAAGGCGGCAGCACCGGCATTGACGTGGATTGCGGCGCCGCCGGCGAAGTCCAGCGCGTTGATGCCGCCCGAGTCCGCGATGCCGAGCCAGCCAGCTCCAAAAATCCAGTGGGCGACGGGTGCGTAAACGAGCAGTGACCATGCCGCCATGAAGACGAGGAAAGTGCTGAACTTCGCTCGTTCAGCGAAGGCGCCGGTGATGAGGGCCGGCGTGATGATAGCGAACATCGCCTGGAAGATCGCAAACGCCTCGTGTGGGATTGTCGGTGCCCAGGTGACGTCGCCAACGACCGGTTTGTCGGCGGGGATGATACCGACGTCCTTGAAGCCGATAAAGGAGAGATTCCCGATGATGCCGCCTTCGGTTGGGCCGAAGGCGAGCGTATACCCGATCAGCACCCACAGCACGCCAACGAGCCCGACGACGATAAAGCTCTGCATGATCGTGCCGAGCACATTTTTGCTGCGGGTGAAACCTGCATAGAAAAAGCCGAGGCCGGGCGTCATGAACATGACGAGAGCCGCCGCCGCCAGCATCCATGCGGTATCGCCGCTGTTTATCTCCGGTGGCATTGCTTATAAGTACCTCCTATCGGGTAAATATTTGATGGGAACGATAGCAGGCGGTCTTGTGTTAGGGAATGGGCTGAATGTTACGCCTTTGTTACAGAGCGTGGAAAGGGAATTTGTGGGGCGCGGGGCGAGGCATTCGAACACACGAAGGCTGTGATCCTTGGAGAGACCCCACCTAGGATCGACGCGCCACCAGCACAGAAGGATGCCTCGCCACTACGGAATCTGCACAAGGTAATGTGTGGGGGTCAGGCGGTGCGAAAGCGGTAGCCGACGTTGCGGACGGTCTCGATGAAGGGGGTGTGGCGGTCCTCGATCTTGGCGCGGAGACGACGGATGTGGACGTCAACTGTGCGGGCCCCGCCGTAGAAGTCGTAGCCCCAGACTTTGCTGAGGAGGGTCTCGCGGGTGAAAACCCGTCCGCGATTGGTGGCGAGGAAGCGCAGGAGCTCGTACTCCTTGTAGGTGAGTTCGACGGGGCGGCCGGCGATGTGGACCGTATAGTTCGCCAGGTCCATCACGAGGTCGCCGAGGGCGAGCGTGTTTCGTGAATCGATGCCGTGGCGGCGGTAGAGCACGCGGCGGATGCGGGCGCAGAGCTCTTCGGCGGTCGCGCCGGCGAGCAGGAAATCATCGGGGATGCTCGCCGGGTCAAGGGCAGCCAAGCGGGCGGGTGGGATTAGAGTAATAACGGCAGGCGCCTCGGCGGTGGAGCCGGCATCGAGGTAACGGCGGGCGAGCGGGTCTTCCGCAGACGCGTCGAGATCGATGATTACTGCGTCTGGCGAGCCGATGGGCGGCTCGGGAGCGCCGGGCGGCAGGTGCTTGACGTCGAAGCCTTCGGTCTGGAGCTGGCCAGCGTAGGGCGCGAGGGTGGCGTCGCCAATGAGGAGGATGGTACGCATGGAGGAAGGATAGCAGCCGCGGCGGTTATGAGTGAAGGATGGAGAGGCAAGAGGTCAGATGTCGGAGGTCGGAGGTCAGATGTTGGAGGTCAGAGGTCGGAGGTTGGAGGTCGGAGGTCAGAGGTCGGAGGTTGGATGTCAGATTTTCGGAGGGTCTTAGACGGCGGTGTGGCGCATCGCTGACGCTGACACACCGCTGGTGGACTCGATGATCCGAATGGCGGCGCGGGTGACCGGGACGAGGCTGGGCCCGTGGACCTTGTCGAGAGTGTCCATTGCGTCGAAGAGGTAGAAGGGTGCAGTGAGGAAGTTGACGAGCGGGACACCGGCGAGGTAGAAGTCGGCGCCGTCGGTCGTGGGTTTGGGGCCAAACATTGTCGGCGGCACGACCATCGAGCGGCGCAGGTCTTCCGCTTCGATCGCGGAGCGGACGGCATCTTGAAGGCGGGGAATAAGCGATGTGAACCACCAGCGAGACTCCGGACGGCCGGTCGGCGCGAGTACACCCGTCTCATCGCTGAACTCGTTCGCTGCATGCTCGAGATGGAGTTCGAGAACGACGTTCTCGAGTTCGGCGGCGTGGTCCTCGACGAACGTGCGCTGACCAGCGCCGCCCGCCATGTGGCCGGCGTTGAGCAGAAAGAGCAGGCGGTGGGGCCGCTCGGGCTGCGGCACCCGCGACCAGTACACGGCCTGCGCGAGCACGAGGGCGATGCCGGAGCCATCTTCGACGGCTGAGGCCCATGGGCCATCGTGGTGCGAGCCGACGATGACCATCTCGTCGTCAGCGCCGGGGAGTTCGCCCACGATGTTGTAGGCGGTGATCATCTCACGCACGGAGTCGACCGATAGGGTCGCACGCGCCGGGCAGCCGGCGAGCAGGTCACGGAGGCGCCGGCCGTTGCCGCCGGAAATCCAGACGCCGGGGATGGGGCGCTCGATGGCGTCGTAGGGGACATAGTAATCGTGCGAGTCGCCGGGGTAGTCACGGAGGACGCCGATGAAGCCGGCGGCGCCAGCGGCGATCGAAGGTTCCATCACGTTCTGGATCTCTCGGCCAAAGGGGAGAATATGCTTGGTTGCAGCGTAGGTCTCGTCGGGGTCGTACGACCGGATTGCGCGCGATTGGAGGACCGTCTGGGGGACCCTGCTGAGAACGACATCGTAGAGCGAGATGACGCCCGAAGTGGCTTCCGGACGCGCGGGATCGAAGGCGACTACTTCAACTTCAAGCCTTTCGATGGGCGCGGAATGGGGAAGAGGAAAGCAGGCGATATCGAGCGTCGAGCCGTCAGCCGCGACTGTCAGCGTGGCCTTGCGGGGCTCCCAGTACGCCACCTCTACGGGCTCAGCACGAACCCGCTTGAGGCCGAGGGCGCGGAAGTGCTCCCGAATCCAGCCTTCGGCCCAGCGGTCTGCCGGGTAGCCCGGGCGACGGATCCCGTGGGCGAACACTTCTTCGATCCACGAGAATATGTGGTCTTCGGAGGGGACGAGGTCTGAGTGCACGGAGCAATGCTACACGGCACGACGTACGAGGTGCGAGGTACAGGTCACATGACGGATCACAGATGACTAATGTCAGATGTGAGCGGTGTTCGCGCAGCCGTCTTGGGGCCCAGCGACCTACCGCATAGCAAGCGTGGAGATTCCTCGCCTCCACCCGATACCGCTCGGCCCACCCCGCGAGCTCGGAATGACACGATTCATCCGCATGCTCTCGGAGCAACGACAACGCCAGGGTGGCTGCTAGAATGAGGTCATGACGACGGAACAGCCTGCGGGCGTGGCGCGCGAGCGCAAGCCGCCGTGGTTGAAGGTGCGGTTTCCGGGCGGCGAGAACTACATCCGCCTGAAGAACATCATGCGCGAGGGGAGGCTGCACACGGTTTGCGAGGAGGCCCACTGCCCCAACATCGGCGAATGCTGGGAGGCGGGGACGGCGACGTTCATGATCCTCGGCGATACGTGCACGCGGGCCTGCGGGTTCTGCGCGGTGAAGACGGGGCGGCCGGAGGCGCTCGACAGGCTGGAGCCGATGCGGGTGGCGAACGCGGTGAGGGAGATGGGCCTGACCCACGCGGTCGTGACTTCGGTCAACCGAGACGATGAGCCGGATGGAGGGGCGTCGATCTTCGCGGAGACGATCCGCTGGATTCGAAGGTTGTCGCCGGAGACGAGCGTCGAGGTGCTGATCCCGGACTTCGTCGGGAACTGGGATGCGCTGGCAGCGGTGATGGAGGCGCGGCCGGAGATACTGAACCACAATACGGAGAGTGTGCCAAGGCTGTACCGGCGGGTGCGCCCGAAGGGGCGCTACGAGCGGTCGCTGGAGTTGCTGCGGCGGGCGAAGGAGCTGGACCCGGGGACGGTCACGAAGAGCGGGCTGATGGTCGGCTTGGGGGAAACGAAACACGAGTTGCTGATGGTGTTCTCAGACCTCGTCGATGCGGGTGTCAATGTACTGACGCTAGGGCAGTACCTACGGCCGAGCGCGAAGCACCTGCCGCTCGTTCGCTACTACCACCCGGACGAGTTCGCGGCGCTACGAGAGGACGCGGTGGCGCTCGGCTTCCGGCACGTGGAGGCGGGGCCGCTGGTGAGGTCTTCGTACCACGCCGAGAGGCAGGTGGAGGGGGTGCGGGGTGCCAATGAACGTCTGCGCGGACCAGGGTCTCCACTCGCTGAGCTGCGGCCTCTGCGCGAACTCAGGGCGAACCGCTAAAGGGCGTCCGGTCTCAGCGCTAGCCGCCGGGCGCGATTTCCTGGATCGCGAGGTCGATTATGGCGTCACCCGGGGGGGCATTGGGGTTTTTCTGGGGGTCGCGCGGCGTGAGGCAATCGACTACGTCCATGCCCTGGACGACTTTGCCGAAGACGGTGTACTGGCCGTTGAGGTTGGGGGCATCGCCAAGCGTGACGAACCACTGGCTGCCGGCGCTGTTAGGATCGTTGGTGCGGGCCATGCCGACGACTCCCCGCACGAAGGGCTCCTGGCTGGCCTCGAGGGGGACCGTGTAGCCCGGGCCGCCGCTGCCAGCCCCGGTCGGGTCTCCGCCCTGGGCGACGAAACCAGGGATGACTCGGTGGAAGGTAGTGCCGTTGAAGAACTTGTCGCGGGCGAGGAAGACGAAGCTGTTGACGTGCTCCGGAGCGAGGTCCGGTAGGAGCTGGATGATGAAGTGGCCGCGCGTAGTGTAGACGTGGGCTATGTACTGGTGGGTCTTGTCGATCGTGAGTGGCGGGCGCTGCGGATAAGATTTCAATTGCACCTCCGGAGGCGTGCCGGTAGAAGCAGGGCACGTCGCGAATGTAGGGCCGGGCGGTAGCGAGGGGAAGGCGGGGGCCTTCGTCGCCGAGGCGGCGGCTGTAGTCGATTGCGAGGACGTCTCTTCGTCACTACTGCCACAGGCGATGACGAGAACGAGCAGCGCGGCGAAGGCGAGAAGGAGAGCGAGGCGATGGATGCCGCCTCGAATGTTAAGGCTCTTGGGCACGAGGGCCATTATCCGGGCTTGAGTTGCGCTGGGTAAAGCGCGGAGGGGCCAGACGCGGGTATCGATTCCATCGTCAAACGCGTTCATATATCTGGTACGATGACCACGAGGGGCAAGATCAGTCGATGGACAACCGGCCGATAGGCGTCTTCGATTCGGGCGTAGGAGGGCTCTCAATCTGGAGGGCGATGCGCCGGATGCTGCCGCAGGAGAGCCTGATCTTCTTCGCCGATAGCGGGCATGTGCCGTACGGCGAGAAGTCGACGGCTGAGCTACACGACCTGACGGGGCGGATCGCGCGGTTCTTGATCGAGCGCGACGTGAAGATGATCGTCGTCGCCTGCAACACCGCGACTGTGCACGCGATCGGTTACTTGCGAGAGACGTTCCCGGAGATCCCGTTCGTGGGCGTCGTGCCTGTCGTCAAGACGCTGGCGCGGCGGACGCGGACGGGGACGATCGC
>Ga0114129_10008034_pt1 | contig 15031 bp, 12 predicted proteins | sample RhiMetdeltSRZDD1_FD_80071 | JGI IMG/M metagenome (GOLD analysis project Ga0114129, IMG submission 80071) | Populus rhizosphere microbial communities from Tennessee, USA - Rhizosphere MetaG P. deltoides SRZDD1 (version 2) (version 2) | ecosystem: Host-associated > Plants > Roots > Rhizosphere >...
AATAACAACACATCCGTGTTTTGAGTCACCCTACGAACAAGCACTGAATACAAAGCCCAGGTTATAGCCGCGCCGATGAGCAACAAATTACCGAGAAACAAATCAGGGTTCAATTGCGCGGAATGCGGGTCAATGACCGCAATAACACCAAGAGTCGCAAGAAAAAGCGCCAGCAATCTCCGAGTTGTAATTTGTTCTTTGAGCAACATCCACGCGAACAGTAACACAAACGCTGGCGTGGCTGATGTGACTAAAGATCCATTCGCTGCCGTGGATAGTTTTGTTCCTAAAAATTGCAAACTGAGTGAAATTCCGTAACCAACAAAGCCAACACCTAACCCTTGCAAGATTTGTCTGCGCGAAATATTTGGAGAGCCGCGTCCTGCCACAATTATGCCCAGCGTCAGAATTCCCAAGAGAAGTCGCAATGAAACCAGTGTAAAGGGCGGGATAGTCTCAAGCACTACTTTGCTGACCACATACATTCCGCCCCAAATGGACGCGGCCCCCAGGCCATATAGAATTCCAAAGAACGTTTTGTTATTCAATTTTAGAGTCTGTTATCGTGCAAAAGTTTTGTGCCGATCTCGTGCACATACCTTTCCCCTTCGTTTACAAATTCCATTTTCTCTAAATACTTCCGATGGATTGGACTGCCGCCCTCCGAAACGAAACGACGGATTCCCCGTTGCGCGAAGAAGGCTGCGTTCTCCTCAAAAATAAACCGTGCCACTTGAAAATCACGATAATTTGGGATGACATAGTCGAGTTGGATGTGTGCAACTTCGCCTTGTATTTTCGCGATGAACAACCCGGCAGGCATCATATTTCGCAGGATAAAGAAGCACAGCAAATCGTCAGCAATCTCATATACGTAACCTGGAATAATTTTGAGAATATCGTCCCTGTAAAAACCAACAAAAGTGTGCAGGTACTTGCTGTTTGGCAAGACTTCCAGAAATGTGAAAAAATCTTTCTGACGCCACATTTGGAAGAGATAATATAAGTCGATGAGAACGATCAGGCCATTGAGGAAGGCCACTGGGTATGCACCCAATAGTAATCCGTAAACTGTAAAAAACAGTGCGCCAAAAAGATTGATGATGCGCAGGCGCAGCAACGATTTCATCATCAACGAAATCGCGACAAGGATCGAGCCCAAATAACCGATGAGTTCTACAGAGTTAGGATTCATACCTTATTCCATGTCAAAGGGTCTGTTCCGCAGACGTTTGATTTCCCCTTTTCTCTTTTTTTCTTTCAACCGTTCTTCTTTTGCGGCTGCAGTTGGTTTTGTTTTTTTGCGCACCTTTGGCTTCACCAGAGATTTTCGGACCAGCTCAATAAATCTTTGGAGCGCATCTTCCCGGTTCTGTTCCTGTGTCCGAAAGCGTTTCGCTTCGATAAGCAGAACACCTTCACTTGTCATCCGCTTACTAGCCAAATGGATCAAGCGCGCTTTCACTTCTTCGGGTAGCGAAGAAGCGCGCACATCAAAACGCAGTTGAGCCGCGGTTGCCACCTTATTGACATTTTGCCCGCCCGGTCCTGAGGCGCGGATAAAGTCAATTTCTAATTCGCGCTCATCAATTTTGATGGAAGGTGTGATTTCAAACATAAGAAATGCCCCCACCCAGCCCTCTCCCATTTTCGCACTTCAGAAAATGGGCGAGGGTGCCCGCGTCGACGGGCGGGAGGGGGTCAGAACATCAAGGCATTGACCTTGTCAATCATGTCGGGAGCAGGCCTGAGATCCGATTCGGTGAGGCGGTTGAGAGGCGTATCCATGAGTTGAAAAGTATCAGCAAGCGTCGGTCTATCTGTGGAAATATATATCAATCCGGTGATAAGCCAATTGTTACGTTGAGCCTCTTCGAGTACGCGCAATGCTTCAAAGCGATCCGTGGGATCGTGATGTTTTTCCAGATTTTTCAGGACGACAATGGAACCATCGTGCATAGCGACCTCACGGATCTCGCCTTCTTTCAATTCCTCTTTGAGCATGATCTCATTACGCGGCGGAATATAGGTGATGTCGTGCAGCGGCATTTCATGATCCTTGCCCCACGGATAGGAGTAATGGGCATCTTCGTCGTTGTTGAAGGTAACACACGGACTGATGATATCGAGCACCGCTAGACCATTGTGTGCGTACGCGGCTTTAATCAGTTCCTTTACCTGCTTCGGATTACCTGCAAACGAACGCGCTACAAATGTAGCATTCGAAATTACGGCTTCCATGCAAAGATCAACAGGCATATAGGGGTTGGTGCCTTGCTTCTTTAATTTGAGCCCAGTTTCAGCAGTTGCAGAGAATTGACCCTTTGTGAGTCCGTAGACGCCATTATTCTCTATGATATAGACCATATTGACATTGCGTCGCATGATGTGTTTGAACTGACCCATGCCAATGCTTGCCGTGTCACCATCGCCTGAGACTGCTACGCCTTTGAGCGTGTGATCGCCGAATAGGCCGCCGGTAGCAATCGAAGGCATACGTCCATGCAGGCTGTTGAAGCCGAAGGAGCGGTTCAGAAAGTAAGTGGGACTTTTGCTCGAACAACCAATTCCGCTGAATTTGAGGACATTTTCAGGCAGCACGTTCATTTCATACATCGCACTGATGATCTGGTTTGAGATCGAGTTATGTCCACATCCCTGACAGAGTGTTGTTGGGTTACCGCGGTAATCGTTCTTTGCCAACCCAACCAGATTAACATTTGCAGGCGCGCCTGCCATAGGAAGTTGAGACATTATTTTGCTCCTTTCTCTGCTGCGCCATTATTTGAGGCGACCTTCTCCATTAAAGTTTCCTTTACAAGCCCTACCGCTTCAGCTTTATTCAATATTCCCTCGCGTACCCATTTTGCGGAGGCGGGCATTCCGTCACCAAATGCAACGGATAGGAATTTTGTTGCAGATTCTGGATATGCCACCGTTAAGAGCTGATTCAACTGCCCGTCTCGGTTCATTTCCACGACATAAATTTGGTCATGGGTCCTGACGAACTCATCCACCTCGGGCGTGAAAGGGACAGCGCGCACGCGTAAGAAGCTGGCCAACATACCGTGCTCTTTTGCCAATTGCACGCGCGCCTCATTGATGGCAGCTTCAGTAGAGCCATAGGCAATAATGCCTATGGCTGCGCCGTCTGTCATATGAGTTACAGGTTTGGGAAGATATTCCCTGGCAGTCTCAAATTTCTTCTTCAGTCGTTCCATATTGCGCTGGAATGTTGCCGCATCCTCCGTATAACGGGCGTATTCGTCGTGACCTGTGCCGCGGGTAAAATATGAGCTCATTGGGTGTTTGTTCCCGGGTATTGTTCGATAAGGAATCCCGTCTCCATCTTTATCGAGATAACGACCCCAGTTACCCTTGAGCTCTTCAAGATCTTTTTCCCAAAGCACTTTTCCGCGATCCATTGGCTGATTGGGATACTCGAATGGTTTACTCATCCATTGGTTCATGCCCATATCAAGATCAGAGAGTACAAACACAGGTGTTTGCAGGCGTTCTGCGATGTCGAAGGCTTTCCAGCCAAATTCAAAACATTCGTTCACATTACCAGGCAGCAGGATAATGCTTTGACTATCTCCATGTCCCATGCTGTTCACAAAAGTTAAATCAGCTTGTGAGGTGCGAGTGGGTAAGCCAGTAGATGGTCCGATGCGCTGCACATCCCAGATCACAATAGGCACCTCAGCATAATAAGCCAGGCCTGCAAACTCGGTCATCAGGCTCAAGCCCGGGCCCGAAGTAGACGTCATCGCGCGTAGCCCGCTCCAGCCTGCGCCAACCGTCATGCCAATCGCGGCCAGTTCATCTTCTGCCTGCACAACAGCATAGGTATGCTGGTTGTCTTCACGTTTACGCAGCATTGGCAAATAATCATTTATCGCTTCAGCAAGCGAAGATGCCGGGGTAATTGGATACCATGCCACGAACTGTGCACCTCCGAAGATGGAACCAATTGCAGCAGCGGTATTGCCATCTGCCATAATAAGCCCATCTGTTTTATTCATCGGCTCCAGGTAGAAAGGATCCTTCTTTTCGAGATTCGCCTTTGCCCATTCCGCGCCAGCCTTAACGATATTGAAGTTCATGTCAATGGGCTTCTGTTTTCCCTTGAAGTGAAAATTCAACGCAGCCTGAATCTTGTCAAGTTCAATACCCACCATTTGAGCAAGCACACCTACGTAGACCATATTCCCGACCAGATCACGAAAATCATTGGGAATGCTTTGGTCGCCGCGCACGATTTGCTTGACAGGCATCGGATAAACAGCAATATCTGCGCGTGTGATTGGCTGTTTGATATCGTCAGCGTAATAAAAGGCCCCGCCGACGGCAACAGAGGCGAGGTCACGCGCGAAGGAGTCGGGATTGATTGCGATCACGATCTCATTCTCTTCGCGCCTGGCGAGAAAACCATCCTTATTAGCGCGGATTGTATACCACGTTGGCAAGCCCTGAATGTTGGAAGGGAAGAGGTTCTTCCCCGAAACCGGGATGCCCATCTTGAAGATCGCCCGCAAGATGGTATTGTTGGCCGTCGAACTGCCGGAGCCGTTCTTGGTGCCAACGATGATCGAAAAATCATTGACTACTTTATCCATGATACTCCTCAATGTTGCATATCACTGCGAGGGCATGGCCCGAAGCAATTTCATATGTGTGGCGGAGATTGCTTCCCGAAGGCTCGCAATGACATGACGTAATATTTACGGTCTTTGATACAAAAGGTCGGTATGGCGGACGAGTGCCTGATAACCAGCCTCAAAATTACCATTGCAAATCGCCTCCACCATTTCCTGATGATACTTCCAGACTTCCTGCAGATACTCATAGCTGCCTGCAAATACATTCAAGCCAACAGATTCATAGGCTTCCCAATATGCTTCGAGGATGCCTGTCACAAATGGGTTCTCAAGACGGCTGTATATTTTCAAATGTAATTTACGGTGTTCTTCGTGGGGAACCTGGATGGGTGTGCCGCCCAGTTTTTCCCAGGCGCGCGCCACCAGGGATTGTAAATCCTTCTTATCCTGTTCTGTCAATTTCTGGACGGCTTGATGCCAAAATGCCGATTCGACATGGTTGCGCAGTTCAGCATACGCGCGGAAATGCTCATTATTGAGAGCCAGCGCATAACTCAGGCTTTGTCTCACAGCTGGTGTGAACGAATAATCACGACGCCGCATTCCCAGCCGCGGCTTGATCTCTACTAAACCAAGCGCACGCGCCACCTCCAGTTGTTCCCGCAATGAAGCAAGGCTCACACCCAACTCCAAACTCAGGTTCTTGAGGGTTGGGAGTCCATTTTCCATTTCTTCATGGCTGGCGAGGTAGCGCAGGAATTCAGAAAGATCAGGGGAAAGACGTTCTCTAAGCATCATAGCTATGATTAATCAGATTAATAGGAGTATATAAGTTATTTGGGAAGAAGTCAAGGATGGATGCATCATCTTCGATGAGTGTCAAGTAGCAGCCTGGAATGGAACTGAGGATCAATGCATTAGAGTTTATGAAGGTGCAACGATATTAATGGCATGGAATAGGATGACCCTGCGGATTTACACAAGGAGTGGGTTGGACAGGAGGATTTGTAGGTTGGACAGCTGGTGCAGTTGGCTGAATTGGCGGATTGGTGGCAGGGATCGGTGTTGATTCGCTGCGTGGGACCAGTGTTCTTGGGGTGGCAGTGTCAATGAAAAAGCGAAGCGGTGTAGGCGTAGGCGTATCGCTGGGTGTCAACGTAGGCGTTGGCGTGATCGTGCGAGTCTTCGACGCGGTAGGAGTCGGACCGGTAGCGGTGGGAAAGGGACCATAGAGTGCGTTTGAGGTTAGGGCAAGGGCGGTTCGGGTGCCACTTACCCTTCCAGAAACTCCCAAGCCTAGAACCAACGGACGCCTAAACGTGATTACAAAAAATACCCCTGTTAAGAACAGGCATAACAGGCATCCGACCAAAACCTGAATATAGACTTGCTTTTCTTTCCGATTGATATTCACTCTTTCCTACCTCATTTTAAGATACGTCAGGTTTTGGAAACTACGGTATTAGTGTTTGAATGATGGGTGGTAGGATACTTGTAGCAGTGGGCGGGGGCGGTTCAGTGGGTGGCGGTGGCAGCGTATCTACCGGCGAAGGAACTGGTGTATCCGTTGGGAATATGATGATAGCTGTATTCGTCGGAACAACGCGTGTTCTGGTCGAGGTAGGTCTTAGTGTGGGAGGGATAGCTGTTGGTGTACTTGTGATTTTAGGATTGGGCGCGCTTGTGCGGGGCGTAAAGGTAGGAATAAAAGTTGGAGTTGGACTTGGCGTACGTGTGATGGTAGGCGTTGCGGTAGGGAGGGTCGGAGTGAGCGTGGGCGTATCGGAGGGAGTGACGGTGGGAGCCGTCGAAGTCGGGAAGGGACCCAGCAGAGCTCCCGCAGTCAGCGCGAGGGCAGTCCTGGTGCTCTTCGCCTCTCCCTGCGGGTCAGCATCTCTCCCGAAAGAACGAAAAAGGATCGTGGAAAATAATATCAAAACAATAAGCAGAGCGAGACCTACCAGTATCTGTAAGTAGCGTCTGTTTTCAATCGTGTTCGAATTCAATCTCGCTGTTTTCCTTTCTTGTAATCTGTCTCAAAGTCTGTATAGAAACGATAGTGTAATTTGCGTATTTAGGTTAACGATATTTGCCGATGGGATGTGCGGGTGCATCCGGTATTGTTTGCGGAGTGATACCCATCGATTTTTGATATGAAACCTGATGAGCCGCTGGCTTCCGCGTCCAGCGGCTCATCAGCAAGACCTGGTAATTATCTGTTAAAGTCGGTCTACCGAGCCGAGCGTTATGGGTAGGTCGTTGGTGGCGGATCGGTCGGCGTATCCGGCGGTGGGTTAGTAGGTGGCGGCGGATCGGTCGGCGTATCCGGCGGTGGTTGTGGTGTATTCGTCGGTTGCGGCGGCGGATTAGTGGAAGTGGCAGGCGGCACCGGTGTTTTCGTTGGTTTAGGAGTATTCGTCGGCTTGGGAGTATTCGTCGGCTTGGTGTTGGTGGGGATAGGGGTGAGCGTTGGAGCACTGGTCAGAGTAGGTTGAGCCGTTGGGGTACGACTGGGCACAAGAGTCGGCGTGCGGGTCTTTACAGGTGTTGGCGTGCGACTTGGAATACGCGTTGGGGTCTTGGTAGGCGTCTTTGTCCGCGTGAGCGCAGATGAATTGTTCTCCTCCGTTGTGCTGATGGGAGTGTGTGTGGGTGAGGGCGTCATGGTCGCTGAAGCCGTCATAGTGGGTGTCGCGGAAATTCGGAGCGTTGCCGTGGGAGTGGCAGAGGCTGTCTTTGTGGGCATGGTCAACGTGGGGAAAGGTCCCAGTAGCGCATCCGCCGTCCCGGCAATAGATGTCTTGATCGCAGAGACGTTTCCTCCACCGAGACCCGAGGCGGTGATATCGCCGAACGTGACCGCATATACGATGAATATCAAGCCAATACATAAAATAGCTTGCAGCAAAATCTGCAGAGGAATTCGATTTTCCTTTTTCACAATGTCCGCTTTCCTAAAGAATGGTTTTCAAAGGCTGCAGAGTTGGCTGGGATGTGATCCTCGTCGTTGACTTGCGGGTGAGATGACAATATATCTCATAGGTTGCTTCTTAAAAACCCTAATTATATTGGTCGCTTACTTGACATCATGACTAAAATTATTAGAAAAGGTTACAGGGGAAAATGCGCGCTTTCAGAAGCTGTTTGAGCTGAGATTCAGCTTTCGATACCCCAGTCTAATCGAAGGGCAGGCTAAGGCAGGGAGCGAACTCTTGTGATCCCCTCTTGAGGAAATCCTTATTCTGGTTTGGTCGTGTTTGAAATCCAGACCTGGATCTCTTCCAGCAGATGTTGAATCTCATCCCTTTCGTTCACTGCCAGTTGAAGCGAAGCCTTGAACGAGGGTTTCTCCTCCTCTGAAATAGAGGCTAACAGGCGCTCATCCCGCGCGATCTGCGTATTTTTTTGGTTCAGCTTTTTTTCGAGCCGCTGGCGGTATCCCTCATAGAAGTCTGCTTCATTCATGGGCGCATGGACAGCCGGCGTACCCTCGGTTAAGAGCTCGTTAATGGTCTCCAGGAATCTTTCGAAGTTAACCGGCTTTTCGATGAAGCGGGTGACGCCGATGTTGAGTGCAAATGCCTTGTCTTCGAGTGCCACATAAGTGGCTGTCAGGAAGATGACGGGAAGATCGCGTGTTTCGGGATTGAGCCGTAACCGATGAACAAGACCGAACCCATCCAGTTTGGGCATCATGATGTCAGTAATGACCAGGGCCGGGCGTTCGCGCTGGATGAGATCGAGCGCTTCCTGACCATTCCTGGCGGTGACGGCATTATAGCCTTTGAATTTAAGAGTTTCCTCCAACAGACGGAGAATGTCTGGAACATCTTCCACAATGAGCAGATAACCCTGTTTCATATTCATACCTCAATTGTAATCGTTTATTGCCATTTGGCGAATAACCCTATCGTCTCCCTGGGGCGCTGTATGGAATGTTGTTAATGGAATGACTGGTAGAGGGTTTGGATGCAATACCGCTTTACTATTCTACATTCAATACGCTCAAAATCTCTTTCAAAATGGTTTCAATTCCACTACCCATTCAAGCGATTGCATGATTCTGAAACATTTCAAATTCGTGACTATTTCATAAATCGGTAACTTTCAATTTCGTTAGGTCGTCATGTTGTCGCTTTTCATCAATGAAAGGATTGGAAAACACCATGGCTGCTAGAAAGTATTATTTCATTTTTACTTTATTTTTGATCATTGTTCTGTTTGCAAATGCAATAAACGTTCAGTCTGTGCGCGCAGATGGGGAGACGCCCACTGAGCCACCGGTCGCGACGGAAGTTGTAACGGAACCGCCTGTCGTGGAAACGCAGGAACCCGTTGATGCTACGCCAATCCCGGAAGAGGCCACAGCCACTTCGGTCGATGTTGCTCCAGCCACTGAGACGGTCGCAGACACACCTACCCCTCAAGCAACTGCAGAGGAAAATACATCTGCGGACGTTGTGTTCTCACAGGCGCCACAGAACACTGATATCGTTGTGCTGAACGATCAGGGCCAGGCACTTGTGCTGGGTTCACAGGAAACAGCCAACGCTCTGGTTACTTCTGATCCGGTTTGGTGCCCGGAGAGTGTCGGCGTCCCGACGCCCGGTGCGAATGGTTGTAGCGTCAGTTATTCCAGCATCGCTGATCTTTTGGCAGCCATGCAGGCTAATCCGCAGAACTTTTCACAGAATGGCACAATCTACCTCGAACAAACCACAGGACCAGGCTTTACAACTCCTCTTGTCCTTGATGATTCAAATACCAGCCTGGGCTCTTCCTACAGCACGCTCAATATCTACAATTTGACGGTTCAGGGCGGCTGGAACCCAGCCACGGGTAGCACCTCTGGCCAAACGGCCTTTAGTGGACCCAATGCCTATGTACAAGTTGGCTCATTAGCCAATCCCTGGGCAGGCTCACTGACTATTAACAATATTTCAGTGTTTGGATCACCAACTGGCCAGGATGCGATTCAAATCTTCGCATCCAATGTTGCTCTCAATAATATAACTGCTTCCTACAGTGATATGAATGGAATTTCCATCACAGCTAGTGAAGCTGGCACAGTTGAGTTGAATAATGTCAACGCCAGCAATAATGGTCATATGGAGGGCTCGGAACCTGTGGGTTCTGGGGTGTACATTAACGGTGCAGATACCCTTGTGACTGTCACCGGCGGGTCTTTCAATAATAACGCCCGTTTTGGCATCGAGGCTGAGAACAGCACCAGCAGCACTTTACCGATTGCCAACGCCTGGACTGACCAGGAGGACTATCTTCCCGGGAGTGTCGTGACTATCAGTGGAAATGACAATAGTCTCAATGGCAACAATATTGGCTTTATATTTGGGGAGACAGTCCTTGTACAAGTGCAAGGTCCAAATGGATATACTGCCACCTGCCAGGCCACAGCGAATTCTTATGGTGGCTGGTCGTGTCAGATCGTATTATGGGCAAACGCCCTGGCGATTGGTGATTATACCTATACTGCTGTCGGGCTGACATCTGCCATATCGGTAACAGGAAAATTCACAGACGCGAAGCCACAAAGTATTTCCGTTAGTGCGCAGTCTCCCAATCCTGTGACTGCTGGCAACTCTGCGACATATACAGTCACGGTTAGCTTTAACGGTACTACTGCATCCTGCACTGCCAACCTAAGTATTATCACGTCACTACCAGCAGGTGCCAGTGCTTCCTTTAGTCCGTCTTCAGTTACGAGTACAGGTGCGGATCAAACCTCCACTTTAACGATCAGTACCACAGGTGCAACACCAGCAGGTTCAACGAGCTTTACCATTCAAGCGGCTGGTACAGGAGGTTGCAATGGAAATAATGTTTCAAAGAGTAATGTTGCCTTCGTTGTAGCAACTGCAGCAACGAACACGCCAACAAACACTCCTACCAACACTCCAACAAACACACCTGTTCCACCGACAAACACTCCGACCAATACGTCTACCAATACACCTGTTCCACCAACCAATACTCCAACGAATACGCCTACCAACACATCTGTTCCGCCAACGAACACCCCGACCAACACACCAACGAATACACCTACCAACACGCCAACCAATACACCCACGGATACACCAACGTCAACACCTACAAACACACCGACAGATACTCCGACATCGACACCTACCAACACGCCAACCAATACACCCACGGATACTCCGACGTCGACTCCTACCAACACGCCAACGATCACACCCACGAATACACCAACCAACACACCAACAGGGACGCTGACCGCTACGGCTACGCCTTCGCAGACGCCAACCAATACCCCGACGAATACACCTACCAACACACCTTCCTCGTCATTACCCAATTCGAAGCCGAAGCCAACTCAATCAAATTCGACGAACTCCACCTTCATCATTCCATTGACAGGCGGCGAATTGATCAAGCTGGACTGCAACACGATCCTCTGGGCGTACGGTATCAAGCTCACCTACTACAACTTATGTGACTATCAGACAACTATTCATAGCGTGGGCAAAAGCGAATTACCTGCCCAGTTACCTGCAGGCTTCTCCTATGTGATGGGATTGAAGGTGGATATGTTCACCAATGGTCAAATCCTAAAGGATCTGCCCAATGGGTCTGGCATCGAAATGGACTTCCCGCTCGGCAAAGAATCACGGGATCATCTCGCACTGCTCTATTGGAATGACCCGGATGGAGATGGCAAGGGCGAGTGGGTTGATTTCTCGAAGCAGCTTGGCAAAGACAAGATCTTCCAGGCTCTCACGACCAAGTCCACGGACGAGCTGTATAAGCTGATCGCCAGTGTAACGGACACTTTCTATCCGAGCCTCACGACGGATAAAACCGGTATCTTTATCCTGGTAAAGAAGTAGGCCGATTACTTGACGCATCCCCTCCCAAAATTCGGGAAAGTACGGGAGGCTAACGTAAAAACAACACAGGGTGGAGAATACAAAGCTATCCTGACAGGGGAACGAAGGGGGACGAAACAGGATGCATTACTCCCGCCCCAGGTTTTGTAAAACCTGGGGCGGTTGGTTTCATGTGGATTTCATTCACAACCTGATGTACGATAGAAACGTATGATAAGAGAAAGTTCTTCATTTAAAGAGGAGAATGGAATGAATCACACTCGTAAGTTTCTATCCGTATTTACGCTGGCGGCTTTGCTCGCCCTCACTTTCATTACACCGGCTTATGCATTTGACGGACGCGGGGGCGACAAAGTGGTCATCGAGTCTGGCGAAGTGGTGAATGATGACGTGTATGTTGGCGCACAGGAGTTCGTTTTGGATGGAACGGTCAATGGCGATCTGATCGTATTCGCGCAGACCGTGACCATCAACGGCAAAGTGGACGGTGACGTGATGGCTGCCGCCCAAACCGTCGCGGTGTATGGTCAAGTGACAGGCTCCATCCGTATGGCGGGCTCCATACTTCAGGTTGGAGAGAAAGCCAGCATCGGTGGCGACATCGTCGGTGCCGGGTACAGCCTCGAAGGGAAGCAAGGTAGCACAGTTGGTCAGGATTTGGTCTTTGCTGGCGGGCAGATCTTACTGGCAGGTGATGTAGGGCGCAATATGCAGGTGGCGACGGGCGCCTTTGAACTGCAAGGGAACGTGGGCGGTGACGTCAATGCTGAGGTAGGCGAGGCAGATCAGGGACGCGCCGGACCTCCACCAGACCTGTTCATGCCGCATTCCAATCTTCAGGCTCCGAGGGTCAAACCGGGGCTGACGATTGACCCGTCGGCAAAGATCGAAGGGAATCTGCATTACACCCAGGCAAAAGACTTGAGTATCCCTGCCGGAGTAGTAAGCGGAAAGGTCACACGGAGCGCGCCCAGCAGTGATAGGACTGCGCCTCGTGAAGAAACTTCAGGGGAGAAGATCGCGAAGTGGGGACTGAATTTCGTGCGGACCAGTATTACGCTTATTCTGATCGGTCTGTTGCTGCTCTGGTTATTTCCCTCTTTCGTGCGCGGCTTGAGTGAGAATCTACAAGCCAAGCCATTGCCAAGCCTTGGATGGGGAGCCGTGGCCTGGGCCGCGTTCTTCGTTGTGGTGATGTTGATCATTGTCATTACTGCTATCGCAGGCTTGTTGTTCGGCGTGCTCACGCTCGGACAGTTGACTGGCACAGTGATCTGGCTTGGTATTCTCAGTGTGTTCGGGCTGGTCGTTGGCTTTGTGTTGGTGACTACGTTTGTTGCGAAGGTGGTCTTCGGCGCGGCGCTCGGCAAATGGATCTTTACGCAGGCCAATTCTCCGTTGGCTGAACATAGATACTGGCCGATGATCGTGGGTGTATTGATCACCGTCGCAGTGATAGCGTTGCTATCGTTCCCACTTTTCCCAGGCTTCTTTGGCTGGTTGTTGAACTTTGCCATCGTATTGTTTGGTTTGGGCGCCCTCTGGCTCTGGGGCCGCGAGCGAATGGTGAAGAAACCTGTTGTTGCGCCCTAGAGCATAGCTTTCAGGACAAAACTTTAAGCTTCCAGCGCCGTCCACCTTCGACACCTGCGGCAAGGCGACGCTGGAAGTAATAATGTAATTGCCGCCTAGGACGGCGGCATGAGGGTTGTCTGAGGGGGTTCATATATCCTTACTTGACTCCGAGAATACATTCAAGAGATTCCTTATCCTCCGGTGGAGAAGTTTCCACACGGATATTTCGATAACCGGCCTCAGAAAAAAGAGATGCGACCTCGCTTCCAAAATACAAAGTCATGATGCTGGAATCCACATTCGGTCTCCATTTGTCTTTGGGCTGTATAGTGATCCCCAGCAGACCCTCTGGCTTTAAAACACGTCTTATTTCCTTTAAACAATCCACCGGTTTTGGCCAGAAATAAATCGAGTGCAGCGAGAAGACAATGTCAAACGATTGATCGGGATATGGCAAGGAGGATACTTCGCCATATTTAAGCTCCATTAGCCCAGATCGAATGGCAGCTGAGTTTCGCTGGCTGGCGGCTTGCACCATAGTCTGGGAATGGTCGATGCCAGCGACAAAGCCCTGGGAAGCTTTCTCGCTTGCGATCCGTGTGGAAACTCCCGGACCGAACCCGATTTCCAGGATGCGATGATGTGGCTGGATATTGAGCAGAGATACTGTCCATTCGGCATCGTAGACGTTTCTTCTGGCCATGCCATTGCCGATGAATCTGCCCAATAGCCCGCTTGGGTTACCAAACTGCCTTGTCATGAAGTTTCGGAGTCTCTCTTGCATGATTACTCTCCTTTACCTGTACATGTGCCGTTCAATGATTTGCTTCGTTTATTGTAATTGAATTGTTGTAATTGATAGCGGCACTCCTGTTTATACTCGTTCATGATGAACGAGCCCCGCATCGTCGATAAAATATTCCTCCTCCGCCTCGCATTCAAGGGATTGGACGATAACGAGCTGGAGGAGGTAGCGCGCCTGACTGAGCTTCATACCTATCCACCGAACCATGTGCTCTGCCATGAGGGTGCGTATGAGGATGTGCTCTATATCATCGCGGATGGCACGATCGTCATCTCGCAAAAGCTCCTCGACGAAGAGGAAGAACGCATCCTGCGGGTGGGCGGGAGAGGTGACGTGGTGGGCGAGATGGCACTCATCCAAAGCGCGCCCCGCGCCGCAACCGTCCGCACGACCACTGAATGTACCGTGCTCGAAATGGAGAAAAGGGATTTCGAGACCATCCTGAGTCGAAGTCCACGCATGGCGATCGATCTGATCCGCATCACCCTGGACCGCATCCGCTCCAACGACCAGAGGATGATCGCTGACCTCCAGAAGACCAACAAAGTCCTGCGTCAATTGGACCGCAACAAGCTGGAGTTCATCCTGATCGCGGCACACGAACTTCGCACGCCGCTGACCGTCCTGAATGGATATGTCAATGTGCTGCGCTCCCTCCCTGAGACCCAAGCGAATCCCGAGTTGGGTGAAGTGACCGATGGCATTCTCAAAGGCACAAACCGTATGCATAAGGTAGTAAACATGATGCTGGACCTGACGCGCATCGGCAGCGAAAATTTGAAGGTCGCCTCTGTGCCCGTCCAATTGAAACGGATCATCGCTGACCTGGTGCGTGATTGTGAGGAAGCGACGGCTGAACGTCGGATCAATCTTACGGTCCAGCATGCCGAAGGGACACCCGAGATCAAAGGTGATCCTACCCTCATTCAGAAAGCGCTGTATCAGTTGATCATCAATGCCATCAAGTACACGCCCGATGGCGGCAAGGTGCTGATCACCACGCGCCCAAGTGTGCTGGATGACAATTCGCCGTGCGTGGAGATTGCCGTCAGGGACAGAGGCATCGGACTGGATGCCGAACACCATGATCTGATCTTCGAGAAGTTTTATCAGGTGGGAGCCGTTGCAATTCACTCCTCAGGCAAGACCACTTTTAAAGGCGGCGGGCCCGGCTTAGG
>Ga0114129_10008035_pt1 | contig 15031 bp, 13 predicted proteins | sample RhiMetdeltSRZDD1_FD_80071 | JGI IMG/M metagenome (GOLD analysis project Ga0114129, IMG submission 80071) | Populus rhizosphere microbial communities from Tennessee, USA - Rhizosphere MetaG P. deltoides SRZDD1 (version 2) (version 2) | ecosystem: Host-associated > Plants > Roots > Rhizosphere >...
CGTTCGGCCTCGTTGAGGGTCCAAATCCGTGCGAAGGCTGCGTCGAGGTGATCGACGATGGCCTGCGCGCAGTGTTGCAGCGTGTCCTGCAGATCGTCGGCGGTCGTGAGCGCAAGGCCGATATCGGCGGCGAGCGTTGCCAGCCGCATCCGCGTTGCCAACTGGGTCTCGCTTTGCTCGAGCAGGATGTTTCGCGCCCGCAGCTCAGCGCACTCGCGCTCGAGTCGTTCGAGGTCAGCCGTCAGTTCGCCATTGGTCGTGGTCGTCATCGCCGTGGAAGGCAAATCGGGCACATTCGAGCCGATGTCGCTGCACATGAGCGCTCCGCCACTTGTTCGGATTCTGAACGGGCCGGACTCGTAGGGTGTTCGGAAGGCGTACATCGAGATGCCCGCCTGAGGCCAGCGGGGCGAGGGGTAGCAAGAGGACTGCCAGTAAGCCGAGCTGTTAGTCGAGCGCGGCGCGGGTCGTCGCCGGCTCGATTACGGCAAGCGACACAAGTAAAAGCAGCGCCGTCACTACCAGCCACGCCGCGATCGGATCGTGATCGCCGGCAATCGCGATGGCAACGCCGGTGAGCAAGGTCAGGAGGGCTCCTTCGAGTGCCACGATCCAAGGCAGCGTGCGCGCGCGCTGTGTAGGAAATGTCTCCGCGTGCACGTGCGAGGTGAACCAGAGGTGGAGACGGAGCGTGATGGCAAGCGTGACGAGTACGAGGACGCCGAAGAACGCGGCCGATCCCCACGGGCGAAGCCACGATCGGCTGAGCCAGATTGGCAGGATGGCGGCAGCACTGAGCACAGCGACAGCAATCTGATGAAACTGCCACCACCACCAGCGTCTCGCAGTCAGCGGTCCCGCGGTGGACTTCGCATCGCTCGCTGAAGACTGCAGCGTCAGCGAGTTCAGAGCGGCGTACAGCTCGCTCCCGTTTGCGAATCTCTGGCGCTGATCTCCCTGAAGACAGCGCCGGATGACGGCATTGAGCGCCGGCGGCTCGACGGTGCGCGAGAGCGCTGGCGTATCGGCGACGAGGCGTTCCAGCACCGCGGCCGGATCGTAGCCGCCGAATGGATGCACACCCGTGCTCAGCTCGTAGGCCATGACGCCGAACGCGAAGATGTCGGCGCGTGCATCGACCGATTCGCCGCGCAGTTGTTCGGGCGCCATGTATCCGGGCGTTCCGAGCAGCGACCCAGCCACCGTCAGCGTGGTGCTCTCGCCGGATGCGGGCAGCGTGCTTCGGGCGAGACCGAAGTCCACGATCTTGATGCGCCCGTCGGCTGCGCGCATGACGTTTTCAGGTTTGAGATCGCGATGGACGATGCCCTGCCGGTGGGCAGCCTCGAGTGCTCCGGCGATCTCGAGGAGCGTCGCAAGCAGTCGGTCCGGCGGAAGCGGGCCCGTCGACACTTCGGTGCGCAGCGTCGCGCCACGTACGAGCTCGCTCGCGATGAACGGCTCGCCATCGATCTCTTCGAACGCGAAGACCGTCGCGATCGCCTGGTGTGTCAACGCAGCCGCCGCGCGCGCCTCGCGAGCCAGCCGTTCGCGCGCCGCAGGATCTTTTGTGTACGACGGCGGCAAGGCTTTCAGCGCAACCCGCCGGCCAAGGCGTACGTCCTCTGCGGCGTAGACGATACCCATTCCGCCGCGTCCGATTTCTTCCTCGATGCGGTAGGGTCCGATCTGACGTCCAGGCGGGTGGCGATGGCCGTCGTAGGCGTCGCTGAGAAGAGCGGGGTCAGCGGCCCATGCGGGCGTTTCCAGAAACGCGCCCGCACGAGCGTGCGTCGCGAGCAGAGCCTGCACCTCGAACGCAGTCGCGGGATCGGCTTCCGCTGCGCGAGCGAGCAGCTGCTCGCGCGCTTCTCCCTCGAGCTCGAGCGCCTCCTCGAACAACGCCGTAATGCGCGACCATCTGGAAGGCATCTTCTAATTGCGTGATTGAGTGATCTGGTGATCGAGTGATTGCTTGCGCGGGCTACCGCGCGTGCTTCAAAGCGCGGCCGGTAGGCCGCGCAAGCCAAATTACCCGATCACACAATTACCCGATTAAGTTACCCGATTACCCGATATCCCGATTCAGTACTCGAGCTCCCGCGCGAGCCACGCACGCGCCAGCGCCCAGTGACGCTTGATTGTCGCAGGCGACGAGCTCATCGCCTCCGCGGTCTCTTCGATCGTGAGTCCTCCGAAGAACCGCAGCTCCACGATGCGTGCCTGATCGGGATCGAGAGCGGTAAGGCGTTCGAGCGCGGCGTCGAGCGCCAGGAGATCGACGGGACGTCCGTCGGCCGCTGCCGGCAGAGACTCGTCGAACGTCACGCGCGGCTGGCCGCCGCCGCGCTTCAGCGCGTCGCGGGCGCGCGCGCGCTCGATCAGAATCTGGCGCATCGAATGCGCGGCGATCGCGCAGAAGTGCGCCCGATTCTGCCACCGGTCGGGCCGGTCCTTCAGCAGACGAAGATACGCTTCGTGCACCAGCGCCGTCGGCTGCAGCGTCTGACCCGGACGTTCTCCTCGAAGATAATGCGCGGCGAGGCGGCGCAGCTCGTCGTAGACGAGAGGCATGAGCGTCTCGAGCGACGGGCGATCGCCGCGGCTTGCGCGGGCGACCAGTTCGTCGAACGGCGCCGCATCGGCCATCAGGCCACCCGTTCGATCGTGAGCTTGTTGATGACCACCGGCTTCACCGGTCGATCCTGACGACCCGTTGGCACCGCGCCGATCTTCTTGACGACGTCCAGCCCCTCGACGACCTCGCCGAACACGGAATGCCGGTTGTCGAGGTGCGGCGTGGGCCCCAGCGTAATGAAGAACTGACTGCCGTTCGTGTTCGGTCCCGCGTTCGCCATCGACAGAATCCCCGCGCGATCGTGGCGAAGCTTCGGGTGAAACTCATCGGCAAAGTTGTAGCCCGGTCCACCGGTCCCCTGACCCAGCCGATCGCCCCCCTGAATCATGAATCCGTTGATGACTCGATGAAACGTGACTCCGTCGTAAAACGGTGCCTTTCGGCGTTCCCCGGTCGCGGGATCGCGCCATTCCTTCGTGCCCTCGGCAAGGCCGACAAAATTGCCGACCGTGTTCGGGGCTTCCTTATCGAACAGACGAATCTTGAAGGTTCCTTCCGAAGTATCGAACCTGGCGTAAGTTCCTGGCTGCACGGAATCTCCTTGACGTTCCTGCCGTCGCGATGCGGCGACGCGCGGTTGATTATCCCATCACCCAACAAGTCTCTTCGCACTTCCGTCTAATTACCAGTTCGGGAACGGGCCGCAAGGCCTACGAAGTTCTTCGTTGACACTACGAAGGCATTCGTAGATACTGGCCGCCAGGACAAACCGGGAACAGCGAATGCCCAAGCCCACGACGCCAAAGCCGACCGACGCCGAGCTGGCGATCCTGCGTGTCCTGTGGGACCGCGGGCCCAGCACCGTGCGCCAGGTGCACGACGTCCTGGGCCGCGAGCGCTCCGCAGGCTACACGACGTCGCTCAAGCTGCTTCAAATCATGACAGAGAAGGGACTCGTCGAGCGCGACGACCGCGATCGGACGCACGTCTTTCGCGCGCGCCTCAGCGAGGAGCAGACGCAGCGTCAACTGATTCGCGATCTGCTGGACCGCGCGTTCGGCGGGTCGGCCACGAAGCTCGTCATGCAGGCACTCGCCGCGCGGCGGGCGTCCGCCGATGAGTTGCGCGACATCCGCCGGGCGATCGACGTCGCGCGGCAGGAGAGCCGTCCGCGCGAGCAGGACCACGGTGAGCGCAGGGAGGACCGCGATGAACGCGATTGAACCGTTGCTGCATCAGCCGGTCGCCCAGGCCGTGGGCTGGGCGCTCCTCCATTTCGTGTGGCAGGGCGCGCTGATCGGCGCCCTCACGGGGCTCGTGCTGCTCGCCCTGCGGCAGTCCGCGGCAGACGTCCGTTACGTCGTCGCGACGATTGGAATGCTGCTGATGCTCACGTTGCCGCTCGTGACGGGCGTGCAGAAATGGCAGTCGTCGGGCCGCGAGATCGCGGCCGCGTCCACCTTAGTTCGCACGGAGCTGGCGTCAACGCCTCGGCCGGCCCTCAGCGATATCCGGCCGATCCAGTCTCCAAAGCCTGTCGCCCTGAAACAGAGCCGCGCGCGGGCGACGGCGCCGTCGTCGATCGACCGATTCTTCTCGAGTGCTGCTCCGCGCGTCGAACCGATGATGCCGATGTTCCTGGCGGCATGGCTGCTCGGCGTGACGCTCCTCAGCCTGCGTCTGCTGACTGGATGGCTGTGGATTCAGCGGCTTCGAACCCATGGCGTCGTGCCTGCGAGCGAGTCGTGGCAGCGGATGGTCACGCGTCTCGCGCGCCGTCTCCATATCGCGCGGACGATCAAGCTTCTCGAGTCGACGCTCGTCGATGTGCCGACGGTCGTGGGCTGGATGAAGCCGGTCGTCCTGCTGCCGGCGAGCGCTCTCGCCGGTCTGGCGCCGCGTCAGCTGGAAGCGATTCTCGCGCACGAGCTCGCACACATCCGTCGCCACGACTACATGGTCAATTTGCTGCAGACGCTCGTCGAGACGCTGCTTTTCTATCATCCCGCCGTCTGGTGGCTTTCGGCGCGAATCCGCACCGAGCGGGAGAACTGTTGCGACGACCTCGCCGTCAGCCTGTGCGGAGATCCCGTGACCTATGCCACCGCGCTGGCAGATCTCGAATCTCTGCGAGGTGGCTCATCGCTGGCGATGGCGGCCAACGGCGGCTCGCTGCTGCAGCGCGTCCGTCGTCTGCTCGGCGCCCCGGCGTCGCACGCAGGCCGTGGACCCGCATGGCTCGCGGGAAGTGCGGCCATCCTCGTGATCTGCGGCATGGTCGTCGGCGCGGACGGTCTTCGTCAGGTTCCGGCGAGCGCGGCGAGCACACCACGGAGAGCGCAGACACCCGCCGCGCCTCCGGAGTCCGCCGCGGAGCCGGCCTCGGCGCTGCCGGCCATCGCGGCCACGACGCGAGCGCAGGTGGAAACGCTGCGCGCTCAGGCGGACGCACTTCGCGCTCAGGAAGCGAAGGTCGCCATCCTGACCGAGGCCATGCGCAAGGATGCGGAGGCCGCGAGTCAACGCGCCGCCCTCGCGATGCCGGCTATGGTTGCGCAGGTCGACGCCCTCAACGCGCAGATCGCGGCGTCCACGGCGCACGCCGACGATCTGAAAGCGCAGGCCGCAGCGCTCAACGCACGGATGGCGGCCGTCGCGTCGACGATGCCCAAAGCGGAGCCCCTCCTCGCGCGGGCGGCTGCAATCGCGGCCGTGTCCGCGAGCGTCCAGGGCATCAGCGAGCGCCAGCACGAATCGTCGGGCAATTGGATCTGGTCCAACAACGGCGAGCGGCTCTCCGTCAACTACTCGGGTTCATTCGACTTCACCGACGACGATGCGGATGTGCGCGAGGTCTCGCCCGGCGGCTATCTCAAGATCTCCGATCAGGCATGGCTCGGCCGACACACGGTCGAGATCCGCGAGCGCGAAGGCAGCCTGGATCGGCGGTACTACGTCAACGGCTCTGAGAGGCCGTACGAGCCGGAAGGCCGGCGGTGGCTCAACGACAATCTGCCGAAGTTCGTTCGCAACACCGGCATCGGCGCCGATCGACGCGTTGCGCGCTTCCTGAAATCGGGCGGGCCGTCGGCTGTCATGGCGGAAATCTCGCGCATCGACAGCAGCTACGTGAAGCGCATCTACTTCTCCGAGCTGTTCAAGCAGGCATCGCTCACGCCGGAGCAGTACCGGCAGGCGATGCTGCAGGCGTCTCGAGAGGTGCGGTCGGACTACGAGCTTGCGACCTTGCTCATCTCGGTCGTGGATCGGCTCCCTGCCGACGAGGCGTCTCGCGCCGCATACTTCAACGCCGCCGCGGGAATCTCCTCGAACTACGAGCTGCGTCGGGTGTATTCGACGATGCTGAAGCGAGGCCCTGTAAGCTCGGCGGTGCTCGCTGGCATCCTCGAACATTGCAGCACGATCCAGTCCGACTACGAGCTCAGCGAGCTGCTGCGGCAGATCGTCCAGCAGCAGCCGCTCGACGACCGCACGCGGCCCGCGTTCTTCAAGGCGGTGTCCACGGTTCAGAGCGACTACGAGCGCCACCGCATCCTGAGCGCGACGCTCCGCACGACCCCGCTGGATCCGGCAACGTTCGCGGACGTGTTGGCCCGCGCGGCGGATATGCACAGCGACTACGAAGCGGCGTCGTTTCTGATCGAAGCGTTGAAGCTGAATGGAGCGGAAGGAGCGGCGCGGGCTCCGTTCTTCCAGGTCGTCAACCACATCACTTCGTCGTACGAGCGCGGGCGCGTCCTCCAGGCGCTCGTCAAAAAGCCGGACGTGAGCAAGGAGACGCTCCTCGCGACGCTGCGGTCGTGCGGCGACATGCCGTCGAACTACGATCGGGCGCAGGTCCTCCTGCTAGTCGCAACCACCCACCCGCTGACGCCCGATCTCCGCGAGGCCTACATCGACGCCGCCGACAAGCTCCAGGGATACGAGCAAGGGCAGGTCATGACCGCGCTCGTGAAGAATGAGCGAAGAAAATAGAAGACAGAAGACAGAAGACAGAAGGCAGGAGGCAGAAGGCAGGAGGCAGGAGGCAGGAGGAGAAGGCAGAAAGGCAGAGGATACCTTCTACCTTCTACCTCCTGACTTCTACCTCCTGACTCGGAACGCCGTTGATTGTCACCGTCATTACCGACTGGATCGTGAAATACGGGACACTCTCGTTCGGCTGCGGCGAGGTGTCGCAAGACGCAATCGCGATTCCGCCCAGACACAACAGAGCGGCTGCTATCGGTGGTCTGAGTGTGCTAATCATCGGCGCTCCTTATCTGCCGAGCAGATCGGCAAGGAACTGATGGATGCCAGCGGTTAGTGCGCTGCTCTCATCGGGGAGACCATGTTCGAGCGCCCAGAGAAGCCGGTCAGTTCCGTCGGACATCTTGTGCGCCTCGACCCTCGCTCGACCGCTGCCCGGTTCGCGCGGGGTCGCCTCTGGCGTCCGGAACTTAGCGACCCAATCTTCTGGCGTTACACGGTAGCGGGGGTTTATCACTTTCTGGGTCGCGAGTGCCGCAGCAAGGTATGCAGCTTCGGCAGGACTCATGTCTTTCTGCGTTGACAATGGCGTGCCCTTCTCGGCGCCAAGATGCGGCACGTGCTGGCGGACCCGCTCGCGAAACAGGCGAATCTGGTCGCGGGATGTTCGTGCGTACCCAGGAGCGCCGAATCTCGCGGCGAACGAGTTGATGACGCTCACGAGCGTGTGCTCCGGAACGCCGGGGTGTTCTCCGAGTCGGTACTCCAGGTCTGCGGCGACGATGCGCTCTTTAATCGAACTCGCGCAGTTAGCAAACAGGGTCAAGTTGGTGAGTTCGTCGACGAGCTCACGTACTTCAATCAGATTGTCGGCAGACGCCCGCTTCGCGAGGTCCTCAAGTTTGTCCGTCGGTAGCCCCCGAGGCCCGGGGGGTTGTTGGGAAGCGGAGAGTATGGCGGACGAACCCATTACTGCGCATGCGAGCAGTATTAAACGAGTCACTGATTTCACCTCCCTATTTCTCCAGAATTCAAGAAAGCCGCTCGCGTCGTATTCGGCTGCCGAGAACTCCTAACAATGCAGCGTTGCGGCGATAGAACTGGCTCGTCACAAATGTGATTCGCCTTAGCAGGGAGACAGGTGCAGCGTTCAGATTGTGACACGCGCGTGCGAAAGATCGAATCGGTGCTAGAGGTTCATCATCCACAAGATCGCTGTGCGGCTGACCGAACTCATCCATCACGGCTATAAACGTGACGATGCGCCCCTTCGTGACACTCACCTGACGAGTGCGCGGGCCAGCAAGGCAAGTTCTGGCAGATGCACGATCGCCTCTTGGCGCAACCGTGTCGTTGACGCCGGCGAACGCGGTTAGCGACAGAAGGCAGAAGACAGAAGACAGAAGGCAGAAGACACCTTCTACCTTCTACCTCCTGACCTCTACCCCCTGACTTCTACCTCCTGACTTCTACCTCCTGACTCCTAGGCCATCGGCCATCTCCGGATTCATCGTGTGCCACTTCGTGGCGCGCTCGTACGCCAGTGCGACGCGCAGCAGGGTGGCCTCGTCGTACAGCCGTCCGGTGACCATCAGTTCGACTGGCGCTTTCTCCACGAATCCTGCCTTCAGCGCGACAGCCGGGTGTCCTGTGAGGTTGGTGATGCCAAGGCTGGCGCTGCTGGTTGGCGACAGGAACGCATCGTACTTCGACATCAACGTGTCGAACTCGCGCATCAACAGCGTGCGAATCCGCTGCGCGCGGATGTACTCGACGGCTGGCACGAAACGTGACGTCCGAAACGTGTTCGCCCAGGACCCGAGCGACGGATCCTTGATGTCCGCGCTGCGGGTCAGGTCGTCGAACGCGGCGGCCGCCTCGACGCTCAGCACGAAATTGATCGCGTTTCCAAGCCGGGACCCGGGGATTTCGATCGGCTCGAGGTTGGCGCCGGCCCCACGGTAGGCCTCGAGCGCATCGTTGAGCGCCTTGAACCGCGCTTCGCGATTGCGGCGCTGCTGTTCGCGCTGCTCCTCCGTCAGGGGAGCCGCGCCGCGTCCGCCTCGTTCACCGCCTCCTCCGCCGAACGCCGGCGCAGCGTTCGGATCGAACTCCGCTTTCACGTAGCCGATGCGCAGCTTCGATAGCGGAACGTCCGGATTCCAGACGAAGGGCGCGTCCGCCACCGTGTTGTCCCGTCCGTCCGGGCCGTAGATGGCGTTGAAGACGATCGCGCAGTCCTCGACGGTCCTGCACATCGGTCCGATCTTGTCCATCGTCCAGCTCAGCGCCATCGCGCCGTAGCGGCTCACGCGTCCGAAAGTCGGACGGAGGCCAACCACGCCGTTCACGCTGGACGGGGAGATGATCGACCCGCGTGTCTCGGTGCCGACGCCGAAGACGACGAGGCCCGCTGCCGTCGCCGAGCCGGGTCCTGCGGACGACCCGCTCGACCCGGCGCCGTTCCATGGATTCTTCGTCTGGCCACGGAACCACTGATCCCCTTGCGCCAACGCTCCCATCGACAGCTTTGCGACGAGGATGGCCCCGGCCTCCCGCAAACGCTGAACGATCGTCGCGTCGTAGTCGAAGACCTGATGCTGAAACGGGCCGGCGCCCCAGGTTGTTGGGATCCCTTTCGTGGCGAACAGATCCTTGGCTCCCCACGGAATGCCGTGCAGAGGGCCCTTGTATCGCCCCGCGCGAATCTCGCGGTCGGCCTCTGCTGCCTGTTCCAGCGCGAGATCCTCGGTGAGCGTCACGACGCAATTGAGCGTGGGTCCGTGTTTCTTCAGGCGCGCGAGATACATCCTGGTGAGATCTGTTGCCGACACGTCGCGCCGTTGAATCAGGGGCGCGAGCGCGGTGATCGGATGAAACGCGAGCTCGTCGAGCGAAGACGGGCGCGGACCGGGAGGCTGCACGGTGACTTTGATCCTGGCGCCGGGTGTCGCGCCAGGTTTGGGCTTCTTGCCCGGAAGATACGGCACGAACTCGAAGGCCGGCTCGGTATCGAGCGGTACAGGAATCGTTCTCAGCGTCTCGAACGCGTCGAGGTTTCTGTTGACCCCCCGCAGGATTGCGTCTTCTTCGAGGTCCGTGAAGTCGACACCGAAGATCTTCTCCGCGCAGTCCAGCGTGTCTTTTTTGATCGTCAGCTCTGCAGCAGGCTGCTCTTGCGCGAGCGCCGGCGCGGCGATCGCGCCGGCAACCGCGGCGGGAACGGTCCTCAGGAACCTTCGCCGCGCGACCTTCTCCATCTCCTGACCTCCTGTCGTTCGAAACGGCGACAGCATACTGTAAACGTCTACAGGTAGAATGCGGAATGCGGCAAAGATTCCGTGTGCTGCTCATCGAGCACGATACGGGATACGAAAACGTTATCCAGGCACATGCAGTCAGCGTCGCAGACGAGTTCGAGGTCACGACCGTCCGATCGATTCCCGAGGCACTCGGGGAGATCGCACGCTGCGCCCCGGATGCGGTGATCTCCGACCTTCAGCTTCCGGGCAGCCACGGCGTCGAAGCGCTGACCGCGCTCGGCGCCGCGCTCACACGCGAGACCCCGATCATCGCGCTCAGCGCGGTCGACGATCCGTGGCTCGCCCGCCAGGCGATCGACGCCGGCGCCCAGGAGTTTCTCGTCAAGGATCGCGCTGACGGCGACGCGGTCATCAGGGCTCTTCGTTCGGCGATCCACCGATCGACGATCCGCCGGCGGCTGAAAGAATCCGAGGCCGCACTCCGCGACAGCGAGGCTCGCAAGACCGCGGTGCTGGATTCCGCGTTCGATGCGATCGTCACGATGAACGCACAGGGTCTGGTTTTCGAGATCAATGCGGCCGCGGAGCGGATATTCGGATACACGAAAGATGAAGTCGTGGGGCGCGAGCTGGCCACACTCATCGTGCCACCCGAGTATCGCGAGCAGCACCGAAGGGCGCTGGCGAGCTACCAGCCGGGTCGGCCGTCGCGTATGGTCGGCCGCCGCATCGAGCTCGACGCCATGCGTTCGGACGGCACGCGCCTGCCGGTGGAGCTCTCAATCGCGCGTCTGGACACAGCAGACGGCGTCATCTTCACCGCGTGGATTCGCGATCTGACCGAGCGCCATACTTCGGAAGAAGCGCTCCGTCAGAGCGAGGCGCAGCTGCGCCAGGCACAGAAGATGGAGGCTATCGGGCGGCTGGCCGGCGGTGTCGCGCACGACTTCAACAACGTGCTGACTGCGATCTTCGGCTATGCCGATCTGCTCATGGACAGCTTCGAGCCGCAGCATCCCGGCCGTGCTGACGTGCTCGAGATCAGACGTGCCGCAGAACGTGCAGCCAATCTGACGCGACAGCTCCTCGCGTTCAGCCGCAAGCAGGTCCTGCAGCCCCGGCGCGTCAATCTCAATGACGTCGTCGCGAGTCTCGAGACCTTGCTCGAGCGGTTGATTGGAGAGGACATCCAGCTCGAGACGCGTCTCGACGACTCAGCGGGAGAAGTCCGTGCCGACCCCGGCCAGATCGAGCAGGTGCTCATGAACCTCGCGGCGAACGCGCGGGATGCGATGCCCGAGGGAGGTCGGCTGGTGATCTCCACGGCGAACGTGGACATCAGCGCCGACGCGGCGCGGGAGCATCCAGGGTTCGAGGCAGGTCAGTTCGTGCTCCTGAGCGTCACCGACACCGGCCACGGAATTCCTGAAGACGTGCGCCGGCACATTTTCGAGCCGTTCTTCACGACGAAGGAACAGGGGAAGGGCACCGGCCTCGGGCTGGCGACGGTCTACGGGATCGTCAAGCAGAGCGGCGGATGGATATACATCGGGTCGCAGCTAGGGAATGGGACGACGTTCTCGATCTATTTGTCGCGTGTGGACGCGGCAGAGGAGGACCGGCGCCCGGCGGACCGGGCGCCGGAGGGCCCTACTTCTTCTCCTTGAAATCTGCCGGGATCGCGAGATCGGAGGGGGCCACGCTGGTGGAGACCTCGACGACCTCATTGTGCAGCGTGAAGATCGTTGCGCGCGCTTTCGGCTCTTCCTTCTTCATCATCTTGCGCGCCAGCATTCCGCCAAGACCCCCGCTGCTGCTGCCGCTGCCGCTGCTCTGCGCCTGCGCGAGCTGCTCCTTGCTCTTCACGCCTTCAAACGTCGTCGTTGTTTCGAGCGGCGTGCCCTGGAGCTTGGTGCCTTCTTTCTGCATCCGCTCCATGGCATTCTTGACCATGGGATACATGGCAAGCACCGCGGCCATCTGTTCCGCCGAAATCGCCGTCGCGTCCGGCCCCTGTAACTGCTTCCAGTAGCGCAGCTCGAAGTCGGCGACTTCCTTCATCTGCGGAACCTGCGGTCCGAGCCAGATGTTCGACGTCATCACGACGCCGCCTGCCTCCTCCAACGTCTTGCCCTTTTCCCGGACCGTGATCGTCATCACCGACTCGTGGGTCTGATAGCCGGCAATTTCTTTTTTCTGGCCCGTTTCCTTGACGTCGAAGTCGACCTCGATCTCCTTCTCGGGTTTTTCCTGCTGCCGCTCGCCAGGCTGCTCCTTTTCGGCGTCCTTCTTGGCCTTTTCCTGCGCTTCGCGCATGCGGCGGCGCAGCTCGTCGAAGGTCGTCACGGTGTAGGTCTTCTTGCGCATGTCGAGGTCGTAGACCTTTTCCTCGGACAGGTCGACGATCCGGCCGGTGGTCTCCGAGGTCGTCGCCTTGCGGTTGCCCTTGACGGCCGTCGAGCTCTCGATTCCTTCCTTGGCAGCCTTGCCGCCGAACAGGCCCACCATCCGTCCGAGCATGCCTTCGAACTTGATTTGCGATCGGTCGCGAGTCTTCACGTCCGCCGATACCGGCACCGCCAGGAATGCCGCCAAAGGCAGAGCAATCGCACCAATCTTGAACAGCCGTTTCATGACACCTCCGTAAACGATTGATCCGGGAGCCCAAGCATTGTACACGTTGAACCGTGCCGGACCTCGTATCTCGGACCTCGGGTTAACACCCCCCTATGCGCAACGTCCTCCCTCCAGTGGATCTGGCGGCAGAACGGGCGGCGGACGTGCCGGTACGGCCGGAGACCGCGCGGTTTTCCGGCGGTCAAGCCGCCGAGGACGGGCGCCTCGTGCTCGCCGCGCGTGACGGCGATCGCTCGGCATTCGAGCTGCTGTACGATCGATACGCCCGCCTCGTCCACGGCCTGCTGCTCGCGCGCGTCTCGCGCGACGAGGTCGACGATCTGGTTCAGGACGTCTTTCTCGCGGCATGGCGGCGGCTGGACGATTTGCGGGACCCCGCGGCGTTTGGCGGGTGGGTTGCCATGATTGCACGCAACCGCGCGACCGATTTTCACCGGCGCTCGGCGGATCTCGTCGAACTGCCCGACAACCTGCAGGCGCGCGGCGCGTCCTCCGCGCGGGCGGAAGCGCGCGCTGCCCTCGACGCGATTCGGTCGCTGCCCGAGGCGTACCGGGACACGCTCGTGCTGCGCCTCGTCGAAGGGTTAACGGGACCCGAGATCGCGATGCGAACGGGGTTGACGCCGGCGTCGGTGCGCGTGAATCTGCACCGCGGCATGAAGCTCTTACGCGACAAGCTGGGAAGATGAGCGACGAACTCAAGAGCGACGAGTATCTTTGGAGCGGCACGGGCGAGCCGGACGCGGACATCGCGCAGCTCGAGTCGTTGCTGGCGCCGTACGGCCATCGCGGCGTGATGCCGCTCTTGCCGGCGCGACCCGTGCGCCGCCGCGCGCTGCGGGCCATCGTGCCGGTGTTGATGGCCGCGGCGTCGCTGGCGCTCGTTGCAGGCGCGGCGTGGTTTGCGTTCGCGGCGCGGCCGGGCGGATGGACGGTGCAATCGCTCGCCGGCACGCCGTCGGTGGGAGGCAATCCGATCGACGGGCCGTCACGGCTCGGCGTCGGTCAGACGTTGATCACGGATGCGCAGTCGCGTGCGCGAATTGCCGTCGGCGAAGTCGGCCGCGTCGACGTGGAGCCCAACAGCCGTGTGCGCCTTCTCGAATCCAGAGCGGGCGAGCATCGGATGGCGCTCGATCGCGGACAAATCCGCGCGCGGATCTGGGCCCCTCCACGGTTCTTCTTCGTGAACACGCCATCGGCCGTGGCGGTGGATCTCGGCTGCGCGTACACGCTCGACGTGAACGATCGAGGGTGGGGTCTCGTTCGGGTCACGCATGGCTGGGTCGCATTCGAGTACGGCGGGCGCGAGTCGTTCATTCCCAAGGACGCGGTGTGCGCCACGCGGCCGCGCTTCGGACCCGGCACGCCGCATTTCGCGGATGCTCCGCCGCCGCTGGTCGAGGCGCTTTCAATTCTTGATTTCTCCCCGACGGAAAACGTAAACCGTGCGGCCGCCCTCGACACGGTTCTGGTGACGGCCCGGCCGCACGACGCGCTCACACTGTGGCACTTGCTGTCGCGGGGCTCGAAGGAGGAGCGCGGTCGAGTCTACGATCGGTTCGTGACGCTTGTGCCCGCTCCTGCAGGAGTTACGCGGGATGCGGTGCTGGCCGGCGACCGGCGGGCGCTCGACGCGTGCTGGAATCAGCTGGGCCTCGACAGCGCGTCGTGGTGGCGTCTCTGGAAGAGCCCGTGGCGCGAGCGGTAGGGCCACGGCTAACGGCGCCGGATTTGCTGACGTCCTGACGGCATGCATCCGGCGCTCCGCTGGTCGGGGGGACTCTTTCTGGTGACGTTCGTCGGCGCGCAGGCCGTCCGGCCGGCGAAGACGAATCCGCCGTCGCCGTCCGGCGCCAGTCTCCTGACCAAGGCCCCGCCGGCAATCGCGAGCATTCTCCGACGCTCGTGCCAGGATTGTCACTCCAACGACACGCGCTGGCCGTGGTACAGCCAGATCGCGCCGATGTCGTGGATCCTCATCGATCACGTGAATCACGGCCGCGATCATTTCAACTATTCCGAGTGGGCGACCTACGAGGGGGACGATCAGGACAAGCTGCTCGGCAGCATCTGCTCGCTGACGAAGAAGGGGCGCATGCCGCTGCCGTCCTATGTTCTGCTGCATCGCGACGCCCAGCTCTCCGCGTCGGACGTTTCCGCGCTGTGCGCGTGGGCCGACAGGATGCGCGACGACATAAAATGATCCCGTGTCCTCCCGCCTGGTCTTTCTGCCGGCGACCGCAGCGCCAGAGACGGACGGTATTCACGGGCAGACACGCAGCGTGCTGGCACGTGTCGATCAGCAGCTCCGGACCGCAGGGTCGTCTCTCGCCGACGCAGTTGTCATAACGGTCTACCTTCGCGACGCGGCCGTTTTCGCCGCGATGAACGACGCGTACCGAGAAGCGTTCACGAGCGATCCTCCCACGCGCACGACCGTCGTGACGGACCTGCTCACGCCAGGATCGCTCGTTGCGATGTCAGCCGTCGGGGTAACGGCAGGCGCCGAGCGCTTCGTCATTCATCCCGCGGCCTGGCTGCCATCGCCGAGCCCGTATTC
>Ga0114129_10008036_pt1 | contig 15031 bp, 11 predicted proteins | sample RhiMetdeltSRZDD1_FD_80071 | JGI IMG/M metagenome (GOLD analysis project Ga0114129, IMG submission 80071) | Populus rhizosphere microbial communities from Tennessee, USA - Rhizosphere MetaG P. deltoides SRZDD1 (version 2) (version 2) | ecosystem: Host-associated > Plants > Roots > Rhizosphere >...
GCAATCAACGTGGGTAACAGTGTCTCGCGCGTTGGCGGCTCTGCTCAAATTAAAGCGATGAAGCAGGTGGCAGGAACGCTTCGTTTAGAGCTGGCGCAATTCCGCGAGTTGCAGGCTTTTGCGCAGTTCGGATCCGATCTAGATAAAGCCACTCAAGCACAGCTTGCGCGTGACCAACGGCTGACCGAGATTCTGAAGCAGCCACAGTATCAACCGATGGATGTCGAGAAACAGGTGCTCGTAATATGGGCGGCCACAAATGGATACACAGATGATGTTCCGGTCGACGATGTGAGAAGTTTCGAAAAAGGACTGCTCCAGTTTGTGGAGAACTCACATCCCGGGTTATTGACGAGCATTCGAGAGAAGAAGAACTTAACTGATGAGATAAAAGCAGACTTGAAACAGGCCGTTCAGGATTTCAAAGTCTCGTGGAGAAAAGATACCGCACCACCACCGTTGCCAACTTCGCCAGCGACAGAAGCAGCCGCCCCAGCTGCGAGCGCGTGAGCTAGATCAAGCGTGACATGCCGAATCTTTTAGACATTCGCCGGCGCATCAAGTCGGTAAAGAACACGCAACAGATAACCAAGGCTATGAAAATGGTGTCTGCGGCGAAGCTGAAGCGTGCTCAAGATCGTGTTGTTACGGCTCGGCCGTTTGCAAATAAGATGACGGAAGTCCTCGGCGAACTCGCCAAACGCACGGACGAAGATTTCCACCATCCGCTCCTGGACCAGCGCGGTGATCAGCGATATCTCCTGGTCTTGATAACAGCAGACAAGGGTTTGTGCGGTGCTTTCAACACAAACCTTATCAAAGCTGCGCAGTCGTTTATTAGGGAAAACACCGACAAGAACGTCGAGATTCTCGCCATTGGTCGTAAAGGCCGTGATTTCTTTCGTAACCGACGCGCAAAGATTGCCGGAGAATTTGTTGGCTTGACTGGAAAGGGCCGCATTGAGTTTTCAGAAGCGCTCGAGGTGGCCCGCGATCTCATTAAGCGCTACACAGATGAAGAGGAGATCGATAAGGTCTTCTTGATCTATAACGAGTTCAAGTCAGTGTTGCAGCAGCGCGTAGTGTTGGAGCAACTCCTGCCGGTTGCGCGTGCGAAAACGGAAGAGCCGGACCCAAGAAGTGCTCAGCCAGTTAACCTCATCGATTACATTTGGGAGCAACCGCCAGAGGAGATCTTCAGGCAACTACTTCCGCGTCTCATTGAGACGCAAGTGTTTCGCGCCCTGCTCGAATCAGTGGCTTCTGAACACGGTGCGCGTATGACTGCGATGGACTCCGCATCGAAGAATGCGAGCGAACTCATCGATGCTCTTGTACTCAACATGAATCGTGTGCGCCAAGCCGCAATCACAAATGAGATTATAGAAGTTGTTTCCGGCGCCGCGGCACTCTAGTGCTGAAGTGGCGCACTCAATGTTCAATGGTGGGAAGCGTTCATCGCTTCCCATTATTTGTAAGATCGGCACAATTGATCTCGCGTCATGATTGAATCGACGGCAGATCGCAGCGCACGCCGCAGTTTCGTTAGCTACTACCTGCCGCTGATCTTTTGGATGGCGTTCATCTTCTTTGCATCCAGCGCCAGTTTTTCCGCCGCAAACACTTCCACCTTCATAGAGCCTTTGCTGAAGTGGTTATTTCCTAACGCCTCTCTGGCAACGCTGACATTCATGCATTTCGTCATTCGCAAACTCGCGCATTTCACGGAGTACGCAGTCTTGGCGATTCTAGCTGCGCGAGCCTTCGACAGATCAGGACTGGCCGGCAGTCGCAACCGCTGGTTCTTAATATCGGCAATTTTGGTAATGGCATACGCGTTACTCGATGAATACCATCAAAGTTTTGTGCCCTCTCGGTCCGCGTCTGTTATAGACAGTCTGGTCGACATGACCGGTGGCTTTACCGCACTGTTGATAATTCGCAGAAGGCGCTCAAAACTTCGCTGATCACTTTGAATTCCGTGATTTGCGGTGTCTCAGCGTATAATCTTGTCGCCGTATTATCCTTTTAGAGGTTGAGACAAAGAAATGGGAATACTTGATCGACTAAGCCCGAGTTCACAATTCATCGAAGTAATCGAATGGCTGGACCAGACTAGCAACACACTCGTCTATCGTTTTCCGGTCAAGGATCAGGAGATAAAAAACGGAGCTCAGCTCATCGTGCGCGAATCGCAGAGCGCAGTCTTTGTCCTTGAGGGTCAGATAGCCGATCAATTCCCTCCAGGTCGGTACTCCATCGATGGCGGAAACACTCCGATACTCTCGAAACTCGGTGCGTGGAAGTATGGCTTCAATTCGCCATTCAAAGCTGAAGTGTACTTTGTAAACACGAAACAGTTCACTGACCTGAAGTGGGGCACACCAAACCCTGTAATGATGCGCGATACTGACTTTGGCATGGTCCGGCTGCGTGCGTTTGGCATTTACTCGATGCGAGTCGCTGATCCGAAGGCGTTTATAAAGGACATCGCCGGCACGAATGCGCATTTCGTCACTGAAGACATTGAAGGTCAATTGAAGCGCACGCTGGTGAGCGGATTTAGTGACGCGCTTGCTGAGTCGAAGATCGCCGCGCTTGATTTAGCGTCGAACTACGATGAGCTAAGTAAATTCACACGTGACAAGTTGAGCGAGGAATTCAAATCGTTTGGCCTGGAACTCATAAAGTTCGTTGTGGAAAACATTTCGCTTCCGCAAGAGGTGGAAGCAGCGATGGACAAGCGAACGTCGATGGGTGTCATTGGCGACGTTGGGCGCTATGCGCAGTTCCAAGCTGCCGATGCAATGCGCGATGCGGCACAAAATCCCTCAGGCGGTGCCGGTACCGGCGCAGGGCTTGGTGCGGGGTTCGCGATCGGAAACGCGATGGCCGGCGCCATGACAGACGCCATCAGGCAGTCGAAGGGTGAAGGCGGGTCGAACCGAATTGCGTGTCCGAAGTGCGGAGGCGCGAATGCTCCTGGTGCTAGATTCTGTAATGAGTGTGGGGCCAAGATGGAAGTCGCCTCACAGACTGTTCCTTGTATTAAATGTGGCGCCGCGTTGCAGGCGGGTGCGAAGTTTTGTATTGAATGCGGAACTAAGCAGGAGCAGCAAACTTGTCCAAACTGCAAGGCGGAGCTAAGCCCAGACGCAAAGTTCTGCAACGAGTGCGGTAACAAAATCTAGAAAAACGTAGCGTTTTTTCTTTAGGGATTGCTGGCTGACGTTTGGGAACCCAGTCCCTTTACGTGCTATTCTTTTTCGGTTCCTCCCCGTTAAACGAAGAATCAAATGTTACGAGCGTTGACGCGTCCTCGCCGAGTTGTGATCACCGGGTTCGGCTGCGTCACTCCTTTAGGCATTGGACGTCAGGCCTTCTGGGAGGGACTTCTCGCCGGTCGCAGCGGTGTGCGCAAAATCCAAGCCTTCGACGTTTCGAATTTTCCTGTCCAGATCGCCGCTGAAGTTCCCGATTTCGATTGGGAAGCTCAAATCAGTCCAAAAGATCGAAAGCATGTGCCGCGGACGGTTCCTTTAGCGTTGGCCGCTGCAAGAGAAGCCTTAGAAGACGCAAAGATCTTCCCCAACGATCTTGCGCTCGAGGAACGCAGGGCGGTTGGAGTTGAGTTAGGTACTGGCGGCGGGGGCCTGGCATTCACTGAACAGCAATATGAATATTGGTACATTGGACCAACCTCCAAGGCCTCGGTCTACACGATTCCTGCTTCCACTCACGGCGGGCTATCAAGTGAACTGTCAATGGCGTTTGGTTTGAGAGGACTCTCGCATATCGTGTCAACCGGATGCACAAGTTCGACAGATGCGATTGCGTATGCCGCACAGCACATCGCGTTGGGCCGGCAAGACGTGATGATTTCCGGTGGAGTTGATGCGCCGATTGCACCCGGCATTCTCGCGGCATTTAACCTCATGACAGTCCTCACTTCTAATTGGAATGACGAGCCGCATCGGGCCTCTCGTCCATTCGATCGAAATAGATCGGGGATGGTTCTTGGTGAAGGGGCGTGGATGTACGTCCTCGAGGAACTCAATCATGCGCGGCAGCGAAATGCGCACATCTACGCGGAGATAACCGGGTATGGGGCTACGTGCGATGCGTATCACCGCGTGCGACTAGCGGAAGATGGAAATGAACCAGCTCGAGCGATGCGTCTCGCCATGGCGGATGCGGGACGCGACGCAAAAGATATCGACTACATAAACTTGCACGGCACCTCCACCCAGTTAAACGATCGAATTGAGACCTGCGCTTTGAAGCTTGCGTTTGATGGACAGGCTCGACGGATACCAATGTCAGCCACGAAGTCTCAAATCGGTCATCCACAAGGCGCAAGTGGCGCCGCGGGAATAGCGGCCGCGCTTTGTGCGATGCATACAAGCAGAATCCCTCCAACAATCAACCTCGATGAGCCCGATCCGACGTGCGATCTGGACTACATACCCAACGAGGCACGTGAAGCGAACGTGCGTATCGCCCTTTGCAACTGTATTGGGTTCGGATCGAAAAACAGCGCCCTCGTAATTGAAAAACTGAGTGAGTGATAATCCAAATACCGTCATCCAACTGTTTGTTGCTCATGGCCACAGTTGACAGGAACACCGCTGAGACGCAGAGGAGGCCGAGGTTGCGCAAAGAGTTCGTTGATGGGTGAAGAAATCGATGCTCAGGAAGTTTCGCCAACGAAGTTACGAACTAGAGAATATCGACTGTGGTAACTACACGGCAGCGGAATATGAGGAGTGCATTGTCGAGTTACAGCTCGTCAACGAGTGGCTCGGTGATGCGCGTACCTTGAAACGCACGCTGCTCCACGACGTCGAAGAATCCAGTGGGCGAAGGTTTTCGGTCCTCGACGTCGGCGCAGGATCGGGCGAACTCTTGCGCGTTGCCGCATCATGGGCTTGCGAAAATAATCTCGACTTTAGCGGCGTAGGATTAGAGTTGAACGAGCGCTCCGCTAAAGCGATTGTGGAGGAGTCGACGGAATTCCCGAACATACGATCTGTTCGCGGCGATGCCCGGTACCTGCCTTTTTCAGACGGCGAATTTGATTACGTGATGTGTTCACTCTTTACGCATCATTTCGTCGAGCTTGAAATCATCAACATTCTGCGCGAGATGAGCCGCGTTGCAAGACGCAGAATCTTCGTGATCGATCTGCACCGGCACCCAATTGCTTATTACTTTTACACGACGATCGGGAAATTGTTCCTGCACAATCGACTGCTGCGTGAAGACGGAGCACTTTCGATTCTCCGCAGTTTCAAACGCGCGGAGTTGCGAGAATTAGCGATACAGGCGGAACTGAGAGATGCGAGGGTCAGTCGTCATTTCCCTTACAGACTTGTGTTAAGTGCGGCTGCTGCTGTGCCGAAGGCAAAACAGCAAAAGCCATCAGTTGCTGAGAGGGCAGCATGACGAGCCATCTAAAAGACCATTACGACGTCATCATTGCCGGTGCCGGACCGGCCGGTAGCAGCGCGGCGATTCAATTGGCCCAACATAGTTTGAGCGTTTTACTTATCGAGCAAAAACGATTTCCTCGACCGAAGCTATGCGGTGAATTTATTTCACCGGAATGCTTCAGTCATTTTGAGAGGCTCGGTGTTGCAGAACCGATGATACGAAGCAATCCGGCTACACTTAGGAGTACCGTGTTCTATTCCAGTCGTGGCCACCGCGTATCTGTGCCAAGTAGCTGGTTTGGCGGGGGTCTAGCTCTCGGCCTAAGTCGGGCGACTATGGACAACAATTTGTTTGTGAGAGCTCAAGCGGTTGGTGTTGACGTCCTTGAAGAGGCAGTGGTCACTGATGTCATAGAAGAGCAAAATCGCATTCAGGGAGTGCGTGTGAAGACGTCCGAGGGAGATCGCGATTACGAGGCGCGATTGACGATAGATGCGACTGGCCGTCCGAGGATTTTGACGCGTCGCTTACAGCCAAACCACCGCTCGCGTAAGCCACCATTCGTCGCTTTCAAAACCCACTTGTCAGGTGCACTACCCGAAGAAAATGTTTGTGAGATTTACTCATACCCTGGTGGCTATGGTGGACTTAACACGATCGAAAATGGCCTCAGCAATCTGTGTTTTATTGTTTCTGCTCGCGACGTACGGCGATTTAACTCCGATGCCGATACCGTCATGAATGAAACGGTAATGCGAAACCGAAGGGCGGCTTGTGCACTCAGCAGCGCGCGACGTCATTCTGAATGGTTAAGCGTTTCCCTGGAGCGTTTCGGGTTTTCGGATCCAGCTCCGAAACCGGGCCTCATCGCCATAGGTGACGCGGCATCATTTATCGATCCGTTCACAGGAAGCGGCATGTTGATGGCCCTTGAGAGTGGGGAGCTCGCGGCCACGGTCGCGGTAGCCCATTTTAAAAACCACTCAAGCATCGTTGAAATGCGTAACGATTACTTAAAGGAATACCATCGCAAGTTCAGTTCACGTTTTAGGGTATCTAGTTTATTGAGACGCACAGCTTTCAACCCACGCCTGGCGGAAATGACGATTATTGCCTGCAGCCTCAACACCTGGCTACGAAATCAACTTGCGCGCGCCACTAGATCGCGGGTGGACGGCACTCAATCCACCGTCTCCATGTCCTAATCGCTCGGAACCTTAATGCTTGCCACATCAACGCTTTTTGGAGTAAAAAGGCGGGGTTAGTCTAGGTCTCTCAACCACGGTTCAATCTCGGACCAACTATGGATCCAGCGTCAAACGCTCCCACGCGACCATAGCAGTTTAATAGGAGAGTGATCTCCGAATACTCGCCCAGACCTAAAACGTGTCAACCGGTCTCAACTGCGCGAAGGTGAATCTATCGCCGATTAGCTAAGGAGAAAACGACGATGTTTGCATCTCTGAAAACGTCGCTTGTCAGGTTCTGTCAAATCAGTGGTCTGCTCGCTGTCTCCCTGATGTCTGCAACTGTGGTCTTCGGTCAGGCTCAATCAAATGCAGCCGACCTGCAGGGCTTTGTGAAAGATAGCACTGGCGCTGTTGTCGCAAACGCCACTGTAACTGCGCGTAATCCCGGCACTAACATCTCGCGCAGCACAACCACGAACGACGAAGGGCACTATCGCATCGTTAATCTTCCGCCTGGCGAATATGAGATCACAGTCGAGGCGAGCAACTTCAAGAAGGCCGTGCTCACGAAGGTGGTGTTGACAGTCGGTCAAACGGCTGACGTCGATATTCCGCTTGAACCTGGACAGATCACCGAAAGCGTCACTATCTCCGATGCGACGGCCGAAATAGTGGAGACTTCCAAGACTGCTGTAGCGACGACGGTGGACCAGCAGCGAATAAATAATCTACCGATTAACGAGCGTAACTATCTGGCGTTTGCTTTAACGACATCAACTGTCGGCCGCGACAATGGTCGTCCGATCGGACCAGCACCGACTACTGGTTTGAACTTCGGCGGCCAACGCGGTCGTTCCAATCTCGTTCAGGTCGATGGTGCAGACAACACCGACAATTCGGTGAATGCGTCGCGCTCAACTGTGAGTCAGGAGGCAGTGCAGGAGTTTCAAGTAGTGACAAACTCCTTCGCCCCCGAGTTTGGACGCTCAGCCGGCGGAGTCGTCAACGTAGTAACCAAATCAGGCACAAACGATTTCCACGGCAATATGTTCGGTTTCCTTCGTCACCGGAGCTTTCAGGCACGAAACGCGTTTGCTCCGGTCGAAGATCCGCCATTCACACGCACGCAGTATGGATTCACAATTGGTGGACCGTTCGATCGCGACCGTACTTTCTTCTTTTACGCATTCGAACAGCGACGTAGAAATGAATCAGGATTTTTCACCAGCGACGTAGCACAAGGCCTGACCAGTTCAGTGACTTTGCCACCTTTGGCACCAGGTTTTCCGGTACAGACTCTTCGCAATATCACGCCTGCTCAAGCCAGTTACATCAACGGGTTGCTGTCTAGCCCTAGTCCCGCGGTACAGCAACTGGGCGTTACGTATGCCTATTTCGCTTCCAGCGGGGGCAGCACAGCGCTGAATGGATTCAACCCCCTGATTTCAATCGGGGTGTTTTCCGCCGTTCCAGCAGGTCAGGTTGTGGGAAGCAGATTCCTATTAGCAGGCACGCCGCTTCCGATTTCATCCATCGCTTTCCGACCGCTAAGCACACTGCAAAAGATATTCCCGATTACGGATCGCACGTCGTTTAACTCGTTCCGTCTCGATCACTTAATTACCAACAAACACCAGTTCAGTTTCAGGTTTGGTTACAACCCGAGCCGGATTACTGGAATCCAGGTTGAGTCGCAGAATCAGTCGCTGGGTCAGAACGATTTCTCGCGCACAGGCATTCAAACACTGCGAGACTTTTCCGCTGTGGCGACGTTGACATCGACACTTTCGAACAATGCAATCAACGAAGGAAGATTCAATTTCGGCGAACGCCGAGCAACGTTCAAATCACAGAATGGTGAAGCGGTGGCGCACAACATATCTGGAACTGCGTTTATTGGCCGCGAACTTTTCTCTCCGGTCGTTCGCACAGAGACCAGATACGAATTTACCGACAACGTGAACTTGGTCCATCGCAATCACACGTTCAAATTTGGCGGTGACGTTGCCTTCATCAACATTCCGGAAGCTATTTTTGAACTGAACTTTTCGGGTCTGTTTAATTTCGGCGGCCTCGATGCGTGCACGCCAATACCGCAACTCTGTTTACCCGGATTGCCACCAGCTCCAAGTTTCACGCCTGTGCAGCAATACGGCCTGGGCTTTCCAACGAATTTCGTTCAGGGGTTTGGCAATCCAGTAAGCAGCATCAGCAACAAACCACTGGCCTTCTTCGCGCAGGACTCGTGGAAGATCCGACCCAACATCACCTTGAATTATGGGGTCCGTTACGACTACGAAATCACCGAACAGGTTGGGACACAGGGATTCCGAGATCCGCTTTCGGGCATTACCCTCTCCGCCGCCGATGTACTTGCCGCGCAAGATGCGATGGGCGTGCAGCAAGGGTTTCCGCGCGACAAAAACAACTGGGCGCCGCGACTCGCAATCGCCTGGGATCCTCACAATGATGGTAAAACTGTGATTCGTGCGGCGTTTGGCATTTTTTACGATCACCCGCTACTCGCAATCGCCTTCAATTCGGATATCGCGGATGCGGTCCAACAGCAGCAGGGAATCCTAACGCCCGGATCTCCGCTCCCGACGAGCTTGCTCAACGCTGTCCAAGTATTTCAGGGAACAGTTTGTCCGCCAGGTGGTCCAGTTACGCTGATTTGTCCGGCTGGCGTGGTTACTCCCGGCGTCGCTGCTGGTTCGCAGTACCAATTCGGCCGACAGCGTTTCAACGATCAGACATTCCCCGGCTTTGGACCGGTACTACCGTTTACGTTGCATGTTCAAAAGACTTTTGAATACGCCTACGCAAACCAAGGCAACTTTACAGTCGAGCGGCAGTTGACGAAGAACATGTCGCTATCTGGCAGTTACATCTTCGTTGGCGCGCATCATCTGCCGCATCCGCTTGATATAAATGCTCCCCGCACTGAGTTGCAGATTTCGAACTTCTTCAGGTTCGCAGGACGTAACCCAGTAAACACTACCGAAGCTGTAGCACTTTCAATTCCATCTCCGGGCGGCTCGACTCCGTTAGCGCCTTGCCCGGGTGGGGTGCCTCTTCTGTGTTTCACTCAGTTTACGCCCACAGGTGCAGCGGCATACCCAACTGCTGGCCAAACCTTCGCACTCATTATTCCTGGAATGATCGCTGCACCACTAACAAGCCTTGGCAGCCGAATCGTGGCTCCCGCGATCGCAAATTTCTTCAGACCCAATGCACCGAATTACTTTCTTGCTCAAGCACTGTCAGGCGGTCTTGTAACGCCGGCAGTTTTGAATTCGGCTCTGGCCGGTTCGCTTCGTACGCCTGGAACAATCTCGCCGTTCGGTTCGATTAACGCACAAACCTCCGACGGAAACTCACTGTATAACGGACTGAATGTCGACCTAAAGAAACGTTTCTCGAACCACTTCCAGTTCCTCGCGTCATATACATGGTCACATTCGATCGACGATTCTTCCGACCTGCAAACGTTGCTGCTGCCGCAGGACAACAGGCACTTCGAGGAGGAGCGCGCGGATTCACTTTTCGATCAGCGACATCGATTTGTGTTCAGCGCGGTGATCGCTTCGCCGGCAACTTGGCGCTCGGGTGACAGCTGGCACCGGTTCTTATCTGACTTCACAGTGTCGCCCATCTTCGAAATCTCTTCAGGCCGGCCGTTCAATATCCTGAGCAATCAGGACACCAACAACGACCAATCGAATCAGACGGACCGTCCAACTGTGTTGTCTGATGGAACGCTCTGTGTTCCAGGAGCAGCCGGATGTGCCCCATTAATCACCTCCGGTCAATTCACCCGTGGCAGCTTGGGTCGGAACTTTGGTCTTACGCACCGTTACGTTTCGCTCGACTTGAGATTAGCGAGGATGGTTCGACTGAGTGAGCGTGCGAGGCTCGAGCTGATTGCCGAGGGATTCAATCTCTTTAACCGATTCAATGAAGGGGCTGCTTCACCGTTCGTCGATGACGTCCGAACGTTCAACCAGCGTGCTGGTAATGGACGCTATTACAGCCGGCCAACGGCGGCTTTCGACCCTCGACAGTTCCAATTTGGACTGAAGCTCAATTTTTAGCGGTTAAGATGGGCCGGAGATTTTCGCATATAAGTACAGATCGAACGAAAACCGCAGGGTAGGCAACAATTTCTGCTCCGCCTTAAGTATGAATCTGTGAAGATGGGCGTTAATCTGTGGCCTCTTCTTATCTTTGGCAAACGCCGGGCGACCTTTCCGCATCCGAAGGGTGTTTGCCAAGCGTTGATCTGAGCTTTCAAACCCAACCCTCTCCCGAATACAATCATCAGCCATGATTGGATCTACCCTTTTGCAACGAATAGTTCCCTTGTTGGCCGTAGGTCTGTTGGCTTCCGCGATTGCGAGCGCCCAATCGACACGGCCACGTCGTGCTACCAGAACGGTACCCAAGAGCTCGTCCACAACAGAAAAACCAGCGTCGGACCCCTTGCTGAGACCCGAGCCGTCATCTTCACCCAGTGCAAGACGCAACGATCCGAACCAGCCCTTGTTAGACGTGCAGCCGGTCAAACCGGTGGTGAATACGGTAGCTTCTGCTGATACGACGCACGCCTACGCACTGCTCGAGTCGAAGCAGTTCGCAGCTGCCGCAAAGGAGGCGAAAGATCTAACCACCAGATATCCAAACGACTCTGAGGCGTGGAAGATTGCAGGCTTCGCCGAACTTAACTTGAAGCAATACGGTGAAGCGGCAAAGGACCTCGAAAAGGCTTTAGCGTTGCAGCAACAGAACAAGCAGGAAGATCCAAACACTCGGACAGCGCTGGCGCAGGCTTACGTGCTTTCTGAGAAATACGAGCAAGCACTGCCTCTGCTAACTGCTGCGACCACGAATACGGGCACATCGCCCGATCCGTTGATGCTCTACTACCGGGGCATAGCTGAATACAAGACTGGAAAAATCGCACAGGCAGAACAAACCTTTAACGCTGTGGTCAAACTGAATCCGAAGGATTCTTTATCGCTGTTCTACCTGGCCCAGATCGCACTTGCAAAAAACGATCTTGATCTTGCAATCTCCTCGTTAAATCGCGTCACTGTAGTTGATCCGCGGATGACAAGTGCTTGGACACTGTTGGTCACCTCGTATCTTCGTCGGGCGGCGATGACTAGTGATCAGGCAAAGGCTGATGCTGATTACCTCAGTGCAGTTCGGGCTGGCGAAGGTCTGATCAAGTTACGCACCGACGCCGAAGCAGTAACGCTATTTGGGCAGGCGCTCATCGGTTCGAAACAGTATCCTCGCGCCGCTTCCGTGCTGGAGAGAGCCAGTGTAGGAGCGGATGCTACAGGCATAACGTTCTATTTACTCGGCGTGGCTTACTCGCGGTCCAATAATTTCCCTAAGGCAATAGTTGCGTTAGAGGCGGGAGCAAAGAAGTCGCCTGACGACGTAAATGTATACCGGGAACTCGGATACGCGTACGAACTTACAAAGCAATACTCAAAGGCGCTTGCCGCCTATCAGCGAGGCGCCGCACTCGCGCCCGGTGACGCGGATTTGAAAGAATCAATAGAACGCGTAAAACCTTTCGCGAAGTAACGGATCCCGTTCGAGCGACGACTACGACATTTAATGCAGGAAAACGGCGATGGTATCGCAGCGACGGCGCGCGCTTTCGCGACTTATTCGCTGGTGCCCTATCTGGGAATTCTCTTCTGTCCTGGCGCTGTTTTGATGGGTAGCTTGGGAGTAGCACGGTCTTATCGGTTTGCGAGCGCGAGTCGACACCGCATGACATGTTATGTAAGCCTCGCGACGGGAGTAATAGTTCTCGCAGTCCAGGTGTTGCTTTGGTGGATCCTTTACAAGATTCCCGAGTGGGCGAAGGGAATTTGAGTTTTGAGATCTGACATTTGCGAGATGATCTAAAGATCTGAGATCTCAGATCTGAGATCCACAGTCTGAGATCTGAGATCTCAAATCTGAGATCATTCCTTATAGCCGGCGCCTCGAAGATCACAAGTTGACTGTTATTCGCAAGGGAGAACAGAAAATGAAATCACTTCTGCTGATGCTATTGATGTTTGTTGCGGGAACCGCCGTGTTTGCGCAGCGCCCGAGGTCGATAGAGCAGCCTGAGAATACTCCAAAGCCCGCAGCTGCGCCGAGCAGTATGAAGGCCAAATATGAGGGCGGCGTATTCGGCTATAACAAAACTATGGAAGGCACGCTAATCTTCGACGACGCGAATCGCCGATTGTTATTCAAGGACCGGAAGACGCCCAAAGAGATCAACATTCCTTACGATGCCATCGCGTCAGCGTTCGCCGATACGAAAAAGAAGCAACCGGCGGCGGCAACAGTGGCTGGAGCGATTCCCGTTATCTATTCTCTCCCGGCGCGATTTATAAAGACTAAAGTTCGTTACCTGACTATCCAGTTCAACGATCAGGACACCAAGGTGAGTGGAATAACCAGTTTCAAGTTGGAGAACAAAGAAATGTTGGAGTCTGTATTAGCGACGCTTGCTGAGAAGACTGGCATGACTAAGCGCGGCGACATCTACGTCAAGAAGCAAGACACAGATCCATCGAAATAACTTGCGTCAACCGACAGCGTAGAAGGCGGGCCTCGGAGCCCGCCTTTTTTTGAATAGTGGTAGGTGGTAAAGAGGCTCCTCAAAGAGAACTGACGGCTCTATTCCGGGAAGGGTGGCTTCCCCGCTGATTCTCATCGCAGTGAACTAAAGAACGGGAGCGAAGCGACCGATTGCAGCTGAGATACCTATGCCGCGAGTTCAATCGGTCGCTTTCGCTCCCGTTCTTTATTTGAAGTGCGATTGAACTTTTGAACGGCCTTCTTGTGTTTCGGCGTGCGCACAGTTTTTGGGCTTCTTGCGATGAATAAATCCCTGCAAGAAATTTAGCCCGCATCGTTCCTCTATTAACATTTCGTCAGTCGGGAACTAATGAAGGGGCTGCGCGTCTAACGTCTAAACGGGATTGCGTCCCTTCCTCGGAGGTTTCGTATGAACTCACTAACATTTCGAATCACAACCGCACTCGTTACGTTTTTAGTCGGTATCACCGTGGCCGCTGCCTGGGTTTTCACCACGCAGCAACCGACGATTGCGCCCGTCGACGTCGGCGATTCACAAAAATCCCTTTCCTCGTCAACCCTCGAGATGGTTTTCGTTTTGGATACCACCGGTTCGATGGGCGGATTAATTGACGGAGCAAAACAGCGTATCTGGGGCATAGTAAACGACGTGATGCAGACTGAGTCGCGGCCGGCTGTTCGCATCGGATTAGTGGCTTATCGGGATCGCGGCGATCAATATGTCACACAGGTTCTCCCGCTAACGGACGATTTAGATAAGGTCTATTCCGTCTTAATGAGTTATCAGGCGGGTGGCGGCGGAGACACGGAGGAAGACGTGCGAAAGGCCTTGGCCGAGGGTGTTGATCGCGCGGGCTGGTCCCCCAGATCGGATCACCTTGCTCAGATTCTGTTTCTTGTCGGCGATGCTCCACCACACGAAGATTACATCGATGTACCTGACACTGGGACGACCGCCGCACACGCGGTGCAGAAAGGCATGGTCGTGAACACCATCCAATGCGGTAACTTGCCCGGCACGCGGACCGTGTGGGAGACGATTGCGAGGCTAGGAAATGGACAATACTTTTCGATCGCCCAGGACGGCGGAGTGCAAACGATAGCGACACCGTACGATGAGCAGCTGGGACAATTGGCGACGAAACTGGGCGGAACATTTGTGGCCTACGGCGGCGGCGGTGGTGAAGCTGGCTTGATTTATCGCGATGCGACCAAAAGAGCTGCTGGAGTCGCGGAGTCGACAGTCGCTGAATCCGCTCCCTCCGTTGCTAAGGCCGAACGCGCGTTTAACAAAGCAATTAATGCCAGAGCGTATGTCGGCGACTTGCTGCAGAACATTGAAAACGGTTCGGTCGAGATCGATAAGTTAAAAGAAGAAGATCTGCCTGACGACTTGCGGAAGTTGTCGCCTGACCAACGAAAGCAGGAGATAGAAAAGCGTCTTGCGGAACGACGCGAGCTACGCGCTCAGATCATGTCACTGTCGAAACAACGCGCGGAGTTCATCGCTGCTGCGCGAAAGAAGACTGGCACGAAAGATAACGGTTTTGACGCTGCAGTTTCAGCCGCACTAAAGGAACAGCTGAACCGTAAAGGCATTAAGTGAGGACAATCCAGACATTACAGAAATCATTGGTCAGTTATCATCTGACATTTGTCATTTTGAAAGCTTTGCCTCAAAAGTCGGATCTAGCTCGAGGCAGGAGTGTTTTGGTTCGTGTTGGTTAGTGTGACTTCGTGGATCGTCTTTAGTTTTCTGGACAAAAGGAACGATCCACGAAGTCACACGA
>Ga0114129_10008037_pt1 | contig 15030 bp, 14 predicted proteins | sample RhiMetdeltSRZDD1_FD_80071 | JGI IMG/M metagenome (GOLD analysis project Ga0114129, IMG submission 80071) | Populus rhizosphere microbial communities from Tennessee, USA - Rhizosphere MetaG P. deltoides SRZDD1 (version 2) (version 2) | ecosystem: Host-associated > Plants > Roots > Rhizosphere >...
CTGCTGTCCCACAACGGGCTCGTCGATCGTGCGGTGCTGCCGTTGTCGTCCAAAGCCGAGTCCACCGTTGACAGCGCGCTACTGGCCGCGCTGATCTTCGAGCGCGGACTCGATGCGCTCGGCGACACCATCGTGGAGGTCGCCGCCGCTGACCCCAACGCTCGGCTGAACATCTTGGCGGCCAACGGATCTCAACTGCGCGCCACCACATGGGGCGACACCCTGTCGGTGCTGCGTCAGGACGACGGCGTGGTGCTGGCCAGCGAACCGTACGACGACAACCCCGACTGGCAGGAGATCCCGGACCGCCATCTGGTTGTGGTCGAGGGCTCTCGCGTCGAGCTGATCCCGATGAAAGGATCGTCATGACTTTCTCGCTGTCCAACTATCTGGCCGCCGACTCGGCCGCGCACGCACTGCGCCGAGATGTCCGCGAAGGCCTGACACAGACGCCGAAGACGTTGCCGCCCAAGTGGTTTTACGACGCGGTCGGCAGCGATCTGTTCGACCAGATCACCCGGCTGCCCGAGTACTACCCGACCCGCGCGGAGGCGCAGATCCTGCGCTCTCGCTCGGCGGACATCGCCGCGGCGTCCGGCGCCGACACCCTCGTTGAGCTCGGGAGCGGGACATCGGAGAAGACCCGCATGCTTCTCGATGCCTTGCGTGACAGCGGATCCTTGCGTCGGTTCATCCCGTTCGACGTGGATTCCGGGGTGCTCAACGCGGCCGGGTCGGCGATTCAGCGCGAGTACCCCGGCATCGAAATCGATGCGGTGTGTGGAGATTTCGAAGAACATCTGGGCAAGATTCCGCGTGTGGGTCGGCGCTTGGTGGTGTTCCTGGGCTCCACGATCGGCAACTTGACACCCGGTCCGCGAGCCGATTTCTTGTCCGCGCTGTCGGATACGTTGCAGCCCGGCGACAGCCTGCTACTGGGCACCGACCTCGTCAAGGACGCCGGCCGGCTGGTAAGTGCCTACAACGACGGCGCGGGCGTTACGGCGCAGTTCAACCGCAACGTGCTGGCGGTGGTCAACCGGGAACTCGACGCGAACTTCGACCTCGCCGCCTTTGGGCATGTCGCGAAATGGAACGCAGGCGAGGAACGCATCGAGATGTGGCTGCGCGCCTCGAGCCCGCAACGCGTTCACATCGCCGCGCTCAGCCTGACCGTCGAGTTCGCCACCGGCGAAGAGATGCTCACCGAGGTGTCGTGCAAGTTCCGGTCCGATGGCGTGGCGGACGAACTCGCTGCGGCCGGTCTGCGCCGCACGCATTGGTGGACCGATCCCGCCGGTGACTTCGGGCTGTCCCTGTCGACCAAATGAGCCTCGCCGAGCAGTGGCGGGCAGCCCGCCCGAAGGTCGCCGGCCTGCACCTCGACAGCGGCGCGTGCTCCCGGCAGAGCTTCGCGGTCATCGACGCCGCCACCCAACACGCCAGGCATGAAGCAGAAGTCGGCGGGTACGTTGCTGCGGCGGCCGCCGCGCCGGTGCTCGCCGCGGGCCGCGCGGCCGTCGGCGCATTGACCGGCCTGACCGACGTCGTCTTCACCACCGGGTCCAACAACGCACTCGACATCCTGCTAAGCAGCTGGCCCGGCGAACGCACCGTCGCCTGTCTGCCCGGCGAATACGGTCCCAACCTGGCCGTCATGGCAGCCAACGGATTCCAGATCAGTGCACTGCCCGCCGACGGTCTAGGCCGGCTCGCCCTCGACGACGCTGCCCGGCAGCTTGCGAACGACCCGCCTGCGCTCGTCCACCTCACCCCGCTGGCCAGCCATCGCGGGATCGTCCAGCCGCTGGCCGAACTGGCCGACGTGTGTCGCGTTCTCGGCGTGCTATTGGTTGTCGACGCCGCGCAGGCGCTGGGACACCTCGACTGCGCCGTTGGGGCCGCCGCGATCTACAGCTCGTCGCGTAAATGGATCGCCGGCCCGCGTGGCGTGGGCGCGCTCGCGATCCATCCGGAACTCGCGCAGCGCCTGAGGCCGAGGCTGCCGCCGCCGGACTGGGACCTACCGATACCGGTGATGCAACGCCTGGAGATGGGCGAGGCGAATGTCGCTGCGCGCGTGGGTTATTCGGTGGCCCTGGGCGAGCACCTTGCCGCGGGACCCGGTCAGATCCGCGACCGGCTCGCGCAGATCGGCCGGATGACCCGCGCCGCGCTGGCCGGCATCAAAGGCTGGCGTGTCGTCGAACCACTTGACGAGCCGACCGCGATCACCACGCTGGCCCCCGTCGACGGCGCCGACCCGGAACGGGTGCGGGCGTGGCTGATCGCCGAGCGCGGCATCGTCACCACCTACGCCGAACTACAGCGCGCCCCGTTCGAGATGACCGCGCCGGTGCTGCGGGCCTCGCCACACGTCGACACCACCGCGCAGGACCTCGACCAGTTCGCCGCGGCCCTCGCCGCCGCCACCGCTCAGGTGTGACTAGCCCGCTTTGTGGGCCGTCAGCAAAAACGCGGGAAACTTGATCCGGCCCTTCTCGTCGGACTCGTGGGCCGGCATCTCGAATGGTGCGTCGGGGATGACGAGGGCATTGGCGTGGATGGCCGCGGGCCGGATCTCGTCGATCTCCCAGTGCTTCGACACCGCGTCGCGCAACTCGTGCTCGTCGACCTCATTGGGCTTGGTCTCCAGCTCGGCGGGAAACGCGCCCTTGGCGAACACGAGGATGTAATAGCGGGCGCCGGGCGCGGCCGCTTGGTGTACGGAGCGCAGATAGCCGTCGCGGCCCTCGACCGGCAACGAGTGAAACAAGGTGCTGTCGATGACGGTGTTGAAGCGGTCGTCGTAGCCGGTGAAGTTGGTGATGTCGGCCTGGACGAACGACGCGTTCGTCAGGCCGCGCTCCTGTGCCGCACTGGTGGCCGCGGCGATGGCGGTCGGGCTGAGGTCGATGCCGACCACTGTGAGGCCGTCGGCGGCCAGGGCAAGGGACAGCTCGGCGTGTCCGCAGCCGGCGTCGAGCACGTCACTGCGGAATTTCCCGTCGCGGTGCAACGCAGCGAGCTCTGGCTGCGGCTCACCGATGTTCCACGGCGGCGGACCTTCGAACGGCCCCTGCTCCCGGTATGTGTCGTCCCAATTCATCACCTCGTCAGATGCCATGGCACCCAACTTAGTCCGGGCCGTCCCAGGTGTGGACGGGCTCGTTGCTGTGCATTCGCTCGCAGTACAGCCGCAGCATCTCAGCCAGCGCTTTGGGCCGGGTCATGCCGCGTTCCTGCAACGCCTGCACGGTGGCCACCTGCCAGGTGGCGCCGTTGCGTCCGGTCTTGGCACGCCCCTCGATCACGCCGAGGTACCGGTCGCGCACTTCGCTCGCCACTTCCCAGCGACGCAGACCTTCCTCGGCCATCGGCAGCAGCTTGCGCAGTACCAATTCGTCGGGTGTGACCTCGCCGAGAGCGGGCCAGTACAGCCGCGCCTCCATGCCATGTTGCGCGGCGGCAAGGAAATTGTGTTGTGCCGCAGCGAAACTCAATTTCGTCCACAGCGGCCGGTCCTCTTCGGACAGCGTCCGCAGCATGCCGTAGTAGAACGCCGCGCTGGCCAACATGTCCACGACGGTGGGCCCGGCGGGCAGCACACGGTTCTCCACCCGCAGGTGCGGCCGCCCCTCGACGACGTCGTAGACCGGCCGGTTCCACCGCCAGATCGTGCCGTTGTGCAGCCGGAGTTCGGCCAGCTTCGGGGTGCGGCCATCCGCGAGCGCGGCGACCGGATCTTCGTCGGACAGTTCGGGCAGCAGCGACGGGAAGTAGCGGACGTTCTCCTCGAACAGGTCGAAGATCGACGTGATCCACCGCTCGCCGAACCAGACCCTTGGCCGGACGCCCTGCGCCTTCAGTTCGTCCGGGCGCGTATCGGTTGCCTGCGCGAACAGCTCGATGCGCGTCTCGGGCCACAGCTGGTGACCAAAGAAGTACGGGGAGTTGGCGCCCAGCGCCAGCTGCGGACCCGCAAGCACCTGTGCGGCGTTCCAGTTGCGCGCAAACTCGGCGGGGGAGACCTGCAGGTGCAATTGCATGCTGGTACACGCCGACTCCGGTGCGATCGACGCCAGCTGCAAGCTCAGCCGCTCGGGGCCCGCGATGTCGATCAGGATGTCTTCGCCGCGAGCGGTGAAGATCGAATCGTTGAGCGCCTGGTAGCGGGTTGACTCGCTCATCCACCCACCGGACAAATGTTCGGGCATCAGCGTGGGCAGGATGCCGATCATCACGATGTGCGCGCCGTTGGAATTCGCCTTCTCTTCCGCGGCGTTGAGGCTGGCCCGCACATCGGCCTCGAGCTCCAGCGCGGCGCGGCCGGGCAGCCGCCGCGGTGGAACGTTGAATTCGATGTTGTACGCGCCTAATTCGGTTTGGTAGGCGGGGTCGGCGATCGACGCCAGCACTTCCTGATTGCTCATCGCAGGCTGATATTCACCGTCGACGAGATTGCACTCGATCTCCATGCCGGTCAGCGGGCGGTCGAATTCGAAACTGGATTGGGCGAGCATCGTTTCGAACACGTCGAGGCATAGCTGCACCTTGCGCCGGTATTCGCGGCGGTGCGCGCGAGAAAAGTCGGTCTGCTTCACCTCTTCGCCCACAACGCCGATGGTTCAGCGTTGTCGACGACCGCGCAAGGAAATCGCGGTATCGAGCCCATACTGGCGCGATGAGGCCGGCATTGAACGACGTCGACCAAGGCGGGCTCGAGCAGGTTTCGACGGTCGACCGCGTCGCATCACTCACCGGTGTGCGGACCGTTGCGGCGCTGCTCGTCATGGGTACCCACGCGGCCTACGGCACGGGCAAGTCAACGCACGGATACGTCGGGCTGATCTACGCGCGCATGGACATCGGCGTCGCGGTGTTCTTCGTTCTCTCGGGTTTCTTGCTGTTCGGGCCGTGGGTGCGTGCCGCCGCGACGGGCGCCGAGCCACCATCTGTGCGGCGTTATGCGCGCAACCGGCTCCGGCGGCTCATGCCCGCGTACCTCGTCACGGTGCTGGCGGCCTACGCCATCTACGAATTCCGCGAGCCCGGCCCGAACCCGGGTCACACCTGGGCGGGTCTGGTGCGCCATCTGACCCTGACGCAGATCTACAGCGGCGACTATCTGTCGCTCTATCTGCATCAGGGCCTGACTCAGATGTGGAGTCTGGCGGTGGAGATGGCGTTCTACGCGGTGCTGCCGCCGACGGCGTACCTGCTGTTGGCGGTCCTGTGTAACCGGCGCTGGCGCCCGGAGCGTCTGCTGGCCGGCCTCGCCGTCGTGGGTTCGGTGACGCCGTTGTGGTTGATCATGATGCACACGACGGATTGGCTGCCAAAAGGCGCCGGGTTGTGGCTACCGCACTATCTGGTGTGGTTCGTCGGCGGGATGGCGTTGGCGGTGCTTCAGGTCGTCGGATTCCGTTGCTACGCAGCGGCAGTCATCCCTGTGGCAGTGGTTGCGTATCTGGTGGTGGCCACACCGATCGCCGGCGACGCCGTATCGCCGTCGCCCGATCTCGGCCAGGACCTGTCGCGGTCGTTGTTCTACGCGGCGATCGCGGCGCTGGTGGTGGCGCCGCCGGCGCTGGGTGACCGCGGGGTGTATACGCGCCTGCTGGGCAGTCCGCCGATGGTGTGGCTCGGCGAGATCTCGTACGAGATCTTCCTCGTGCACGTGATCGTGATGGAGATCGCGATGGCGTCGGTGCTGCGCTGGCCGGTCTACACCGGCTCGGTGCTCGGGCTGTTCGCCGTGACGCTGGCGCTGTCGATCCCGGTGGCGTGGCTGCTGCACCGGCTGACCCGGCCTCGGGTGTGAGCTAGCCGCGGCTGGCCACCACGACCTGCGGACTCATCAGGCCGCCGCGTAGTTCGACGTGTATCTCCGGGTCGGCGTGCGTCGCCAGTGCCCGCAGCGCAGACGGGCTGTAGCAGCGCAGCGAACTGATCACGCCGTCGTGCACGAACGGCACAAGCGGCGCCAGGGGCAGCATCGCCGCCAGCCGCAGGATGTGCAGCGGCGACGGTGGCCGTGGCAGGTCGATGATCAGGAGCTTGGCGGCCGCGCGGGTGCCTTCGGCAAACACGCGCGACGCCAGTGACGGCGGCAAGTGGTGAAAGGAGAACGCGAACACCGCGAGGTCGAAGTGCCTATCGGGTACGTCGATCGCGGTCGCATCCATCTCGCGCACCGTGGCCCGCGCGTGGTCGCCGAGGTCGCTGGCCTCGATCGCCTTGACTGATTGCGTCTCGACGTCGGTCACCGTGAGCTCGGCAGTGGGGTGCCATTCGAGCAGCTTGCGTGACAGCCCGCCGTGACCTGAGCCCAGCTCAAGGATCTTCGGGTCGGGCACGTCGGCCACCTCGTCGAGCACGATGCGTGCGAATTTCTCGGTGTTGCCGGAGAATTTCACAGACCACTCCAGCGCCCGAATCACACTGCGCTTCACGTTGTCGTCGACGTCGTCGCGATCGAGATATTCCGGTCGATCGGTCTGCAACAGCCGGTCGAGGCAGGAGGCATCGGGCCCGCCGCGGGGCATGCGGTCAATGCCGGCAGTCTTCGAACCCATGTAGACCATGATGGTCGATTGGAGTCGCCATCAGGAGGGAGCGCCAGTGGCAGAGTTCGTAGCGGCCGTTGACCAGGGCACCACCAGCACGCGGTGCATGATCTTCGACCACGACGGCGCCGAGGTGGGGCGCCACCAGCTCGAGCACGAACAGATCCTGCCGAAGGCCGGCTGGGTCGAGCACAATCCCGTCGAGATCTGGGAACGCACCGCATCGGTCATCATGTCGGCGCTGAACAAGACCAAACTGTCGGCCACCGACCTGGCCGCGCTCGGCATCACCAACCAGCGCGAAACCGCACTGGTGTGGAACCGGCGCACCGGGCGGCCGTATCACAATGCGATCGTCTGGCAGGACACCCGCACCGACCGCATCGCCTCGGCGCTGGACCGCGACGGTCGCGGCGACGTCATCAGGCGCAAGGCCGGGCTGCCGCCTGCCACGTACTTCTCTGCAGGCAAGGTGCAGTGGATTCTGGAGAACGTCGACGGTGTGCGTGCTGACGCCGAAAAGGGCGACGCGATCTTCGGCACCCCCGACACCTGGGTTCTGTGGAACCTCACCGGTGGCCCGCGCGGTGGCGTGCACGTCACCGACGTGACGAACGCCAGCCGGACCATGCTGATGAATCTCGAGACGCTCGACTGGGACGACGAACTGCTGTCGTTCTTTGGGATTCCGCGGGAGATGCTGCCCGAGATCAAGCCGTCGTCGTATTCAGAGTCGTACGGAATCACCCGCGACGACGGGCCGGTGTCCGGGCAGGTGCCGATCACCGGGATTCTCGGCGACCAGCAGGCGGCGATGGTCGGGCAGGTGTGCCTGGACGCCGGCGAAGCAAAAAATACTTATGGCACAGGAAATTTCCTGCTGCTCAACACCGGCGAGAAGATCGTGCGGTCGGAGAACGGCCTGCTGACCACGCTGTGCTATCAGTTCGGTAACGCCAAACCCGTTTACGCACTTGAGGGTTCGATTGCGGTCACCGGTTCGGCCGTGCAATGGCTGCGCGACCAGTTGGGCATCATCAGCGGTGCGGCGCAGAGCGAGGCGCTCGCCCGGCAAGTTGCCGACAACGGCGGCGTGTACTTCGTGCCCGCCTTCTCGGGGTTGTTTGCGCCGTACTGGCGGTCGGATGCCCGCGGGGCGATCGTCGGGCTGTCGCGGTTCAACACCAATGCGCACTTGGCGCGCGCGACGCTGGAGGCGATCTGCTACCAGAGCCGCGACGTCGTCGACGCGATGGAGGCTGATTCTGGTGTGCACCTTGAAGTTTTGAAGGTCGACGGCGGCATCACGGCCAACGATCTGTGCATGCAGATTCAGGCCGACGTGCTCGGCGTCGACGTTGTCAAGCCCGTCGTCGCCGAAACCACCGCCCTGGGCGCCGGCTACGCGGCAGGCCTGTCGGTCGGCTTCTGGGAGGATCCCGACGACCTTCGCGCCAATTGGCAAGAGGGTCGGCGCTGGACGCCTCAATGGTCAGAGGAGCAGCGCGCCGAAGGCTATGCGGGTTGGCAGAAGGCGGTGCAGCGCACGCTGGACTGGGTCGACGTTGACTGATTAGGCGGCCGCGTCGAGCTGCTGCTTGGTCTCGTCGTCGAGTTCGATGTCGGCGACGGCCGTGTTCTCTTCGAGATGGCTGACCGATGACGTCCCGGGGATCAGCAACACGTTCGGCGCCACCGACAGCGTCCACGCCAGCGCGATCTGGGCGGGCGTGCGGCCGAGTTTCGACGCCTCGCGCTGCACGGCCGGGTGGCCGAGCACGGGATTGTCGGCAGTGAACCCCGACCCGAGCGGGAAGAACGGCACGAACGAGACGCCGTGTTCGACGCACGCTTCGAGCACCGGCTGCGAGGTCCGGTCGACGAGGTTGTACGCGTTCTGCACGGTGACGATCTCGGTGCGGTCGAGCGCGAACTGCAGATGCTCGACAGAGATGCTGCTCAACCCGATGCCGGCGATCAGTCCTTCGTCGCGGGCCTTGATCATCGCGGAGAGCTGCCGGTCGAACAGTTCGCGGTCGAGTGTCGCCGGCGCGCTGGCGTCGTCGCCTCCGAACACGCGCAAGTTGACGGCGGCGAGCTGGTCGGTGTCCAGCGTGCGAAGGTTCGACTCGATGTCCGACCGCAGATGGTCGGGCTCCTGGGCGGGTAGCCAGTTGCCTTGATCGTCGCGGCGGCCGCCGACCTTGCTCACCAGGGCCAGGTCCTTCGGGTACGGGTGCAGCGCCTCGCGGATGAGTTCGTTGGAGACGTTCGGCCCGTAGAACTGAGCGGTGTCGATGTGGTTGATACCCAACTCAATTGCGCGCCGCAGCACGGCAATCGCCTGGTCGTGGTCGCGCGGCGGGCCGAACACCCCTGGCCCGGGGAGTTGCATGGCGCCGAAGCCCACGCGGCCGACGTGGAATGAGCCCAGCGGGAAGGTTTGCATATAGATTCCGTACACCACTCCCGCCGGGCTTATTCCGCCTTAGTCGGATTCGCCGAGGATGCCGTAGATCTCGCGGCGGGCGTTGTTGAGGATGTCGACGATCCGCTGCTGCTGCTCTTCGTCGGTGGCATACGCCGATTGCGCGACAGCGCCCATCAGCTGGCCGACGGCGCTGCGCAGGTTCACGTGTCCAGGCGCTTCATCTTTCAAGCCGTCCGTGATCTCTTCCCACGGCGGGGTCTCGACCTTGTCGGCGGCGGCGCGGCCGTCATCGGTGAGCTCGAAAAGCTTTTTGCTGCCTTCGCTTTCGCGCGCGACCAGCAGGCCCTCGTCGACAAGCAGCTGAAGCGTCGGGTAGACCGAGCCGGGGCTGGGCCGCCACAGATTCTGGCTGCGCTCGGCGATCTCCTGGATCATCTCGTAGCCATGCATCGGCCGCTCGGCCAGCAGCTTGAGGATCGCCGCGCGGACGTCGCCGCGCTTACCGCGTCCTCGCCCGCCGCGGCCACGGCCACGTGGACCGCCTGGGCCGCCGAAGCCGAAGCCGCCGCGCGGATCGAATCCGAACTCGAAGCCCCGGCCGGGGCCGAAACCGCGGCCCGGACCAAAGCCGGGGCCTGCGTCGTGCTCGCGCAGATGGTCACGAACCTGATCGCGAAACTCGCGGCGGGCCTGGCGGCGCTGCTGATGAAAAGCCCGTCGATCGCCAGGGCCGAAGCCGAATCCGAATCCGCCGGGAGGTGGGGTGAATGGGTTGGTCATGGCTGCTTCCTTACGTGTGTGGGGAAACGCCGTACGCGTTTCCGATACGTTGACGATATATCGAAAACTATCGCGATGCAACGTCGGAATGGTGCGGTCCTCGCAACACACGCCACGAGGACCACACCGGGAGACGGCGATGCTCAGTAGACGGGGTTGAAGAAATCAACGCCACCGACGGGGCATTCGACCTTCGCCTTCCAGGTGGTGCCGGTCTGGATGCCGGGAAACCACAGATTGTGGGATTGATTCGCCTGCAGATAGAACGGCACCTTGTACACCGGCAAAGGCTTCACGGTCGACCACCCGAACCACGGCTCGGCACTGTAGAAGCACAGGCCTTCGCTCCCCGTGGAGGTGATTTCGACCGTAACGCCCAACGCGTCACTAGCCGTGTTGAGCGTCGTCGCCGCCTGCGCGGTGCCCGCGCCGGTGATCAGAGCCGCGGGCACGGCCGCCGCAGCGATTGCCGCGCCGATCGCCGCGAAGGCGGACTTCTTGTGGTTGTGCTTGGTGTTCATGTGGTGCTCCTTCGTCTGGTTGCCGCCCCTTTGGGCTGCTCTCACACGTAGGAGCGATCGCGCCCCAGTTGTCTGACACTTTTTCGACGACGATCACGCCTCGCGCGTGTCGATGGCGTTGACCAGCCAGCGCGCCCAGTCCGCCTCCATCGCGTTCATCCGCAACCCGTACTCCAGCGCGGCGCGGCCGTAGAAGAAGCTTTCGTCTTCGCCCCAGCCGATCGAGTCACGCAACGCTTCCAAGCGTTTGACCTCGGCGTCGGCATGTTCTGCCACCGCAACCATGTGTGCTCGCGCCTGCTCGCGTGGAATCGCATCGAGTAGGAAGACCCGGAGTAGGCCCGCGCTGCGAAAAGGCGGATCGTCCTGCGGGTTCGCCACCCAGCGACGAATTTCTGCGCGTCCGGCCTCGGTGATGCGGTACTCCTTGCGGCCACGCGGACCGATGTCTGACACCTCGATCAGGCCCGCGTCGGCGAGCTTGTTCAGTTCGCCGTACAACTGGCTCTGTGTCGCCGGCCAGACGTTGGCCATCGATTTCTCGAAGTGTTTGAGCAGGTCGTATCCGCTGGCGGGCTCCCATGCCAGAAGGCCCAATGCCGCAATTCGCAAACTCACGCGCTAATCGTACTCCACTATTGACATGTCACTATCAACATGTCAATGTTGACCTATGACAGAGACCACCTCCACCCTGTTCGGCACCGGCGAGTTCTTTCAGCGGGACAACTACGCACCCGTCACCCACGAGCTGACGGAGTTCGATCTACCCGTCGAGGGCGCGATCCCCGCCGAACTCGACGGCTGGTATCTGCGCAACGGGCCCAATCCGCGGCAGTCGACCGCACACTGGTTCACCGGCGACGGCATGATTCACGGGGTCCGCATCGAGGGTGGACGCGCGGCCTGGTACCGCAACCGCTGGGTGCGCACCGACAGCTTCGAGCAAGACTTCCCGCTGTACAACGCCGACGGCACGCGCAACCTCCGGTCGAGCGTCGCGAACACCCACGTCGTCAATCACGCCGGCAAGACGCTGGCGTTGGTCGAGTCGTCATTGCCCTACGAGATCTCCAACGACCTGGAGACGTTGGGCGCCTACGACTTCGGCGGAAAGTTGGTCGACTCAATGACCGCTCACCCGAAGATCTGCCCGACTACGGGAGAGCTGCACTTCTTCGGCTACGGCAGCATCTTCGAGCCGTACGTCACCTATCACCGGGCCGATGCCAACGGCGAGTTGACGATCAACCGGCCGCTGGATGTCAAGGCGCACACCATGATGCACGACTTCGCGCTGACCGCCGAGCACGTCATCTTCATGGACCTGCCCATCGTCTTCAATCTCGACATCGCGATGAAAGGCGAGTCGGACATGCCCTATCGATGGAGCGACGAACACGGCGCGCGGTTCGGCGTCATGCGCCGCGACGACCCGTTTGGTCCAGTGCGGTGGTTCGACATCGATCCCTGCTACGTGTTCCACGTCGCGAACGCCTACGACCGCAGCAATTCGATTGTGCTGCAGGCGGTCCGCTATCCCGAGCTGTGGCGCGACAGTGGCGGATTCGACGCCGACGGGGTGTTGTGGAACTGGACCATCGACCTGCAGACTGGCACGGTCACCGAACGTCAGCTCGACGACCGCGCAATTGAATTCCCGCGCATCGACGACCGGTTGGCGACGTTGCCTGCGCGCTATGCCGTCTCGGTCGGCGACGACCGCCTGGTCCGCTATGACCTGAACACGGGTGAGGCGGTCGAGCACACGTTCGGCACCGCCGAGGCGCCTGGCGTTCCGGGCGAAGCGGTGTTCGTGCCGTCGACATCCGGGCCGGCCGACGAGAGCAGCGGGTGGTACATCGGCTACATCTACGACCCGGCGCGCGACGGCAGCGACCTGGTGATCATCGACGCAGCGGACTTCGCCGCACAGCCGGTTGCCAGAATCAAGCTGCCGCAGCGTGTTCCGTACGGTTTCCACGGCAACTGGATCGCTGGCTGAGTATCGTGTCCGGCCATGGCGGTGAAATGGCTGGACGAACCTGAGGTTCACGACTACGACGCGGCTGCGGCCTACCTCAGCATGCTCGCGGAGAAGGACGCGGTCGACAAGACCGTGGCGGCGCTGAAGTCCGCGAAGCCGGTGTTTCAAAAAGCCAAGGACATCCTGCGCGCCGCCGGACTGCAGCTGCTGCCGGAGACCAACGCTCACGTCCGGTCGGACCTGGGCAAGATCAGCGACGGGAAGAAACTCTCACCGATCCTTCTGGTGCGCGGCAGCGCGGTCGGCGCTTATCCTCTGCAGATCGCCGACGGCTATCACCGAGTGTGCGCCAGCTACCTCACCGACGAAAACACCAACATCCCTTGTCATTTGGTGTCCTGGCAGTAGATGTCCGGGTTCGGCTTCGACACGCTGGCGCTGCTGGCCGTCATCGGCATGGCCGGACCGCTGCTGGCTTCGGTGCCGCGCTTTCGCGTCCCCGTGGTGATCGGAGAGTTGACAGCGGGGCTGGTCGTCGGCAGGACCGGCTTTGGGATCGTCGACCACACCGATCCGACGTTCACGCTGCTGGCGAACATCGGATTCGCATTGGTGATGTTCGTCGTCGGCACCCATGTCCCGGTGCGCGACAAGACATTGCGTTCCGAGATTCCGACGTCGTTGCTCAGGGCGGTCGCGGTCGGAGCTGTGGCGGCCGTCGTCGGCGTTGTGCTGGCCCAGGCATTCGGCACCGGACATGCGGCGGTGTACGCCGTGCTGATGGCGTCGTCGTCGGCGGCGCTAGCGCTCCCGGTGATCGACTCGTTGCGGTTGGAAGGTCGGCCAGTGCTGTCGGTAACAACGCAGATCGCGATCGCCGATGCGACCTCGATTGTGTTGTTGCCCTTGGTCATCAACCCCGCCCAGGCTCCTCGGGCGGCGCTCGGTGGGCTGGCGGTCGCGGGTGCCGCGGTGCTGTTGTACTTCCTGCTGCGCACCGCCACCCGACGTGGATGGCGCAGGCGGATGCATCACTACTCACGCACGCGCCGACTCGCGCTGGAACTGCGGCTGAGCCTGATCACCCTCTTCACGCTGTGCGCACTGGCTGTCAGCACGCACGTGTCGATCATGCTGGCCGGCTTCGCTCTCGGCCTGGTTGTTTCGGCGATCGGCGAACCGCGCCGCCTGGCACGTCAGCTGTTCGGCATCACCGAAGGGTTCTTCGCGCCGCTGTTCTTCGTCTGGCTGGGCGCGTCGCTGCAAGTGCGCGAGCTCGGCGAGCACCCCCTGCTGATCCTTCTTGGCGTGGGCCTCGGCGTGGGCGCGGTGCTGGCCCACAGCGTCGGCCGTTTGTTCGGTCAGCCGCTGACGCTGGCGGTGCTATCGGCCGCGCAACTGGGGGTTCCGGTGGCCGCCGCGACGTTGGGCACCGAGGAGCATTTGCTCGCACCCGGCGAATCGTCGGCATTGATGCTTGGCGCGCTGGTAACTGTCACAACCACATCGATCGTCGGAGTGCTCGCCGCGCGGCGTCAGAGCGGTGACGAGGCGAGCACCCCTTCGGAGTAGGGGTCGGCGATGAGAGGCAGACGCTTCGCTGCTGAACGCCGAGGCCAGGCCCCCTCATCGCCATTTGCAAAAGACATCCGACCCCCAGCCACGGTCTCCGCCCAATGCAAGCCTGATGTCTGCGCGTCCCGGTGGCAAGCGCGGAACCCCTCGCCCCGCGTGCGCCGCCGGCGGGTTGAAGCTGAGTTACGGGTGTGCAGCCAGTACATGGCCGTGCCGTTAGGCGAAAGTCATCAGAGTGGTCGGCACCAGCGGATGCTTCTGTGAGCCAGCGGCTTAGAGCGGCCGACTGCACCCCGACCGGGTTGCGGTTTCAACAAGTGCGACGTTAGCAAAGTCGGTGGTGGCGGCGCTAGACCCGAACGGACGCGTTGGACTCGCCGCCCTGCGTCAGAGCGCCGAGGAGTCCAAGGTGGCGTCCGCATAGGCGGCATTCGCGCGGTAGGTGTTCGGGCTGACACCGTAGGACCGTTTGAATGCACTGCTCAGGGCGAACGGCGTGCTGTAACCGACCTGCCGGGCCACTGCGGCGATCGTGGACTCACTGGAGCGCAGCAGGTCGGCGGCCAGCGCCAGCCGCCAGTTGGTCAGGAATGCGATGGGTGGTTCGCCGACCTGTTCGGTGAACCTGCTGGCGAACACGGCGCGCGAAGTTCCCACTGCCGCAGCCAGATTCGCGACGGTCCACGGGTGTGCCGGATTGTTGTAGATCAGCTTCAGTGCGGGACCGACGATCGGGTCGTGTTCGGCGTGCCACCACGTCGGGGCGTTCTCGTCGCGGTCGAACCAGGTGCGCAGCACAGCGATGAGCAACAGGTCGAGAAGCCGGTCGAGGTATGCCTCCTGGCCGGGACCTTCGTGACTTGCCTCGGCGGCGAGCAGATCCACCAGCGGGGTCTCCCAGTCGTCGGCCCGCAGCACGAGCACCATGGGCAACGCGTCGAGCAGACGCGTGCTCACCTCGCTGCGGCCCTCGTAGGCGCAGATCACCGAGCGCGTCGCGCCGGACGGGCTGTTGCCCCACGTCCGCACCCCGAGCGACATCTCGAACTTCAGGCTTTCGCCGCTCAGCGTGGTGCAGCGGTTGCCAGGATGGATGGCGACCAACGGCGCGGTGGCCGGGTCGTCAGCGAAGACGTAGTGCTCGGTGCCACGGGTCAGCGCGACGTC
>Ga0114129_10008038_pt1 | contig 15030 bp, 15 predicted proteins | sample RhiMetdeltSRZDD1_FD_80071 | JGI IMG/M metagenome (GOLD analysis project Ga0114129, IMG submission 80071) | Populus rhizosphere microbial communities from Tennessee, USA - Rhizosphere MetaG P. deltoides SRZDD1 (version 2) (version 2) | ecosystem: Host-associated > Plants > Roots > Rhizosphere >...
GCGGACCTTCCGGGAGCGGATGGGCCGCTTGCCCGTCTATCTGAACCTCGACGGCGATCGCTCGATCTGGATCCACGCCGTCTCGGTGGGCGAGGTGCTCGCAGCTCGTCCGCTGGTGCCGGCGCTGCGGGCGCGCTTCCCCAGCCATCGCATCTTCCGCTCGACGACGACCGTCACGGGCAACGAAGTGGCGAAGAAGAGCGTGCGCGGTCTCGACGGCCTGTTTTTCGCCCCTTTCGACTTCCCGCACGCGGTGCGCCGAGCCCTCGAGGTGGTAAATCCCTCGCTGCTGCTACTCGTCGAGACCGAGTTGTGGCCGAACCTGATTCACGAGTCGAGCCGCCGGAGCGCGCGGGTGGCGCTCGTGAACGGACGCATCTCGCTGCGCTCGTTCTCGCGCTACAAGCGCATGCGCCGCTTCCTCACCCGTGTGCTCTCCGAGATCGACCTGTTCCTGATGCAGGGCGAGACCCACGCCGAGCGGATCCGTGCGATGGCGGCGCCGCCCGAGCGGGTGAAGGTGACCGGCAACCTGAAGTTCGACGCCGTCGAGGCCGGCCGCCCGTCCGAACGCCTGGTGCGCCTGCTGCACGGCGGCTCACCGCGGCCGCTCTGGGTGGCAGGCAGCACGGTCGTCGGCGAAGAGGAGCTGATTCTGCGGGCGTTCCACCGCGTGCGCGAGCGCGTGCCGCACGCGCGCCTGCTGCTCGCTCCGCGCCACCCGGAACGCTTCGCCGAGGTGCCGCGCCTCGTCGAGGCCGCGGGCTTTCGCTGCCTGCGGCGAAGCGCACTCGATCCCGGCTCGTGGACCGACGGCGAGGTGCTGCTGCTCGACACGCTCGGCGAGCTGGCACAGCTCTACGCGCTCGCGAGCGTCGTCTTCGTGGGCGGCAGCCTGGTGGCGTCGGGCGGCCACAACATCCTCGAGCCAGCGGTCGCCGGCAAGCCGGTGGTGGTCGGCCCGCACATGGAGAACTTCCAGGAGATCGCCGATGCGTTTCGCGCCGAGAGCGCGATGGTGCAGGTGGCCTCCGCGGACGAGCTGGCGCACGAGATCGCCGCGCTGCTGCTCGACGAGCCGCGCCGGCGCGATCTCGGCGAGCGTGCGCGCGATCTGGTGGGCAAGAACCGCGGCGCCGTCAGCCGCACCACCGATGCGCTTGCTCCGCTGCTCGCGTGAGGCGCCTGCTGGGGACTGCATTCGGCGCGATCGGCGCTCTGCGGGTCGAGGCGTACCGGCGCGGGCTGCTGCCGCGCCACCGGCTTGCCGGCCCGGTGGTGAGCGTCGGCAACCTCGCGCTTGGAGGCAGCGGCAAGACGCCCGTGGTGAAGCGCGTCGCCGAGATGCTGTGCGACGCCGGTGAGCCGGTCGCGGTGCTGAGCCGCGGCTACGGCGGCCGCTTCGCGGGCGAGGCGCTCGTCGTGAGCGACGGGACGAGCATCCTGGCTTCGGCGGCTGAAGCCGGCGACGAACCGGTGATGCTGGCGCGCGGGCTGCCGGGCGTGGTGGTGGCGATCGGTCGGCGGCGCGACGCGGTCGGTCGCGCGGTCGAGGCCCGCTTCGGCCGCCGCGTCCACGTGCTCGACGACGGCTTCCAGCACCTGCGGCTCGAGCGCGACCTCGACCTCGTGTGCCTCGACGTGCGCGACCTCGAGGACCAGCCGCTGCCGGCGGGCCGCCTGCGCGAGCGGCCGGCCGCGCTGGCCCGCGCCGACCTGGTGCTGCTGACGCGGCTCGAGGCCGCCTCGGAGGCGGAGCTCAGGGTGCTCGAGACGCGGGTCGGTCCCGAGCGCACCCTCCGCGTCGAACGGCGCGTGACGGGCTGGAGCACGACCGCAGGCGCTCCGGCAGCGGCGCCAAAGCGTGCCTTCCTGCTGGCCGCGATTGCGCGCCCGGAACGGTTCGAGCGTGACGTCGCCGCTGCCGGCGTCGCGGTCGTGGGCCGGGCATTCTTCCGCGACCACCACCGCTTCCAGGCACGTGAGCTCGCCTCGGTCGCGGAGCAAGCGCGCCTGGGCGGAGCGGACGCGGTCGTGACGACGTCGAAGGACGCCGTTCGCCTCGCGATCACGACGCTCGCTGAGCTGCCCGTGCTGGTGCTGGGCATCGAAGCCCGGGTGTTGGACGAGGCGCGCCTGCGCGAGCGGCTGCTCGCGGTTGTGCGGAGGGCCGCGTGACGCGCGAGCGTCGCCACGCGCTCGAAGCATGGGCGGCGGCGGTCGTGTCGGCGATCGTGCGCCGCCTGCCGCGCGCCGCCGTGCTGGCGATCGGTCGCGGGCTGGGGCGGATCTGGGCCGCGTTCGATCGCCGTCACCTCCGGATCGCGGCCGACAATCTCAGGCTCGCCTTCCCCGATTGGGAGGAGAGCCGTGTCCAGGCCACGGCGATCGGCGTCTATTCTCACTTCGCCGCGGTCCTGCTCGAGATCCTGTGGATGGAGGGCCGCCCGCTGCAGGAGCTCATGGCGCTCACCGAGATCGAAGGCCTCGAGCCGCTCCAGACCGCGCTGGCGCGCGGGCGCGGTATCGTTTGCCCGATCGCCCACCTCGGCAACTGGGAGCTGCAGGGCGTCGCCACGCCGTCGCTGATCGGCTCCTCGGCCGTGGTCGCCCGCCCGCTCGACAACCCGGCGCTCGACAAGCGGCTGGTGACGTTCCGCACTTCCACGGGCAACGTCGTGATCTACAAGCAAAAGGCGCTCGCGCATATCCTCAAGACCTTGCGCGAGGGACGCCTGGTCGCGATCATGCTCGACCAGAACGTGCAAGCGAAGGACGGCATCTTCGTGCGCTTCTTCGGCCGGTCCGCGTGCACCACGACCGTGGCTGCCGCGCTCGCGATCAAGACCGGCTGTCCGATCGTCCCGGCGCGCTGCGTGCGGCGCGCCGACGGTCGCTACCGCATGGCTTACGGTCCGCTCATCGAGTGGTCCGCGTCGGGCCGGCGCGACGAGGACATCAAGGCACTCACCCAAAAGCTCACGTCGATCATCGAGGGCTGGGTGCGGGAGACGCCCGAGCAGTGGCTGTGGCTGCACCGGCGCTGGAAGACTCGCCCCTTCCCATCCCTCGAGACCTCGTCGAGTCCGGGTCTCGAGGGATCCACAGTTTCGTTGGATTCCGTTTCCGGCCCGGGTTCGGTTGCCGATTCAGCCTCCAGTTCCGGCCCAGCCTCCGTACCCGGTCCAGCTTCCGTTGCGGGCACAGCCCCCGGCTCCGGCACGGCTCGTCCCGGCCGATCTGACACCCCGGACGGCCGCGCGTGAGCGATCCCTCGCGCATCGTCGTCCGCGCGCCCAACTGGGTGGGCGACGTGGTGCTTTCGCTGCCCGCGCTGCGCGACTTGCGGCGGCGCTTCCCAGCCGCGCGGCTCGAGCTCCTGGCGCGACCGTTGGTCGGCGAGCTCTACGGAGCGCTCCCCGAGGTCGACGCCGTAATCGAGAGCCGCGGCCTCGCGGCGGATGCCGCCGCCCTGCGCGGCCGCTTCGACCTTGGCGTGCTGCTGCCGAACTCGTTCGCCTCGGCGTTCGCGCTGTGGCGGGCCGGGATCCCAGAGCGCTGGGGATATGCGACCGACGCCCGCGACCTGTTGCTCACGCGGAGCTGCCGTGTGCCCGCGCGTCTCAGGGGCGAAAGCCAGGTGTACTACTATCGGGCGATGCTCGAAGGCCTGGGGCTCGCCGTGTTTGGCCCGCCCGACGCCTCGCTCAGCTGCCCGGAAGCCTGGGCCACAGACGGCGCGGCCCTGCTCGGGAGCGCGGGTCCCTGGATCGGCATCAACCCGGGCGCCTTCTACGGAACCGCCAAGCGCTGGGCGCCGGAGCGCTTCGCGGCCGCGGCCGCGCTCGTGGCGCGCCGCACCGGCGCCAGGATTGCGATCGTCGGCGCCGCGTCGGAGCGGCCGCTCGGCGAAGCGATCGCGGCCCAGCTGCCCGCGCCGGCGCGCGTGCTGTGCGGTGAGACGACGCTCGCAGGGCTCGTGGGCGTGCTCAGCCAACTCAGACTGCTGCTCACGAACGACTCGGGCCCGATGCATCTCGCCGCCGCGCTCGGCACGCCGCTCGTGGCCGTGTTCGGCTCGAGCGACTGGACCGAGACGGCGCCTTTCTCCGAGCGCGCCCGCGTCGTGCGCGAGGAGACCGAGTGCGCTCCGTGCCTCCTGCGCGAGTGTCCGATCGACCATCGCTGCATGTCGCGGGTCGGCATCGGCCGCGTCGCGGCAGCCGCGCTGGAGCTGCTCGCGGCATGACGGGCGCGCCTCGGAAGCCCGCCATCTTCATGGACCGCGACGGCACGCTGTCCCACGAGGTGGGCTACGTCAACCACCCCGACCGCTTCCGCCTGTACCCGTGGACCGCGACCGCCGTGCGCGCCATCAACCAGGCGGCCTGGCTCGCCGTGGTGGTGACGAACCAGGCCGGGGTCGCGCGCGGCTACTTCCCCGAGTCGGTGTTCGATGCGGTCCAGGAGCGCCTGCGCGGGGAGGTCGAGTCGGGCGGCGGGCGCTTCGACGCGATTTACGCATGCCTGCATCATCCTTCGTTAGGCGAGGCGCCCTACCGTGCGGACTGTGACTGCCGCAAGCCGCGCCCCGGCCTGCTGCGCCGGGCCGAGGCCGAGCTCGGCGCCGATCTCTCGCGTTCGTGGGTGATCGGCGACCGCCATTCCGACCTGCAGCTCGCCTGGAACGCGGGCGCGCGCGGGGCGCTCGTGAAGAGCGGCTACGGCCTGGGCGAGCTCAGCTACCTGGCGCCGGAGTGGACGCGCCAACCCGACCTCGTGGCCGAGAACCTGCTGGAGGCGGTCGAGCGGATCCTCGGCCGCGACGAGGCGTGACGGCCCGGCTCGAGGCGCTCGTCAAGAGCTTTCGCGGGCGCCGCGTGCTCGTGGTCGCCGACCTGGTGGCCGACGAGTTCGTCTACGGCCGGGTCGAGCGCATCAGCCGCGAGGCCCCGGTGCTGATCCTGCGCCACGATGCGACCGACGTGCGCCTCGGCGGCGGCGCGAACGCCGTCCACAACATCCGCACCTTGGGCGCCCGGCCGTTGCCTTTCGGCGTGCTCGGCGACGACGCACATGGCCGAAAGCTGCGCGCGCTGCTGCGCGAGCAGCGCATCCCCACGACCGGCATCGCCACGGCCAGCGGCTACCAGACACCGGTGAAGACGCGCGTCCTCGCCGGCCGTGCGCATTCCACCAAGCAGCAGGTCGTCCGCCTCGACCGCTACGCGCCCCTGCCCGCGCGCAGCCCGGCGCGCCGATCGCTCGAGCGGGCGCTCCGCACTTTTCGCGGCCCGGTGGACGGCGTGCTGGTGAGCGACTACGGCTGCGGCCTGCTCGACGCTGGGTTGGTTCGCGCGGCCGTCGCGTTCGCGCGCCGCCGCAAGGTCCCGGTCACCGTCGACTCGCGCTTCGAGCTGCTGCGCTTTCGCGGCATGACGGCGGCGACGCCGAACGAGTCCGAGGTGGAGGAGGCGCTCTCGGTCACGATCGGACACGACCGCCGCAGGCTCGAAGCGGCCGGTCGCACGCTGCTGCGGCGCCTCGCGTGCCAGGCGCTGCTCGTGACGCGAGGCAGCGACGGTATGGCCCTCTTCGAGCGCGGGCGCCCGCCGCTGCACATCGACGTGCACGGCAGCGACCAGGTGGCCGACGTCACGGGTGCCGGCGACACCGTGATCGCCACCTTCACGCTCGCGCTCGCCGCCGGCGCCTCGGCCGCCGAGGCCGCCCGGCTCGCCAACTACGCGGGCGGGATCGTGGTGATGAAGCGCGCGACCGCCACGGTCTCGGCCGACGAGCTCCTGGCCGCCGTGCGCACGGACGCAGGCGTGAGGGTCGAGAACCGGTGAGGGAAGCGGCAGGCAAGCTCGGCACGCTCGAGGAGGTGAGCGAACGCGTGAGCGCGGCGCGGCGCGCCGGGCTAAAGGTCGCGCTCGCGAACGGCTGCTTCGACGTGCTCCACGTGGGCCACATCCGCTACCTCGAGGGCGCCAGGGCGGAGGCCGACCTGCTGGTGGTGGGCGTAAACGGGGACGCTTCGGTGCGCCGACTGAAGGGCGAAGGCAGGCCCCTGATGCCCGCGCCGGACCGGGCGCTGGTCGTGGCCGCGCTGCGCGCGGTCGACCATGTGATCGTGTTCGAGGAGGACGACGTCAGCCGGCTGTTGTTGACGCTGCGGCCGGACGTGCACTGCAAGGGCACGGACTACACGCCCGAGACGGTCCCGGAACGCGACGTAGTGCGCTCGTATGGCGGTCGTGTCGCGATCGTCGGCGATCCCAAGGCGCACGACACGCGTGCGCTGATCGCGAGGATCCGCGAGTGAAGGCGCTTCTGGTCCGGCTCTCGTCGATCGGCGACGTGGTCCACACCTTGCCCGCGCTCGCGGCGCTCCACCGCGCCGGCTGGCAGACGGGCTGGGTGGTGGAGCCACAGTCGCGCGTGTTGCTCGAACAGAACCCGCTCTTGGATCAAGTGATCGTGGCGCCCGCGCGCAAGGGGTTCGACTGGCTGCGCGCCTTTGCGGCGCTCGGGGCCGTGCGCCGGCGCCGCTACGACATAGCACTCGACTTCCAGGGACTCTGGAAGTCCGCCGCCTGGGCGCGGCTCTCGGGGGCGTCCCGCGTCGTCGGCTGGGAGCGCGCCGCGCGGCGCGAGGCGGGATCGGAACGGCTGCTCAGCGAGGCCGTGACCCGTATCGACGTCGGCCACGTGATCGACAAGAACCTGGCACTCCTGGCTGCGCTCGGCGTCGATGCCGTCGGGCTCCGCGAGTTCCCGCTGCCCTTCTCGGCGGAGGCGGTGGCGCGAGTCGACGCCTTTCTGCAGGGGGGAAGTGGCGAGGCGCTCGTGGTGCTGAACCCGGGCGGCGGCTGGGCCAGCAAGCTGTGGCCCGCCGAGCGCTTCGGCCAGCTCGCGCGCGAGCTAAAGCACCTCGGGTGTCGGCCGATCGTGAGCTTCGGGCCCGGCGAGGAGGTGCTCGCCGACCGTGTGGTCGCGGCGTCCGACGGGGCCGCCGCGCGCGCGTTTCCGACGACGCTGCTCGACTACGTCGAGCTGGCGCGCCGCGCGCGGCTCGTGGTGGCGGCCGACACGGGGCCGCTGCACCTGGCGTGCGCGGTCGGCACGCCTGTGGTCGCCCTCTTCGGCCCGACCGACCCCGCGCGCAACGGCCCGTTCGCGCCGGAGGACGTGGTCGTGCGACGCACGCCCGGCTGCTCGCCTTGTTACAGCCGCAGCTGTCGGCGCCACGCCGGAGTCATGGACGGCATCTCGCTCGACGAGGTGCGCGCGGCTGTCGAGCGGCGCCTGGCGCTGGCCCGGGCCTGAGCCGAGTGATGCCTTCGCGCCACCGGGTGGCGGTCGGCTGGCTCGTGGGGCTCGTGGTCGTGGCGCTCGCGCGCCCTACGCCGGGATGGCTGCTCGTCGGCCTGCCGCTTGCGTGTGGCGGAGAGCTGCTGCGACTCTGGGCCTCCGGCCACATCGAGAAGACGAAGCGTCTGGCGACCGGTGGTCCTTACGCACACTCGCGGAACCCGCTCTACTTCGGCAGCCTGCTGATCGCTTTGGGTGTCGCCGTCGCCTGCGCGAGCTACTGGGTCGCGTTGGCCGTGGCGGCGTACCTCGTCGCCTTCTACCCGGCGCTGCTGCGCGAGGAGCAGAGCTTTCTCGCGCAGACGTTTCCGGACGAGTACGCAGCATGGGCGGCCGCGGTGCCTCTGTTCTGGCCGCGCCTGGCGCCCGCCGGTCCGCGCGTGTCCCGGTTCGACTGGCAGAGGGTACGGATCAACCGGGAATGGCGCACCGCGCTCGCGCTGCCGCTGATCGCCGCGCTGCTCTTGGCACTTCCGCATGCACGACGCGCCCTCGGCCTCTAGTCCGCCGATGGTAGACTGCGCTCCGCCCGTGACCCCGAGGAGGCGCATGCATGCAGAACCCCGCCCTCGTCATCGCGCTTCTCGTGTGCGCGGCCGGGGCTGCGGCCCAGCCGCCGGCAGAGCCCACGACGCGCGAGCTCGAGCGCATCAACTGGATGGAGCTCGGCGAGTTCGTGCCCTCCCGCTCGCAGACGGTGCTGCTCCCGCTCGGCACGCTCGAGGCGCACGGGGTCACGGCCAACGGGGCCGACATCCTCGCACCGGTGGCGATCGCGCGTGATATCGCACCTGGGCTCGGCGCCTTCGTGGCGCCTGTGATCGCTTACGGCTTCACGGGTTCGATGGACGCCTATCCCGGCGCCTTCACGATCCCGGAGGAGCCGTATCGCGCATACGTGCGCGCCGTGCTCGTGGGCCTGGCGCGGAACCGCTTCCGCAACATCGTGATGCTGAACGGACACGGCGGCGGCCAGACCGCGATCCTGAGCTCGCTCGCGCAAGAGGTGGGACGCGAGGAGCGCGTGCGGATCCTGGTCGTCAACTGGTGGGCGCATTGCGCGGACGTCACGCAGGAAGTGTTCGGCGAGGACGGAGGACATGCGGGCGACAACGAGACCGCCTTCATGCAGGCAATCGACCCCGCGCTTGTGCACCCCGAGCGCTACACGCCGGGGATGGCGCTCGCCAATCCCGCCCCGGGCAGCTGGAGCGCTTACCCCAACCCCACCACGATCGGACTCTACAAGGCGGGGCAAGGCTACCCGAAGTTCGACACGGCGAAGGCGAAGCTCTACTTCCGCAAGGTGTGCGACAAGCTCAAGGAGCTGGTGAAGGACACGATTCGGCGCTGGGACGAGGCGGGACTGTGACAAGGCGATTGGCGCAGGCGCCGAGCCACGGGCACGCGGTCGCCGGCGGCGACAACGGGGAGGATGCGTGATGAGCGACAAGGTCAGCCGTCGCGAGTTCGTGAAGGCCGGGACGGCGGCGACGCTGGCGGCGGGCACCCCGGCCGCGGCGTTCGGCCAGGGCCCGAGCGTGCTCGTACGCAAGGCGACGCCTCCGGTCGTGATCTCCTCGAGCAACGGCCACGAGCACAAGAACGGGGGGCCACGCACCGCGGTCGAAGAAGCCTGGCAGCGGATCGCCAAGGGCGAGGACGTGCTCGAGTCGCTGATCGCGGGCGTCAACATCGTCGAGCTCGACCCGGCCGACACCAGCGTCGGCTACGGCGGGCTGCCGAACGCGGACGGCGTCGTGCAGCTCGACTCCTGCTGCATGCACGGCCCACTGAAGCGCGCCGGCGGCGTCGCGGCGCTCGAGGGCGTGCGCACGCCCTCGCGGGTCGCGAAGGCGGTGCTCGACCACACCGACCACCACCTGCTGGTGGGCCCGGGGGCGCAGACCTTCGCGCGCAACATGGGCTTCGCGATCGAAGCCGACCTCAACACCGACCGCTCGCGCGCGAAGTGGCTCGAGTGGAAGCGGCGGATCGACCCGAAGCACTACCTGGATCCGAAAAAGCGCGTGCAGGCGGGCGAAGCGGCCTCGCGCAGCATGCTGCGGGACGGCCTGCTCGACGCGCGCCACCGCTTCGGCACGATCAACTGCGACGGGGTCTCCGCGAAAGGCGAGGTCTGCGGCGTGACCACCACCAGCGGGCTCGCTTTCAAGATCCCCGGGCGCGTGGGCGACTCGCCGATCCTGGGAGCGGGACTCTGGCTGGACGGCGACGTCGGGGCGGCGGGCTCGACGGGCCGCGGCGAAGCCAACCTCTACAACCTTTCGTCGTTCTTCATCGTCGAGGAGCTCAGGCGCGGGCGCGCGGCGAAAGACGCGGGGATGGAGGCGCTGCGCCGCGTCAAGGCAGCGACCGTCGAGAAGCGCCTGCTCGATCGCAACGGGCAGCCGAATTTCCAGCTGGTGTTCTACGTGCTGACGAGGAAGGGCGAATACGCCGGCGTCTCGATGTGGAGCGTGGAAGACGGCAAGCCCGAGCGCTTCGCCCTGTGCACCGAGAGCGGCCCAGAGCTCGTCGCTTGCGAGCCGCTCCACGAGGGAGCGCCCGCGGAGTGAACCAGGAGTCGTTGCGGGCGGGCCCGGAGCCGCTCTTCACCGCACGCTTCTTCATGATGTGCGGCTTCACGTTCACGGTCTTCCTCTCGCTGTTCCAGCTCTTGCCGACGGCGCCCTTCCGGATCCTCGACCTCGGCGGGTCGAAGGCGGTCGCCGGCCTCTTCCTCGGTCTGCTCACCTACGGCTCGGCCGTCTCGGCTCCGATCACCGGAGCGCTCGCCGACCGGATCGGCAAGCGGCGCATGCTGCTGGTGACGAGCCTGGCGATCGCGGGCTTCTCGCTCGCCTACGCCGCGAGCGGCAACTACTGGCTGCCGCTGGTGCTCGTGATCTTCCACGGCCTGTTCTGGTCGGGCCTGCTCTCGGCCTCCTCGGCATACATGACAGAGGTGATCCCCGAGAGCCGGCGCGCGGAAGGCATCGGCTACTGGGGCATGGCCACGATGCTCGCGACCGCGGTCTCGCCCGGCGTGGGGCTTTGGATGTACCGCCGCGGTTGGGCCTGGCTCTGCCTCGGCACGGCGCTCCTGAACCTGGTGATGGCCGCGATCGCGTGGCGGCTGCCGCCCGACACGAGTGTCGCGGCGCGCATGAGCCGCGACCGCTTGATCGGTCCCGGCCTCGTCGAGTGGCGCGTGGTGGCGGTCGCGATCGCTCTCTTCCTGTGCTCGTTCGGCTACGGCGGCATCACCAGCTTCATCGCGGTGCGCTCCGACGAGCTCGGGATCGCGCCGCGCAGCGTCTTCTTCACCGCGTTCGCGCTTACCGTGCTCGTCACGCGCCTGTTCTCCGGCCGGCTCGCGGACCGGATCGGCCACCGCCGCTTCCTGCTGCCGTGTCTTGCGCTCGTGACCGTGGGCCTGGCGCTCACCGCCGCCGCCCGCACGCGTGCCGGGCTCGTGCTTGCTGCGGCCGTGTTCGGCCTCGGCTTCGGCAACCAGTACCCGGCCTTCGTCAGCCACGTGATGAAGTTCGTCGATCCCGGGCGGCGCGGAGCGGCCTTCGGCGGCATCCTCGCGGCCTTCGACACCGGCGTCGGCACGGGCTCGATCGGCGTGGGTGCGCTGGCGGGGAAGATCGGCTTCGGTCCGGCTTTCGGAGTGACGGCGGGTCTCTCCGCCCTTTCGATACCGTACTTCCTCTGGGCCGAGAAGCGCTTCCTGCGGCGACCGGCTCAGGAGCGAGCGGGAGCCGGTGGCGCCGGTGGCGGGGAAGTCGCTGCCGGCGCGGAGGGCGCGACCGGCGCGGCCGCTTCCGGGGCTCGCGGCGCGACGGCCGCCGCGGACGGCTCGACCGATGGCATCGTGTAGAGCACGGTCAGCTTCTGCCAGATCTTGCGCGACAGGCCCGTCGTCAGCTCCTCGACCTCGTTCACGGCCTGTAGCGCCACGTTGTCGTCGAAGCGCTGGACGTAGAGCGCCGCGACCTTGCCGGTGAGCGACAGGCCCTCGGAGCAGTAGTCGAGATAGCGCGACAGCTCGAACAGCGACATGTTGCGCGCCGCCAGGATCCCGGTCTCGCGGCCACGCGCCAGCACCCACTCCGGGTCCTTCGTGAGCTGGTGCATGTCGATCACGTGGGCGATCGCGCGCAGCTCGTGGATCGCCCTGAGCGCCCGGTGGCGCTTGACGCGCGTCTCGATCGTGACCAGGAAGAACACTGCGACGGCCACGTAGATCACGTCGTTGATCCCGGCCTCGATGCCCTGGACGAGCTCGGGCAGCGAGGGAGCGCCGACCCGGACCTGCAGCGAGCCGAGGCTCACACCCAGGCCCGCCACGACCAGGAGTGCGAGCAGCGCGATCGCCACGCGCAGCCAGACGAGCGGTCGGTTGATCCATGTCACCGTGGCCGAGGCATGCTCGGCGACCTGCTCCAGCTCGCGGACGACCGCGGCGAGTCCCGAGCCGGGGAAGCGCAGCTCCACCCGTCGCGTCAGCCGTTCGATCGTGCGCTCGATCTGGCCCGGGTCGAGGGCGCGATAAGGCATGCGGGATTGTAGCCCCGGCCGTCACCCGCGCCCGGCCGCTGCCAAGCTCGGGGCGGTTAGCGAAGGTCGCGACCCCACAGCCAGGCGGCGCCGCGGACGCCGCTCGAGTCGCCGTGAAGCGGCGGCAGCAGCGCCGTGGTGATCCGATCGGAGAAGGCCCACGCCTGCCACAGGCGCGGCACGCGCTCGTAGAGCCTGCTCACCCGCGACATCCCGCCGCCCAGCACGATCACGTCTGGGTCGAGTAGGTTCAGCACGACGGCGAGCGCGCGTGCCATGCGGTCCTCGTAGCGCGCGAGGGCGGCGATGGCCGCATCCTCGCCGAGCTCGGCGCGTCCCGTGATCCCGGGAGGGTCGAGCTCCTGGCCCGTGGCGTCGCGGTAGTCGCGCGCCAGCCCGGGTCCCGAGAGGAACGTCTCGATGCAACCGGCCTTCCCGCAGTAGCAGGCAGGCCCCGGCCGCTCGTCGTCGCTCGGCCAGGGCAGGGGATTGTGGCCCCACTCGCCCGCGATCGCGTTCGGACCTGTGAGCACCTGGCCATCCACGACCACCCCGCCGCCGGTGCCCGTGCCGACGATCACGCCGAACACCACGCGCGCCCCACGCGCCGCTCCGTCGGTCGCTTCGGATAGAGCGAAGCAGTTGGCGTCGTTGGCGCAGCGCACCGGCCGGCCGAGCGCACGCGCCAGGTCCTGGTCGATCGCGTGCCCGATCAGCCAGGTCGAGTTCGCGTTCTTGACGAGGCCGCTCGCGGGCGAGAGCGCGCCCGGCATGCCCAGGCCCACGCTGCCCTCGCAGCCTGTGTCCTGCTCGATTCCGTTCACGAGCGCCACGACCGCGCCGATCGTGGCCTGGTAATCCTGGCGGGGCGTGGCGACGCGCCGCCGCGCGAGCTCACGGCCGTCGTCGGCGAGGCCGATCGCCTCGATCTTGGTACCCCCGAGGTCCACTCCGATGCGCACGGGTTTGGATTTTCTCTCACGGGACGGGTCCTAGTCTTTGCCGTCTGGACCCGTCCCGTGAGTTCTAGGCCGTTCCTGCCCTGGTTCGTCCTCCAGCCGTGTCCTGCCTTCGTCAGCGCTCCGGCAATCGCTCGTGGAGGTTGTCTGGCCGTCGTGCCTCCCTTTCTCATTAACTCGCCCCGGGGCGAGTTGCTGAGGATCGGTGGTGACAGCACCTGGGCGGATACAATCGCCCGCGGGTGGCATCCTTGAACCGCTTCTGGATCTTCGCCGGGGCCCTCGCGGCGACGATCGGCGCGCTGACGGTCGCCTTCTGGCTCGGTTCCGCGAGCTTCGACGCGCGCCGCTACAGCCAACACTACGGACGGCTGGCGAAGGTGATGCACGAGAAGCCGAGCGCCGACCGGCTGACGCTCGGCCTGGCCGCGGAAGGCACAGAGCTCCTGAAGGCGGCCACGAAGGCGGAGGACAAGGAGCAAATCCTGCTGGCGCGAGGCGGCGCCCGGCTCGCCGAGATCCGCGAGAAGGCGGCGCGCTATCCGGAGCTCCGTGTCTATCTGGCCGGCGACATGCTGTACTTCGTCTTCTTCGACCGGGAAGGCGTGATGCGGGACTTCACGTGCGTCAGCCGCTAGACGACAGCCACTGGGCGCCGCCACGCGGCCGACTCGTTCCGGAACGAGTTCGCTCTTCCTCGCGCCGGCCGGACAGCCTCCTGGCCGGCATCGTCGTGCTGTTCGCTTGTGCGGCGGCGATGCGCGCAGAGCGGTCCGAGCCGACTGGGGTAGCCTCGGCCATCGTGTCCTACGGCTTCGTGTTCGAGCGCGTACCCTTCCCGTCGGCCCACGCGTCGACGATCGTCGAGACGCGCGACGGCCTGCTGGCGGCCTGGTTCGGCGGCACGGGGGAGGGCCATCCCGACGTCTCGATCTGGACGGCTCGCCACGACGGCACGCGTTGGCTGCCGCCCGTGCGGGTGGCCGAAGGCCTCCAGCCGGCCGGCGCTCGCTTTCCCTGTTGGAACCCGGTCCTGTTCCAACCCTCGAGCGGCCCGCTCCTGCTCTTCTATAAGGTGGGCCCCAGCCCACGCGAGTGGTGGGGCCTCGTCCGAACTTCGGCGGACCAGGGACTGAGCTGGTCCGAAGCCGCGAAGCTTCCCGACGGGATCCTGGGACCGATCCGCGCCAAGCCGGTGGAGCTGCCGGGCGGGGTCCTGCTCGCAGGCTCGAGCACGGAGCACGCGGGCTGGGTGGTCCAGATGGAACGCGCGACGCTCGACCAGGCGGGCGCGCCCTCGAACTGGACGAGAAGCGGGCCGCTCAACGACCCGACTGTGTTCGAGGCGATCCAGCCGACGATCCTCGAGCACTCGAAGGCGCGACTGCAGATCCTGTGTCGCAGCCGGCAGCGCGTCGTGACCGAGTCCTGGTCGGAAGACGCCGGCCGCACCTGGAGCGCGATGGCCGCGACGGCGCTGCCGAATCCGAGCGCGGGAATCGACGCACTGCGGCTCGCGGACGGCCGCTTCCTGCTGGTCTACAACCCCACGCCGCGCGGCCGCTCGCCGCTTCTGATCGCGGTCTCGCGTGACGGCAAGGACTGGCGAAGTGGCGTGGTGCTGGAGGATGCGCCGGGCGAGTACTCGTATCCCGCGATCGTGCAGGCGCGGGACGGGCGTGTGCACGTGACGTACACGTGGCGGCGCGAGCGGATCAAGCACGTGGTGGTCGATCCGGGGCTAATCGAGTAACGGCCGCCGCCCGGATCGAACCACGACGACGAGCTGCGACGACAGCGTCTTCCGGGGGGCGCTCTAGCGCCGCGCCCCCCGGGCCCCCCAAGGCGCTGCGTCCCCCCGGGCCCCCCTAGGCGGGGCGGATCGCCGCGATCGTCTCCAGCTTTTCGCGCTGGCCGAGGCGCCAGAAGCGGCGCGTCTCGCGCGCCAGCGCCTCGCGGCTGCGGCGTTTCAAGTAGCGCGACTCGAGCCAGCCGCAGTAGCGGTTCGCCAGGCGCGAGGCCTCGTGGTAGCGCTCCGAGCTCTCTGCCGAGAGACCCGCGACGAGCTGGTAGCGCGCGAACAGCGCCTGCCTCAGCCGCTCCGATAGCGCTCCCTCTTCGTAGA
>Ga0114129_10008039_pt1 | contig 15029 bp, 18 predicted proteins | sample RhiMetdeltSRZDD1_FD_80071 | JGI IMG/M metagenome (GOLD analysis project Ga0114129, IMG submission 80071) | Populus rhizosphere microbial communities from Tennessee, USA - Rhizosphere MetaG P. deltoides SRZDD1 (version 2) (version 2) | ecosystem: Host-associated > Plants > Roots > Rhizosphere >...
CCACCACATGTTCCAGAGCGGCATGAGCCCGGCGCTGGGCACCAGCTTCATGATCTCCACCATGGTGATCGGGGTGCCGTCGGCCATCAAGGTCTTCAACTGGCTCGGGACGCTGTGGGGAGGCTCGATCCATTTCACGACGCCGATGCTGAACGCGCTCGCCTTCGTTTCGATGTTCGTCATCGGCGGGCTTTCCGGGATCTTCATGGCGTCGACGCCCGTGGACATCTTCATTCACGACACCTACTTCATCGTCGGGCACATCCACTACGTGCTCTTCGGCGGGTCGCTCTTCGGCGCTTTCGCCGGCCTGTACTTCTGGTATCCGAAGATGTTCGGCCGGAAGATGAGCGAGAAGTGGGGACGGATCCACTTTGCGATCACTTTCATCACGTTCAACTGCGTCTTCTTCCCGATGCACTTCCTGGGCATGCGCGGAATGCAGCGGCGCATCTACGACTACTCGCAGTACACGCACCTCAAAGGCCTCCAGCCACTCAACCAGTTCATGACGATCTCCCTGTTCGTCCTGGGCGTCGCGCAGGTGATCCTGGTACTGAACTTCTTCCTTTCGATGCGGCGCGGAGAGCCGGCGGGCGACAACCCGTGGCGATCGAACACGCTCGAGTGGCAGACTTCCTCGCCCCCGCCCCACGAAAACTTCCACGACATCCCCACGGTCTACCGGGGCCCGTACGAGTACAGCGCGCCGGAACGCGGCGACGACGATCACTGGCCCCAGAACGAGCCCCCGTCGGGAAGGCCCGTCACCGCCCATGGCTGAGACCGTGCCGCCGGCGAACGTCGCCCTGCACCGCTTCGCGGTCGCCACGGCGGTCGCGACGCTCGGGTTGATCGTGGCCGGCGGTCTCGTGACGTCCACGGAATCCGGTCTTTCCGTCCCGGACTGGCCGCTCTCCTACGGGCGCCTCATGCCTCCGATGGTCGGAGGGGTCTTCTACGAACACGGGCACCGCATGGTCGCGACGACCGTCGGGATCCTGACGGTCGTCCTGGCGATCTGGCTCGTGCGGAGAGAGCCGCGCCGCTGGGTGCGGAGCCTCGGGCTCCTCGCCGTCGCCGCGGTCGTCGCGCAAGGGGTGCTCGGCGGGCTGACGGTGATCTTCCTTCTGCCGACGGCGGTGTCCGTGGCTCACGCGTGTCTCGCGCAGACGTTTTTTTGCCTGACGGTCGCGATCGCCGTCGTCACTTCCCCGCGCTGGAAGCCGGGGGAAGGAAAGAGATCCGCGGGGACAGGTCCTACGCACCTGCACCCGCCTCCTTATTCAGAACGGCTTCGGCGACTTGCGGCGTGGACCGCCTCCGCCGTCTTTCTGCAGCTCGCAATCGGCGCCGTCATGCGACACACGAAGGCCGGGCTCTCGATTCCCGACTTCCCGCTGTCGCTCGGCCGGGTCGTTCCGCCGCTCGACTCCTTTCCGGTCGCGATCGCTTTTGCCCATCGCGCCTGGGCGCTCGCCGTCGCGGGGCTCGTGTTCGCGTCGGTCCTGGCCGCATGGCGCTCGGGGCGCCGCCGGACGGGACTGTTCCTCGGAGCTCTCGTTCTCGCGCAGATCGCGCTCGGAGCGCTGACGGTGCTTTCCCGCAAGAACGTGGCGATCACGACGGCCCACGTCGCCACGGGCGCGGTCCTGCTCGGGACGTCGGTAGCGCTGTCCTTCGGAAGCTCCCGTTTGAAATCTCTCAGCCGCCGTTCGCGCAGCGAACGCCGCGGCGCAGTCTCGATCCTGGCTTCCGAACCGTGATGACATGCAAATAGTCGACACCGCGGTCGCCACCGCGCCCGCCCGAATCGCCGACTTCGTGGAGTTGACGAAGCCGAGAATCACCTTTCTCGTCCTGGTCACGACGGCGGTCGGATACGCGCTCGGAGTCGGGCCGTCGTTCCATCCGGAGGTGTTCCTCTCGCTTCTCGTTGGGACCGCGTTCGTGTCGGGCGGCGCCTCGGCGCTCAACCAGTGGGCGGAACGCGACGCGGACGCGCGGATGGCGCGGACGCGATCGAGGCCGCTCCCCTCCGGCCGTCTCGCCCCGACGGACGCGCTCGCGTTCGGGCTCGCGATCTCCGCGGTCGGAATTGCGCTCCTCGCGGGTGCGGTCAACGGGCTGACCGCGTTCCTCGCCGCAATCTCGCTCGCGAGCTACGTGCTCGCCTACACGCCTTTGAAGCGCGTGACCTCGCTCTGCACGCTCGTCGGCGCCGTGCCCGGCGCCATCCCGCCGATGATGGGGTGGGCCGCGGCGCGCGGGACGCTCGATCGCGAGGCCTGGGCGCTCTTCGCGGTGCTGTTCCTCTGGCAGCTCCCGCACTTCCTCTCGATTGCGTGGATCTATCGCGACGACTACGCCCGCGCGGGCTTCCCGATGCTGCCGGTGACCGATCCCGACGGAAAATCCACCGCGCGCCAGACCGTCGCCTACGCGGCGGCGCTCGTTCCCGTCACGCTCGCCGCGGGCGCCTTTGCCGCGGCGGGGCAGGGTTACCTGTGGAGCGCGGTCGGACTGGGGGCGGTGTTCGTCGGCTGCACCGTCTTTTTCGCCGTGAAGCGCTCGGTCAAGGCGGCACGGGTCGTCTTCCTCGTTTCGGTTCTCTATCTCCCGGCGGTGCTCGGCCTCATGGTGCTCGACCGATGAACGCCGCCGCCCGTCCCGAAGCCAACCGGCGAGTCCTCCTGTTTCTCGTGCTCCTCGCGGCGGTCCTTTTTCTCGGGTCGATCCTGTTCATCATTTCGCGGGCGCAGACGTAAACGGCGAGGGAAGGAGCGAACGGTGACCGAGCACAAACACCCGAACTACATGGGAATCTTCTTGATTCTGCTGACCGTCACGGTCATCGAGGTCGGGTACTCGTTCTTGAAGATCCCGCGGCCGATCCTGATCTTCGGGCTGGTTTCGCTCGCCGCTTTCAAAGCGCTGCTGGTCGCCCTCTACTTCATGCACTTGAAGTTCGAAAGGAAAAGCCTCGGCGTGATCGTCGCTTCAACGCTGATCCTCGGAGCCATCCTGGTCTCGGTGGGGATCGGCGAGCACGTGCTCCCGAGGCCCTGAGGTCACGATGGCGAATCACGCAATCGCACACGAACACGCCCTCGAGCCTCCATCGGCGACGGGCATTCCCCACGACAAGATGGGGATGTGGGTCTTCCTCTGCTCGGAGGTCATGTTCTTCACCGGGCTCATCGGGTCGTACATCGTGCTGCGGTTCGCGAGCCCCACCTGGCCGCACCCCGGCAACACCCTCAACATCTGGCTGACCGCGTTGAACACGTTCATCCTGATCTGCTCCTCCGTGACGATGGTCAAGGCCCTCGCCTCTATCCGCGACGGAGACCTCCGGAAGCTGAAGCTCTTTCTGTCGCTGACCCTGCTCTTCGGCGCGACCTTCCTCTCGATCCAGGCCTACGAGTACCGCCACCTGCTCCATGAGGGCTTCAACCCCCACGTCTCGCTCTTCGGATCGGTCTTCTACACGACGACCGGCTTCCACGGCTTCCACGTATTCTGCGGCGTCCTCTGCATGTCGTTCGTGACCGGGAAGGCGTTTCTCGGCAAGTACACGCAGGCGCACCACCAGGGAGTCGAAACGATCGGCCTCTACTGGCATTTCGTGGATCTTGTCTGGATCATTCTCTTCACGATCATTTACCTGTTCTGAGAATCCCACTGTCATTCCGAGGCGCGCAGCGCCGAGGAATCTCGAGATCCCTCGCCGCCTGGAGCGTCTCGGGATGACACCAGACCTCCTCCATCCCACGATCAACGCGACGTTGAACGCGGCGAGCGCCGTCTTTCTCCTCGTCGCCTATCGCGCGATCCGGCGCCTCGAGATCGAGCGGCACCGGCGGTGGATGCTCACCGCGGCCTTCACGTCCGCCGCGTTCCTGATCTCGTATGTGGCCTATCACGCGCGCGTGGGGTCCGTCCGGTTCGCCGGCGTCGGGCCGGTCCGCGCCGTCTACTTCGCGATCCTCGGATCCCACACCCTGCTGGCGATCGTGGTTCTCCCGCTCGTTCTGAGGACGCTGTTCCTGGGACTGAAGCGGCGGGACGACAAGCACCGGCGCATCGCGAAGTGGACCTTCCCGGTCTGGCTTTACGTGTCGGTGACCGGCGTGGTGGTGTACGTGATGCTCTACCACCTTTACGCCCGCGAGACGATTCGGTAGCATCGCCTCCGTGAGCCCGAGCGTGCGCGTCGCCGTCGTCCTTCTGCTCGTCGCCTTCGTGCTGCCGGCGGCGCTCTCCGCGTGTCCGCTCTGCAAGGACGCGACTTCGGACGCCGAATACCCGGGCGGATCCGCTTCGCTCGGCCGCGGCTTCTATTACTCGATCCTGCTCCTGATCGCGGTGCCGTGGACCGCCGTGGGCACGGTCGCCTTCCTGATCGTCCGCCGCAGACGGCGCGAGCGCGCGGCGCTCTCGGCCGGCGTCTCGCGCCTCGTTCCGGACTCGCGCGGAGCGCGGTCCTGACGCGGCCCGTCTCCGTCCTTCTGCTCCTCTTCCTCTCGACTTCTCTTCGCGCGGCCGAGCGGCCTCGCGCCGCTCCGATCGAGCGATCGCCGGAGCTCGACGCTCTTCTTTCCCGCGTCGCGGCCGAGGTCGTCGCGGAGTTCTCCTCTGCCGGCCTGACTCCGGAAGGACTCTCGATCTCGGTCATCGACCTCGCGCCCCGCACCGGCGGATCGCTCTCCGCCGGCTCGTACCGCGGCGACGTCGCGTACTACCCGGCCTCGGTGGTCAAGGCCTTCTACCTGGTCTACTACGAGAGCGAGAAGGAAGCCGGCCGGTTGAAGGACACCCCGGAGATCGTGCGCGCCGTTCACGACATGATCACGGTCTCCTCCAACGACGCGACGGGCTTCGTCGTCGACGCGATCACCGACACGACATCCGGGCCCGAGATCGAAAGCACCCGCAAATGGGAGAAGTGGAAGAAGCAGCGAAATGCCGTGAACCGGTTTTTCCTCGCGCGCGGCTACCGCGACTTCAACGCGAACCAGAAGACATTCTGCGAGGACGCCTACGGGCGCGAGCAGATCTTTCGGGACGGCGGCCGCAACCGCAACCGGCTCACGCCAGACGACGTCGCGCGCCTGTTCAAGGAGATCGCGCGGGGCGAGATCGTCGGACCCGCCGGGACGCAGGAGATGCTCGGATTGCTCGCCCGCGACATCACGCCCGAGAAGCCGTACGACGACCTCGAGCTCGAGGACGCTCGGCTCGCCGGAAAAAAGCTGCCGGCCGGGACGCGTATCTGGTCGAAATCGGGGGACGCATACGATTACCACCACCTCGTGGCGCGCGCTCTTCTTCCGAACGGTTCGGACTTCGCGATCGCCGCCTTCACCAAAGGGGTGCGCACGGTCCCCGGAGTGATCGCTCGAATCTACGAGAAGGTCGGCGCGCACTTTTTATCGGGGGACCTTGCGGTCCCCCGGACCCCCGGGTCATCGGGGGACGTTGCGGTCCCCCGGGCCCTCAGGTCGGCGGCGGACGTTGCAGTCCCCCGGACCCCCGGGTCATCGGCGGACGTTGCAGTCCCCCGGGCCCCCGGGTCATCGGGGGACGTTGCGGTCCCCCGGGCCCTCAGGTCGGCGGCGCGCTGACGGGACAGAGGATCCTTTCCCGCCTCGCCGGCGCGGTCGTCTCTCTCCACCGCGCGACGCTCGCCGTCGAGCGGGTCCACTTCGAGCGATACCTGGAGCTGAAGGCTCGAGCCGTCCCGATCCTGTTCGCGCTCTGGCACGGGCGGATGTTCCTGTCCATCCAGGCGCACCGGCACGAAGGCATCGTGACGATGGCCTCCCGTTCGAAGGACGGAGAGATCATCGCGGGATGGCTCGAGTCGAACGGTTACTCGGTCGTCCGGGGCTCGTCCACGCGCGGCGGTTCTCAGGCGCTCCGCGAGATGGTGCGGCGCGTTCGCTCCGGGCGTGCAGCGGCGCTGACCGTCGACGGTCCGACCGGGCCGCCACGATTCGTCCAGCCGGGCATCGTCCAGCTCGCGCGGTTGACCGGCAGCTGGATTCTCCCGATCACGTATTCGAGTAGCCGCCCGCAGTTCCTCTCCTCGTGGGATCGTTATCTCCTGCCTCGGCCGTTCTCCCGAAACGTCGTCGTCTACGGCGAGCCATTTCCGATCGATCCGGAGGTTTCGGATGGAGAGGCGCAACGCCGCATCGCCGCCTCTCTCGACGATGTCACGCGCGAGGCGGATCGGGCGACGGGGATTACTCCGCCAGAAGTCTGGACGCGTTCAGCGGACGGCGCGGCCGGCGGCGGATAACCAACCCGAACCGGCCAGTTCAAAGGCGAAGCTCGAGCATCCAAATAAAAAGGCCCCGGCGAACCAGGGCCCTTCTTCTTTCGCGAGCTCGAACGGAAAGACTATCCGTTCACGCCATCACTTCTCGGATTTCGGCGCGGGCGGTTTTTCCTCTGCGCCCTTCTTGAAATCCGCTTCGTTCAGATTCACATGTCCGACCGACTGGGCAATGATCACGTTGCCGCTCGGAGCCTTCGCGTCATGCGGCCACAGATGGAAAATGATTCCGTCGGTGGTGGACACGAGGTCGGCCACTTCCTTGGCCTTGTCGGGCGGCATGTCGAGCACCTGGACGCGTCCCGTAGCGATCTCCTGTTTGTGGTCGTGCCAGTTCTTGTTCCAGTTTGCGAGCGTCAATGCCCCGGTCCGGGTGATCGACTTGCCAAGGATGTACTCGACCTGTTCGAGACGGGCATTGGGATCGCTTGAGAGGTAGCAGAGACACTCGATCACGGGTTCGGGAGAGAGGACCTTGCAGTAGTGATGGTATGGGCCCATGACCTTGCCGGCGACGACGTGCGGGGCCGTGACGTGGACCGTGTGGCCGTCTGCCGGGCTGGCCGGCATGGCCGCCACGGCGGGAGTGGCGGGCATCGCCGGAGTCTCTGCCATAGCCGGTGTGGGCTGTTGTCCGATCGCGGGAGCGGAAACGACGACGAGTATACCGAGACAACCGAGGACTCCACGAGTTCGGGACATCGCGGTCTCCTTTCGTTGACGCGAGTCTACCGCCCGCGAGTTCGCTCCGACGCCGGAAAGGTTCGGAGGATCGCGAAGTGCCGGACGAGGGCAAACCAGTACATCGGGACGACCGCGAGCTCTCGGTGCTTCTCCGGAGGTAAGGTCCAGGCTCGGACGGTCCGCCGGCGAGGATCCCATTCGATCGAGATCGACCGGCCGCCGAGCGTCGCGCGCACCGGGCCGCGTCGGCGGACCTCCTCCGGAGTGAAAGCCAGGGCCTCGTCTCCCGCTGCCACTGAAAGGAGCTCCTTCTTGGCGGGGCGCCGTCGGTCGCCCGTCTTCTGACCGGAAACGCCTTGCCAGGGAGAGGCGGCGTAGATCCGCATGGAGAGCGGCACGGAAGTGCGAAGGCCGAGGTCGGGGTAGCGCGACTCCGGAAAGGCGCGGCGCCAGGCCGCCGCATCCGTGTACGAAGCGGGAATCGCGTCGAGGCGCCTGCCCGAAAGCGGACCCGCGAGGCCGAGGCCCGTCGCCGCGGACCAGTACGTGCCGGTCTCGCGGTCCTTCAAGACCAGCGTGTCCCGCCAGAGCGCTCCAGAGTTTTCGAAGGTCAGCTTCCGCCCGTCGACCGACCGGTCGTAGACGGCCGCCACGTGGGTCAGGGCGCACCGGGCGACCACCCACGCGCGGCCCCCGGCTTCGTCGTCGATCACCTCGGCCCGGTCGAGGAGGCCGACCGGGTAGCCCACGACCACCCCCTCGATCTCGAGACCGAGCAGGCGCGCGTCCCCCTTCGGCGGGTGGGAGTGCTCCGCCGCGGAGACGCGGCGCGGACCGGTGGCCGATCGGAAGGTTCCCGGAGGCGCCATCTGGACGATCGCGTCTCCGTCGACGACGGCAATGCGCGGCTTGGTGCGATATCCCGAGGTCAGACAGGCGGCCGGAAGAGCGGCGGCGAGGAGGAGGAAGACGGCGGCGAAACGGTCGCGGGTCAAACGGGGACGGAGACGGCGGGGGGAACGTTCCGTGGGACGGGGAGAGGGCCGGCGCTGCGCACGACCCGCCGGTATTCGGCGTCCCGCTCGAACGGATCGCGACCCGACTCCCGGATGAGCCGTTCGAAGTCGGTCCGGCTCATCCCGGAAGCGGTCGTCGCTCCGGCCGCGTGCGTGATCGTCTCGTCGACAACGGTTCCGACGAGATCGTCCGCGCCGAAGAAGAGGGCCACCTGCGCGAGCTTGGTGCCGATCTGGATCCAGTACGCCTTGACGTGCGCGAAGTTGTCGAGGAGCAGCCTCGAGACGGCGATGACCCGGAGATCGAGCTGGCCGGAGGTCGCCGGCAGGTACGCGAGCGGAGTGTTCTCCGGATGAAAGGCGAGCGGGATCAACCCCGTGAATCCGCCGGTCTCGTCCTGCAGCTCCCGCAGCCGCAGGAGGTGGTCGACCCGATCCTCGGCCGTCTCGACGTGGCCGTACAGCATCGTCGCGTTCGTGCGGATCCCCTGGAGGTGGCACTCCCGCGCGATCTCCAGCCACCGTTCCCCCGAGATCTTGTTCTTGCAGATCACGTCCCGGACCCGCCGGTCGAAGATCTCGGCTCCGCCGCCGGGGCAGGAGTCCATTCCCGCCTCGCGCAGGTCGCGGATCGCATCGGCGACGGAACGGCCCCCGACGTGCGCAATCCAGTCGAGCTCGACCATCGTGAAGGCCTTGAGATGCACGCCGGGAAACCGCTCCTTGAGCGCTCGAAGGAGACCGGTGTAGTAGTCGTAAGGCCAGGTCGGATGGAGTCCGCCGACGATGTGGAACTCCGTGACCGTTTCGCTGTACCCGCGCCCCGCCTCCTCGACGCATTCGTCGATCGCGAGCTCGTAGCCGCCCGGCTCGTTCACTTTCTTCGCCCACGCGCAGAGGGCGCAGTCAACCCAGCAAAGGTTCGTCGGGTTCAGATACCGGTTGACGTTGTAGAACGCCGAGTTGCCGTGGCGCTCTTCGCGGGCGTGGTTGGCGAGGCGCCCCAGACCCAGAAAGTCGCGGGTGCCGAAGAGCCGCACGCCGTCCTCGAAGGAAAGGCGCTCCCGGCTGAGGACTTTCTCCGCGATCGGGGCGAGATCGGATCCTCGGAATGCCGACCCGAGCCGGCCGGAGGCGTCGGTCAAGGAATCGCCGGCTTCGTCACCGGCTGGTAGGGATCCTGGGACTCCGAAGCGATCTCGTCGATGAACGGCTGGAGATAGCGGTAACAGTCCCAGCAGTACTTTTCGACCGGCCGGAACTGGAAGTCCACGACGCGCCCGACCGCCGGAAAATCGACGATTTCACGGCCGCAGCGGTGGCAGACGTCCTTCTGACCGCGGATGAGTCTCCAGACCGGTCCCATCGGACCAATGATCGTATCAGCGGTCGATCTCCCGACGCAGGCGTTCCTTCTCTCTCGGGCGCGCGTACTTCGTCCGGTCGCCGTGCCGCTTCTCCCCCTTCTTCGGGAGAGGAAGGCGCGCCAGCGAGACCTTTTTCTTCCCTTTCTTTTTCTTCATGACGCAGCCGGATTCGATTCCCGTGTCCGCGAGGCCGAACGAATGCTCGACGTAGTCGCCCAGAGCGCGACCGCCGCCGCGAGCGCTACGGCCGCCCCGGTCAGGAACGCGATGCGCGGACCGAACCGCTTCCAGAGGAGACCGAAGACGATCGAGGCGGGCAGGGCCGTGACGCCGACCGCCGCGTAGAACATGCCGTAAGCGCGGCCGCGCAGCTGTTCTGGCACGAGGTCGGCGACGAAGGCACGCTCGGAGCCCTCCGTCAAGCCGAAGAAGAGCGCGTAGAGGGCGAAGAGGCCCCAGACCGCGACCGGCCGCGCGACGAAAGCGAAACCGGCATAGGAGACGGCGTAGACCAGCCATCCGATCGTGATCGCGGGGACCTTTCCCGCGCGGTCGGCGAAAGCCCCTCCGGGCACACCCGTGGCTGCCTTGACGCCGTTGAAGAAAGCCCAGAGGAGCGGAAGCTGCCAGACCGCGACGCCGGCGTCTTGTGCGCGCAGCAGGAGGAAAGCGTCGGTCGAGTTGGCGAGCGTGAAGAACGCGAAGACGGCGATGACTTTCCAGAAATCCGCCGGAAGCGGCTCGCGCGCTCCCCGCGCCGCCCGCGGGGTCGCCCGGCGCCGCGCGGTGTCCGGAACCGCGAGCCAGAGAACCAGGATCGCCGCAAGCCCGGGCACGGCGGCCGCGAGGAAGACCCCCCGCTCGTCGACGAGCGCAAGCTTCAGGAGGAGGGCGGCCAGGAGCGGTCCGACGAGAGCGCCCGCGTTGTCCATGGCGCGCTGGAGACCGAACGCCCGGCCTCGCTTTTCCGCCGGAACCACGTCGGCGAGCAGCGCGTCGCGGGGGGACGTGCGGATCCCCTTGCCGACTCGATCCGTGAACCGGATCGCGAGCACCTGCGTCCAGACGTGTGCGAACGCGACGAGCGGGCGCGCGATCGCAGCGATCCCGTATCCCAGGAGCACGAGCGGCTTGCGCCGCCGGACGCGATCCGACCAGACGCCCGAGCCGATTTTGGTCAGCGAGGCGGTTGCCTCCGCGATCCCTTCGATCAAGCCGACGGCAGCGGGCCCGGCGCCGAGGTTCTTCGTCAGGAAGCCGGGAAGGAGCGGATAGATCATCTCGGCCGAGACGTCGGTCAGAAGGGAGACCCACCCCAGTGCCAGAACAGATCGGCGCGACGGGTCGGTTTTCATGATTCGTTCGGCGGATCTGGCAATATGCCTGAATTTCTTCGGAACGGGCCCGGGAGCTGGGCCCCATCATAATCGCGGCGTGCGGTTGCTCGCGGCAGACGCCTTCGTGCTCGGGACCTATCCCTTGAAGGAGAAAGACCGGATCGTCTCGTTCCTGACGCGAGACTCGGGGCGGCGACGCGGCGTCGCCCGTCGAGCGCGCGGCGCCCGCAGCGCCTTCCTGGGAACGCTCGAGCCGATGACGGAAGCCCGGGTGGTCTTCTTCGAGCGCGAGGGGCGCGAGCTGGTCTCGATCGACTCGATCGACACGATCCGCCCGTCCTTTCCGCTCTCGAAGGATCTCGAGCAGGCGCTCCTTCTCTCCGCTTTCGCCGAGAGCCTGGAAACGTTCGTATCGGACTCGGACCCGGCCGAGCCGTTCTACCGGCTCGCGCGCCACGCGATGGACTCGCTTTTCGCCGGGGCGCCGCCGCCGGCCGTCGCTGCGTATTTCGACGTTTGGATCCTGAAGCTCTCGGGCCTCTTCCCGTCCCCCACGGAATGCGCCGGCTGCGGCCGCCCGCTCGATCCGAAGGCGACGCTCTATTTCGACGAGAGCCGGCCGGGCTTCGTCGGAGCCGAGTGCCGCCGGGGCGAAGCGATTCGCCTGACAGCCGAGGGAATGGCGACTCTGCGGGCGTTCCTCTCGAGCCCTCTCGATCCGCAGGCGCGGCCGGGTGGGCTTGCCGATCTCGTTTCGGTGGCCCGCCGAGCACGCCGGAACTTCCTGGGACACGAGCTCAAGTCGCAGCGGGTGCTCGCCGAGGTGCTCGGAGATTGAGGACCGAGAGCCCGCGATTGAGGACCCCGGTGGCGGCGGGATTTCGGCTCAACGTGAAGCCGGGCCTCTTCGCGGTCGCCCGTCTCTCTGCTGGCGCGAAGATCCCCGCGTGGGCCTTTCGCGACGGATTCCACTCGATCACGCGGACACCGACGGAGCTCTCGATCGTCTGCAGGCAGGATCGTGTCCCGGCCGGCGTGCGTCGCCGGGACGGGTTCCGCTGCCTCGAAGTTCTCGGGCCTCTCGCTTTCGACGCGATCGGGGTCCTGTCCTCGCTCGTCTTGCCTCTCGCCGGTGCGCGCATTTCGATCCTCGCGATCTCGACCTTCGACACCGATCTCCTTTTCGTGCCGGGAGCGCGTTTCGCGGCGGCCGTCCGCGCGCTCGAGCGCGCCGGGCACCACGTCGCGGAAGCCGTGGAGTAAACTTTCGACAATGCTGACCCTCCAGAGGTTGATCGCGGAGCTGTCCGCGTTCTGGGAGTCGCAGGGCTGCCTGATCGAGCAGCCGTACGACGGTCCGGTCGGGGCCGGAACGATGCACCCCGCGACGTTTCTGAAGGTGCTCGGACCGGAACCCTGGCGGTGCGCCTACGTCCAGCCCTCGCGCCGCCCGGCGGATGGCCGCTACGGCCAGAACCCGTTCCGCCTCGCCAAGCACTTTCAGCTGCAGGTCGTCCTGAAGCCTTCTCCCGACGACGTCCAGGAGATCTTCCTGGGCAGCCTCGAGCGCCTGGGGATCGCCGCCGCCGAGCACGACATCCGCTTCGAGGAGGACAACTGGGAGTCTCCGACGCTCGGCGCGTGGGGGGTCGGATGGCAGGTCGTGATGGACGGGATGGAGATCACGCAGTTCACGTACTTCCAGCAGGCCGGCGGGATCGATCTGTCGCCGATTTCGGCCGAGATCACTTACGGCCTCGAGCGCATCGCGATGTTCCTGAACAAGGTGGACTCGATCTACGACGTCCCGTGGAACGAGTCTCTGACCTACGGGCAGGTCCGGCAGGTCGAGGAAGAGGAGCTCTCCCGCTATTACTTCGAGGTCGCCGACGCTGGTTTCGCCGCGCTTCTGCTCGACCGTTGGGAAGCGGAGGCGAAGAGCGCGCTCGCGGCGGGTCTCGTGATTCCGGCGTACGAAGCGACGCTCGCCTGCTCGCACCAGTTCAACGTGCTCGATGCCCGGGGCGCCGTCTCCGCGACCGATCGGGTCGGCTTGATTCGGCGCGTCCGCGATCTCGCGTGCGCCTGCGCCCGAGCTTACGTCTCGACCCGCGGAGGAGTCGCGGTCCCGGCCACCGAGCCCGAGCCGGCGACGGCCGTCTGAACCTCCGGTTCCTCGACGGAGGGGACGATAAAGTTCCCCGCTAAGATTCATCGATACCTTCGCCACCATGAAACGCGACGACTTCCTCTTCGAGATCCGGACGGAAGAAATCCCGGCAGCGACTCTGGCCGGGGCGCGACAGGACCTCGCTCGGGGCATCGGCGACGCGCTTGCCGAAGAGGGGATCCCGGCCGAGTCGATCGAATCGTATGGAACCCCGCGGCGTCTCGTCGTCTGGGCGCGCGGAATCCCGGAGCGCCAGTCCGACTCCGAAAGCGAGGTGCTCGGACCGCCGGCGTCGGCGGCCTTCGGACCGGACGGGAAGCCGACACGCGCGGCGGAAGGATTCGCTCGGGCGCAGAAGGTGGAGGTCTCCGATCTCGAGGTGGTCGAGTCTCCGCGCGGCCGAACGGTCGCGGTTCGGCGCCGGGTCCCGGGCCGCGACGCGATCGACGTCCTCGCGAAGGTCGTTCCCCGGGTCATCGGCGAGCTCGCGTTTCCGAAGACGATGCGCTGGGGGACGGGGGATCGCTCTTTCGTCCGGCCGGTCCGCGGCCTGCTGGCGCTCTACGGCGGCCGGGTCGTTCCGATGGAGGTTCTCGGAGCCCGCGCCGCGGATTGGACGGTCGGGCACCGCGTGCTGTCCGACGGGAAGCTGACGGTCGCCGGTCCCGCCGATTACTTCCAGAAACTCCGGGGGGCCTACGTCGAGCCGGACGCGGAAGCTCGCCGCGCCGCGATCCTCGACTCCGCGCGGCGCCTCGCGGCGCAGGTCGGGGGACGAATCGACGCCGACAAGGACCTCGCCGCGGTGCTCGCGGACCTGGTCGAATGGCCCGGTCTCGTCCGGGGATCCTTCGATCCCAACTTCCTCGACCTGCCGGAGGAGATCACCACGACCGCGATGCGCGTGCACCAGAAGTTCCTGCCGGTTCGAGGGGCGAGCGGACTGCTTCCGCACTTCATCGCCGTCATGGACAATGCCGACGACCGGCGCGGCTTCATCGCCAAGGGCAACGAATGGGTCTTGAACGCCCGCCTCGCGGATGCGCGTTTCTTCTTCCAGGAGGACTCGCGCGACCGTCTCGAAGCGCGGTTGCCCGAGCTCGACCGTCTGGCTTTCCAGGACCGGCTCGGAAGTTACGCCGCCAAGACGGTCCGGCTCGAGGAGCTCGCGGCGACCATTGCGACGACGGTCGGCCGCGGCGACATCGTCGCGGCGGTGCGGACCGCCGCGCGGCTTTCGAAGGTCGACCTCGTCACGCGGATGGTCCGGGAGTTCACCGATCTCCAGGGAGTCATGGGTGGCCTGTACGCGCGGGCGGAAGGCCTTCCCGAGCCGGTGTGGAAGGCGATCTCCGACCAGTATCGTCCGCAGGGCCAGGGGGACGATCCTCCGCGCGACGACTCGGGCGCCGTGCTCTCGCTGGCCGATCGGTTCGACACACTCGCCGGGATCTTTCGCATCGGCCTGCTGCCCACCGGTTCGAAGGACCCGTACGGGCTGCGCCGCGCCGCAGCCGGCGCCGTTTCGATCGCGGTATCACGCCGCTGGCGGGTGGACTGGAGCGGGATCCTGAGGAGCGCGGTCTCGCTCTATCCGGCGGACCTGGCGGGACTCTCCGAGGGCGACGTGCTCGCCGAGCTCGAGAAGTTCTTCGCGGAGCGGCTGCGCAACTCGCTCGAGCGCGCCGGTTCGTCCTACGACGAGATTTCCGCCGTGCTGAACGTGGGAGCGTGGGACTTTGCCGACGCGGCGGAGCGGGCCGGGGCCCTGACCGAGGCGCGCCGGCGGCTGGACTTCCGCGCGCTCGTCCTCGCCTTCAAGCGCATCCGCAACATCCTCGGAACGGAAGAGCTCGGAGAGCCTTCGCCAGCCCTCTATCGCGAGGATGCCGAGCGGGCGCTCGGCGCGGACTTTCTCCAGGCGAAAGCTTTGCTCGAGGAGCTCGTCCCCGCGCGCCGATACTCGGAAGCCCTGGAGGCGATCGCCTCGATCTCACCCTCGCTCGACCGTTTCTTCGTCGACGTGCTGGTGAACTGCCCCGAGGAAGATTTGAAGAGAAATCGGCACGCGCTTTTAGGCGCGATCCGCAGGGAGTTCACTCGAATCGCGGA
>Ga0114129_10008042_pt1 | contig 15025 bp, 18 predicted proteins | sample RhiMetdeltSRZDD1_FD_80071 | JGI IMG/M metagenome (GOLD analysis project Ga0114129, IMG submission 80071) | Populus rhizosphere microbial communities from Tennessee, USA - Rhizosphere MetaG P. deltoides SRZDD1 (version 2) (version 2) | ecosystem: Host-associated > Plants > Roots > Rhizosphere >...
CCCCACCAGCGAAAGCTATAGCGCCCTCATCAGCAGGACGATGGTCAGAAACACGATGACGGCCATGGCTCCGAGCAGCGCGACGTCGCGAACACGAGACGGCCGGACCACGCGTCTGAAGCAACCCGAAGCCGCCTCATCGCTTCGACCACCGCCCGAAAAGTCTGAGCTCTGGGCCAACTCGTGGAGCGGGGTCTGTCTTCCCTTCGAAGGGTGAACTCGGAGCCGTCATTTGCCGCCCTCAGCGTAGCGGGGTGACAGCAGAGCGTCGAGCTTATAACGCGTCGCATCCCTTCGACGATAGGCGAATGGCCGGGCCACCCGCCAGAAGTACTCCCCGGATGTCGCGCGCCCACGCGGCTGCGTTAGGCACGCGGGTGGCCGGGGCGCGAGCGCTACTAACGGGAGGAGCAACCTGTGAGCCACGCCCTCGCAGGCGCCGCGAGCATCGCGATCGACGCTGTCCCCGCGCGACCCCTACCGCCAGTTCCACGCTTGCGCGTCCTACTCGTATGCGACTCGCTCGGCATTGGTGGCGCCGAACGACACGTCATCGGGCTCGCCGCCGCGCTCGAGCGCCGCGGCCACGACGTCACGATCACGTCCTCCACATACGGCGAGCTCGACCGCGAGGCGCTTGACGCGGGAATCGCGCTGCGTCCGATCGCTCGCGGTCTCGTCAAGCGGCGCGTCTCGGTCGATTACAGCCGGCAGCTCACGCGGGTCGTGAGCCGCGGGCACTTCGACGTCGTCCATGCTCACATGCACGCGAGCGCCGCGGCTGCCGCGATCGCGTGCGCGCGGACGGGTGTTCCGCTCGTCATCACCGAGCACAGCGAGGCGACCTGGCGTGACGTGCGCGCCTGGCGCACGAGCCACTCTGCATATCGACGCGCCGCGTTTGTGATCGCGGTCTCCGACGGCATCGCGCGCCGCCTGATCGAGGTCGACCGGGTCATACGGGTGAACGCGATCCACAACGCTATCGCCGCCTTGGGACGCGGGCCGGCGTTGCTTCGCGGCGCCGTGTCCGGCGCGCCCATCATCGGAGTGGTCGCGCGACTCGTGCCCGAGAAAGGGATCGCGTGTTTCCTTCATGCCGCGGAGGACGTTCAGCGAACCCTGGCGCACGCGTCGTTCGTAGTCATCGGCGACGGCCCGCTTCGCGCGGAGCTCGTTGCGCTATCAGAACGACTGGGGATCGCCTCGCGTGTCCACTTCCTCGGTGCGCGAGCCGACGGCCCCCAGCTCGTCGCCGAGCTCGACGTGCTCGCCGTGCCGTCGCTCAGTGAGGGCACACCCCTGGTCACGCTCGAAGCGCTCTCGGCCGGCGTCCCCATCGTCGCGAGTCGCGTCGGCGGGATCCCGGATCAGGTCCGCGGCTTTGGTCGTGTCGCGCTCGTGCCGCCAGATGACTCCGCCGCGCTCGCGCGAGCGATCGTCGAGATGGCCCGCGCGATCGACCCGACGCCCCTGTTATCACGGTTCGCTCGGATCGCTCTCCTGCCCACGCACGAGGCGATGGTCCGACGGACGGAGAATGTGTACGCGATGGTCGTCGCGGAGGCGCGACGCCGAGCCGAGAGTACACACGACCTCCCGAGGCGACTGTGGCTCGCCCGCTAACGATCACCGGGTCGCTCCCCGGACTGTGGCGGATCGCGCGGCACTTCTGGCCGCACCTTCGCAAGCAGTGGCTGCTGGTCATCGGGTCGATGGTCGCGCTGCTCGCCGAGGTCGGCCTCCAGCTGCTCGAGCCGTGGCCGCTCAAGGTCATCTTCGACCGGGTCATCGCGCCGTCGCCGTCTCGGTCTGTCCTTCCGATCATCGACGTGCTGGATCCGCTGGTAGTCCTCGCGCTCGCCGCGATCTCTCTTATCGCCGTCAACGGCCTCCGAGGGCTCGCGTCGTACGCGAGCACTGTCGGCTTCGCCCTGGTGGGTAATCGCGTTCTCACCGACGTCCGCGGCGCGCTCTATCGCCATCTCCAATACCTATCGCTCTCGTTCCACTCGAAGGCGCGGAGCGGCGATCTGGCCCTTCGCCTGATGAGCGACGTCGGCACGATCAACGACGCCGTCGTGACGGCGCTCCTCCCCTTGATCACGAGCGCGCTCGTCCTCGTCGGCATGGTCGCCCTGATGTTCATGCTCCGCTGGGAGCTGGCCGTACTCGCCCTGCTGACCGCGCCGCTCTTCTGGATGCGCGCGACGCGGCTCTCGCGCCAGATCCAGGAGGCCTCGCGCAAGCAACGGCAGCGCGACGGCGCGATGGCCGCGACCGCGGTGGAGTCGATCGGCGCGATCAAGCTCGTCCAGGCGCTCTCGCTCGAGCCTGTGTTCGCCGAGGCATTCGCCAGCGCGAACCGCCGCAGCCTGCGCGAGGGGGTGCGCGCGAGCCGGCTCTCTGCGAGCCTCGAGCGCAGCGTCGACTTCATCGTCGCCGTGGCCACGGCTCTCGTCCTGTTATACGGAGCCTTCCTCGTGCGTCAACACGCGCTCACCGCCGGCGACCTGCTCGTGTTCCTCAGCTACCTGAAGAGCGCGTTCCGGCCGGTGAAGGATTTCGCGAAGTACTCCAGCCGGCTCGCCAAAGCCGCGGCGTCCGGCGAGCGCGTCAGCGAGGTACTCGAGCGAACGCCGGAGGTACGCGACCTCCCCGACGCCATCAGAGCACCGGCCTTCACCGGCGCGGTGCGGTTCGCGAGCGTCAGCTTCGCGTACGAGCCGGGCCAGCCGGTGCTCGAGGAGATCACGTTCGAGGTGCCACCTGGCTGCCGCGTCGCCGTGACCGGCGCATCGGGCGGCGGGAAGTCGACGCTGGTGAGCCTCGTGCTGCGGCTCTACGACCCGCAGGCTGGCGCGGTGACGATCGACGGTCGGGATATCCGCCGCTACACGCTCGCGTCGCTGCGAACCCAGATGAGCGTCGTGCTCCAGGACACCATCCTCTTCGCCGGAACGATCCGCGAGAACATCGCCTACGGCGCGTCCGAGGCGACGGACGCCGAGATCGAGCTCGCCGCGCTGCTCGCAAGCGCCCACGAGTTCATCCAGGCGCTGCCGAACGGCTACGACACCATCGTCGGTGAGCGCGGCGTCATGCTGTCGGGCGGGCAGCGCCAGCGCATCGCGCTCGCGCGCGCGGGAGTACGGCCCAAGACGATCCTCATCCTCGACGAACCGACCACCAGCCTCGACGAGCAGAACGCGCGTGCCGTCTCAGCGGCCCTCGAGCGCATCGCGTTCGAGCGGACGACGCTCCTCGTGAGCCACGACCTCGATCTCGTCTCGCGGGCCGACCTCATCCTGCTGCTCGATCAGGGGCGCGTGATCGAGCGCGGGACTCATGAGGAGCTCATGCGACTGGACGGGCGGTACGCGTTCCTGTTCCGTCTCCAATCGGGTGGACGCCGCGCGAGCGAGGCCGTCGTCGGGTACGGCACATGAAGATCCTGTACGTCTGCTCCGATCTCGGCATCCCCGTGCTCGGGGAGCGAGGCGGATCGATCCACGTGCGGAGCCTCGTCGAGGCGCTCGCTCGGGCCGGGCATTCTGTCGTGCTTGCGTCGCCGCTTGCGACGCGGTCCGAGTGGGAACCATCAGCCCGGATCGACGTGCCGTTCCTCCGCGTGGAGCCGAGCGGGCGCACCGAGTCCGCGGCCCGCGCGCTCGAAGCGATCGCCGCGCGCGTCGGCGCCGCGAGCCCGCTCCACGGCGACGTGCGCCGCCTCCTGTACGGCGACGATCTCGCGGCCGCGCTTCGCACCCGTTTCGCGCAGGCGCCGCCGGACCTGATCTACGAGCGCTGCGCGCTGTACGGCACTGTCGGCGCCGTGCTTGCGGGCGCGCTCGGCGTTCCGCTGATCGTTGAGGTGAACGCGCCGCTTGCCCTGGAGGACCGGACGTATCGCGGCGGTTCCGGCCTCGGCGACCTCGCGGCAGCCGCCGAGCGGTTCACGCTCACGCACGCGGATGCCGTGTTCGTCGTCTCGTCGCCGCTTCGCGATCATGCCGTCGGCCTCGGTGTCGCCGCCGAGCGCGTGCAGGTCTTGCCGAACGGCGTGGACGTCGAGCTCTTCTTCCCCGGGCCACGCTCGCCGTCGGTCCGGAAGCGCTGGGGTCTCGACGGTGGACCGGTCATCGGCTTCGTCGGGGGCTATCAGCCATGGCACGGCGTGAAGCAGCTTCCCGCGGTGCTCGAGCGGCTGCTCCCGCGACATCCGGGCCTGCGTCTCGTCATCGTCGGCGACGGCCGCGGCCGTGAGGACCTCGAACGGGACGTCGCGGCGCGCGGCCTCGGCGCGAGCACGCTGATCACCGGCTCGCTTCCCCACGACGAGGTCCCCGCGCTCGTTCGTGAGTTCGATGTTGCGATCGCGCCGTACACGCCGCCTGCGCACGACTTCTACTTCTCGCCGCTCAAGCTCTTCGAGTACATGAGCTGCGGCGTCGCGGTCGCGGCCCCGCGACTCGGACAGATCGCGGACGTCGTGCACGACGGCGAGACTGGACTTCTCTATTCGCCGGCGGAGCCCGATGCGCTCATCGACACGTGCGACCGGCTCCTCTCCGACCGTCCGCTCAGCCGTCGCCTGGGGATCGCCGCCGCCGAGCAGGTACGTCGCGAGTACACGTGGGACCGCAACGCGGCGCGGATCACCACGGTCGCGGAGGGCGTCGTCGCCGCACGGAGCGCTGCCTGATGGATGTGCGCCGCGTCGCCTACGTGGTGAACATGTTCCCGAAGCTCTCCGAGTCGTTCGTCGCGAACGAGCTGGCCGAGCTGCGGCACCGCGGCATTGAGGTGCTCGTCCTGTCGCTGCGGCCCCCCGCCGAAACGCTGCGCCACGACGTGGTCACGCGTGCGGGCCTTGAGGAGCGCACGGTCTACGAGCAGGCGAGCTTCGAGCACGCGCTCCGGTCGTTCGCGCCCGACGTCATCCATGCACACTTCGCGACCGAGCCGGCTGCCGCCGCGTGCGCGCTCGCGGCTGACGCGCGCATCCCCTTCACATTCACGGCGCACGGCCACGACGTCTACCGGCGGGCGCCTGAGGACTTCGCCGCGCGCGCGATGCGTGCTGGCGCGGTGGTGACCGTATCGCAGGCCAATGCTCGCTGGATCGCGGATTGCTTCGGCGTGCCGCGTGCGCATATCCGGGTCATCCCGAGCGGTGTCGACACCGCGCGCTTCAAGCCGAACGGCGGGCCGGCCGTGCCGTCTCGCATCGTCTGCGTTGCTCGCCTCGCGCCGGTGAAGAACCTCGGGCTGCTGCTCGAGGCGTGCGCGATGCTCCGCGACCGCGGGCTCGTGTTCCGTGCCGCGCTCGTCGGCGAGGGCCGTTCGCGGGAAGACCTCGAGAGAGCGCGTGCCGCGCACGGCCTTGCCGAGCTGGTCGAATTCGCGGGCGCCGCAACGCAGGGCCGCGTGCTCGCGCACTGGCAGCAGGCCACTGTCGCCGCGCTCACGAGCAACAGCGAAGGAATGCCGGTGAGCCTGATGGAGGCGGGCGCCTGCGGGCTGCCGACGGTCGCCACCGCGGTGGGCGGCGTTCCCGAGCTCGTGGAGGACGGCGTCACGGGTCTCCTCGCTCCAGCCGGTGATGCGCGGGCGCTCGCGGCGGGGCTCGAGCGGGTCCTTCGCGACGACGCGCTCGCGGCGCGGCTTGGCGCCGCGGCCCGGCAACGGATCGCCGAGCGCTTTTCGCTTTCGCGACAGATCGACAGTCTGCTCTCGCTCTGGGCTGAGGTGCTGCGATGAGCGTCGAAGTGAGCGACCCGCTCGACGCGGCGGCGGATCCCGCGCTCCCGACCGTTGCTCTGGCCATCGATCCGCATCAGGCCAAGCTTCACCTCGGCCGCGACCGGCTGTCGCGCCTCGTCGGCCCGGAGGGCTCCGCGTCGCTCCGCGCGATCCGCGTGGTGCGGCACAAGCCCGGGCGGCGTTGCATCATCGAGTACGACCTCGAGATCGCCCGGCCGCATACGCCGGTCGAGCTCGTAACGATCATCGGGAAGATCCGCTTCAAACGCTTCGGACTGTCCGGCTACCGGCTCCTCTCCGCGCTGTGGGATGCCGGCTTCGACGCGGACAGCCCCGACGGCATCTCCGTGCCCGAGCCCATCGGCGCCGTGTCCAGGTTCCGGATGTGGCTCCAGCGGAAAATGCCCGGCATTCCGGCGACGAGGGCGCTCATCGGATCCGACGGCGTCCGACTCGCCGCCCGCATCGCCGAGGCGGCGCGCAAGGTCCATACGGCCGGTGTGCCGACCGAGTCGAGCCACACGATCACCGACGAGATGCGCATCCTGCACGAGTCGCTCGATCGCGTCGAAGCCACGCAGCCGCACCACGCGCGGCGCGTTCGGTCCGTGCGGTCGGCGTGCGAGCGCCTCGCGGCCCGGATCGCGACGTCCGCGCCGGTGGGCATCCACCGCGACCTCTACGCCGATCAGGTCATCGTCGACGACGCCCGGCTCTACGTGGTGGACTTCGATCTCTACTGCGCGGGCGATCCGGCGCTGGACATTGGGAACTTCGTCGGCCACATCACCGAGCAGAGCGTGCGCACGTTCGGACGGCCCGATGCGCTGACCGACCGCGAGGCCGCTCTCGCTGATCGCTTCTGCGAACTCGAGGGCGAGGAGCGGCGCGATGCCGTGACGGCATACACGACGCTCACGCTCGCGCGACACATCTACCTGAGCACGCTCTTTCCGGAGCGCCGACCCTTCACCGCCGCTCTGATCGACCTGTGCGAGGAGCGCCTCGCCGCGACGACGGCGCGCTGGGGCTCGCGATGCGCCTGACCGTCATCGGTGCCGGGTACGTAGGCCTCCCGAGCGCTCTGACGTTCGCGGCCGTCGGGCACGACGTCGTGTGCGTCGAGCGGGACCAAGCCCGTCTCGCGCAGCTCCTGCGCGGCGAGGATCCGCTCGGCGAGCCCGGGGTCGCGGATCTGGTTCGCGTCACGACGGCGCGCTTCGTCGCCGCGGATGACGCGCTCGACCGGGCGGAGCTCGTGGTCGTCGCGGTAGGAACCCCGATGCGGCCCGACGGACATGCGGATCTCTCGCAGGTGGTCGACGCGTGTCGCGCCATCGCCCGCCGCGCGCGGCGAGGTGCCGTCGTGGCGATCCGGTCCACGGTCCCGGTCGGCACGTGCGACCGGCTGCAGGCGGGTGCGCTTCGTGGCCTTCAGGTCGTCTCGAATCCGGAGTTCCTTCGCGAGGGACACGCGCTCGAGGACACGTTAACGCCGACGCGCGTCATCGCGGGCGGCCCGAACGCGGCGCGCGCGGCGATGGAGGCGCTCTACGCCCCGATCCTGATGCGTCGTCGCGAACCCGAGGTGCCGTTCCTGTGGATGACGAGCCGAAGCGCGGAGCTCGCGAAGTACGCCGCGAACGGCTTCCTCGCGACGAAGCTCAGCTTCGTCAACGAGGTGGCCAACCTCGCCGAGGCCGTGGGCGCGGACGCGCGGACGGTGCTTCAGAGCATGGGCCTCGATCCGCGGATCGGCTCCGGGCACCTGCGACCGGGGCTCGGCTGGGGCGGGTCATGCTTTCCCAAGGACACGCGGGCCCTCGCGGCGCTCGCCGCGGGCGAGGGCTACGACTTCATCGTCCTCAAGGCGGCGATCGAGCAGAACAACCGGCAGATCGCCCGGTTCGCGCGCATCGTCGAACGCGAGACCCGTTTCGGAAGCCTGATCGGGCTCCTCGGGCTCGCGTTCAAGGCGGGCACGGCGGATACGCGCGAATCGCCAGCCCTCGCGCTGGCCCGTCGCCTCGCGCGGTCGGGGAGACGCATCCACGCATATGACCCCGTGGTCCGCGAGGTGCCGGACCGCGCGATCTCACGTGTGGCCTCCGACGCGTTTTCGGCGTGTGCTCGGGCCGACGCGATAGTCGTCGCGACCGAGTGGCCTGAGTTCGCGAAGCTCGATCTCGTCGCGCTGCGTCGCGTGACGAACGGCGACATGCTCGTCGACGGCCGCGGGATCATCGACCCGGAGCTGGCAGCAGCCGCGGGGTTCCGTTACCGCGCCGTCGGATGCGCGGGCGCGCCGGACCGAGCGAACCCGCCGCTCACTGGCCGGGCGCCACGCACCCTGCTTGGGTTCGAGCTCTAGCGCCGCGGAGTTGACGCCGTAGCGTCTCCGAATCCCTGCGGGCCACCGCGAGAAGTCAGTCTCCTTCACCGACCTTGCTCCGCATCAGGCTCGCGTCGCGGCGGAAGAAATTCCATGGGCCGTGCATCTTGCCGTCGAGGTGCGCGTCGCCACGGGCGCGCGATAATCAGGGTATGAGAGCGCTGAACGAGCTCACCCCGGAAGAGACGCGGGTCATTGTGGACAAGGGGACCGAGCGCCCCTTTACCGGCGAGTACGACGATTTCTTCGTTGAGGGCACGTATGTCTGCCGCAGGTGCGACGCGCCCCTGTACGTTTCGGATGCGAAGTTCCATTCCGGCTGCGGCTGGCCGTCGTTCGACCAAGAGATCGAGGGCGCCGTCAGGCGGCTACCAGACCCGGACGGTGATCGCGTCGAAATAGAGTGCGCTAGCTGCGGCGGTCACCTCGGCCATGTCTTCGTCGGTGAACGGTTCACCGCCAAGAACACCCGGCACTGCGTGAACTCGATCTCTCTCAAGTTCGTGGCCAAGGGGTAGCCACCCGGCCGACGGTCTCAGCCGACCGGGCCGACGTCGCCGTCGTCAGCGGACCTCGAGTCGACGCCGCGCGCCAGCAGGGCGGGGTCGGCTTCGAAAGACGCGGTTCGACAGCAACGCGCACGAAGCGCCCCTGGTTCCAGCCGGACGGCACAATACCGGAGTGCCACGGCTGCAACGCAAGAACTTCGGCTCCCCAGAGAGGACGCGTGATCTGGGTCGCGGACGGATGGACGTCGTCGACCTCGACGAAACCGCGGTCGGCCGGATGAGCCTCCAACCGGGCTGGCGCTGGTCGACGGACGTCGCGCCAAAGATGGGGACGCCGAGCTGCCAAGTCCGACATCTCGGCGCGGCGTTGAGTGGGCATCTGCACGTCATCGTCGACGACGGCAGCGAGATGGATATCAAGGGTGGAGACGTGTACGAGATACCGCCAGGGCACGACGGCTGGGTCGTCGGCGACGTGCCGTGGGTGGCGGTCGAATTCGCGAGCGCGCGCGTCTTTGGCGCCACGGATGACGAGTCGGGCGTGCGCTCGCTGGGCACGATCCTCATGACGGACATCGTGGGATCGACCGCGACGCTTGAACGGGTGGGCGATGCGAAGTGGCACTCCCTCCTGCTCACACACAACGAGCGAATGCGGGCGCAGATCGACCGCTTCGGTGGGCGAGAGATGCGGACGACTGGCGACGGGTTCCAGGTGCTCTTCACCGGCGCGGCGCGCGGCGTTCGCTGCGCCTCAGCGATGATCGATGCTCTCTCGGATCTGGAGATCCGTATCCGCGCGGGGCTGCACACCGGCGACGTCGAGCTCGCCGCCGGGAGCCTGCATGGGATCGCGGTGCACGCTGCGGCGCGCGTCAGCGCACTTGCGGGGCCGAGTGAGGTGCTGGTCTCTTCGGTGACACGCGATCTTCTCGATGGATCGGGCCTGACCTTCGAAGAGCGCGGGGTCCACGAGTTGAAGGGCCTCTCAGGAGCGCGTCCGGTGTTTGCCCTCGTCCGCGTCGCGTCCTCCGCCGTCCGCTGACCGCCGTCGACGCCAATTACCGAACTCGCGATGGCGGTACGTGTGCTCGGGTCGATGATCGCCGAGAGCGATCGCCTGCTACGGTCGGTAGCTGACCGTTTCGCGCTCCTCGAACGGCGGATGATGTGAGAGCAGTGGAGGTACATCGCGATGCGTAAGGTGCTCGCTGCGTTCGGTGCCGTTCTCGATCAGGTGACTCGCGTGCGAGCGGCGATATGGGAGCCCGTCTACGAGTGGCGGATGGAGCGCCGTCGCGCCGACTACCGTCGCGCGCGGTCCGTCGCCATCGCTCACGACACCGCAGAGATCGAGGGATGGTTCCGTCTCGCGGCGGGCGACCTGAATCTCGCGATCGCATCGATACGTGCGCGCAGCGTCCGCGCCGGTGGTGACAGGCGGCTCTCCACGACCGAGGTCGCCGCGCTCACGTCGCTGATCGATACAGCACGGACGACGCTCAATACCCACGGTCCACCGCGCCCCGAGCTACGGACTCGCTGATGCCCCGCGCAGCAGCGCGAGATGCCGCACACCATTTCGTCGCGAGGCAAGCTCGTCGGTGGTTGGCCCTAACGCTCTCTCGCGAGTTGCTTCTCGGCTAGTCGATCACCTGCGTCAGGTCGACGAGCCCACGGCTGCCACTGACCGTCAGGCTGTTGCTGAAGTTGTCAGCCTCCGTTCAGCAGCGAGAGGAAGAACGCTTTCGTCGCAACGGGGTTGATCGTGCGGCCGTAGTCGAGAGTCTTCTCCTGGCCGCCGCCGACCATCGCGACGCTGAACGCCTCGGCCCATGACTCCTGCGGCTGATGGATCCACTGGCCCATGCCCGTCATCGTCGCGGCGTCGCGCGCGGCGTCCTGCCATGTGCCGGGGAAGCCGCGGAAGGCCCAGTACTTCGCGCGCCAATCGACGCTGGCGTCCTTACGTTGAAGCAGCGCCTCGTACGCGTGCCCGATCTCGTGGTAGGCCGTCCTCGGCGTCATCAGGAAGTCCTCTCGGACGGTGAAGATCGGTTGTCCCACCGCCGTGAGGCCGCGAAAGAAGGCGTCCCCATCCACGTCCGACGCGAAGTCGAAGTCGAGCTGAGGCGTTGGCGGGAAGATGGAGAACTGTTTTTGGCTCAGGAAGTAATAAGGGATGAGCTGGTCTCCGGCATTGTGGTTCGTCGGTTGTGGCCGTGGTGTCCGCGGCGGTGCCGTTGGCGCGAGGGTCGGCGCGATCGTCGGCGTCTCTGTGGGTGAAGGGGTGGGAGAGGGCGTGGTCTGCGGCGTTAGCGTCGGCGTCGCTGTAGCAGTCGGAGTCGGGCTGGGCCGGGTCACCTCTCGCGGAAGGCACGCCGACAGGCCAACGGCGACAAGCACCGCAACGGCCGTGATCGACACAACGCTCGTCACAACGCTCGCGAGGACCGGGTTCCGCCGAGGCGTCACATGCCAAGGTTAGGGCTGGTAAGCGCGGCCGCCGTCTCAGGAGCGGAACGACCGGCCAGAGACGCGGGACAGGTTTGGCCAGTCAGCGGCTACGACGGTTCAGTCCTATCAAATTTCGCACTATGCTGCGTCTGATGGCGGCACCGCCTTCACGCACCCTCCGCATCGTCGTCGCCGACGACCATCCCTCGATCCGCGAGAACCTCCGCTACCTGCTGAATGCCGAGCTCGGCCTGGTCGTCGTTGGCGTCGCGAAGGACGGACACGATGCGCTCCGACTCGTGCACGCGACGCGTCCGGACGTGCTCGTTCTCGATTCGGATATGCGCGACCTCAGCGGCATCGAGGTCGCCGAAACGGTGCGGCGCGACGGAACTCGCGTCGGTATCGTGCTCTACACGCTCGATGGCGATGTCTGCGCCGAAGCCAAGGCGATCGGCATCGATGCGTGCGTCACGAAAGACTCGCCGCCGTCGCTGTTGATCGACGCGATCCGCGGCGCGGCCCACGCCGTCTCCACACCGCCCATCCAATAGATCGCTCGCGCCCACGCGACGTTGGCCTGCGTCTTGCGGACGCTAGCCGCATGACGTTCAGACCCGATGCTCCGCTCGATCCGTCGCAGGTCGAGGATCGTCGTGGCGGCGGATTCCGCGGAGGCGGCCCGGTGATCGTCGGCGGCGGCGGGATCGGTCTGGTCATCCTCATCGCGGCACTCCTGCTGGGTGTCGATCCGACCGGCCTGATCGATACGTCCTATCAGCCGCCGATCGAAGGCGTGCAGTCGGTCCAGGAGTGCCGGACCGGGGCCGACGCGAACAGGCGCGAGGACTGCCGCGTCGTCGGCTTCGTGGACAGCGTGCAGAAGTACTGGAATGAGGAGTTCAAACGACGGGGCTCGCAGTACACGCCGGCGTCGACCGTGATCTTCACCGGATATGTCGAGGGCGCGTGCGGTACCGCGAGCGCCGCGCAGGGACCCTTCTACTGCCCGAGCGACCAGAAGGTCTATCTCGACATCAGCTTTTTCCAGGACCTGCAGAAGCGCTTCGGCGCGCAGGGCGGCCCGTTCGCCGAGGGTTACGTCATCGCGCACGAATACGGCCATCACGTGCAGGACGAGCGCGGACTGTTGAAGCAGAGCTCGAGCGCGCGCGCGTCAGTTCGCGTGGAGCTTCAGGCCGACTGTTTCGCCGGCGTGTGGGCAAAGCACGCGTCCGAGACGGGCTATCTCCAGCCGCCGACGGACTCGGACATCGCGCAGGCGCTCGACGCGGCGGCGGCCGTCGGCGACGATCGGATCCAGCAACAAACGCAGGGCCGCGTGACGCCGGAGAGCTGGACGCATGGCTCGTCGGCGCAGCGGCAGCAGTGGTTCAAGACCGGCTACACGAGCGGCGACATGGATCGCTGCGATACCTCGCGCGTGTAAGAAGCGAGCGCGGGCCGCCGTCAGGCGCCGCGTTAGATGACGTTCAGCTCTTCGGAGCGCCTACGACCACGACGGCCACGGGCCGCCGGGCCCTGGGCGAACGTCGATGCGCCGGAAAGCGTCGTCGTCGCGACGTGCTTGTAAGCGTGGGCCTCCATCTCGTGCGCGTCGCGTCGAGATGCGGCCTCACGCAGCGCCTCCATCGAGTCCTGATGGCTCAGGCTGAAGACGGCTTCGCACTCGGGGCTGGCTCGGCAGGGCAGTCCAGAAGTTCTCATCACCCATAGAACGCGGCAGACGGTGCAAATGTTCCATCTGGCCGTCTGACAAGAGGCCGCTTAGTCGCTCAGCGGTCGACTTCGTCCTCGCGGGGCCACTTGAACCGGTCCAGACCAGCGCGGGTGATGCCGCCGGTGCGATACCAGAGATGGTTCTGGGTCGCGCCGGCGGGGCAGTAGGCCCACCCGCCCTCGTCATGGATGTTGAACGGCGTCGATTGGTCGGGCGGGGGCGTATGGCGATGCGCCTCCCGGACACAGATCCATTGGATGAGCCCACCGTCCACGGCGGAAACGGTACTCCGGCGAGCTACAGGCCGACGGCCCGCAGCGCGGCGACCGCGGTGACGCCGGCGACGACCGCGAAGAGGAGATTGCGTGACCAGGCGGCGACGCCGAGCGCGACGAGTGCGGCGCCGACCTCCGCACCTCCGGTCGGAGTCCCATCGGGCACCGCGATGCCGGCGCCCGCGAGCGCGGCGATGATCGCGACCGGAAGCGCGTCGAGGTAGCGGCGCAGGCGCGCGGGCGGCGTGCCGCGCAGCGTGACCGCAAGGGGCAGCGACCGCGTGAGATACGTCGCGAGCCCGGACACGACGACCGTGAGCCAGAAGGTCATCTTCGGTCCTCGCGCAGCGCGAACGCGGCCATGGGCGCAAGCGCGCCGGCGACGACGACGGCGATCGCCGAGGCGCCCGCGAGTCGCAGCGCGGCCGCCACGAGAACCGCGACGACCGCAACGATCGCATCGGCGCGATGGCGGACCCCGAGAACGACGATCGCGACGAATGAGGCCGTGATCGCGAAGTCGACGCCGAAGCGCTGCGGGTCCTGGATGTCGGCGCCGAGCGTCGCGCCGACGAGCGTGCCCGCGTTCCAGCAGCACCAGAGCACCGCTCCGAACACCGTGTAATAGGTGAGGTCGTGGTGCCCGCGACGGAACCAGCCGATCCCCATCGCGAACGCCTCATCGGTGAGCACGTACGCGAGGCCCAAGCGCCGCGGCAACGAGGCCCTCGCCACGAATGGCCGGAGCGCTGTCGCCATCAGCAGGTGCCGGGCGTTGATGAGCACCACGGTGAGCACGATCACCAGCCCGTCCGCGCCGGTCCGCAGCAGCTCGACCGTCGCGAACTGCGCGGCGCCGGCGAACACGATGAGGCTCATCGCGCTGGCCTCGGGGATCGACAGTCCCACTTGTCGGGCGACGACGCCGTAAGGGATCCCGATGAGGAGGCTGGTGAGGAAGAGCGGCCAGCCTTCGACGATCGCGGCGCGACCTGGGATCACGCTCCGAAGGGTATGAGGGCGGGGACGCGCTCGGCGTATCGCAGATAACGCTCGCCGAAAGCCTCGCGCAGCACCTTCTCCTCCGAGCCGATGCGGATCGCCGTGAACGGCGCGACGTAGAGCGCGGTCGCGGCAAGGAGGAGCGGACTTTGCAGCGCGAGCGAGGCGCCTAGCTGGAACAGCACGATGCCGAGATACATCGGATGCCGCACCACCGAGTACGGGCCATCCGTCTTCAGCGAATGGCCATCGAAGATGTCCAGGCGGATGCCGTAGCTGCGCCCGAGCGACCACATCGCCCAGGCCGCGAACGCCGCGGAGGCGACCGCGATCGCCAGGCCGATGAGCTGGAGGCTCGCCGAGAGGTCCACCGCGAACGGCTGCACGTAGGCGACGACGAACGGCAGCCAGACGAGAGGTGGGTAGTACTGGATCCACCAGGGCGCGTCGGCGACCAGGTGATGCGCACGCCGGCCGCGGAGGATGCGGAGCGCCGCCGCGGACAGAAAGATGAGGTGCGCCGAGAGCAGCACAGCGATCCGGAGCGTGCGGTCGTCCATCGGAGGATTCTCGCGCTCGTTGGAACGTGGGGTCGAAAGCCCTAAACTCGCACCGTCACCGCCGCGTTCCTGGGCAGATTGAGCAGGTGGTGAGCTCCGCTGACTGTAGATCAGCCGCCTCTGGCTGTGGGGGTTCGATTCCCTCTCTGCCCACCAGATTCCGCGACAACGGCGGGCCGAAAGGCCCGTCGTTCGTTTTGCTACGCAACTTCGCGCCGGATTGACGCGACGGCGCCGAAGGCCATGAGGAGCCCGAAGGCGGTGAGGATGCCGATGTCGCGAAGTACGAGGGGATCGGAGAGTCCGTATCCCTTGATCATCAC
>Ga0114129_10008043_pt1 | contig 15024 bp, 13 predicted proteins | sample RhiMetdeltSRZDD1_FD_80071 | JGI IMG/M metagenome (GOLD analysis project Ga0114129, IMG submission 80071) | Populus rhizosphere microbial communities from Tennessee, USA - Rhizosphere MetaG P. deltoides SRZDD1 (version 2) (version 2) | ecosystem: Host-associated > Plants > Roots > Rhizosphere >...
AGAGCCGTCGCAATGATGAGAACGATGACTTCGACAGCGAATTCGCGCGCCGTCGCGCTCGAGAGCAGCCACAACAGAACCGCCGCCGCGAGAACCGGGAGGACGCCGCCGCCAGGGAGCGCAAACGGTGTTCCTGCCGTCTGAACGTTGCGCCGTTCGAGCTGATACGCGGCCGCGACGCACAGTAAGTAGACCGAAAGGGTCGCGACGTTCGAGATGATCGCGAGCCGATTGAAGGTGCTGCTGATCGCCATCGCCGCGGCCAGCACTGCGTGAATGAGCACGGCGATCCACGGCGTGTGGAAGCGCGGGTGGATGGCCGCAACGCGCGCCGGAAGAATGCCGTCGCGGGCGAACGCAAAGATCACCCGCGGGGTGCCGAGGACGTCGCCCGAGATATAGCCGAACATCGAAATCGTGGCGCCTGCCAGGACGAAGGTTCGCGCCCACGGCCCAAGCAGCCGCGCCGCGGTTTCGGCCAGCGGGGCAGTCTTGAAGGCCCCGAGCTCTGTGCCCAGCGCCGCCTGTGCCACGGCTTGAATGACCAGATAGATGACCGTCGTCACCACGAGCGCAAGGAAGACGGCGCGCGGAACCGTGCGATGGGGGTCGCGGATTTCGCCGCCCGGCAGAAGCGCGACCTCGATCCCGGTGAACGCGAAGATCAACGTCACCGACGTCCGGCCGAGAGCGGAGAGATCGGGCACAGTCGTGTCCGTGAGCTCGCGAAGCGGCAGGAGCCACAGCCCGGCGAGGATCAGGAGCGCGAGCGGAGCGAGCTTGGCGATCGTGACGATCTCGATCAGCTGGGCGCCGGGCTTGACTCCCCGGACGTTGATGAAGGCCAGCCCGCTGAACAAGACGATCACCACCGCCGCCCTTCCGGCGTTGCCCGAGACCAGCGGCCAGACGAGGCCGATGGAATCGGCAAACGCGGAGGCCACCGACGCGACGGCAATGATCGTGGCCAGCCAGAACAGCACGCCGCCGAGAAATCCGAGGAACGGTCCGAAGGCGACCTCGATATAGGCGTACAGGCCGCCGGTGTGCGACACGCGACTCCCAGCGGCTGCAAAGCAGGTGACGACGAGGGCCATCGCCAGCGTGCACACCAGATAGGCAAACGGCGCGGCGGTTCCCAGGCCTGCGGCTACCGTGGCGGGAAGCACGAAGATGCCGGCGCCGATCGTCACGTTGACGATCGCCGCTGCAAGCCGGCGAACGCCGAGCTCGCGCTTCAGTCCCGACTCAGTTAACACAACTTGGATTCTAAAAGTTAGAAGACGACGACAGCGCGACGCGTGTCGGCGGTTCCATCCGATGCGCTGCGGCCACTTCCGCCGCGGCGCGACGGCCGCTTTCAATTGCGCCGTTCATGTAGCCCTGCCACTTCAGGCTCGTGTGTTCGCCGGCGAAAAACAGTCGGCCGCAGGGTCGTGCGAGCCACGCTCTGAGCGCGGGATCGTAGCCCGCGTCGAAATACGCGTATCCGCCGCGCGACCACGGATCGGCTTCCCACGCCGTCTGGTGCGTGCCGACGACCTCGGCGCGCCGCGCGCCGAGCCACTCGAGCGAGCGGGCGAGCGCGCGCACGCCGTCTCGCGCCGCAATCTCCTGTGTGGCATCGCTCGCCGAGCCGCCCGCCATCAGCGACAGGATGCCGCTCCGGCCGCGCTGCTCTTCGTTGCCGTCCCAGACGGCGCCAAACGTCAGCGGCGATCCGAACGCACGCGGACGGCCGGGAACACGCCAGAACCGCCGCGAAAATTGCAGAAGGGTTTTCGTCGTCCGTCCGTATTTCAGTCGCGCGATCGCGTCGTGCTGCTGCGCGGGCAACGCGGGCGCGATCGGAATACGACGCAGCAGCGAGGCCGGCAGCGCGAAGACGAGATAATCGGCCTGCAGCGTGCCGACCTGACGGTGGTGTTTGACGCTGGCGCGGACGCTCCGGCCGCGATGCGAGACCGCCACCAGCTCGGTGTTGAGGTGCACGCGGTTCCCGAGCGGCTTCGCCACTGCCTGCGGCAGCAGGTCGTTGCCGCCGTCGATCCGGTAGTTGCGCCAGACAGCCGGTTGCTCCGTCGCGAATTGATCCACCAGCGCGAGCAGCGAGAGCTCTTCAGGGTCCGCCAGAAAAAATCCCCGCAGCCCGAGAATCGTCGAGCGGAGGTCGGCGTCGGCATGGACCTCATCGAGCCACTGGGCGACCGATTTGCGCGCGAGGTCCGCGGCGATTGGCGAATCCCACCGCTGCTCGATGAGGTGATAGCGCTCGATCAGCTCGCCGAGCACTTCCGAGAGCCGATCCCAGCCGCGCGTGGCGCGCCGCTGAACCATCTGCGTCCGGCCGCTCGCGTCGGGACGCGCGTAGCCCCACCCGTTCTTGAGGATTTGCGTCAGCTTCAGGCCGAGCTCGTCGGCGAGGCGCCGGAGCTCCACGTGTGCGCCGTCGATGAGGTCGCCGCCGGCTTCGGCGTGCTGCGCGTCGGCGAAGCCGTTGCGCACCGTGGAGACGCGGCCTCCCACGCGATCGCGTGCATCGACGACGGTGACGAGCGCTCCGAGCTTCGTCAGGTCGCGCGCCGCCACGAGACCGGCCAGCCCCGCTCCCGCGACGATCACGCTCGCGCCCGCCAGGTCGGACATGAGGCATTAACTCTAGTGGGAAAGCGAGGCAGCCGGCGTTAAACTTTTGTGCCAGCGACGCCTGAGCGATCGTCTCGGCCGCGACGGCGTCGGCTTGCACGCGACGTCGACCAACTCGTGGATACTGACAGGTTTGCCGCCCATTCCGTCGGCTCGGGTGTCGCACGTCCCATGCAAACGCCCCGCCGATCGTGTCGGCAGTCTCGACTGAAGCATTAACGCGCCGCCGACCACCACAGTGCTGCGATCCAGAAGATCTGCAGCGGCGTGCGGACCAACAACGGCGTTGCCGCGCGCCCGCCAAGCGTGATGTTGCGGAGCGCCGCATAGACATTTGCGGGGAACATCGCAACCAGCAGCGCAATGAGGCACCAGGCGGCAAGTCGTCTGACTGCCGGCAACAGAAGTCCAACTGCGCCGGCGAGCTCGAACACGCCCGTCACGGAGATCACCCAGAGCGCGCCGGTCAGCGGCGGCGGAATCATTGCTGCCATGTCGGCTTTCAGCCTGGAAAAGTGCGAGACGCCGGTGAAGACGAAGAGGACCGCCATCCCGATTCGCGCCGCGTCCCGAAAGGAGACGAAAAAAGCCGAAACGACCGTGGTTCCCAGCTGAACCAATAACAGTGGAATCATCGGAATCGTCGGCCAATTGCGCGATTCACGCGGCCTGGCGACGCTTGATGTAGGCGTCTATCTGACGTTCGAGGAGCTCGAGCGGCAGCGTTCCCGCCCGCAGTACCGCAGTATGAAAGTCCTTCTCGGAGAATTTGCCGCCCAGTGCGGCCCTCGTCTTGTCGCGGAGCTCGATGATCTTCAGCTGGCCGATCATGTACGCGCACGCCTGACCGGGATTCACGACGTACCGCTCGACCTCGCTCGCTTCGATGCCGTAGTCGATCGCCTGCTCGCGCGTCCAGTGTTTGGCGTGAATGCCGGTGTCCACGACCAGCCGGCGGGCGCGAAACAGCTCGCCGTCGAGTTGTCCAAGCAGCCCCTCGAGATCGCCCTCGTACCACCCGTGCTCCGCGGCGAGTTTTTCCGCATACAGTCCCCAGCCTTCGCTGAGCGCGGGAATGCCGCCGAACGCGCGGAGCCGCCGAAACCGCGGCAGCGATTCGTTCTCGACGTCGAGCGCAACCTGGAAGTGATGCCCCGGCACGGTCTCGTGATAGACGAGCGTTCGCAGCCCGAACTTCGTCATGCGTTCGGGTCGCAGCGGGATGCGGAACACGCCGGGCCGCGATCCGTCGGGCGCCGGCGCCGTGTAGTTGGCTGCGGCGTTGACTTCCTGAAAACGCGGAAACGGCTGCGCGATCACCGGTGCTTTGGGTTTCAGATCAAAAAGAGCCGTTGCCCGCTTCTCGGCATCGCGGAGGAGGGTCTCGACGTCCGCCATGATCGTCGTGCGGCCGTCTTCGGTCAGCGGGTAGGCGAGGTCCTGTTTCAACCGCGCGATCCGATCTTTGACCGATCCTTCCGTGCGCCCCAGCCGCCGGAGAATCTCGTCCATCTCCTTCTCCAGCCTCGCGACCTGCTGCAATCCGATCTGATGAATCTGATCCGGTGTCAGCGTCGTGCTCGTATAGCGACGCAGGTTGTAGGCATAGACTGCCGCGCCCTGGTCGAAGCGCCACAGGCCCGCATCATCGCTCGCCCGAGACACCAGCGACTCGAGGAAGGCAATGGCCTTGCGCCAGGCCGGATAGATTTCGGCGGACACGATTTTCTCGGCCTCGCCTTTGAGTGAATCGCGCTGAGCGGGCGACAAGTCTTTGATGCCCTCGATCTTCGACGCGAGCACCGTGATGTAGGGGTTTCCGGATGCCGGCGTCCCGATGAACTGCTGCATCTGGGCAATCGTCAGACGCAGAATGAATCGCGGTGGGATCCGGCCGGCCGCCGCCATCCGCTGCGCCTCGTCGATCGCTTCGTTCATCCGCGTCGCCACCTGGCCCAGGCGCGCGACGTAGTTGTTGACGTCCGATGCCACGACGAGCGGATGCGATGAGGTGAGCGCGGTGACCAGGCCCAGATTCACGCCGCCGAACTGCTCGAAGGGAAAGAAGTAGTCGAGAAACGTCTCGCCGTCGACGATGCGCTGGAGCTGCCATTCCATGAGCTCGGCGGACGTGCGATCGACGTCACTGAGCGACGCGCGGTCGAACGTCGCGAGCTCGGCGAGTCCCCGTTTTGCGAGGGCGCTGCGCTGGAGTTGAAACGCCCTGGTCACCGGCGTCAGCTGCCGTTCGAAGCGGCGCTGTTCGTCGCCGGTGAAAAAGCGCGTGGCGGTGGCCTGGTCAGGATTCTGGCGAATCCAGTCGGCCGTGAACGTGTCGAAGAAGTCGTGGAGGGTGCGCTGCTGCGCCGGCGTCAGGACGGCGGTGAGGCCAATCCCGATCGCGATCACGAACAGTTTTTTCATGGATGATTCCTGTTACAGCTGCTCGATGGAGTATCCGCGCGATCGCAGCAGGGCGAGCAGTCCGTCGGAACCGATGAGATGCGCCGCGCCCACCACGACCAGCGCGCGGCCGCGGCGCCCGAACAGCGCCTCGATCTTCGGCAGCCAGGCGCGATTGCGGTCGACGAGCAGCCTCTGGTAGAGGCGGGGCTCCGACTTGAGATCCTGCAGCACGAGCCGCTCGACGGTCGCGATATCACCGGCTTTCCACGCGTTCGCGAGCTTGGTGACCTCAGCCTGCTGCGTGTCCAACTCTTTTAATGTCTCCACGAGCAGCCGCTCCTGCTCGTCCATCGACATCTCGTCGAAGCGCGAAATCTGAAACGCCATCGTCTCGAGCCCCTGGACCATCTTCCCCTCGTTCTTCGCGAGGGTGTAGAAGTGCTGATCGAGGCCGAGCTCCGCTTCGAACCCGGCTTTCTGCCATTCGAGGCCGAGCAGCGTCAGCGACAGAAACCATGGCTTGAAGCGCTTGAGCGGTTCGGCGGGCAACCCGATGGCTTCGAGCCTTTTGCTCACGGTCGCCAGCGTCGCCGGAGAAATGACTTTGTCCAGCGTCTGTCCCGTCGGGAGCATGCCGGTGACCAGCATGTTCATCTGCGCGTCTGTACCCAGCGTCTCGCCGAGATCGACTTCTTCGACGAGCAGGTCCGCATCCTTGTACGCCGCCTCGAGCGCTGGATTGAGCGGATAGAAATCCTTGGTCAGCAGGTGCACGGAGCCGAGCAGGTAGACGCTGCTCCGATTCCGTGTGGCTTTCCAGAGGAAGTTCGACCCTGCGGTTTCGACGCGAAGCCACGCCGTCGACCCGATGATTCCGGCAAGGACGAGGACGACGGGTACGCTGGTGACGATTCGCTGAAAACGTGATCGGGTAGTCGATTTCAATTCATACCTCTCGAGGCAAATTCGGCAAATGACCGCTGCATCCGGCGAGCGAACGCGGTTTCGAAGTCTACGCCGTCGCCAAGATCGCGCAGCAGGTTCGCGACGGCGTAGCCGCCCGCGTCGTCGATCAGGCGCCGCACGGCGGTCGCGCTCGATGCGTAAGCGACCTCAGCCTGCGCCCCGTTGAACCGGCTGAACGACGTCGTCAGCACGGAGAGCGATATCGAGCCGCCGGCCTTCTCGAGACGCTCATTGGCCCACGAAAAACTTTCGGACTCGGCTGCGGCGGCGAGACCTTCGTTGAGCCACGTGGGGACGTTTCGCGCCAGGCTGCGGACGAGCGCGTGCGTGAACTCGTGCGCCAGCACGCGATCGAGCTCGGCGGACTTTCCAAGCGCTCCCCGCATCGGCACGCGAATCGTTCCATCGTAGGCCCCGGCCGCCCATGACGGAGCGCGTGTGATGTCCCGGAACTGCTCGCTCGTGTACAGCACGACGGCGATCGGATCCGACGGGAACGTTCCGCCCAACAAGTTGCCAACGCGCCAATACGCGCGATCGAGCGACTCCAGGGCCCGTTCGGCGAGCTCTGCTTCCTCGGGTCCCTCGAACGACACGGTGAAATGGTCCCCGTACGCACGGTGCATCCGTTCGTGCAGGTCGCGCTCACGCCGCCACTGTTCGAGGGTGCCGGCCGCGTCTCGACGATCTGGATGCTCGGCGACGAGCGTTTCGTAGACGCGAATGGCGCCGGCGAGGTCTCCCTGGCGGCGCAGCACGACGCCGAGCGCTTCTCGCGCTTCGGCCAGATCGGGCGCCAGCTCGAGCGCGCGCTGGAACTCGGCCCGCGCGTCGGCGTCCCGGCGTTCCGCGAGCGCGGCAAGCCCTGCCCCCAGATGGATCCGGCCGTTCCTGGGGTCGATGAGCAGCGCCTCCTGAAACAATTCAGCGGCGCGCCGAGGTTGCTCCGCGAGCAAGCGGAAGCCGTCGCGTTCGAGCAGCGCGGCCTTGGGATCCGCCTGCGCGGCAGCCGCCAGCGGCAGACCGAGGACGATCACGAAGACGAGGAGGTGAAGCCGCCCGGGCACTCCAGAAATTACACCACAAGTTTGACCGCCTGCCTTGCCCACGCTGGCCGCGGGGTGGCTTCGCTCCATCGTGTAATCGCTGGACACTACGCTATTCTATGGAGAACGACACGATGAACTGGATCACGACGTTCACGAGATTTAGCCCAGGCCCCACACCGTTTGGCCCGGTCGACGTGCGTGTCGAAGACTGGTCGCGTCCGAGAGCCGGTCAGGCGCCGATGTTCGACCATCCGATTCTCGAGCGCGTGACGTGCGGGCATCCCGGCTTTCCGTTGGCTGTGTACTTTCCGGCCGGCCTGTGGCTCGTGTGGCACGCGTGGCGCGGCGGTATGTCGACATCGACGGTCGCTGCAGTGTATCTCGGCGGACTGCTCGCGTGGACGCTTCTCGAGTACGTCACGCATCGCATCTCGTTTCATCACGTGCCCACGACGTCGGGGCAAGTGGCGTATGGCTATCTCGTGCACGGCGTGCACCATGCGTATCCCGATGACTCGCGGCGCTGGGTGATTCCCATTGCGTTCTCGCTGCCGCTCGCGCTGGTGCTCTTCTGGCTCTTCACGCTGGCGCTCGGCCAATACGCGTTTCCCGCCTACGGCGGGTTCATCCACGGGTATCTCACCTACGACGTGTTGCACTACGCCATTCACCGCGGCCACCTGCCGACCCGTCTCGGTCGATTCCTCCGGCAATATCATCTCGCGCACCATTTCGCGTCGCCCGACCGGCACTACGGCGTCTCGTCCCCGTTGTGGGACGTCGTGTTCCGCACGAAGTAGGCGCGGTTGACCGGCGCCAGCGACCCGAGACGCCAGGCCCACACGTGGGAGTCGCGGTCGGCCGGAACAGAACAGACGGAAGCCGGCTCCACCGGACTTGACGCGAGCTCCAGCTTCAAGGCTTACGAGATCGAAGAGTTGGCGGACGTGTACTTCTTCCGTCCGCTCGGCATGATCGCCGCCCAGGCGGCACGCGCGTTCCATCTCACACCGACCATCGTGACGGTGCTCGCTGGACTGGTCGGCGTCGCAGGTGGCACGCTCCTCTACGATCCCCGGCTTGCCTCGATTGGATTCGGGATCATCATCGCGCACAGCGTGCTCGACTCCGCCGACGGTCAGCTGGCGCGGATGACCGGCCAGGAAAGCGAGCTTGGCCGGCTGCTCGACGGTATCGCTGGATTCGTCACGCATGGCGCCATTTACATCGCGCTGATTGCAGCCAGCCTCGCACACGGCGCCGCGGCAGGGCCGCTCGGCCTCATCGTCGTCGCAGCGGTCGTGTCCAACATCGCGCACGCCCAGTTGTACGACTATCACCGGTCGGCGTACGCGCGAATCGCAATCAAAGGAATTGCAAAAGAGTTGAAGGCTCGCGGCACAAGCGGCGCTTCACGATTCATCGAGGCGTATGAATCGATGGAACGACTGCTGGCGGGTGCGCATCCTCGAGTAGAGGACGCGATTGCAGAGCGGTCGATCGACGGGCGCGTGAATGCAGAGGATCGCCTCCGCTATCGGGCGACGTTTTACTGGCCGGTTCGCGGATGGAACATCCTCGGCGACAACACGCGCTTCTATGCAGTCGGCGTACTGGCGTGGGTGCAGCGGCTCGACGCATTTGTTCTCTTCGTCCTCGTCCCCATGAACGTCGCGCTGGCGGCGTTATGGTTGTGGCAGGCGCGCGCCGATCGGCGGTTCCTCGCCGGGCTGTGATACGCTCACCCGACTGCATGATTCGCGCGATTCTGTTCGACATGGGAGGCACGCTCGATGGCGATGGGCTCCACTGGCTCGATCGGTTCGCGCAGGTCTACGCAGAGGCAGGCCTCACCGTAACCCGCGACGCGTTGCGTGCCGCGTTCGATGCGGCCGAAGAACGGGCGTCGGTCGATCACGACATCGTCACCGCCGATTTCGAAACGATGGTGGCGCGGCACGTTCGCTGGCAGCTCGAGCATCTTCACCTCGAGGAGCCGCGCGCCGAGCGTCAGATTGCCGCGAGCTTCGTGCAGCCGATCCGTGCCGTTGCGCAGGCGAATTCGGCGCTGCTCGCCAGCCTCAGCCATAACGGATTTCTGCTCGGCGTCGTGTCGAACGGATGCGGCAACGTCGACGTTCTGTGTCGGGACTTCGGCTTCGAGCCGTACCTGGCAACGGTCATCGATTCGCGGCGTGTGCGTTTCTACAAACCCGATCCAGCCATCTTCGCGCTCGCGGCCGACCGCCTCGGGCTGCCGCCATCGTCGATCATGATGGTGGGCGACTCGTTTGACCGCGACATCCGCCCTGCGAAAGCCGTCGGGATGCAGACTGCGTGGCTCGAGGGCCCGGTGCGCCGCGACTGTCCGGCGCCGGCACTCGTGGATCTGCGGCTGCGCGCGCTGGCCGAACTGCCGGACGCGCTCGAGCGCCGCGCGCAGGATGTGGCTTAGAGCGCCATTGAAAAGCGCACACACTCGCGCAGGAATCATTGCGGCCGGACGTGGCGACCGCTTGCGGCCCGCGGCTCAGACGCTCAAGCCGCTGGTGCCGGTAGCGGGGCGGCCGCTCATCGATCACGTGCTGACTTCAGTGGCCGAAACATCGCCCGCTGAAGTGGTCATCATCGTGAACGAGGCGTCGTTGGCGGTGAAGGAGTACGTCGATACGCGGCGCTGGCCATTTGGTGTGCGATGGATTGTCGAGACCACACCGTCGTCGATGCACAGTTTTCTGCGCGTGCTCGAGACGCTGGCGGATGGCGATGACGCCGGACCTTACCTGATGTCCACAGTGGATACGATTGCCACACCGGGCGCCTATCGATCGTTTCTGGACTCGAGCCGCAGTCTGGACGGCGACGTCGCACTCGCGCTCGCGCGTCAGGGAGACGCTGACAAGCCTCTGCGTGTCCGCATGCAGCGCGCGACATCGCGGATTGAAGCGATCGGCGAGGAAGCGGGTCAGGCCCCCTGGGTTACTGCCGGTTACTACGCCGTCCGGCCGGCGATTCTGCGTGAAGCAGCCCGTGCGCGCGAGGAGAACCTGCCGGCTCTTCGCACTTTTTTCACATATCTGCTGAAGAATGGCTACCGTCTAAACGGCGTACCAATCGCTGGGGCCGTCGACGTCGACCGTCCGGACGATGTGAAGACGGCTGAGGCCTTTCTGAAGCAGGCAGGAGCCTGATGCGACTGATTGGACTGTATCGCGAAACCGAGTACTCGCCGGGTCGGCATCGAGCGAACGACACGGAGCTTCTGGAGCGCGTCGCGAACGCCCTTCGCGCGCGCGGATTTCAGGTCGAGCTGATGACGCTCGCCGAGGCGCCGCCGCGCGGTGAAGAGGCGGCACTGGTGTTTTCCATGTGCCAGGGGCGGGCGGCCCTCGACATCCTCGCGCGCTGGGAACAGGACGGTGCGCTGGTGATTAACAGCCCGGAGGCATCGCTCAACACCTATCGCGATCGGCTGCCGGGCATGATGGCCGACGCCGGCGTTCCTTTTCCGGCGACAACGCTGGTGGCGACGCAGTCGCCGAGCGCCGCGCCGGTGGACGTCAGACGCGGCGTGTGGCTGAAGCGGGGAGACGTCCACGCGTCGGTCAGCGCCGACGTGCAGTGGGTGAACTCGGCCGACGGTCTGCGTGCCGGGCTGCGGGACTTCGCGACGCGCGGCATCGCGCGCGCGGCGCTGCAGCCGCATCACGGGGGCGACGAGGTCAAGTTTTATGCGGTCCCCGGTTCTTCGTTCTTTCACTGGTACTATTCGGACGCTGCGGGCGCCGGAAATGGCAACGGCACCGGCCCCGAGATCCATCGTCATCCGCTCGACGTGCCGGCGCTCCGCCGGCTTGCCGAGCGTGCGGCGGCTGCCGCGGGACTCGACATCTTCGGTGGCGACATCATCGTGGAACCGTCGGGAGCGCTGACGCTGATCGATCTGAACGACTGGCCGTCGTTTGCTCCCTGCCGCGAGCGGGCATCGGAGGCCATTGCCGACTACCTCATGAGGCGAGTGGATGCTGCCTGGAACCCAGGTCTGGTCTCGAGCGCGAACGAAAGCGCTGTTTGACGAAGAACAACGATACATTGCGCCCGGGCTGCAGACGATCGCGCTCCTCTCGGAACTGGCGATCGAGAAAGGCCGCGGCGCAACGCTCATCGATCTCGACGGCAACGTCTATCTCGATCTGAACGCCGGCGTCTCGGTCGCGAGCCTCGGGCATGCGCACCCGCGCTACGTGGCAGCGGTCACCGCGCAGCTCGAAGCTGTGTCCGTTGGCAGTTTTACGTCCAGGCCGCGAGCGGAACTGACGCGTCTCATCGCGCAGCTCGCGCCAGGCAACCTGACGCGCGCGCAGTTCTACAGCGGCGGCGCGGAGGCCGTCGAGGCGGCGATCAAGCTGGCCCGTTCGTTCACGAAGCGGACCGACATCCTCGGATTCACCGGTGGATTCCACGGCAAAACCGCGGGCGTCATGCCGCTGTCGGACGTGGCGTGGAAGGAAGCCGTCGGCCCGCCGCCTCCCGGCTATCACATTGCGCCTTTTCCCGATCCGACCACGTTCACCGGCTCTGAGAGCGACTGCCTGGCGTCGGCGATCGCCGCACTGCGTCGTGTCGCGGGCGAGGCCGCCGGCCGCCTCGCTGCGATCATCATCGAGCCGATCCAGGGGACCGCGGGCAACATCGTGCCGGCGTCGGGATTTCTGACGGCAGTCGCCGAGGTGGCGCGCGAACACAAGGCGCTCCTCATTGCCGACGAGATGATCACCGGCTTCGGCCGCACCGGGTTGATGTTCGGCTGCAGTCACGACGCGTGCGTGCCCGATATCATGACGATCGGAAAAGGGATGGCGTCCGGTTTTCCTGTCAGCGCGCTCCTGTCGACCGACGAGATCGTCGCGGCCGAGCCGTTTTCGCTGCCGAGCGCGTCCTCGTCGAGTTACGGCGGGAATCCTCTCGCGGCGGCGGCGGCGCTGGTTACCATCCAGACGATCTGCGACGAGAATCTCGTGGACAACGCCGCGAGCGTCGGGCGCGTGCTGCTCGACGGTCTGCGCGATCTGGCAACGAGACATCCCTCGATCGCAAACGTGCGCGGAAAGGGATTGTTAATCGGTTTCGATTTGGTCCGGCTCAAGCCGGACACGACGAAGGAAGTAGGTAGTGTCCGCCTTCAGGCGGACCAGAGACCGCCGGACTTCTTATCCAAAGACGGCTGCGTGAAGTTCTTCAAGGAGTGCCTGGCGAACGGACTGATCCTCATGGGCTATACCCCGCGCGTCAGGATCCACCCGCCACTGATTCTCAGCGCCGACGAAGCCGCGCGGGCGCTGACGATCATCGACCGCGGGCTCACGGCACTCGAGCAATGCTGAAAGGCGCCATTGTCGGTTTTGGCGAGGTGGCGCGTCACGGTCACTGGCCGGCGTTCAGCGACAGCGACGATGCGGCGATCGTCGCCGTCGTGGATCGCACCGCCGAGCGCCGCGAGCTCGCGGCGACCCTCGGCCGATCCGTCTCGACCTACGAAACGATCGAGGAACTGGCACGCGCCGAGGAGATCGATTTCATCGACATCTGCACGCCGCCGGCGCTCCACCCGCAGCCGATGCTCGACGCCATCAGCCGCCGCTGGCACGTGCTCTGTGAGAAGCCGTTTGTGCTCGATCCGGTCGTCGTCGACGTCGTGCGCGCGAACGCCGCCGCGGCGGGCGTGGCGGTCGTGCCGGTCGACAACTGGAAATACGCACCAATCGTGCGGCGAGCCACCGACGCGCTTCGATCGGGCGCGATCGGCGGGCTTCGACAGGTCGAAATCGAGACCAGCCGTGTGCGGAACGCACCAAGCGCCGATCCGGCGAGGCCGAACTGGCGCAGAGATGGTGCGATCGCGGGCGGAGGCATCCTGATGGATCACGGCTGGCATGCCGTGTATCTGACGCTGCAGTGGTTTGGCGCGCCGGCCAGCGCGGTCGGTGCGCTGCTGCATCACCCGCCGGGCGGTGGAGTCGAGGACGAAGCCACCGTGACCCTCACGTTTCCCACCGGTGAGGCCACGATCGCGCTGACGTGGAACGGGAACGATCGCTGGAATTCGATGCGGCTCATCGGTGATCGCGGCGAGATCGTGATCGCCGACGATGTCCTGCACGTCCGGGGAACGACGATGGCGACCGAGAAGTTCGACCACGCGTTGTCCGTGGGATCGCATCACCCCGAGTGGTTTGCCGCCATGCTGCCGGCGGTGCTCGCTTCGTTTCATGAGCCGGCGCGGGCGCGGGCGCCGTTCGAAGAGGCTGCGCACTGCCTGTCGATCATTCAACAGGCGTACCGAGTCGACATGTCGCTGGCTGAAAAGTCCCGCTGACGCGTACAATCCGGCTGAAGCCAGCTCCCACAATCGGCACTCCGAGCCACGTCGTGGAAATCGTCCCCGTCACAACGCGCGCGCAGCGGCGTCAGTTTGTCGAACTGCCGTACAAGCTGTACGCCGGTCACTCTCACTGGGTTCCGCCACTGCGACGCGACGAGCACCGCCGGTTGTCGCCGGACACGAACGCCTTCCTTGCCCATGCCACGATGGATCTCTGGCTGTCGACTGCCAACGGCCGTGTCACCGGCCGGATTGCGGCGATCGACGATCGGCTGCACAACGAGGCCCATCGTGAACAGGTGACGTGGTTCGGGTTCTTCGAGGCCGAGAACGCGGCGACCGCCGCCGGCCTGTTCGCAGCTGTCGAGGCGCGCGCGCGCGACAGAGGCAGCCGCGTGCTGCGCGGCCCGGTGAATCCGTCGCTCAACGAGACGGCCGGCCTCCTCATCGACAATTTCGACGACGATCCGTCGGTGTTGATGCCTTACAATCCGCCGGCCTATCAGGGGTTCGTCGAAGCGGCTGGCTGCGTCAAGGTGAAAGATCTGCTCGCGTGGGAGATCGATCTTCGACGCGGCCTGCCGGATCGCCTCACAAAGCTCGCGGCTCGTGTCACGAGAAAGCCTGGGCTCGTCGTCCGCCGCCTCGACCTTCGTCAGTTCGATCGCGATCTCGCTATCGTCCAGGCGATTTACCGCGAGGCGTGGAAGGACAATTGGGGCTTCGTCGCTCCGACAGATGCCGAGATTCGCCAGCTCGCGGTCGAGATGAAGCCGGTGCTCGATCCGGATCTGATCGTCTTCGTCGAGCTCGAGGGACGGCCGGTGGCGTGTGCCGTCTCGATCCCCGATCTCAATCAAGTGCTCAAGCGCATGCGAGGCAACCTGCTCCCGTTCGGTCTCTTTCACTTTCTTCGCCGCCGGTCGATCATCCGTCGCGCGCGCATGCTGATCCTGGGTGTGATGCCCGACGTGAGGCGTCTCGGCCTGTATCCGTTGCTCATTGCCGAGAGCTTCCGCAGCGGCCAGAGCCTGGGCTACACCCGCGGCGAGCTCTCCTGGACGCTCGAAGACAACGACCTGATCAACCGCGGGATCGAAGCAGCTGGAGGGCGCCGTTACAAGACGTACCGGCTGTATGAGAAGGCCTTGGTCAGGTAGGTCGGCCGAGAGAGTCTACGCTCGAGCTGAGGTCTCGAGCGAGCGGGGGTGGGGCCCCGCGAGCATTGAAAAAAGTCGCGATCACCGGCGCCACCGGATTCCTGGGATGGCATCTCGTGCTGGCTTTCCAGAGACGCGGGCTGAAGGTCCGCGCGATCGTTCGGCCGGGGAACACGAAGCCGCTTCCCGAAGCGACCGAGGTTGTCGAGTCCGCCCTCGAGCCCGAGGCGCTGGCGAAGGCCGCCGACGGATGCGCAATCCTGGTCCACGCTGCGGGAGTGTCGCGCGCGCCGCGCTCATCCGTGTTCGAGTCGGTCAATGTGGCCGGCACGCGAGCGGCGGTTGAAGCGGCCAACAGGACCGGCGCCCACCTCGTGGCCGTCTCGAGCCAGGCCGCGATCGGCGCCGGCACCAT
>Ga0114129_10008044_pt1 | contig 15023 bp, 13 predicted proteins | sample RhiMetdeltSRZDD1_FD_80071 | JGI IMG/M metagenome (GOLD analysis project Ga0114129, IMG submission 80071) | Populus rhizosphere microbial communities from Tennessee, USA - Rhizosphere MetaG P. deltoides SRZDD1 (version 2) (version 2) | ecosystem: Host-associated > Plants > Roots > Rhizosphere >...
AGGATGACGGCGGCCACGAAGGACAGGATGACGGCGGGCGTACCGGAGCCGGAGGCGATCCCGGCGAACGCGGCCAGGAAGACGACCCCGGTCACCCGCGAGTACGCCGCCCATCCGCGCTCGCCGGATCGGGCGTACCGGGCGCCGATGGCCAGGCAGGCCGCGGTCAGGGCGAGGAATCCCACACCGCCGATCATGAAGTGCAGCAGGCCAGGCCAGCTGACCGTGGTGGTGGCTGGAGTGCCGGCGGGGAATCCAGCGCCGGGGTCGGCGCGGAAGATCCCGGCTCCGATCATGCCCGCGCCGAAGACCGCGATCAAACGGGGTGCCCACACGGCTGCGGTGGCCCGCCGCAGGCCGGCGGCGAAGGCGATGACCATCAGTCCGGTGAGGATGAAGTTCGCGATCTGGATCCAGCCCAGCGATCCGTTGCTGAGCAGGCTCCAGGCGTGCCGGCGCAGGTCGAAGCCCTCGCGGGTGGCGGCCTGAGCCAGCGACACCGTCACATAGAACGGCCCGGCCAGGACGCCGTACCCGAGCAGGGGCCTGGTGATGCGGGTGGTTGCCGGGGAGCGCTTGCGCGAGCCGCCAGGAGTGCGGTCCGGGCAGTCGGCGGCGATGGTGGTCATGGCGGTGATCCTTTCCGGAATCCCGGGCCGCTTGCCGGCCCTTCACCGAGACCTCGAACGAGTACGCCCGGCTTCGACACCGACGACATGTGACGTGGGTCACATCGCGAGCGGCGGGGGCCCGATCGCCTAAAGTGGGCCCCGGAATAGCAGCCCTGGGGAGGGAAGCATGACGTTCACGGCTCGCCGCATCGCGATCATCGTCGCCGCCTTGGTGATCCTTCTAGGCGGCGGGTACGCCGGTGTGGTCCTGCTCCGTGGCCATGTGGACGATGCGATCCCGCAGGTAGATCTGTTCGGCCCGACACCGTCGGCCAGCACACCCGGTGAGCCGTCGGCCAGCCCCAGTCCGCCGCCGGGGTCGGACATCAAGGGCCCGCTCAACATCCTCATTGTCGGCATCGACACCCGCGAGAGCATCCCGGGCTGGATTCCGCACGCCGACGCCGTCATGATCCTGCACATCGACAAGACGCTGTCGAAGGCGTACATGACGTCGCTGCCGCGGGACCTGGTGGTGCCGATCCCGGCCTTCGCGCCCGCGAAGTTCGGCGGGAACCGGGCGACCAAGCTGACGCATGCGATGAGCTACGGGGCGCGCGTACCGGGCAGCCGGCGGGCCAACCCGGCCCAGGGCTTCCAGCTGGTGGCCAAGACCGTCAGCAACTACACGGGCATCAAGCAGTTCGACGCCGGTGCCCTGCTGACCTTCAGCGGCCTGATCAAACTGGTGAACGCGCTGGGCGGCATCGACATCTACGTGGACCAGAAGGTCGTGTCGATCCACATCGCTCCCACCGGCAAGCACCGCCCCAGCTGCGGCGGGTGCTCGCACGGCTACAGCGGCCCGCAGGCGGTCTACAACGTCGGCATGATGCACTTCGCGGGCTGGCAGGCCCTGGACTACTCGCGGCAGCGTTACCTGCCCGGAGGTGACTACACTCGTGCGCGGCACCAGCGCCAGGTCGTGCGAGCGACCATAGCCAAGGCCATCTCCAGCAACATCCTGACCGATCCGGCGCGATTCGAGTCCGTCCTCAAGGCCCTCGGCTCCACGCTCGTCTTCGACGGCCGCGGCCGCAAGCCCACCGAGTTCGCGTACGCCCTGCGTAACGTCAAACCGGCCGAGATGACGCTCGTGGGCCTGCCCGGCAGCGGTGTCTACAGTGGAGGAAGCTACCGCGGCGAGGCGCTCGGTTCGGTCCAGAAGAGCTACTTCGCCGCCGTACGCGGTGACACGGTCGGCGCCTGGGCGGCATCGCACAAGAATCTGGTCAACTCCACCCGGATCTGAGCGGCGCCGACCGGTTAACGCAGGGTCGCCAGGTCGGCGACGATACGCGGCAAGTCGGCGACGGCCAGCGACAGGTGCCCGTGGTCGGGCAGCAGGTGTGGCCGGGCGGTCGGAATGTGCTCAGCCAGCCAGGCTCCATGGGCCGACGGCACCATGAGGTCGACACCGCCTTGCCAGATGGCGACCGGGACGGTGATGGCGTCGAGCGAGAAACCCCAGTCGCGGGCGAAGGCGAGGTCGTCGTCGAGCCACCCGGCGATGCCGGTGACCACGGCCTTGTGGAACGACGCCACCATCCAGTCCGCCACCGGTCCGGTGAGCGCTTCGCGATCGATCGGCGGGAGCAGGCCGGACAGCGCCTCGATGATCCCGGCCGCGTCCGCGCGCGACAGCGGATCGGCCTGCTCCTGCAGGAACGGGATCAGCGCCTCGCGGCCCTGGACGGCCAGGCCGAACTCCTCGATGTTCTCCGGACCCATGCCGGCCAGGAAATCGAGTCCTTCCGCACCGTAGGGTGCGACCCCGCCGATGGTGGCGGCGGCAATGCAGCGGCCGGGGAACAGTGCGGCGCAGGCGAGGGCGTGCGGCCCGCCACCTGATAGGCCGAGCGTGAAGAACTGGTGCGCGCCCAGCTCGTCGAGGATCACAGCGGTGTCGGCGGCGGCGTCGGCCACCGTCCGGCCGGTGTGTTCGGGCGTATGGCCGTAACCCGGCCGCGAGTAGGTGACCAGCCGCAGTCCCACCGCCCGCGCGGCGTTGACCATCGGCTCGAAGAGGACCGCTGCGCCGGGCGTACCGTGGTGGAAGATCAGCGGAATGCCGTCGCCGTCGTCGGCGAGGACGTCGAGGGTGGACATCAGGCCTCCAGGACGACGGCGAGGCCCTGGCCCACGCCGATGCAGATGGCGGCCAGGCCGTAGCCGCCACCCCGGCGCCGCAGCTCGTACGCGAGCTGGCCGAGGATGCGGCCGCCGGAGGCGCCGAGGGGGTGGCCGAGCGCGATGGCGCCGCCGTTGACGTTGACGATGGCCGGATCCAGCTGCGGCCACAGGGCGAGGCAGGCCAGCGACTGGGCGGCGAACGCCTCGTTCAGCTCGACCGCCTTCACGTCGTCCCAGCCGATGCCGGCCCGCTTGAGCGCCTTCTCGGCCGCTTCGACCGGGCCGATGCCGAAGACGTCGGGGTCGACCGCGGCCGCACCGCGCCCGGCGATGCGGGCCAGCGGCTCCCGCTGGCCGAGGGCTCGCTCGGAGGCCAGCAGAACCGCGGACGCGCCGTCGTTGAGGGGCGAGGCGTTGCCCGCCGTGACGGTGCCGTCCGGCCGGAACACCGGCTTGAGGCCGGCCAGCTTCTCCAGGGATGTGTCCGGCCGGATGCCCTCGTCGCGGATGAGATCCGTGCCGGGTACGCCCACGACATGGGTGTCGTAGAAGCCCTCGTTCCAGGCCCGGTCGGCGTTGTGGTGGCTGGCGAGGGCGAACGCGTCCTGCTCGGCCCGGCCGATCTTGTGCCGCTCGGCGAGGATCTCGGTGCTCTCGCCGAGCGAGACCGTCCACTGTGGCGGCATCTTGGGATTCACCATCCGCCAGCCCAGCGTGGTCGAGTGCAGCGTCTCGTGGCCTTGCGGGAAACCCTTGCCGGGCTTGAGGAGTACCCACGGTGCCCGGCTCATCGCCTCCACGCCGCCGGCCACGACCACATCGGCGTCGCCGACTTCGATGGTGCGCGATGCCTGCATCGCCGCGTCGAGCCCCGAGCCGCAGAGCCGGTTGACCGTCGTGCCCGGTACGCCCGTCGGCCAGCCGGCGAGCAGGGTCGCCATCCGGGCCACGTTGCGGTTGTCCTCGCCGGCCTGGTTCGCCGCACCGAGGTAGACCTCGTCCACCTCGGCCGGGTCCAGTCCGGTGCGTGCTGCCAGAGTGCCGAGCACGTGGGCGGCCAGGTCATCGGGGCGTACGCCCGACAGTGCGCCCGCGTACCGGCCGAACGGCGTACGCACGGCGTCGACGAGGTAGACCACGGCAGCCCTCCAGACCGGCCACTGCGGCGTGGCCGTTGCGGGCAAGCGTACTCAGCGCCGCACGTTTGACGAATTAATGGGTAAGCGGGCCGGCGGTGGGCGAGGCAGGATGGAGCAATGCGGGTCTTGATCTCCGGCGGTACGCGCTTCGTCGGTTGGCACATAACGGCAGCGGCGCTGCGCGCCGGGCACCACGTGACACTGCTTCACCGGGGTACGGCGAGCGAACCGGCCTTCACCGAGGCCGAGCACCTGCTCGCCGACCGCAACGGCGACCTAGCAGTGCTGGACGGGCGGGCGTTCGACGCGGTGATCGACGTCAACGCGTACCACCCTCGGCAGGTCGAATCGCTGGCCAAGGCGCTCGGCCCGGACGCCGGCCGATACATCTTCATCTCGTCGGTGTCGGCCTACGACCAGCCCGACGCACCCGGGTATTCCGAGTCGTCGCGGCTGCTGCCGGTGCCGGATCCCTTGCCGGACAAGGTGACCAACGAGTCCTACGGGCCCCTCAAGGTCGCCTGCGAGCAGGCCGCCCGCCGCCTGTTCGGCGCCGCGACCGACATCGTCCGCCCGACCTATGTGGTCGGCCCGCGCGACCAGAGCGGCCGCTTCGACTACTGGGTCCGCCGCATCGCGGAAGGCGGCCGCGTCCTCGCGCCGGGCGATCCGGCCGCGCCCATCCAGGTGATCGACGCGCGCGATCTCGCAACCTTCGTTGTACGCCGGCTGGAGAGCGATGGCGGCGCCACGTTCCACACCGTCAGCCCGCCACCACCGTTCACGTTCGGCGAGATGCTCGACACCATCGTGTCCGCGGTCGGGCCGTTGAGCACGTCGCTGACCTGGGTCGACGCCGAGTTCTTGCAGCGCGAGGGGATCGGCGGGGGGATGCTGCCGCTGTGGTCGGCCGACCCGGACGACACGGTGCTCAACACCGCCCATCCGGCGGCGGCGTACGCGGCCGGGCTCGATCCGCGGCCGCTCGTCGACACCGTGCTCGAACTGCACGGCTACCTGTCGTCGCTGGTCGATCCGCCCAAGCACGACGAGTTTGTGTCCCGGGAACACGAAGCGGAGCTGCTGGCTCGCTGGAACAACTAAATCGCGCTAGCTCTTTGCGTACCCCCAGGTAATCATAAGAATTGGGGCATGACGGGGATCTCGGACTGGTCGCCTAAAACGCTTTTGTTCAGTTATGCCGGTTTAATCGGGGCACTGGGCGTAGCGTTTTATGCTTTCCCCGCCGCCCATGTCCCCATCTGGGGCACTATCGGCGTCCTGAGCGCGGGCGCCGTTCTGGTGGGCGTACGCCGCTATCGGCCGCGGCGGCGAGCGCCCTGGCTGTGGATCGCGGCCGGGCTTCTGACCTTCAACGCCGGCGACACGGTTTACAGCATCATCGCGGCCGTCGGCGACGATCCGAACCCGTTCCCGAGCTTCGCCGACGTTCTCTACATCGCCACTTTCGTCATGTTGACGATCGGCGTACTCGGGCTGTCGCGGTCCGGCGCGGCCAGCGTGGATCGCACCGTCGCGCTCGACGCGCTCATCTTCACCGCCGGGGTCGGCTTGCTGTGGTGGCTGTTTCTCATCGGCCCGCGCCTGGCCGCATCCGGTACCACGCTCACTGAGCGGCTCGTCTCCGTCGCGTACCCGGTCGGCGACGTTCTGTTGCTGACCGTCGTGGGCCGGCTGGTCACCGTGGTGCGGCCGACCCCGAGCGTCCTCCTCCTCGGCGTGGGCGCCGTGGGCACGCTCATCTCCGACGCCTTTTACGGGTACGCCCAACTGCGCACCGACTGGGCCGTCGGCGGGCCAGTCGACCTCGGCTGGCTGGTGTTCTACGGAACCTGGGGAGCCGCCGCCCTGCACCCCTCGATGGCCCGGCTGACCGAGCCCCGAGTCGTGACGCCGCGCGAGGTCGGTCCCCGGCACCAGATCGCCTATGCGCTACTGCTGCTCGTGCCGCTGGGCGTCTTCGTCGCGCAGGCCGGCTCCCACCCGATCGCGGTGGCCGTCTTCGTCGCCGTCACCTTCATGCTGATTCTCGTTCGGCTGTTCGGCGCCATCAACGCGTACCGCGGCAACCAGATCCGGGGACAGGGCCTGCGTGAGGTGAACGCCGCACTGTTGTCGGCTACCGACGCCGACGGGGTCGGTGATGCTCTCCGGCTGGCCGTCGAGGAGTTACTGCCGGCGGGTACGCCGTTCCGCGTACACCTGGCATTGAATGACGGCAGTGAGTTGTTCGCGGGCGCACCGAGCCCGCGGTCGCGAGTGGCCTACACGCGGACGTTGCCACCTGAGCTCGCGCGGCGGGTGGGCGACTACGAGCTGGTCCTGGTGTGCCCGCTGGCGCTGGTGGACCGGCCGGCCGGGCATCCGATCATCGCGGCGCTGCTGATCGCCGCGGACGAGGTGTGGCTCGGGTACCTGAAGATGCCGATGGAGCTGCTGGCCGCCCACGCCGCACTGGCGATCGAGCGGGTCGAGCTGACCCACAGCGCCTTCCACGACTCGCTCACCGGCCTGGCCAACCGCGGGCTGATCACCGAGCGCATCGGGCAGGCACTGGCGCGCTCGGGCGGTACCTCGGTGGTCGGCGTCCTCTTCCTCGACCTCGACGACTTCAAGATCGTCAACGACTCCTACGGCCACGAGTACGGCGACCGGCTGCTGCTGGCGGTCGCGGAGAGGCTCACCGCGACGCTGCGCCCCGGCGACGTCGCGGCCCGGATCGGCGGCGACGAGTTCGCCGCGCTCGTGATCGCTCCCTCCTCGACGGCGATCGAGGCGGTCGCCTCCCGGATCGTCAGCGTGCTCGCCGAGCCGTTCACCATCGGCGACCGCATCGTCTCCGGCCTGGCCAGCATCGGCGTCGCCACCAGCGAGGACGGCGCCGACGGGCAGGACCTGCTGCGCCAGGCCGACCTCGCGCTCTACGTCGCCAAGAACGCGGGCAAGGGCCAGTGGCGCCGCTACGAGACGGCGCTGCACACCGAGATGGTGAACCGGCTGGAGCTGCGGGCCGAACTCGACCGGGCGATCACCGGCGGCGAGCTGATCGTGGAGTTCCAGCCCATCGTCGGGCTCCTGACCGGCGTCACGGCCGGGTTCGAGGCGCTCGTACGCTGGAACCACCCGACCCGGGGCCGGCTCAAGCCGGATGAGTTCATCGACCTCGCCGAGGAGTCCGGGCTCATCGTGCCGATGGGCCGCTGGGTTCTGCGCTCGGCGCTGGCGGCCGCCGCCCGCTGGCCCGCCGGGGTCGCACCGGCGCCGTACGTCAGCATCAACGTCTCGGCTCGCCAGTTCCGTACGCCCGGCTTCGTGGCGTCGGTGCTGTTCGCCTTGGACGAAGCCGGGGTATCGCCGCGCCGGCTCATGCTGGAGATCACCGAGAGCCTGCTGCTGCGCGACGACGACCAGGTCTGGGACGACCTCGCCGAACTGCGCCGGGCCGGCGTACGGGTCGCCATCGACGACTTCGGCACCGGCTACTCGTCGCTGAGCTACCTGCGGCACGTCCCGCTCGACGCATTGAAGATCGACCGCTTGTTCACCGCCACGATCGCGACCTCCGGCCAGCAGGCCGCCCTGGTCGACGGGATCGTACGCCTGGCGCAGACGCTCGGGCTCGAAGTCATCGCCGAGGGCATCGAGCGGACCGCCGAACGGGACCTGCTGGCCCGGTTCGGCTGCCGGTACGGGCAGGGGTTCCTGTTCGCCCGGCCGCTGAACGCCGAGGCGGCCATGGCCTGGCTCCGTTCCGGCGCCGCCGCCGGGATCTTGACGTGACCCCGCCGCCCGTCCAAGGTCCCGGTGAAGCCCCTCCAAGATCCCGGTCAGCCCCCTCCAAGATCCCGGTCAGCCCCTCCAAGATCCCGGTTAGATCAGGGAGGGGCGGGCGTCGGAGGCGGGTTACGTGGCGAGCATGTCGAGGGCGAGCGCGGCGGTCCAGCTGAACTCGGCAGTGCCGATGCCCTCACCGGTCGTGGGGTGAAAGTACTCGTAGCACCCCGACCGCTCGATCAGCTCCAGCATCGCCGTACGCAGCCCGTCGGCCTCGCGGCGGTAGCCGTGCTGGCGCAGTCCCCGCAGCAGCAGCCAGTTGACGTTGATCCACGCCGGCCCCCGCCAGTAGCGCAGTGGATCGAAGCCGGGCGCCGTGCGGTCGTAGCTGGGCAGCGGGCCGGGGAACCCGAAGCGCGGCGAGGCCGCCTCGGCGACCAGGGATCCGGCGATCGAGGGCGGCAGGTCCGGTAGGAGCAGCGGCAGCAGCCCGCTGATACAGCGCTCCGGGCTCAGCTCGTGCGTACGCACGTCGAGCGCGTGGAACAGGCCGGTCGCCGGATGGTAGAGCCGATCCACCATGACGCGGCGGATGAACGCGGCGCGTTCGCGGTGCGGTTCGGGATCGGCGCCGACCTCCGTCGCGATCGCGGCCAGCGCGTGCTCGGCGTCGGCGTACAGGGCGTTGAAGGCTGGGCACTCGACCACGAAGGCGTGCCGGTCGGGCAGGTCGAAGTCGCGGTACCCGGAGTCGCGGTACGCCTGGGCGAGGGCGATGAACCGGCAGTAGTCGGCGTTGGTAGGCCGGTGAGACGCCACCGAGACGGCGGTGTCCCGGCGGATGTAGCGCTCCAGCACCGATGCGTCGGCCGGGATGCGCGCCAGCGTGGCGTCCCAGGCCGGACTGTTGTCCAATCCGGACTCCCACGGGTGCACGATGCAGGCCAGCCCGGCGCCACCGGCGTCGCGGTGCTTGGCCAGGTACTCCTGCTGCGCTACGAGTTTGGGGTAGAGGCGCCGCAAAGCGGTGAGATCCGGGTACGCCCGGTGCACGAGCAGCGCCGCGAGGGCGTGTACGGGCGGCTGGACGATGCCGGTGGTGCGGACCGCCCTGCCGGGGATCGGCGGCACCTCCCAGAACGCCGGGCCGGGAAAGTAGTTCTTCTCCGGTACGCCGGGGTCGAAGACGATGTGCGGCACCCGGCCGTCGGGCCACTGGGCTTCGAAGAGGCTGTGCAGTTCCTGCCAGGCTCGGTCTGGAGCGATGTGGACCAGTCCGATACTGATGAATGCCGCGTCCCAGCTCCACTGGTGGGGGTAGAGGGTCCGGGCGGGAACCATGTGATCTCCGAACCAATTTGAGCGAAGGACCTGTGCGGCGGTGTTTTGGAGCTGTTCCACCGGGAAGATGTTTCCCAACATCCGCAAGCCAAACCAGTGGACGCGCCGTCGATACCGCTGACGTTTCGTACTTATCCAGCCCGCCGATCGGCGCCGTTGGCCGAAGATGGACCAAGGAGGTGTGGTGTGTCGATAGGTCAGGGCGCGCTTCGGGTGACGGTGGGTTACCCCTCAGGCCCCTTCACGCATGGCTATCGCGACAGCCGGCCGCGGCTGTCGGTGGATGGCGTCGAGCACACCGAGGTCACGTGGGGCTCGCACACCTTCGCGTTGCCCGCGGGGCCCCACAAAGTCAAGATCATCGTGTACGCCCCCGGCGGTGACGCGTTCGGCTTGGCCGAGGCGCCGGTGACGATCGGCGTGGGTAAGCAGACCGAACTCGTCTACAAAGCACCCCGCTTCCACGGCGGCCGCGGAAAGATCAAGACTGACTAGTTACCCCTGAATCCCTCGCGGAAACGCCGGAAGAAGCCGCCCTCCATGGGCAGCGCCGGCTTCGGGGGCGGCGCTTCGCGCCGCTGCCGGGCGATCGGCTGGTCGTAGTCCGTACGCGCGATCGCGTCGATGATCTGCTCCTCGGAGAAGTCCTCCGAGCCTTCGATCATGGGTACGAAGCCGACCAGCATCCCGTCCCGCATCACCTGGGCCTCCAGCCCGGCGGTGCCGTCGGTGTCCCACAGCGCCTCGCGGCCGTCGAACAGTACGACGCGGATGCCCACCTTGGCGTACCCGCCGCCGAGGGCCATGTGGGCGGGGATGCCGCGATCGCGGAGCGCGTCGACGACCCGCCGGGCTCGGTTCTCGTCCATCTGTAGAAGATAGCCAGCAGGACTGGGAGCCCGCTGGAAGACCGATCAGCGGGTATGCTGATCCGCCAGTCAGCACGTCGGGAGGGACAATGCGCATTCCGAACCGGGCCCGAGTCGTCGTCGTGGGCGGCGGCATCATCGGCACCTCCGTGGCGTACCACTTGGGCAAGCGCGGCTGGACCGACGTGGTGCTGCTGGAGCGCGACAAGCTGACGTCCGGGACGACCTGGCACGCCGCGGGCCTGATGGTGACCTTCGGGTCGATGTCGGAGACGTCCACGCAGTGGCGCCGGTACTCCCGCGACCTGTACCGCGACCTGGAGGCCGAGACCGGCCTGGCGACCGGCCTGAAGCAGGTGGGCTTCATCGAGGTCGCCACCGACCCGGGGCGGCTGGAGGAGTACCGGCGGGTGTCGGCGTTCAACCGGCTGTGCGGCGTCGACGTGCACGAGATCTCGCCGCGCGAGGTCGGCGAGCTGTTCCCGCTGGCCGACGTCGACGACGTGCTCGCCGGGTTCTACGTTGCGGACGACGGCCGGGTCAATCCGGTCGACGTCACGATGTCCCTGGCCAAGGGCGTACGCATGCAGGGCATCAAGATCATCGAGAACTGCGCGGTGACCGGCGTCCTGGTGGAAAACGGCGCCGTCAAGGGCGTACGGACCGCCGAAGGCGACATCGAGGCGGAGTACGTCGTCAACTGCGCGGGCATGTGGGCCCGGCAGCTGGGCGAGCTGTCCGGCGTGAACATCCCGCTCCAGGCGGCCGAGCACTACTACCTCATCACCGAGCCGGTCGACGGCGTACACGGCGACCTGCCGGTGCTGGAGGACCCGTCGTCGTACGGCTACTACCGCGAAGAGGGCTCCGGGCTGATGATCGGCCTGTTCGAGACCCAATGCGCACCGTGGAACGTCGGTCGGATCCCGGACGCCTTCAGCTTCGGCGAGCTGCCGCCGGACTGGGACCGGATGAGCCCTTATCTGGAGAAGGCGATGGCCCGGGTGCCGATCTCCTTGGAGACCGGCGTACGCAAGTTCTTCTGCGGGCCCGAGAGCTTCACGCCGGATCTGGCTCCCGTCATCGGCGAGGCCCCGGAATTGCGGAACTACTTCGTCGCCGCGGGCCTGAATTCCATCGGCATCCTGACCGGCGGCGGCGTCGGCCAGGCGGTCGCGGACTGGATCGTCGACGGGCGGCCCGGCTTCGACGTCACCGGCGTCAACATCGACCGGCTGCACTCGTACCAGCGCAACCCGGAGTACCGGGCCACGCGGACGGTCGAGTCGCTGGGCATGGTCTACCAGACCCACTTCCCGGGCCGCTCCATGCAGACCGCCCGGGGCGCCAAGCGGTCGCCGTTCCACGACCGGCTGGCCGCCCGGGGCGCGTACTTCAAGGACGTCAGCGGTTGGGAAAGCCCCGACTGGTACGCCCCCGCCGGCGTCGAGCCCAAGATCGACCAGCTGTCGTGGGACCGACAGAACTGGTTCCCCTACTGGGAAGAGGAGCACCGGGCCGCCCGCGAGGGCGTGATCCTCATGGACATGTCGTTCATGTCGAAGTTCCTCGTGCAGGGCCGCGACGCCGGCCGCGAGCTGGAGGAGCTGTCCGGCAACCACGTGGACGGCGAGCCCGGCGTCATCACCTACACGCAGTGGCTCAACGAGGGCGGTACGCTGGAGGCCGACCTCACGGTGACCAAACTGGACAGTGAGCGCTACTGGGTCGTCGCCTCCGATACCGCCCATCGGCACGTGGAAACCCTGATGCGGCGGCGGTTCGGGGCGAGCGGCGCGCACGCGTTCGTGACCGACGTGACCTCCGGGTACGCCCAGATCAACATCCAGGGTCCGCGGTCTCGGGCCCTGCTGCAGACGCTCACGTCGGCGGACCTGTCGAACGAGGCGTTCCCGTTCCGCACCGCCCGCGAGATCGACCTCGGCTTCGCCCGGGTCCTCTGCATCCGCATCACCTACCTCGGCGAGCTGGGCTACGAGCTGTATATCCCGGCCGAGCAGGCGGTGCACGTTTACGACCGGATCGTGGCCGCCGGTGCGCCGTTCGGCCTGCGCCACGCCGGACTGAAGGCGCTGTCGAGCCTGCGCATGGAGAAGGGCTACCGCGACTACGGCCACGACATCGACAACACCGACTCGGTACTGGAGGCCGGACTCGGGTTCGCCGTCGCCCTCGACAAGCCGTCGTTCGTCGGCCGGGACGCGGTCGCGGAGTTCAAGGCCCGCGGTCCGCTGCGCCGCCGCCTGGTGCAGGTGCTCGTGACCGACCCGAAGCCGCTGATGTTCCACGCCGAGATCGTGCGCCGCGACGGCGTACCCGTCGGGTATGTGCGGGCCGCGTCCTACGGCTTCACCGTGGGCGGCGCGGTCGGGCTGGCGATGATCGAAGCCGGGGAGCCGGTGACGCCGGACTACCTCGACAGTGGAGAGTGGACGGTCGAGATCGGCGCTTCGGTCTACCCCGCGCGGGTATCGTTGCGCCCCCTCTATGATCCGCGCAACGAGCGCATCAAGATGTAGGGGTGCACCGCACCCTCAGATATCACGTGATCACCAAGGCCGAGTGGGTCAACAACCGGCTCACCCGGCTCGCGCTCCGGCACGGCTTCGCGCCGCGGGCGTACGCGCTGCTGGAGACCATGGGCCGGCATTCCGGCCGCGTACGCCACACGCCGGTGGGTAACGGCCTGGACGGCGACACGTTCTGGCTCATCGCCGCGCATGGCCGGCAAGCCGACTACGTGCTCAACCTCCTGCGGACTCCACGGGTACGCGTCAAAGTGGCGAACCGGTGGCGTGACGGAACCGCCGTCCTCCTGCCCGGTGACGACGTCGCCGCCCGGTCGCGAACGCTGCCCTATCAGTGGGACGCCGCGATCGGGCGAGCGATGGCCACCCGGCCGGTGACGGTCCGCATCGACCTGGATCCCTAGCGGGGTCAGCTCGTCTGCGGGGTCGGAACGACCGGGCTCGGTGCGACCGGGCCGGGACTGACCGGCACCGGCACCTTGCGCGGCTTCACGAACGGGCGATCCGGCAGCCGCTTGCGGTCGGGCTCGCGGTCCCAGCGCTGGTGATGGCGTACGTCGTCGCGGTCGTGGCCGCCGATGACCAGGCCGCCGGCCAGGCCGATGCCCAGCCCGATGAAGCCGCCGATCAGCAGGCCGATCAGGCCGGCCGCGACGAGCTGGACGGTCCGGTTCCGGTACACCGGTTCGGTGCTGGTCGTTCTCGGCGGTTCCGCTCTCGGCGGCGCCGGTGGCGGCGCGGCCGCGGCCGGCTGATCCGGTTCGGCCGGCGGTGGCGTGGCGGCCGGCCGGTCCGGTTCGGGCGGCCGTCGTTCTTCTGGCGTCTCGGACATAGCACTACCCTCTCGCCAATGCCTCAAAGAAAGCTTGAGACACCATGACGGTACGCGTAGAGCACGACGGACCGGTAACGACGGTGATCCTGGATCGCCCGGAGGTCCGCAACGCGGTCGACGGGCCGACCGCACGAGCGCTGGCCCGCGCATTCCGGCAATTCGACGCCGATCCCACCGCTTCGGTGGCCGTTCTGTGGGGTGCGGGCGGCACCTTCTGCTCCGGCGCCGACCTCAAGGCCCTCGGCACCGACCGGGCCAACCGCGTGACCACCGACGGTGACGGGCCGATGGGGCCGACGCGGCTGCGCCTGCGCAAGCCCGTGCTCGCGGCGGTCAGCGGGTACGCCGTCGCCGGCGGCCTGGAACTGGCGCTGTGGTGCGATCTGCGCATCGCCGAGGAGGACGCGGTGTTCGGCGTGTTCAACCGCCGCTGGGGCGTACCGCTGATCGACGGCGGCACGGTACGCCTGCCGCGCCTGATCGGAACGGGCCGCGCCGCTGACCTGATCTTGACCGGCCGGCCGGTGACGGCGCAGGAAGCGCAGCAGATCGGATTGGCTGACCGCGTAGTACCGGCCGGACAATCCCTGGCGGCCGCTCGCGACCTCGCGGCCGCCATCGCCGCCCTGCCGCAGACGAGCCTGCGCCACGATCTGCAGTCGCTGCACGAGCAGGAGGGCCTGCCTCTCGACGAGGCGCTCGCCAATGAACTGCGCCACGGCTACTCGTCCCTTCGTGACCTGGCCTCCGGCGTAGCTCGCTTCGTATCGGGGGAAGGGAGGCACGGTACGGCTGGCACGGAGCCGTTACCGTAGGGTTCGCACGCACGTGCAATAGGGGAGGACAACGATGCTTCGCACCGGCGTGGCGGTCATGGCCGCCGGCCTCATCATTCTGACCGGATGCACCAGCAACGATAAGCCCGGCACCAACCCCGCCCCGGCCGCTTCCTCGGCCGCCGCCCAGCCGAGCGGGGATGCCCTCGCCAAGCTGAACGCGGCCCAGCAGAAGACGCGTTCGGGCAGCTACCACTCCGACGTCACTATCAAGACGGCCGGCACGACCATGGTCGCCGTGGCCACCATCGATCCGCAGGCGAAGGCCCTGGAAATGACCATGGACGCGCAGGGCAGCAAGATCACCGTACGCCTCATCGGCACCGACATGTACTTCACCGGCCTGCCCACCGCCCAGTTCAAGGGTAAGTGGGTGCACGCCAGCATCGACAAGCTGCCCGGCGCCGACGCCGTTCTGGCCAGCTTCGACCAGACCTTCGCCTTGATGGACGGCACGACCGACCTCAAGGAGGACCCGCCCGGCACCTTCACCGGCACCGTGGACCCCAAGGCCGCGATGGCCAAGGCCGACACCGACGCCGAGAAGGAGGCGCTGTCGAAGATCATCGCCGCGGGCAGTGCTGAGAAGCTTCCCTTCACCGCGAAGGTCGTCGACGGTTACCTCGTCGAGACCACGACCTCGTTCAAGATGGAGCAGAACGGCACCGTGCAGGAGGCGTCCATCCTCTCGAAGTTCTCCCAGTTCGGGACGGCTCCGAAGGTTGTCGCGCCGCCTCAGAAGGACACCGTCGACGTCGCCTGAGTCTTGTTACGAGGGGTCGCCTTCGCCGTTCTCGCGGCGCGGCGACCCCTCGCCGTTACAGCGAGGGCGTTACAGCGAGGGCGTTACAGCGA
>Ga0114129_10008046_pt1 | contig 15023 bp, 11 predicted proteins | sample RhiMetdeltSRZDD1_FD_80071 | JGI IMG/M metagenome (GOLD analysis project Ga0114129, IMG submission 80071) | Populus rhizosphere microbial communities from Tennessee, USA - Rhizosphere MetaG P. deltoides SRZDD1 (version 2) (version 2) | ecosystem: Host-associated > Plants > Roots > Rhizosphere >...
TCTCTCTCTCGACCGTCGTTCTGCTCGCGCTCAATGCTTTGATGACGGCGGACCGTTCAAGGATTCTCCAGCGAGGCTCTGAGCATCCGGAGACCTGAGCCTGCGAAGGTGAAGCAGCTCGAAAAGGAGCCAGACGATAGCGGCCAACCACGGACCGAACCATCCGGGTCCGAATGTGTCTTCACCGCCGCTCGGGCTCGAAAGATGCAGGATCGAAGCGGACGCGACCACCGAGTACAGAAGGTAGCCGGGCCCCGGGTACAGGGATCCCAGGGCGACCGGCCAGACGAAGTACTGGCGGCTGATTCCCGGCGCGAAGATCAGGATCACGAGAAAAAGGAGGAGGCTCGCCCGGCCGAGCTCGATGTTTCGAAGGACGAAGACGGCGAGACCTGCCGCCAGGACGAACACAGCCAGCGGAACCCAGTCGGGTACTCCGGGAATGAGTAAGAGCGCGTCCGTGCCATAGAGACTGCGCAACCCGGAGTACTCCAGGACATGGGAACGAATACCTTCGAAGGAGGCGAGGTAAGGGAGGAAGGAAAGCGCGAACGCGAGGTAAGGAACCACGGCCGCTCCGAGGCCCGCGCCGCCATGTTCGCGGCGGCGCGCGAAGAGAAGAGGATGGAAAGCCGTGACGTGCTTGACCAGGAGGGACGCCGACAACGCGGCGAGAATCGGCACCCGCCGCGCCGGCCGGCCCTGCGCAGCGAGAAGCGCGACGAGCAGGAAGAGAATCGAGAGGTTGTCGAACTGACCGTGGGCGCTCGAGATCAGCACGGAGACCGGGTTCGCGAAGAAGAGCAGGGCGGACCCGAGCCCGGCGGAGCGTCCCCGCCGCGCCGCGGCAATCCGAAACAGCACAGCGGCGGTCAAACCGTCGGCGAGGAGCAGCAGAAGGCCCACGGCAACCGCGAGGTCCGAGCCGATCACTTCGGAAAGGGCCTGAGCGGATCGCAGCACAAGGGACCACACCGGCGAGTAGTTGTAGCGATCCGTATCGGTGTAGAGGTCTCCCCCGCGCTCCAAAATCGTGATGACCTGCTCATAGGAGGCCGTGTCGTAGTTGCCGGAAAAGCCCAGGAGAAGAGTCAGACGCAGGACAAGCGCCAGAGCGAATGCCAGGAAGAAGAAATGAGGCGCGTGAGAGTCCTGTTCGCCGGCGCCGGCCATCACATCCCGATTTCGGACAGAAGGCCCAGGTGCGCCAGAAGGCGCAGATAGATATCGGGACGGCAGCCATTGACCGGAATCACGCCCCACGCATAGACGAGCGCGAGGACGACGTAAGGCGCGAAGATCCAGCGGAACGCCCGCGTGTCGATGACTTCCCGGAACCCGACGACCAGCGCGAAGGGCGCCATCGCGAGGAAGTAGCGGCTCCAGTCCTCGGTCGAGATGAAGAGGTGGAGGCCGAGCTCGAACGCGCAGTACCAGAAGATCGTGGGAAACGGGCGCAGCCGCGAGATCCCGACCGCGTAGACGAGTGCGAGCAGGATGTGGAACTCCGCCTGGTGATACAGCCCTTTTCGGAAGAGCTGTGGAAGGAAGCCGAACGGCAGGAACACCGACATCTTGTCGCCGTGCTGGGAGAAGTACTCCAAGAAGTTCCCGGTCTTCGACGCGCAGAAGAGGAAGTAACCGGCCAGGGCCGCGGGAATGAGCGCGAGCCACAGGATTTCGCGAAGCCGGCGGCGGCCCGCGAGCACAACGGCAAACGCGGGCGCGATCATCAGCCCGGAGATTCGCGTCAGCGTCGCCAGGGCTCCGGCGACCGAGGCCCCGGCGACCCGGGACCTCTCGAGAAAGAAGACCGACGCGAGCGTGAGCGCGATGTAAACGGCCTCTGTCGAGCCGGTCGATCGATACAGCAGCCACCGGGGGGGCAAAAAAAGGAAGACGAGCGTCAGAAACCCGGGCGAGGAGAGCTTCCAGACGTCCCGGCAGAGACGGTAGAAGAGAAGGGTCGCCGCGCAGGTCGCGAGCACGGACACGAGAAGCAGCGCCCGCTGGTACCCGAAGAACGAGAAGCCGCGGACGAGGAGCGGATAGACCGGGAAGTGCCGAAGAAAATAGGTCGGCGTGTGGACGTAGGCCAGAAGGGGGTTGTCCGACCGGACGTCGTAGAGCGTTCGCGCCACGGTCAGGTAGTTCGGGGCGTCCCAGAAGCGGTAGACCTCCGTCATGCGCGTCAGAAACGGCGCGTAGACCAGGAACGACCCGGCAACCGCCGCCGCCAGGAGGAGCACCTCCGGCCGGACACGCGCCCGCCCTCGAGGCTCGAACCGGGAGCTTTGGACTTCGGTCACGGGCGACTCTGGCCTTTGCCTTCCGGACTCTGGAGTCTCCGCAGCTCCCAAAGGAGCCAGAGCACGGCGCCGAACCAGAGTCCGTGCCAGCCGGGCAGGTGCGTCAAAGCGAGTCCGAGCCCGTCCGGAGATCCCAGGAAGAACGCGGAAACGACAAGCGTGAAGACAGCATAGCCCGCCCCCCCGAACAGCGACCCGAGCGCGATCGGCCAGACGAAGTAGTACTCGGCGATCCCCGGCAGGAAGACGAGCAGGACGAGAAAGAGAAGCAGACAGGCGCGCGCCGGCTCGAACCGTCGGAGCAGGGACGACGCGACGAGCGCGGCGGCGAAAAAGAGCGCGGTCGGCGTCCATGCGGGAACGCCCGGGACGCTCTTCAACATCGCGAACCCGTAGTCCTCGGCCATGCTTCCGTACCCGAAGACGCGCTGGCGGACCGCGGCCGGCTGGCTCCAGTACGTGAGGAAGGACGCCAGGAAGACCGCGTAGGAAACCGCGACCGCGGGGAGCGGCAGGCCTCTACCGTCGCCGCGCCGCACGAAGACGAGGGGATGGAACGCGGTCACGTGCTTGGCCAGAAGCGATGCGGCGAGCGCGCCGACCGCGGCGGCGGGACGGGGCGGCCGACGCCCCTCGAACCAGAGGGCCGCGAGCAGGAACAGGATTGCGAGGCCGTCGAACTGAGCGTGGAAGCCGGTGACGAAGACCGAGACGGGATTCCCGAAGAAGAGGAGCGCCGCTCCCGCCGCCCGATCCGGCGGCCGCGCGAAGACGTCGCGGGCGATCCGATAGAGCAACCATGCGGTTGCGGCATCGGCGAGGAGGAGAAACGCTCGGACCGAGCGGTGGAGTGGAATTCCGAGCGGAGCAGACGCTTTGGAGACAGCGCGCAATATCCAGGCCCAGGCCGGCGAGTAGTTATAACGAGGCGTATCACGGTAGAGCGTGCCACCGGAGTCGAGGATATGGACGACCTCCGCGTAGGCTTCCGTGTCCCAGTTCTCCGGCGACGCGACGAGGAACCCCACGCGTATCGCGGTGGCCGCCGCGAACCCGGCGGCGAGGACGAAACGGCGATGCGGCAGGCTCAACCTTTCGGCTGCCGCTGCCGCGGGACCGGTCGGGCCGCGGGCACCCGGCGATACACGACCTCGGTCGCGACCGCGGAGACGACGACCCAGAAGAGTCCGACCAGAAAGCCCGCCGTCACGTCCGTCATCCAGTGAGCTCCCAGGAACACGCGCGACCAGGCGATCAACCCGATCGCCACGACCGCGAAGGCGAGCGCCGCGATCCTCGGCCCGGTGCGGTTCGTCAGGTGGAACACGACTGCGGCGAGCCCGCCGTAGAAGACGGTCGACATCGCGGCGTGCCCACTCGGGAAGCTGAAGCTGTGCTCGGTGACGAGCGCGGGCCAGAGATCGGGCCGCGCGCGATGAAAGGTGATCTTCAAGACCGCGTTCAGAATGAAGCCCCCCCCGACCGATCCGACGAACAGGAGCGCCGAAACCGGGTGCTTCTTCCAGCGCAGGATCGCCGCCACGACGAGCGTCGCCGGCAGGATGAAGAGGTGGCTCCCGAAGAAGGTCACGAAGAGGGCGAAGTGGTCGCGCCCCGGGGTCTGGAGTCCCCGGAGGAAGAGCGTGACCTCGCGGTCGAGGGGCCCGGCGCGCGCCGTCAGGAAGACGTCGCGGGCGAGCAGGCCGAAAAGCGCGACGATCACGGCGCAGACGAAGAACCCGGCGATGAGAGAAAGGCCGATGGCCTGAAGGCGGTTGACGACGAGGTCGAAGAAGCGCGGCTGGCGCCGCGGAGGATCGGTTTCCTTGCCGGTCAGCTCTTCCATCGGATGCCTTCCGAGAAGCTCCAGCGGCGGTCGGGGCTCCACACCCCGGCGGCCGCATGCTCCGCCGCGACCTCGAACCGCAGGACGTCGCGCCGGTAGTCGTAAGGAGATCCGTCTTGCGCGTGAATCGCGGCGTCCACCGAATAGACGCCGGGCGCGAGATCGAGCGACGGGATGTCCAGGGTGACCGTTCCCGCGGCGCCGAGCTCAGCCGGCACGAAACCGTCGATCGTCGTGTTCGAGCCGAAGACCGTGGCGCCCGCGACCGTCGAGATCGCGAATCCGAACACGAAGTCGGTCACGCGCTCCGGCGCGCCCACCTCCATCACGAGCCGCGCCGGTTCTCCCGAGAGCAGCCGGGCCGCCGGTCGGCCCGCCGAATCGAGGAGCTGCACCGCCTCCACCGTTGCCGCGCCGGATCCGACCCGGGTCGCCCGTCCTGCCGGCGCGGCCGGGGCCGGTTGGGCGCGCCGCTCGGCCTCCCGCTCCGCGACGCGCTCCCTGTAGAGGGTGACGGTCTCTCCCGCCGGTCCGTCGGCGGCGACCCGTCCGCGGTCGAGCCAGATCGCGCGGTGACAGCGCTCCGCGATCAAACCCAGATCGTGCGAGACGAAGAGGAGCGTCTTGCCGGCGCGCTCGAACTCCGCGAACTTCTCGAGGGAGCGGCGGGAAAACGCCTCGTCGCCGACGGCTAAGACTTCGTCGACGAGCAGCACGTCCGGATCGCAGTGGGCGGCAATCGAGAACCCGAGCCGAACGGCCATACCGGAAGAGTACGTCTTGACCGGCGCGTCCAAGAATTCCTCGAGCTCCGCGAACCGGACGATCTCGTCGAAGCGACGCGCGATTTCCTTCCGGGAGAGACCGAGCAGGAGTCCGTTGATCTCGATGTTCTCGCGGCCCGAGATTTCCGGATGAAACCCGGCGCCGAGCTCGAGCAAGGCGGCGAGCCGGCCGCGCACGGAGACGGAGCCCGCGGTCGGGCGGAGAATCCCGGCCAGGAGCTTCAGCAGCGTCGACTTGCCCGAGCCGTTCGGTCCGACGACGCCCACCGTTTCCCCCGGCGCGATCGCGAACGAGACGTCGGTCAGCGCCGGGATCGCTTCATCCGGCGCCAGGGCCCGGCCCGCGCGGCCCGAGAGCAGCGCGGACTTGAAGGTTCCGATCGAGCGCTTTCTTCCCCAGCGCCGGTAGAGCTTCGTGACCGAGCGGACATCGATCGCCGGCAGCGGCAGTGTCACGCTTCCTCCGCGATCGAGTCGCGCAGGCGCTCGAAGACGGCTGAGCCCGCGGCGAGTGCGAGGACCGTCCACACGATCATTCCCGCCCAGGCGCTCGCCGGAACCGGCCGGAAAAAAAACGTGCTCTCGTGGACCGCGACGAAGAACGGGGCGAACGGATTCAGCCAGAGCAGGAGCCGCAGCCGACCGGGGGTCGCCTCGATCGGATAGAGGATCGGCGTCAGGAAGAAGGTGAGCGTGAGCAGGTTGGCGAGCAGGTCACGCACGTCCCCGAAGTGGACCGACAGCGACGACACGACGAGCGCGAGGCCCAGGACCATCGCGGCGAGAAGGACCAGGACCAGGGGAAACTGAAGCACGGCCGCGTCCGGCCGGACGCTCCCGGTCACTGCCGCAATCGCGATCGCGCCCGCTAAGACCGGAAGCGCCAGGACCAGATGCGCGAACCGCGCGCCGGTCGAGACCGCGGGGAAGACCTCGGGCGCGACCGTCGTCTTGCGCAGGAGCGGGCCGTTCGCCCGGAACGTCTCGGCGGCATCGAGGAGCGCCGAGGAGACGAAGCCCCAGCAGAGGACTCCGGCGAAAAGGAAGAGCGCGTAAGGGCGCACGTCGGAGCGCGGCGTGAAAACGAGACGGAACACGGTGGCATAGACGAGGAGGAGCAGCAGCGGGTTCAAAAGAGACCAGAGGAAACCGAGAACGCCGCCGCGATACCGAGCCAGAAGCTCGCGTCGCGCGAGCGCGACCACGAGCGCGCGCTGGCGCCAGGCGCGCTGAAGAGGGGACCACACTCGCAACAAGTATCCGATATCCTCCGGCGCGTGTCGTCGCCGGGTGCGCGCGCGGCGCCTTCTTCGGCGCCCGCGGTCGTCTGCGAGCGGGTCTCGAAGGTCTACCCGGGAGCGCGCCCGGTCGTCGCACTGGATGCGATCGACCTCGCGGTCTCCGCCGGCGAGTTCCTCGCGATTGTCGGGCCTTCGGGAGGCGGTAAGTCGACCCTCCTTCACCTGGTCGCAGGGATCGACCGGTCGACGTCCGGTTCGATCCGGGTCGGGGGCCGCGACATCGGAAGTCTCCCCGAGAGCGAATTGACGCTCTATCGCCGCCGCGAAGTCGGCGTGGTCTTCCAGTTCTTCAACCTGCTGCCGCATCTGACGGTCCGGGAGAACGTCGAGCTGCCGCGGCTTCTCGACGGGAAGAAGGACGCCGCCGTTGCCGCGCGCGAGCTCCTCGGTCGCGTCGATTTGACCGAGCGCGCCGATGCGCATCCGTACGAGCTCTCGGGCGGCGAGATGCAGAGGGCCGCGATCGCGCGCGGGCTCGTCACCGGCGCACGCCTGCTGCTCGCCGACGAGCCAACGGGCAACCTCGACTCGCGCCACGGGGAGCAAGTTCTCGAGCTGCTCGACGAGGTGCGGCGCGAGCGGGGCGTGACACTCCTCCTGGCGACTCACTCGCAGCCGGCCGCGCGGCGGGCGGACCGGACCGTCGAATTGCGCGACGGGCGCTTCTCGTGAACGGCTTTCGCCTCGTGCTGCGCGCTCTCGTCACGGGACCCGGCCGCCGTCGTCCGATCCGGGCCCTCCTGCCGGTCGTGGGCGTCGCGATCGGCGTCGCCGCGGTCGCCGCGATACACCACGCCAACCGGAGCGTCATCGAGTCGTTTCGCGAGTCGGCCCGGGCCGTGGCGGGGAGAAGCGACCTGGTCGTGGTCGGGGCGCGCGGGGTTCCGCTCGACGCCATCGAACGTCTTCGGTTCCTCTGGCGGATCGGTTCGTTCGCGCCCCTCGTTTCCGGAAGCGCCGTCCTCGACGACGGAACCGGGGAGGTCGTTTCGATCCTGGGGACGGACTACGGCGCCGAAGGAGCGGTCCGCGACATGCGGCTCGTTGCGCCGGCGACCGGCGCGGAACGGGCCAGGCTCCTCTCCTCGGGGACCGTTCTCCTCCCGATCTCTTTCGCGTCGCGCCACGGTTTCCGGATCGGGTCGCGGGTTCCCCTGTCGAGCGGCGGCGTCCGGACGCAGGTGACGGTCGGAGGCCTTCTGGCGCTGTCCGGACTCGCCCGCGCGGCCGGCGGCGACATGCTCGTCACCGACCTCTTCACGGCGGGACGGCTCGTCGGGAAGTCCGGCTTCGTCGACCGCGTGGACGTCGTTCTCGACGCCGGAGTTTCGGCAGACGCGGCTCGCCGGGAGATCGCGCGTCGGCTGCCTCCGGGCCTCTCGGTCGAGCCGGCGGGGCGCGCAGCAGTCGAGGCGGGACGGATGGCGCGGGCATTCCGCTTCAACCTGAACGCGCTCGGTTCCCTGACGCTTCTCGTCGGGATGTTCCTCGTCGCCAACGCGGTGTCGATCTCGGTTCTGCGCCGCCGCCCGGAGATCGCGACCCTCCGGTCGCTCGGGACGTCGCGAGCTTCGATTTTCACCGCCTTCGCCGTCGAAGGTCTCGCGGTCGGCGCCGCGGGCACGCTCGCAGGAGAGGTCGGCGGTCTCGTCCTCGCGCGGATTGCTCTTTCCGCCGTGTCGGGGACCGTCTCGAGCGTCTACGCTCCGGCGGCGAAGATCTCCGCTGCCGGGTTCGGAGCGCCGGTCCTCGCCGCCGCCGCGGCCGGAGCGCTGTCCTCTTTTCTCGCGGTGCTCCTGCCGGCCGTCGAGGCAACCCGGGTTTCTCCCGCCCCGGCGATGCGGCCGGGCTCCGCCGAGCAGGTCCGGCGCCGCCGGCTCTGGCCGCGCGCCGCGGGGGCCGCTCTGGCCCTCGTTTTCGCGGCCGTGCTCTCGCGCGCGAAACCGGTCGCCGGATTCCCGTACTTCGGGTTCGCCGCCGTCGCGCTCGTCGTCGTGGCGCTCGCGCTCGTCTCGCCGATCGCCGTTCGTGCCGGTGCGGAGTCGACGAGGCTTCTCCTCGCGCGGATTTTCGGGCCGGCCGGCCGGCTCGCAACCGCGTTCTTCGGAGGGTCTCTTGCGCGCAACGCGGTCGCCGTTACTGCGCTCGCCATGGCCCTCGGAATGACGCTCGCGATGATCACGACCGTCGCCTCGATGCGCGAAACCGTGCGGACGTGGGTCGAGTCGAGCCTGCGCGCGGACGTGTGGGTCCGGCCCGCGTCGGGAAGGGCCGGAGCCGTCGTCGGCGATCTGCCCGCCGAAGTCGTTCCGTTCCTGCAGTCGGTGCCCGGCGTGGCCGCGGTGGACCCGATCCGCGTTCGTGAGGCTTCGGACGCGTCCGGTCGTGCCCTGACGGTCGGCGCGAGCGATTTCCGCGTCCTCGCCCGCGCCGGCGGCGCGCCTCTCCTGGATGGGCGGGATTCCCGAAAGACGGCCGAGGCCGCGCGCCGCGACCGGGAAGTTCTGGTGTCCGAACCCTACGCGCGCCGCTTTGGAGCGTCCCGCGGGGATATCGCGTCGCTCCAAACGCCGAAAGGACTGCGCTCTTTCCGAATCGCGGGCGTCTACCGGGACTTCACCAGCGATCGCGGGACGGTCCTCTTGGACCGGTCGCTCTATCTCGATCTCTTCGGCGACACGCGCGTGACGAGCGCCGGCATCCTGGCCCGGGAGGGCATTTGGCCCGATGATCTGCGGCGTCGAATCCGGGCGGCCGTCCACGGGCGTTTCGCGGTCGACGTCACCACGAACCGTGAGCTGCGCCGCCAGGTCCTCCGGATCTTCGACCACACCTTCGCCGTGACGCGCGCGCTCGAAGGGATCGCAGTCGTGGTCGCGGTGCTCGGGATCGCGAACGCGCTCGTCGCCTCGGCGGTCGAACGGAGGCGGTCCTTCGGGCTCTTGCGTGCGCTGGGCGCGACGCGTCGCCAGATCCGGAGCGCAGTGCTGCTCGAAGCGCTGCTCGCCGGAGGCGTCGCGACGGTCGCCGCCGTCGCGGCGGGCGCCGCGTTCGCCGCGCTTCTGATCGGCGTGATCAACCCGCAGTCGTTCGGCTGGAGCTTCGTACCCCGCGTTCCGATCGGGAGGCTTGCGGCCGCCGCTGCATTCGTTCTCCTCGCCTCGCTCGCCGCCGGGCTCGTGCCGGGCCGGATCGCGGCTGCGACGGACCCCGCGGCGGCGCTGTCGGAGGAGTAGCCGCCGTGAAATGGATCCGCGTGCTCGCGTTCGCGGCGCTCCTGCCGGCGGCCGCGACGCCCGTGACGTTTCCCCGCGATCACGGCGCGCACCTCGAGGTGCCCGTCGAGTGGTGGTACTACACGGGCCACCTCTCCGACGGCGCCGGGAGGAGCTACGGTTTCCAGCTCACGTTTTTTCGGGTACGCGACGTTCACCTCGCCCACTTCGCGTGGACGGACGTCTCCCGGAGGGAGTTCCGCTACGTCGAGAAGACCCACCTGGGTCTTCCAGGAATCGCTTCCGCGAGCGAGCAGGGCTTAGACGTCTCCAACGAAGACTGGTCCGCGCGGGAGGGCGCCCGCGGGACTCACGTCCTGACCGCGTCCGGCCCGGCCGGAGAACTCGAGCTGACGTTGACGCCGGTCAAAGCTCCCGTCCTTCACGGCGAGAACGGCCTCTCGCGAAAAGGAGCGGGCGCTGGCGAGTTCTCGCGGTACGTGTCCATTACGCGGCTCGCGGCCCGCGGCTCGCTCGCGCGAGGCACGCGCCGGGAACCGCTCTCGGGAACCGCGTGGTTCGACCACGAATGGGGATCGGGAGTCCTGCCGGCCGGCGCGGCCGGTTGGGACTGGTTCGCGCTCCAGCTCGACGATGGCTCGGAGCTCATGCTCTACCGGATGCGCTCCGATGGAGCCGCGACCCCGTTCTCTTCCGGGACTTTCGTGCCGCTCCGCGGCGCGGCCGTCCCGGTGCGCTGGAGCGACGTGCGCTTGACCGAGTCGCGATACTGGCGCTCCCCTCGTTCGCGCGCGCGCTATCCCGCGGCCTGGCGCATCGCGCTTCCCTCGATCAGCCTCGACGTGGAGGTCGAACCGCTGCTGCCCGACCAGGAGCTCGAGACCTCGGCCTCGACCGGCGTCACCTACTGGGAGGGCGCCTGCCGGGTGAAAGGAACCCGGAGCGGGCGGCCGATCGCCGGCCGGGCGTACGTCGAGCTGACCGGTTACGCCGGCAAGGACGTGCCCGGGGCCGCTTTCTGAAAAGCTACTGACCCGGCGGTGGCTCCGTCGGCTTCGATTTCGGCTGCCACTTTCCGGTCGGCTTGGTCTCGACGGTCAGGTAGAAATAACTGGCGTTCTTCAGGTTGCGGTAGACGTACGGGAACCGGACGGTGAACGTGTCGCGCTCCCCTTTGTTGAGGTTGCCGACCTTGATCCCGCCGCTGCCCGCCGCGAGCATCGTGCCGTCGACGTCGAAGACCGCGAGGGCCACGCCGACCTCCTGGTCGCGGGCGGAGTTGTTGTCCACGCGGACGACCGCTTTCGCGCTCGACACCCGGAGCGGCTTGAACGTGTCGCCGAGATCGAACCGGATCTCCGAAATGGCGATGTCGTTCCAGTCGAACCGAAGGCGCTGGATGCCGTTGGCCGGCGACCAGTTGAACTTCTGCGTGACGATTTCGGCCGACAGCAGATGGGAGAAGAAGAGCGCCGCGAGCACGAGGGAGAGCCGACGGAACATGGATTTCACCTCCGATTCGAGGGTAGCACGGCGTCTCCCGGGGTCAGACCTCCGACGGAGGCAGTCCCGACGCAGGATTGAAAGTCGACGGCGCGGAGGGAGTCCGCGGGTGCCGCATCCGACTGTGCGAGTACCCGTAGAGAAGGTAGATGACGGCGCCGACCCCGAGCCATGCCACGAAACGCCACCAGGAGGAGGGAGGCAGGTAGTAGATCAGGCCGAGCGACGAAAGCATCCCGAGCGCGGGCAGGAGGACCGGGCCGAAGGGGACACGGAACGGACGCTCCCGGTGCGGATCCTTGAACCGCAGGATCACGATCCCGATGCAGATCAGGATGAACGCGAAGAGCGTCCCGATGTTGGTCAGGTTCACCATCTCGTCGAGAGTGGTGAACATGGCGGTGACGCCGACTGCGACTCCCGTCAGGATCGTCGTCACGTGCGGAGTGCGGAACTTCGGATGCACCCGCGCGAAGACCGGCGGCAAGAGGCCGTCCCGCGCCATTGCGAAGAAGATGCGCGGCTGGCCCAGCTGGAAGACGAGCAGCACGGCCGTGTGCGCGACGACCGACCCGAACGCCACGACTCCCACCATCCAGTTGGGCATCGCGACGTACTTCATCGCGAGCGTGAGCGGCTCCGCCTGTTCGGTCGCGAGCGTCTTCCGCAACGCCTCGTACGGAATCATCCCGGTGAACACGGCGGCGATCAGGATGTAGATGACGGTGCAGATGATGAGCGAGCCGATGATGCCAATCGGCATGTCCCGTTTCGGGTTGCGCGCCTCCTCGGCCGTGGTCGAGACCGCATCGAACCCGATGTAGGCGAAGAAGACGATCGCGGCGCCGGCGGCGATGCCGGAAAATCCGTTCGGCGCGAAAGGCGTCCAGTTCGCGGGCTTGACGAAATGGAAGCTGACGAAGACGAAAAATCCGAGCACGACGAGCTTGATCGCGACCATCCAGAAGTTGAACGACGCGGACTCGCGGATCCCCCAGACGAGCACGACGGTGATCGCGGCGACGATCGCGAAAGCCAGAATGTTCAGGACGATCGGTACCCCGAAGACGTGCGGCGCGGCGGCGACGACCTCGGGCATCTTGGAGTGCGCGGTGTGGTAGTCGATCGTCAGCCAGCGCGGAACGTGAATGCCCATCCCTTCCAGCAGCGTGTTGAAGTAGTTCGCCCACGAGATCGCGACCGCGACGTTTCCGATCGCGTACTCCAGGATCAGGTCCCATCCGATGATCCAGGCGATCAGCTCCCCGAGAGTCGCGTACGAGTACGTGTACGCCGAGCCCGCGACCGGGACCATCGAAGCGAACTCCGCGTAACAGAGCGCGGTGAAGCCGCAGACGATCGCCGTCAGGACGAACGACAGCATCAGCGCGGGACCGGCGCCGGGGCGGTGGACGTCTCCCGCCGTCGCAGTCCCGATCGTCGCGAAGATGCCGGCGCCGATGATGGCGCCGATGCCGAGCGCGATCAGGTTCCCGGGACCGAGCGCCTTTCGGAGCCGGTGCCCCGGCTCCTCGGTCTCGGCGACCATCTCGTCGAGGGACTTGGTCCGGAAGAGCCCTTCGGGAAAGCTCAACTTGCCGGCAGGATAGCAAACGGCGTCAACGAGGCTTCATCCGAGCCTCCCGGGTATCTGCGCGAGCGAGAGGATCCGGTCCGCGATCTCGGGGCAGGCATTCCGCCGGTCGAGCAGCAGCGCGCCGAGGCCGGCTGAGCGCGCCCCCTCGAAGTCTTCCGAAACGGAATCGCCCACGTGGAGCGCTTCTGCCGGTTCGACTTCGAGACGCCGGCAGGCGCGGTGGAAGATCTCGGGATCGGGCTTTCCGATCTCCTCGATCGCCGACACCGCGATGACCGGAAAGAACCGGTCGAGACGGAGTGCCGCGAGGAGCTTCGGGAGGTGGGAGTCCCAGTTCGAGACTACGGCCAGCCGGAGGCCGCGCCGCGCGAGCTCTTCGAGGGTCGGAACGACGTCGTCGTAGATCGCCCACGCATCGGCGCTCCGGAAGTGCCGCGCGAGCCGCTCGAAAGCGGCGGCGGAGAGGGTCCCTCCGTCCAGCAGCGAACGCACGCGGGTCAGGAACGTCCTCCAGAACTCCGCCTCCCCGCGCACGCCGCCGTAGCGATCCGAAGCCGGGTTCGCGTGAACGTCCTCCCACGCCCTCGTCAACGCGCGGGTGAGATCCTCCTCCACAAACCGCGCGCCGTCCGCGGCGAACTCCCGCGAATAGATCGCCTCGACCGGAGGATCCGGGTGAACGAGAGTCGCCCCCGCGTCGAAGAGAACGGCCCGGATCCTCACGGCCGAAATCCATGGGCACAGAGTCCGACGCCGAGAAGACCGAGCGCCGCTGCCGCGATTCCGATCGCGAGCCCACGGGGCCGATAGGAAAGCTCGACGTCGTGATTCCCGGGTGGAAGACGAACGCCCTGGAAAGCTGCGTCCGCGGGCACGACGGGTTTCGCGCGCCCGTCGACCACTGCCCGCCATCCCTTTTCGAACGTGTTGAAGACGACGAGAACGCCCTCGCCGGGAAGGGTCGCGGCGAGCCGGAGTCGTCCGGGCCCGTGAGAGACGAGCCGGACCGAGCTCGCCGCCGACCTCCATCGCGGATCCGCCGCGAGACTTTTCCCCTCCTCGAGTACGGCCGTGCGACGCGGGTCGAGCCGGTCGTCGAGTACGGCGGAAACGGCCCGCGAAGGCGCGACGACGACGGCCTCGGGTACGACGATCGCGCGGGGAAGCCCGGAGAACCGACGCACCGCGAACTCCTGCGGCGCGGACGGATCGCCCGGAGTCGATGCGGGCAGGACCAGGGCGCCCACGCCGGCGACCGACGCCTTGCGCGCGGTCGCTCCGAGAAACAGCGACTTCCATCTCGCCGGCGATGGACCGGCGCCGCCGACCATCTCGAATCCAGAAAGGATGCCGATCGCGCCGTAGAGTCCCTCGGAGCGGCGCGCGAGCGCGATCTTCTCCGTGTCGTCGAAAAGCCAGAGGAGGATGGGCGGGGCGAAGGACCAGACGCGCCGCGGGAGACCGACCGCATCGGTCCCGAGCTCCGCGCGGATCCCGGCGACGACCGCGGGCTCCGTCGAATAAATCTCGGACGGCCCCGTCGGGGCGGCTCGGTGGGCGTGGAGAACGAGGTCCGCCGTGAGCCCGAGAACGCAGATGCTTCCGAAAAGAAGCGGCTTCCGCGTTCGATGAAGGATGCTCGAGAGGACGAGCGCGGACGTCAGCGCGAGGGCGAGCGACCACGAAGTGAGATACCGCGCCGGGATCCGGAACCCGCGGAGGAGGGGCAGGTCGGCGACGAGGCCGAGCGGCCCCTTCTCTCCGAAGGCGAAAATGAGGCCGATCGCTCCGCCCGCCATCAGGCCTGCGACGAGGAGGCGAGGAAATCCGTCGCGGCGGCGGAACACGAGAGCGACGCCTGCCGCGGCGAGAAACGCGACCAGAAGACCCGGATAGGCGGCCGCTTCCGGCCATCGGCGCGGGCCGTCGACCGGGAGAAAGACCTGATCGAGATCGGCGCCGGTCGCGAGCGGGGAAAGATCACGGCCCGATCGGGTCAGCCCTCCGGCGCGCGAGGTCTCCGGCTGGAGGAGCGCGGCGGGAACGATCGACGGCGCGCCGAGCGCGACCGCGAGAAGTCCGGCCAGGGCGAGATCGGAGATCGCCTGCCACCTCCGGCGCGACGAGACGACGGCCGTCGCCGCGGAAGCAAAGAGGAGAGGTGCCGCGGCGACGATCACGTGGGGACGAGCGGCGAGCACGCAGAGACCTCCGGCCAGAACCGCGAAAAGGACCCCGGAGCGCCGGCGCCCCGCGCCGATCCGGAAGATTCCGAGGAGGACCAGAGGCAGGAGCGCCGCGACGGCCACCGCGTTCGGCCAGATCGCGCTCTCGACCATTCTCGCCGAGAGCATCCAGGCGACCCCGCCGAACAGGCCGGAGGAGAAGTCGCTCTGGAGGTCCCGGAGAAGGAGGAAAGCGGCGAATCCGGCGAGCCAGAAGTGAA
>Ga0114129_10008047_pt1 | contig 15023 bp, 14 predicted proteins | sample RhiMetdeltSRZDD1_FD_80071 | JGI IMG/M metagenome (GOLD analysis project Ga0114129, IMG submission 80071) | Populus rhizosphere microbial communities from Tennessee, USA - Rhizosphere MetaG P. deltoides SRZDD1 (version 2) (version 2) | ecosystem: Host-associated > Plants > Roots > Rhizosphere >...
CCGGCGAGTGCGAGCGCGGCGAGTGCGGCGACGACGACCGCGCGCCCGATGTCGGACCCGAGCACGAGCGAACGGCGGTCCAGGCGGTCGCTCAGCACGCCGGCTGGGAGCAGGAACCCGATCGTCGGGATCGTCATCCCGATCCCGAGGATCGCCAGGGCCGCGGGGGTGTTCCAGAGCTCGTAGGCCTGCCACGCCATCGCGATCAAAAAGATGCCGTCGCCCAGAAGAGAGATCGTCATCCCCGACCACAGGAGCCGGAAGTCGCGATTCCGGAGCGGGCGGGTCAGGTTGATCCGGGAGAACCCTCCGGGACGATCGAGGCCCTCGTGGCTATGTTGCATGCCCGCCGACGGAAACCGAGCCATCGACGGCTTCCACGAGGTAGGCGGAAAGAGCGTCGTAGGGCATCGGTTTCGCGAACAGGAAACCCTGGCCGAGCTTGCAGCCCAGACCGAGCAGAGAACCGATCTGCTCGGGGAGCTCGATTCCCTCTGCCACGACGTCGAGGTTCAAGCTCCGGCCGAGAGCGACGATCGCAGCCGCAAGACCCGAGTCCTCGTGATCGGGCTTCAGGAACGAGCGGTCCATCTTGAGGATGTCGATCGGGAACCTGCTCAGGTACGAGAGGGACGAGTAGCCCGTCCCGAAGTCGTCCATCGCGAGGAGGATCCCGAGCGCCTTGAGGTCCTCGAGGCGCGCGACTGCCAGCTCGGTGTCCGCCATCGTCACCGACTCGGTGATTTCGAGCACGAGAGAAGAGGGCGGGAGACCACTCGACTCGAGCGCCTCCTTCACGTCCACGACGATGGTTTCGGACTGCAGCTGCTTGACGGAGAGGTTGACGCTCACATTGAGTGGCGGCGTGCGAGGGAAGCGCTCGTGCAGAAGCACGGCCTCGCGGCAGGCCTCGTGGAGTACCCAGCGGCCGATGGGGACGATCAGGCCCGTCTCCTCCGCCAGTGGGATGAAGTTGAGCGGCGGAATCAGTCCCTTCGTGGGGTGCTGCCAGCGCAGCAGCGCCTCGACGCCGTAGTCGGATTCGCCGTCGAGCCTGACGACGGGTTGATAGTGGATCTCGAGCTGGTTCAGCTCGAGCGCCCTCTGGAGCTCGGCCTGCAGCTCGAGCCGCTCGACCACCTGCTCGTGCATCTCTGGCTCGAACAGCCGATAGCTGCCCTTGTTGTCGCGCTTCGCCATGTACATCGCGACGTCGGCGTTCCGCAGGAGCTCCTCGGCATCGGACAAGCCGCCGTCGCCCGCCAGGCAGATGCCGACGCTCGCGCGCGGGTAGACCTTCTTGCCGTCGACTTCGAAAGAGGAGTGCAGCGTCGTCAGCACGCGTGCTGCGACCGCGGCCGCCTCGCTCGAGTCGTCGACTCCGTCGAGGAGCACCGCGAACTCGTCGCCGCCAAACCGGGCGACCGTGTCGCCGGGACGCACCGCGGTCTGCAGGCGGCGGCCGACCTCGCACAGGACGGTGTCCCCCGCTGCATGGCCAAGGCTGTCGTTGACGGTCTTGAAGTCGTCGAGGTCGATGAACATCACCCCGACCCCGGGTCCGCCTCGTCTCGACCGCAGCATTGAGTGCTGGACGCGGTCGGCGAACAGCGCGCGGTTGGCGAGGCCGGTGACGGGATCGTGGAAGGCCTGGTGCGCAAGCTGGTCCTCGAACTCCTTCCGCTCGCTGACGTCGCGACCGTTGAGAACGATTCCGCGCACGTGCTCGTCTTGGAGGAGGTCGGTGTATTGGACTTCGAACTGCAGCCAGGTGCCGTCGCGGTGCTTGAGCCGACATTCGATGACATGGGTCTCGGAGCCGCCGCCAACGTACGACTCGCCGACGCCGGCGAGGATCTGCATCAGGCGCGGCTGGTCCGAGGGAGCGAGCAGATCCGCGAACTCGGTGCCCTCGACCTCGTTGACGCGATAGCCGAGCACACGTGAGATCGACGGGCTTTGGTAAGTGACCGTCCCGTGTGCGTCGAGCACGGTAATGAGGTCGCTCGAGTGCGCGACGAGCGAGCGAAAGCGCGTCTCGCTTCGACGGCGGTGGAGGTCCCGCGTGAGCGACGCACCCTCGACCGCGAGCGACACCTGTGAAGCGAGTGCCTCGAGCGAGTCGACCTGCTCGCGCGGGAGACGCGAATCCGACGAGAGCACCAGGAGCCCGAGTGGTGCGTCGCGGACGAAGAGCGGCAGCAGGAGCGCGAATCTCCCGTCGAGGCCGAGCTCGTTCCTGACAGCGGCGGGAAGCTTCTCGAGCGGCGTCTGCCGCGTGGCGGTAGGAGCCAGTCGGACCCAATTGTGTACCTCCCGCGAGAGCGGCCGTTCAGCCCCGTTCGAGGACGCCGCAACGAAGGCCCCGTCGCCCTTGCTGAGAACGACGTGAATCGTCGCCGGCTGCTCGATCAGGGTTTCGACGGCCGATACTGCTGCGGCGCTCACCTGGTCGCCGCCGGCGGCGGCGACGAGGTCGACGCCCGCGTTCCGAAGCGCAAGCTCTCGCGTCGCCGTGCGCTCTTCCTGCCGCACGAGTCCGGCCATGCGGCTGACGACGAGAAGGAACAGCACTGCCGATGCACCGATCAGCACCAGCCTGTCGGTATCCCCGAACGACTGCCAGGCGCGGATCCCCGGGGCGATCAGACATGCGCCCGCGAGCAGCGAGAGCCGGAGCCGCGTGAGTCGCGTGCGGGTGTCGGCGGCAGGCTCCTCGAGCGTCCGCATCGAGGGGTGAAGCGCCGCGGCGCCCCAGAGCAGGTAGTAGAGGATCCAGCCGACGTCGTAGATGAGCTGGTGGTTGTACGCGTCGGTGAGCAGCGCATACGTGTACGCCGAATCGACGACGAGCAGCGACAGGATGCTCCCGAGGAGCAGGTAGAACGCCGGCGCGCGCTTGCCTCTGTCCACGGCGAGCCGGATCGCAGCCGCGAGCAGCAGGATGTCTCCGAGCGGATACGCCGTCGAGACTGCCTTTTCGAGCGTGGTCAGGCCAGAGAGGTGGATGTTCGGAGCAACGAGGAACACCCACGAGATGAGCGCGACCCCCAGCGTCAAGATGAGCGAGTCGATGACCGCGGCACGGTCGTGCTGTGGGTTTCGGCGGCGGACGAGGACCATGAGCCCCGCGACGAGCGCCGGGTACACCGTCAGGTAGACGGCGTCCCCGAGCGATGGAAACTCGACGTCGACGCCGAAGAGCTTCGGGTAGCTGTAGGTGTAGATGTCGCCGGCGAAGAAGAGGAACTGTCCGACGACGAAGAGAATCCAGGCCGACCGCGCCTTCGGCCGGTGGAGCACGATCCCGACGGCGATCGCGATGGCGGATGAGAGCCCGAGCAGATTGATGACCGGGCCACTTCCCTTGAGCGGTGGCAGCCAGAGGTATGCAGCCGTGAGGAGTCCGCCGACGGCGAGGTAGACGACCCAAACGTGGGAGCGCCAATCCAGGCGCCCCGACAGCTTCACACCGCGAAAGCGCGTCACGCCGCGAACTCGTGTTGCCCCGAGGGGCGCAAGTCGAAGGCGTTCGCGAGCTCGCCGATCACGTCGACGAGCTGTTCGATCTCGGCCTGTGAGTTCGCCGCGGTGACCTGGATCCGGAACCCGACCTCGCTCTTCGGCACCAGCGGGTACGCAGCCAATGTGACGTAGATGCCGCGATCGAACAGGAAGCGTCCGGCGGCGTCGATGTCCTCGTGCCGGGCTAGCGGAACCTCGATGATCGGGAAGCCGGACCGGTTCGGGGTGTGGATGCCGAGGCGGTCGAGCGTTCGGAGAACCTGGTCTGTCTTGCTCCACAAGTCTGCGCGAAGCGCATCGCCGCGCGAATCGTTGACCTCGAAGCCGGCGAGGACCGTTGCGAGCGATGCCGTTGGCGAAGGCCCCGAGTACAGATAGGGCGGCGCCGCGGTCTTGAGCAGGTCTTTGAGCTCCGTCGGGCAAGCAATGAATGCGGCCAGTGACGAGTACGACTTCGAGAACCCGCTCACGAGGATGACCCGGTCGTACGATTCGTCGCAGTAGCGGATCACGCTGTTTCCGCGTTGCCCGTACGGGCTCGACTCCTCTGCCCCGCGCTCGCCGATGACGCCGAACCCGTGCGCATCGTCGACGTAGAGAAGCGCGTCGTAGCGCCGCGCGACCCTGGCGAACTCGCGGATATCCGGCGGGTTGCCGGTCATGCTGTTGACCCCGTCCATGCAGATCAGCCGCGTGCTCGAGTTGTCGCGGCGGAGCAGCTGCTCGAGGTCGTCCGGGTCCTCGAACCGGAAGCGCGCCACGGTCGCGCCACGCGCTGCGGCGAACTGACACCCGTCGTAGATCGTCTTGTGCGCGCGGTTGTCGACGAAGATCGTCCCGTCCCCGGCAAGCACGGGGATCACCGAGAGGTGGATGAGCGTGATCGTCGGGATCACGAGCGTGTCTTCGCATCCCAGGAGCTCGGTCAGGCGCTCCTCGATCTGCGGATAGAGCGCAGGGCTGCCGAGCATCCGCGACCAGCTCGGGTGGGTGCCCCAGCGCTCGAGGTACTCGGGAACGGCATCGATGATGTCGCGATCGAGGTCGAAGCCGAGGTAGTTGCAGGACGCGAAGTCGGCGAGCCACTGGTCGCCGATCCGGATCATCCGGCCGTCGATCTCGTCGATCACCGCATCGGTCATCGGATTGGAACGCTCGAGCTCCGCTAGATCGCTGCAAGCTGCGAGCCAGCGGTCGATCCAACGCGAGGATGCGGTGGGAAACCTGGGCACGGTGGAACGGAAGCCGCTCATACGCCCAGGTATCGGAGGGACCGCGTCCGAACTTGAGCGGGTCGTCACGCGAACGGAGATGCCGTCGACCCGACGCCGGCTGCGGAACGCGCTATCGCTGAGGCGTCGGCTCGCTCAGTCCTGAGGGACGAGCGACCACGAGAACTGCAGCGCCGCGAGGACGAACAGCAAGGCGACGGCCGCGGCGGTGACTGCGCGGCCTGCGTCCGAGAAGCCGTCGGCCGCGAACAGCCAAATTCCGAGAAGGAGGGCGGTCACCGCGTTCGCGGTCGCGATCAAGCGCAACGTTCGCTTCGGCACCGGCTCCGCTCGCGCGAGGCGCCAGAGGAAGATCGCAACGGGGATCAGCGCAAGCCCGACGAGCGCAACCACGACGCCGTTCACCGGACCGGGAAAGTCGTCGCCGCGGAGGACGCCCACGAGGGCGCCGACGACGAGGACGATCGCGAGGACTCCCTCGACGACCGCGTCCATTTTGAGCGCGAGCGTCGGCACGAGCGACCTCCAGCCTAGAGCAGCTCCGCGATCCGGGCCGCGGCGCGCGCGGCGCCGTCGGCCTCCACCGGCCGGTACGTGACGTCCCGGCCGACCTCCTCGGCGATCGCCTCCGCGATCACCTCCGGCGTCGAGGCATCGAAGTCCATGCAGCGCCCTGCGCCGTAGCGGTCGAGCCGGTGACGCACGTGGAAGTTCTGCTCGAAATGGTGCCGGAGCGGGAAGTAGAGGAACGGCCGGCCGTTCGCGGTGAGCTCCATCGTCGTCGTCAGCCCGCCTTGCACCACGGCGAGGTCGCACGCTGCGAGGTGGCGGTACAGCTCGTTCACGTAGCTCCGGATCTCGAGGCCCGGGTAAGACGGCAACGAGGCCGCCTCGATGCGCGGTCCAGCGACGACGACCATGCGCAGAGCGGGCACCCGACGCTTCGCCTCCGGAAAGGACTCGATGACGCGCCGTAGGAGCGCGCCGCCGACGCCCGAGCCGCCGACGGTGACGATGCAGACGCGCTCGTCCTCCGCGTAGCCGAGCTCGGCCCGAAGAGCCTGCCTGTCGCCGAACTCCGACGGGTCGAAGCCCGTGACGTACCCGGCGAAGTCGTAGTGCTCCTCGGTCCAGTCGCGGATGAGAGGCAGATCGGGGCCGAACGAATCCGAGACGATGTCGTCGGGATTGCCGACGAAGACGGCGCGGTCGCGGACACGCGGGAAGCGCGCGATGTGCTCGATCATCTCCGCGTTGTAGTCGGCCGTGAGGAACGCTTCGTGCTCGGCGCCGTCTTCCATCGGCAGCCAGCCGACGAAGTCCGTCAGCCACACATACGCCGCGCGCTTCTGCTCGGGGTTCTCGTGCAGGTAGTAGTCGAGCTCCCACGCCTCGTCGCCGATCCAGAGGTCGTATTGCTCGTCGCGCACGACGTCGTGGAAGAGCATGAAGTTCGCGAGCAGGATCTCGTCCATCCGGCGGATGGCCTGGAAGCAATGAAGGTCGTGCTCCGCGCACTCGCTCTCGATGTGGCTCGACTCGTTCGCCAGGAATGCGCTCGCGGGATGGATGCGCTCGCCGCGCGCCTCGAGCACCGCCGTGACTGGATGCTGCGCCAGCCAGTCGATCTCGAGGTCGGGATGGAGCTTGCGCAGCTCGTCGGCGATCGCGACGTCGCGCCGCGCATGCCCGAGGCCGATCGGCGATGAGACGTACAGCGCGCGCTTGCGCCGCGACTTGCCGCGCACCCAAGATCGAGACGGCGGTGGCGGTGCGATGAAGTCGCGAAGGAGCAAGTTGACCTTGACCGGATCGCGCGCGTGCGGCAGGTGGCCGGCGCCCTCGAGCGTGACAAGTGTGGCCCTCGTAGCCTCCGCCAGTGCCGCGCCCTGGGCGTGCGGGCGGATGCGATCACCGTCGCCGTGGATCACGAGCGCAGGGCACCGGACGCGGGTGCAGGTCTCCCGGAACCGCTCGATGCGGCAAAGGGACTGTGCCCGGCTCGTGTCGGCGAGCGTCACTGGATCCGTCTCGAGGCCCCAGCCGACAGCGTCCTCGATGTGCTTCGTCGAGTGCGGCTCGGAGTAGCACTGCGCAAAGAAATATTCGAGGAACTCGCGGTAGTTTCGCGACCAGAAGTGGCTGTTGTACTTGGCCCAGCCCTCGTCCGTGTCGTACTCGGTCTCGAAGTCGTACCCCTGCCGCTCGGGGTGTCCCGGCGCCAGTCCGACTGCGGGCGCGATGTACACGATCCCGTCCACTCGCTCCGGATGTTCGGCGGCGAGAATGGTGCCCCAGAGCGCTCCGCACGAGACGCCGACGAGCGTGGTGCGCTCGGTGTCTGTCGCATCCATCACGGCGACCGCGTCGGCGACGAACTCGTCCTCGAGATAGCCCTCGACACCGGTCGGCCGGTCGGATCGACCGTTGCCGCGACCGTCGAAGGTGACGACCCGGCAATGTCGCGCCAGATACGGGATCTGCATCTTCCAGTGGCGCGAGTGGATGATCGACCACGTCGGGAGCAGTAGCACCGTCACCGGCCCTTCGCCGTACACCTCGTAAAAGACCCGCACGCCGTCGCGCTCGACGTAGCCCGTCTCGTCGGGGTAACGCGCCCGAGACTGTTCACGAACGGTCTGCGTCGTCAGCGTCACGGCGCCGGCTCCCAGAGCGCGTTGACGATCCGCCAACCGTCTTCCATGTGGACGAGGTGCAGATATTCGATGTAGACCGGGCCGCGGACCGTGACCGTTGCTATCCGGTCGTACACGTCGACGACTGCGATCTCGATCTTGCGCTCGTCGGGGTCGTCGCGCTTGCCCCGACCGTGCGCGGTCGCATCGATCATCCAGGCCGCAGGCGTTTCGTCCAGCGATTCGCCCTCCGGCGAGCGCTTGGCGAGCCCGGGGTGTAACGCGCGCTCCATCCGCGCCGCGTCGCCGTCGTACCAGCCTTCGAAGTAGTCGCGAACCGTGTCGATGATCGCGGAGCGCGTGTCCACAGTCGTCATCGCGTTTCCTCCAGCCAGTTGTCGATCCAGTTCAGCAGGTCTCGGTGTCCGGCCTCGATGCCCGCGGCGCGCTCGACCATGATCCCGAGGTTGAACGCCATCACCAGCGAGACGAGCGCGTCGATCGGCATCTCGATTTGGTGCTCGCTTCGTGCCTGCTCGAACGCCTCGGTGAGGACGCTTCGCCATTCGGCGTTGATCCCGTCGACGCGCTCGCGCAGTTCGGGGTTGTTCCACGCGAGCGCCTGCAGTTCGAGCCAGACCTTCTCGTAGGGAATGTCTTCGTCCAGCAGATAGCGCATCGCCTGCCGCCACTTCTCGATGAACGGAAGGTCTTGGGCGTACATGGCGCGCTGCCGCTCGATCAGGCGTTCCGTGAACCGCTCGAGAACCCGCAGGAGCAGGTTCTCCATCGAGCCGAAGTAGTAGTGAACAAGACCATGGTTCGCACCGGCCTCCTCCGCCAGCCTCCGCGTAGTGATCCCCGCGTAGCCGACCTCGACGAGGAGGCGTTCCGCCGCATCGAGGAACGCCTCCTCGGCCGTCTCGCGCGCGGACGGCTTGAGCTCGGTCAACCGCGCCGCCGCCTGCGCCTGAGGCCGGCGAGCCGCTCGCGCACGATCAGCAGGCCGATCGAAAGCACGCCGGTGCCGGCGGGCGCCGCGATCTGCAGGACGCTCTCCTCGACCGGGATTCCCATGACGTGCGCGACGATCACTGGAAGATCTCCGTCGTGCAATCGCCGTTCTGCAGGCGGACTTCGTGTGCACGGGCGGGACCGTCTGGCCGGCTGTGGAAGTCGACGAAGAAGTCCTCGTCGATCTCCATCCCACCCTCCGGCTTGCAGTCGACCTTCAGCAGCCACGAGCGGAGCTCGGGATAGAACTGGTTGTCCCAGGTCGAATAGAGCGAGTTGGTGATGTAGAGGCGCCGGCCGTCGAGCGAGAGCTGGAGCATCTGCGGGCCGCCGTTCAGGTCGCGCTTCGAGTCGCCGGGATGGCCGATTACGCCGCCGAGCCAGAGCTGGCCTGTCAGCCTCGGCTGCTTCGGATCGGAGACGTCGTACTGGCGGAGATCGCCGTGCAGCCAGTTCGAGACGTAGAGGAATCGGTCGTCCATCGAGAGGACGATGTCCGTGATCAAGCCGGGCACGGGGAACGGCCAGCCTTCGAGCTCGACGCTCTCGACGTCGATGACCGGTTCCGCCTCCCACTTCCCGTTGGGGCGGTACCAGTAGAAGACGTTGCTCGACAGCGTCGCGCCGACGAATCCCGACCCTGCCTCGGGATCGTGCAGCCCGCGAATCTCGAGGGGAACGAGCCCCTGCTCGCCGAGGTCGATCGTTTGCTCGAGGGTGCGCTCTTCGAGATTCCAGAAATGGAGGCCGCGTCCGTAGCGCCCTGCGCCGACGTCCTCGAGGTCGAACCCGGGCTCGTACGCGTTGGGCTCGGCGAACTCGGAAGAGATGAGCGTGTTCTGCCGCGGCAGGTACCAGAAGTCGTAGTTGAACTTCGGCCTGTCGCCGCCGTTCTCCCAGCGGCCTTTCACGTCGAAGGTTTTCGCGTCGACGACCGCGAAGCCGCCGGCGCTGCCGCCTTCGGCGTCGCCGAGCGCAGAGACGACAACGTTCTCTCCCGGCATGCAGTGAACCGTGTGCGGCCGTGTGTATCCGGTCTTCTCCACGAGCTCCTCGGGCTCGATCACCTTTTCGATTCGCGGTGCACGCGGATCGGTCGAGACGTCGAGCACGTGGATACGCGACGACCGGAAGCCGGGAACGATGAGGTGCGACCGGTCCGGACCGTGGCACGCAGAGCTGCAGCGGTTCCAGCCGAAGTGATGCAGCTCGTCGCCGACGTTCGGCATCGGCGTCTCGTGGATCACCTGGCCGTAGGTCGACGAGGCCGGCGCGGTGTCGACGACGGCCATGAAATCCGGCGCGTCGACTCCCGTGCCCTCGTGCAGACAGGCGAGGTAGAGGAACTCCTCGGCCGGCGCCTTCTGAGCTTCCGCCGGCGAGTCGTAGAAGGAGTTCTCGGAGCCGTTTCCGTGCATATGCTTCCCCCTCCTCTTGTTCTTAGTCAAACGACTAAGGCAGTTGACCAGATATGCGGCGGCGTGTCAAGGGGTAGCTTCCACGGCCATGGCGGAAACGAAGGTGGTCGAGCTCTCGAGCGCTGACCGCGTCCTCTTCCCGGACGTCGGCGTCACGAAGGGCGACCTGTTCGAGTACTACCGGGCGGTCTCGCAGTGGATCGTCCCGCACCTCGAGAACCGCCCGTTCACGATGAAGCGCTACCGCGAGGGCGTCGCCGGCCCCGGCTTCTTCCAGAAGCAGGCGCCGAAGGGGATGCCGAAGTGGATCAAGACGCGCCGGTTCGAGACGCACCCGCGTGAAGGCGGGTCGCGGCTCGTCGACTTTCCGCTCGTCAACGACGAGCCGACGCTCCTGTACATGGTGCAGATGCACTGCATCGACATGAACGCGTGGTACTCGCGCGTCGACAAGCCGCACCGGCCGGACTTCGTGCTCTTCGACCTCGACCCGCCGGAGGAGCCCGACGGGTTCGAGCACGCGATCCAGGTCGCGCACCTCATCCGCGAGCTCCTCGACGAGCTCGAGCTTCCCGGCTACGTGAAGACGAGCGGCGCCGACGGCATCCACGTCGTCGCGCCGATCACGCGCCGCTCGTCGTTCGAGCAGACGTACGACTTCGCCGAAAAGGCATCGCGGTTGCTCGAGCAACGGCACGACGGTCTCGTCACCACGGAGTGGCTCAAGAAGAAGCGGCGCGGCGTCCTCGTCGACCACAGGCAGAACGGCTGGGGAAAGACGATCGCGTCTGTCTACTCGGTGCGTCCGAAGCCGGGCGCGCCCGTGTCCACGCCGCTGCGGTGGGACGAGCTGACTCCGGACGTCCGTCCGCGCGACTTCACGATGGAGGTCGCGCTCGAGCGCCTTCGCGAGCACGGCGATCTCTTCGCGCCCGTGCTCGAGGACCCACGCCCGCTCGCGCCCGCAGCGCGGGTGTTGGCCGAGCTAGGGTGACGGCAGTGCCGACCCAGGAAGCAGTGCTCGCCGCACTCGCGCGGGTTATCGACCCCGAGCTGCGCCGCCCGGTCACCGAGCTCGACATGGTGCGCGCCGTGGACATCGACGGCGGGCGCGTCGCCGTGACGATCACGCTCACGATCGCCGGCTGCCCACTTCGAAACAGCTTCCAGGAGCAGGTCGCACGCGAGGTCGGCGCCGTGGAAGGCGTCGAGGACGTGCAGCTGTCGTTCGACGTCATGTCGCCGGAGCAGCGCGAGGCGTTGGTCACGAAGCTGCGGGGCGGTGTGGAACGGCGCGGGTTGTCGCTCTCCGAGCGAACGCGCGTGATCGCCGTCTGCTCCGGGAAGGGAGGCGTTGGCAAGTCCACGCTCACTGCGAACCTCGCGGCGGCACTCGCGCGGAGCGGCTTGGACGTCGGCGTGCTCGACGCAGACATTTACGGGTTCTCGATCCCGCACCTGCTCGGCATCCAGCGGCGGCCCGTGGTCGTCGACAAGATGATCGTTCCGCCGGTCCGCGAGGAGTTGAAGCTGATGTCGATCGGGTTCTTCCTCGACGACAACTCGCCGGTCATGTGGCGCGGTCCGATGCTTCACCGCGCCCTCGAGCAGTTCCTGCAGGACGTGCACTGGGGCGAGCTCGACGTGCTCGTGGTCGACATGCCGCCGGGAACCGGCGACGTCGCGATCTCGCTGGGCCAGCTGCTGCCGCGCTCCGAGGTGATCGTGGTCACGACGCCTCAGCGCGCCGCGCAGGAAGTCGCGTCGCGCGCCGCGACGATGGCGCAGAAGACCGGGATGCGGCTGCTCGGCACGGTCGAGAACATGCAGGGAGACGTCTTCGGGAGCGGCGGCGGCGAGCGCCTCGCGCACGAGCTCGGCGTTCCGTTTCTCGGCTCGGTGCCGCTCGATCCGGAGCTACGCGCCTCCGGTGACGCCGGCGAGCCGCTCGTCTGGGCGGATCCCGAAGCCGAGTCGTCGCGCGCGATCGCTGCGGTCGCGGAGCGGGTCGTCGCGATGCGCCCGCCGCAGATCGTCAAGCAGCTCAGCGTCGTCTCCTAGGCAGCATGGCCGGCCGGGCCGCGGCGTTCTTCGACCTCGACCGGACGCTGCTTCGCCGTTCGAGCGCGCTCGCCCTTGCCGGCCCGTTCCGCCGGCGCGGGTTGATCTCCCGCCGCCAGCTCGTGAAGGCGGCGCTCTGGCAGGTGCTCTTCGCCGCGCGCGGCGCGTCGCACGAGACGGTGCGCAAGGCCGCCGAGGACGGACTGATGTTGCTGCGCGGCATGCGGCCGGACGAGATGCGCTCGCTCGTCACGGACGCCCTCGAAGACGTTCTCCGGCCGCTCGTGTACGACGACGCGCTCAAGCTGGTCGAACGCCACCGCGACGCAGGCGAACCGTGTTACGTCGTCTCCGCGACGCTGCAGGAGGTGGTGGAGACGATCGCGGCGGACCTCGGCTTCGACGGCGCGCAGGGCACGATCTGCGAGGTCGGGCCTGACGGTGCGTACACAGGTCGCGCGCTGCGCGCGTTGCACGCGGACGCGAAGGCGGACGCGGTTCGGGACCTCGCGGCCAAGGCCGCACGCGATCTCACCGCGTGCTGGGCGTACTCCGACAGCCATACCGACCTCCCGTTTCTCGAGGCCGTCGGTCATCCGGTCGCCGTCAATCCCGACCGTGCGCTGCGACGGATCGCGCGCGACCGCGGGTGGCCGATCCTGCGCTTCCGCGAACGGCGCGCCGATGCAGCCTGAGGAGGTCCTTCCGCGACTGCGGGCGCTCGGCTTCGACGAGGCCAAGGCGCGAACGCTCGCGGATCACTTTCTGACGGCCGAGGCGAAAGGGAGGACAGGGCACGGTCTCTCTCGCGTGCCGTGGCTCGAGACGCTGGAGCCCGATCCCGCTGCCGAGCCGGTGCGGGAGATCGATGAGCCCGGCTTCCAGCGCTGGGACGGCAACGGCGCGCTCGGCTACCTGACGCTCGCGGCGATCGTCGACGCGCAGCTCGCCGAGCCGCCGGCCCAGGCACGCGTGGTCGTTGCGCGGCGGACGTTCCCGACCGGGATGCTCGGCTACTGGGTGCGCAGGCTCGCGGACGGCGGCTTCGTCGCAGCCCTCACGGCGACCTCGCCAAGGCGGCTCGGCCATCCCGACGGCGGGTCGAAGCTCGCGGGGACGAATCCACTGGCGATCGCGATCCCGTCCTCGGACGGCAAACCGGTCGTCAGCGACGTGTCGATGGGGAAGGTCACGTACGGCGACGTCCTCGCCGGCCTCGCCGAGGACGCCGACCTCGTCCCGTTCGGCGGCGAGCAGGCGCACAAGGCGTTCGCGCTCGCAGTCGGGCTGCAGTTGCTCGTGGACGCGCTCGCCGGTCCCGAGCACGGCGCCGTGCTCGTCGTCGCGCGTCCCGAGCACGACCCGGTTCCCGAGCTGCGCGACCTTGCCGCGGGCGCGCGGCTACCCGGCGACCGGTAGCAGGAAGCGGAGCATGTCCGGCAGGCGTCGCGCCCACGCGGTCTCGTGGTGTCGCGCGCCCGGCTCGACGACCGTGTGAAGCCGCGACTTGTCGTAGCCGCGCGCTCGGAGGATCGTCGACATCCGCGCGAACGCTTCGAGGTATGCCTTGCTCCGCTCAGGATTCTCGGGATGCTCGTCGCCGCCGACGTCCATCCAGATGCGTCCCTCGCGCCGCGGCGTCCTTGCGGCGACGTCGTACAGCGACTCGTCCCACCAGAACGCAGGGCTCATCACGCCGGCGTACGAGAAGACGTCGTTGCGCGTGAGGAATCCGTAGAGCGAGATGATCCCGCCGAGCGACGAGCCGGCGAGCCCGGTCGTCTCGCGTCCCGTGCGAGTGCGCAGCGTGTCATCGACGAGCGGCTTGACCTCGTCCACGAGGAACGCGATGTACTGGGGGCCGTTCTTGCTCGGGACGTACTCCGTGGCGCGTTCGGGTCCATGCGGGACCCCCACGACAATCGCCTCGAGTCCCTCGGCTGCCAGGGCTTCCATCGTCTCGTCGACGCGCCACTCGCCGGCGTGGCTCGTCGCCTCGTCGAAGAGGTTCCGCCCGTCGTGCATGTACAGCACGGGATACCGCCGCTTGCCGGTTCCATAGCTGGGCGGCAGGTACGCGTACAACTCGCGGTCGAGCGCACCGCGCAGCACGCGAACGTCGCCGACGACGGTCTCGCCGCGGAACTCCTCCCAACTCAGCTCGGGAATCCGGGCTCGTTCCTGATCGGGTCGAAGTCGCTGTCGTTCTTGGCGAGCTCGCGGAAGCTCTCGTCGCCCTCGATCGCGATGCGCAGCTCGGCGAGCGCTTCGTCGGTCTCTCCGGCCAGCGAGAGAAAGCACGCGAGGTTGTAGTGCAGCCCCGGGCCTCCTGCGCCCGAGGCCATCGCCTCGCGCAGCACGGCTGCGGCCTCGGCGTACTTCTTGTCCTGGTAAAGCGGGAACGCGCGCCGGTTCCACTCCCAGTTGCGCTCCCAGTCCGAGATCGTGAACGCCTCGCCCGACTTGCCGCCGGCGGTGAGAATGATCGTGTCGTCGTCGACGGGAACGGCGCCGCGTGTGACGCTGGGGTCGCGGACGAAGACGATCGTCCCCTCCGGCGCATCGATCTCGTCGCCGTCCACGGTGAACGTCGCGTGCCCGCGGAGCACGTAGTAGAGCTCCTCGTGCTGCGTACCGAGCTCGTTGTGCGACGCGATCAGCCCGCCGTCGGTCTCGCGCTTCGTCCATGCGTTGACGCCGAACGCGCGGATGCCAAGGTGGTCGCGAACCGGGATCCAGCCGTTGTTGCGCGCGGGGATCTCCTCGAGCTGCGCCGAGCGCCAGCCGCTCATGCCAGCACCGCCGTCAGGTCCTCGTCGCTCTCGGCGCGCTCGCGCCAGCGTGGATCGAGCTCGATCGCGCGGTCGAGGTGGGCACGCGCCTCGTCGACCTTGCCGAGCTTCCCTTCCATGCACGCGAGGTGGTAGAGGAGCGCGGGGTGTTCACCGCGCTCGGCGAGACCGTCCTCGAGGATGGCGGCGCCTTCTTCGGGCGTCCGCGCGTACGCCTCGAACCACCACTCCCACGCCGAGGGCTCGTACGCGGTGTCGGGAGACGCGCCGAGCGCGAGCACTGTCGTCCCCGGCTCCTCGGAGATCGCCTTGCGCTTGATGGTCGGGTCCTCGATGAAGACGAGC
>Ga0114129_10008048_pt1 | contig 15021 bp, 13 predicted proteins | sample RhiMetdeltSRZDD1_FD_80071 | JGI IMG/M metagenome (GOLD analysis project Ga0114129, IMG submission 80071) | Populus rhizosphere microbial communities from Tennessee, USA - Rhizosphere MetaG P. deltoides SRZDD1 (version 2) (version 2) | ecosystem: Host-associated > Plants > Roots > Rhizosphere >...
GGCTCTGACCCCGGCTCTGACCCCGGCTCTGACCCCGACTCTGACCCCGGCTCTGACCCCGGCTCTGACCCCGGCTCTGACCCCGGCTCTGACCCCGACTCTGACCCTGACTCTGACCCTGACTCTGACCCTGACTCTGACCCCACCCCGGGCCTGACCCCACCCCGGGCCCCGAACCCAGACTCCGCCACTGAAACGACGTAGTATGAGTGTATATAGATCAGATCTTATGCTTGACAAACACTCATATAGTGCCTATTCTTGATTTCAACCAGGGAGCATTAGAGATGAGCAAGGTGATTGGAATCGACCTCGGAACCACCAACTCAGTCGTTGCGGTGATGGAAGGTGGCGAGCCCGCGGTCATCGTGAACCAGGAAGGCGGGCGCACGACGCCGTCGGTCGTCGCATTCACCAAGGAAGGTGAGCGACTGGTTGGACAAGTAGCCAAACGTCAAAGCGTGACCAACCCCGACAGCACGGTCTTCTCCATCAAGCGATTCATGGGCCGGAAGCACAGCGAGGTCTCGGAAGAAATCGCCCGAGTCCCGTACCGCGTCGTCAAGGCTGACAACGGAGACGCCTGGGTCGAGGTTCGAGGCAAGAAGTACTCGTCGCCCGAGATCTCTGCCGTCGTCCTCCAGAAGCTGAAGACGGCCGCCGAAGACTATCTCGGCGAAAAAATCACCGACGCGGTGATCACGGTCCCCGCATATTTCAACGACGCGCAGCGCCAGGCGACCAAGGACGCTGGCAAGATCGCCGGCCTCAACGTCCTTCGCATCGTCAACGAGCCGACCGCAGCGGCACTCGCATACGGCCTCGACAAAAAGAAGGACGAAACCATCGTCGTGTACGACTTCGGCGGCGGCACGTTCGACATCTCGATCCTCGAAGTGGGTGAGGGCGTCGTCGAAGTGAAGGCCACCAACGGCGATACGCATCTCGGCGGCGACGACCTCGATCAGCGAATCATCGAGTGGATGACCGCCGAATTCCGCAAGAGCGACGGCGTCGATCTGAGCAAGGACCGGATGGCGCTCCAGCGTCTGAAGGAAGCGGCGGAGAAAGCCAAGATCGAGTTGTCGACTGTGATGGAGACCGACATCAACCTGCCGTTCATCACGGCAGACCAGAGCGGTCCGAAGCATCTGCAGATGAACCTGACTCGCGCGAAGTTCGAGCAGCTCGTCGACGATCTGCTCGAGCGCTCGATGGGCCCCGTCAAGCAAGCGCTCGCAGACGCGGGGCTGAAGCCGTCGGACATCGATGAAGTCGTGCTCGTCGGTGGCTCGACCCGCACGCCAAAGATCCAGCAGATGGTCAAGACGTTCTTCGGCAAGGACCCGCACAAGGGCGTGAACCCCGACGAGGTCGTCGCCGTTGGCGCGGCAATCCAGGGTGGCGTGCTCAAGGGCGAGGTGAAGGACGTCCTGCTCCTGGACGTGACGCCGCTGTCGCTCGGCATCGAGACGCTCGGCGGCGTGATGACGACGCTCATTGCGAGGAACACGACGATCCCGACGCGGAAGAGTGAGATCTTCTCGACCGCGACCGACAGTCAAACGAGCGTCGAAGTGCACGTGTTGCAGGGCGAGCGTCAGATCGCGCGCGACAACCGGACGCTCGGCCGGTTCCATCTCGTCGGGCTGCCGCCCGCGCCGAGAGGCGTGCCGCAGATCGAGGTGGCCTTCGATATCGATGCGAACGGCATCGTCAACGTGACGGCCAAGGACGTCGCCACGGGGAAGGAACAGAAGATCACCATCAGCGGGTCGTCCGGATTGAGCCAGGACGACGTCGATCGCATGGTGAAAGATGCGTCCGCTCACGAGGCCGACGACAAGGCCAGGCGGGAGCTGATTGATGAGCGCAATCACGCCGACTCGCTCGCCTACTCGGTCGAGAAGACGGTGAACGAAAGCCGCGATCGGGTGCCGGCTGTCGAAGTCGGCCGCGTCGAGAGCGCGATTAGTGCGGTCCGTGAGGCGATCAAGATCGACAACGTCTCAGCGATTCGCGCGGCGCGAGCCGAGCTCGAGACGCTCTCGCACGCGCTCGCCGAGCAGCTTTACAAACAGCAGGCCTCAGGGCCCGGGCCTCAGGCCTCAGGAAAGCACGACGACGTCAAAGACGGCGAAGTCGTGGATGCGTAAGAGGAGAAGGACAATGACCATTACCCGTTTTGATCCATTCCGTTTGTTTGGCGAGGTGTACCTTCGGGACGAAGAGCTCACAGCGCGCGGGAACTGGGAGCCTCCGGTCGACATCTTCGAGACCGCTGGCCACGATCTCGTCATCAAGGTCGAGCTGCCCGACGTCAATCGCGAGGATGTCGAGGTCACGGTGGAGCACAACGTCCTGACTCTGCGCGGTGAGAAGAAGCTGCCGACCGACGTGAAGGAAGAGCAGTTCCGCCGGGTGGAGCGCCGCTACGGGACGTTCAGCCGCTCATTTACGCTGCCCAATACCGTGGACGCATCCAAGGTCAGTGCCGACTACAAGAACGGCGTGCTCACGGTGAAGCTGCCGTTCAAGGAAGAAGCCCGGCCTCGGACAATCAACGTCGAAGTCGCCGCGTAAGAAGCACCCGTCAGGCCTCAGGCTCAGCCTGAGGCCTGATTCCTGAGGCCTGTGTTAGGCTCACTATTTATGGCTGATACTCACGACCTTTCGACACCCGAGAGTCACACCGAGATCCCGGGTCCCCGTCCGAAGGCGCCTCCCATCGACAGTCGATTCCTGTACGTGGACATCGCAGCCATGCGCGCCAAGCAACTGCGCCGCGGCGCGTTGCCTCGTCTTTCGGGAGACGACGACGTGGAGGAGGCGCATCGCGCAATGCCGTTCAAGGCGGAACGCGTGGCGATGGAGGAAGTACGGCGCGGTCTCGTCCTCTACGAGGTCCCCAGTTCGACGCGGCCAACAACGTAAATCGAGTTTCTTCTTTTTGTCGCTTGGAACATCGCCCGTGCGAGTGCCGTATGAGGCGTTAGGATGCTGGCGTTCCTAATCCTCAGCGCCCTCGCCATGGCCGTCGTCGGGGTCCTGGCCATCCCGTTCATCCTCCTAGGCGTCCTGTTCTGGCTCATCACCTTTCCCATTCGACTGCTTTTCAAATTGATCGGCGGACTTTTCGGGATGATCTTCGGCCTGGGCGGCGCTCTGCTCGGGATGGTGATTGGCCCAATCGTGATGATTGTCGTGGCCGTCGCGTTGATTGGCGCGTTCGTGGCGGCGGTGCTGGCGCTATTGGCGCCGCTTCTGCCTGTGGCGCTCCTCGCTCTGCTCGTTTGGGCCGTCTATCGGCTGACCAGGCGTCCCACCCCCGCATTCTGATAATCTCGGCGCCATGCCGAGAGTCCTCGCGATCGCTTGGGTGGTGCTGGCGTGTGTCTTCCAGCCGGCACGGGCACAGCAGCGCCCTCAGCCACCGCCCTACCGAATCCTGATTAGCAACGATGATGGCGTCCGCGCGCCGGGCATTGCCATGGTCGCGCAGACACTTCAGGCCATCGGCCAGGTGATCATCGTGGCCCCGGCGGAGAACCAGAGCGGCAAAGGGCATTCGGTTGTCACGACCGAGCCGGTCTTTCGTGAAGACCTGACGTTGCCAAACGGACTCACAGCGATCGGCCTCACGGCGACGCCCGCGACGACGGTGAATGTCGCCATTCGAAACATTCTCAATCCCAAACCCGACCTGATCGTCTCGGGTATCAATCGTGGCTACAACCTGGGATATTCCGCGTACCTCTCGGGTACTGTCGGTGCGGCCCGCGAGGGCGCGATGCATGGCGTGCCGGCGATCGCCACGTCGCTGGCCGAGGCGGGTGCCCCGCGCGATTATGTGTTTGCCGCCGAAGAGGTGCTCGGCGTCGCGCGTCGCATCAAGCAGTACGGCCTGCCGCCGAACACGTTTCTCAACGTGAACATTCCCGCGATGCCGCAGGGCGGCTACAAGGGATACCTGATTACGACACAGGCACTGCAGCAGGGCGGAACCGAGTCGTTCGTCGAGACCAAGCATCCGTCCGGTCGATCGATTTACTGGAGCCAGTACGCGGAAGGCGGCACAGCGCCGCAAGGCACTGACATGTGGGCGGTATCGAACGGATATGTGTCTGTCACGCCGATGAAGCTTGGCGAGATGGATCCCGCGCAGGTGGACGCACTCAAAAACATCTTCAAATAGCTATGCGCACTCTATTCAGCCTCCTCGCGGCGATTGCCTTGGCCGTACCTGCTGCGGCGCAGCCTGGTCAGTCAGCGCGGCCAAACGTGGTCCTCATCATCACTGACGATGTCGGGTACGGAGACATTGGCAGCTATGGTGCGCCCGACGTCAAGACGCCGAACATCGACAGCCTTGCCAAAGCAGGGACTCGACTCACCGACTTTTACGCCGCGCCGAGTTGCTCGCCGACGCGCGCCGCGCTGCTGACGGGCCGCTATCAGCAGCGCGTGCGGATTGAAGTGCCTCTCGCCTCAGTGCGAGCCGCAAGCGATCAAGGCCTTCGGCCGACGGGACGCACCTTGCCGCAGCTCCTGAAGAACAACGGTTACCGGACGGGCCTCATTGGCAAATGGCACCTCGGATACAAGAAGGAGTTCAGCCCGATCGCACACGGGTTCGATTACTTCTTCGGCTTCAAGAGCGGGTTGATCGACTACTACCAACACACCGATTCTGACGGCCAGCGTGATCTGTTCGAGAACGAAGAGCCAACGCACGTCGACGGGTATTCGACGGATATGTTCACCGAGCGATCGATCAAGTTCATCGAAGAGAGCGGCGGCGCGCCGTTCTTCCTGGAAGTCGCCTACAACGCGGCGCACTGGCCGTTTCAGGTCCCGGATCATCCGTCGGTCGCGCCTGGCAACGCCCGATTCGTTCAGCCGCAGGACGAGCACACGAGCACTCGACAGGACTACGTTGCCATTCTCGAGCGCGCCGATCGCGGGGTTGGCCAGATCCTGGCCGCGCTCGAGCGCAAGGGGCTGACGCGTAACACGCTCGTGATCTTCACCAACGACAACGGCGGGGAATGGCTCTCGCGAAACGCGCCGCTGTTTCATCGCAAGCAGAGCGTATGGGAGGGCGGCATTCGCGTGCCCGCGATCTTCAAGTGGCCCGGACATGTTCCCGCGGGGAAGACGTCCGCTCAGGTCGGCATCGTGATGGATCTCACCGCCACGATTCTTGCCGTCACGAATTCGACCGTGCCGCCAGAGGCGCGATTGGAGGGCATGAACCTGCTGCCGTTGTTGCAGGACGGGAAGCGCGTGGAGCGCACGCTGTTTTTCCGATACACGCTGCCAGCGCGGCGGCAACGGGCCGTTCGACAAGGCGATTGGAAGTTGATGCTCGATGGCCAGAACCCGATGTTGTTCAATCTGGCGACCGATATCGGCGAGCGCAACGATCTCGCGAACCAACGTCTCGACATCGTCAGCAGGCTGTTTCCGCTCATCGGACAGTGGGAGCAGGACGTCGACGCTGAAGCGAAGACGCAGGCGCTGCCTGCCTCGTCGACCCAGCGGTAATCGGTTAGGATCCGTCACGGTTTCTTCGAGAGGAGACGTCATGCGGCGTTTGATGACCTGCTGGTCGGTCGCGTTGCTCGTGGCAACGGTCTTCCCACTCAACACCGCCGGTCAGAAGCCGGAGTCGCGAGAGGTCACGTTTTCCCGAGACGTCGCGCCGATCGTCTACGCGAACTGCGCGTACTGTCATCGCCCAGGAGAAGTCGCTCCGTTCTCGCTTCTCAGCTACACAGATGCCCGTCCGTGGGCGCGGGCGATCAAGCAGCGGGTGGTGCAGCGACAGATGCCTCCGTGGAATGCGGATCCGCATTACGGAGAGTTTCGCAACTCGCGCCGACTGACGGACAGGGAAATCGAGACGATCGCCGCGTGGGTCGATGGCGGTGCACTCGAGGGCAATCCCGCCGATGCGCCACGGCGGCCGCAGTTTGCCGAGGGCTGGCAGATTGGAACGCCCGATCTCGTGTTGCAGATGGCAGAGCCTGTGAAGATTCAGGCCACCGGTACCGTTCCGTACGCGAACTATTCGGTGGATTACGTCTTTCCTGAAGACACCTGGATTCAGGCCATCGAAATCCGTCCAGGGAACAGACGCGTCGTGCATCACGCCGTCGCTTCGGCGATTTTCCCCGGTGACAACCCGCTCGCCGGCGGGAGCAACGTGCATCTGTACTCGCCGGGTCTCGAAGCGATGATCTGGAGAGATGGGTACGGAAAGTTCTTCCCGAAGGGCACGCGTATCTCGTTCGCGATGCACTACAACGCGATCGGGATTGAGACAACCGATCAATCGAAGGTCGGGTTCAGGTTTGCGACCAGGCCGGTGCACACCGTCGTCAACACGACGATCGTGCTGAACAACACGCTCGTGATTCCCCCGATGGTCCAGAAGCACGAGGTCATTGGCGCGTTCCAGTTTCCAACCGATGCGCGGATCCATGCGCTTCGGCCCCACATGCACCTGAGAGCGCAGCTCGGCACGGCGTCGCTCATCGCCCCAGACGGCCAGCGGCGTGTGCTGCTTCACGTGCCGCGCTGGGATGATGCCTGGCAGTATTACTACGTGCTCGCGCAGCCGGCGCGAGTGTCGAAGGGCTCGATCCTCGAGTATCTCGCGAGCTATGACAATTCGCCCGCGAATCCGCTCAATCCCGATCCGACGACCGCAGTGTCGTGGGGACAACAGGTCTGGGACGAGATGCATTCTGTCTACATGACGTGGACGGCCATCAACGAGCGCAACGCGAACGACAACGAGCCAATTCAGATCCCGCCAAGCAAGTTATTCACGACCGGGGTTTCCTCAACGCAGTAAATGGGGTCGGGGGTCATTTAAAGAGGACAGTGCGCGACGCGTGATGTCGTAGTCGCGCACTGTCCTCTTTAAATGACCCCCGACCCCATTTACCCGCCCTACAAAGGAGTTCTTCGTGAAAGCTGTTCGTGTGCATGCGCCTGGTGGTCCCGAGGTGCTGGCCTACGAGGACGTCGATGTCCCGAAGCCAGGGCCCGGTGAGGCGCTCGTCAAGATCGAGGCGTCGGGGTTGAACTATCTCGATGTCCAGTACCGCATCGGACGCCTGAAAGTCCCGACGCCATTCGTGATTGGTTCGGAAGCATCCGGCGTCGTGACCGAGATCGGCGCCGGCGTCACGGACGTAAGAGTCGGTGATCGCGTCGCATACGCCATGTCGCTCGGGTCGTACGCGGAGTACGCGGTCGTGCCTGCTTGGAAGCTCGTCACCGTGCCCGAGGGAGTCGACATGCAGATCGCCGCGGGCGTCATGCTGCAAGGGCTGACGGCACACTATCTCACGCACAGCACCTTCGAGCTCAAAGCGGGAGACACGGCGCTGGTGCACGCGGCGGCGGGTGGCGTCGGTTCCGTGATCACCCAGGTCGCGCGCATTCTCGGCGCTCGTGTGATTGCCACGGCCGGCACCGAGGCGAAAGCCGAGCTCGCACGATTGGCCGGCGCCAACGACGTCATCGTCTACACCAAGCAGGACTTCGAAGCCGCGGTGAAACGGCTCACCAATGGTCGGGGCGTCGATGTCGTCTACGACTCGGTCGGAAAGGACACGTTCGACAAGAGTCTCAACTGCCTTCGTGCGAGAGGCATGCTCGTGCTGTTCGGGTTCTCGAGCGGAATGGTGCCGCCGTTCGATCCCGCCATCCTGGGGATCAAAGGCTCGCTGTTCCTGACGCGACCAGGACTGAATCAGTACATGGCGACGCGCGACGAGCTCTTGATGCGAGCGACGAAGATCTTCGAATGGCTCGCGAGCCGTGCGCTGAAGATTCGAATCGGCCACACGTTTGCCCTTGCAGACGCCAGAACGTCACACGAGCAGCTCGAAGCGAGGCAGACGACGGGGAAGGTTATTTTGCAGACGCGCTCGGTATGACGTTGAGCGTGAGGCGAAGCAGCGAGAGGTCGGGTGTGCTGGTCGTGGTGGGCGCGACGCTCAACGGCAGCATCGGCGTTTCATCGTCGATGGACGCGGCGAATTCCAGTCGTGTGCCGCGCGTCAAGACAAGCGGTTCGCGAAACCAATAACGCCTCGTCCAGTCCGGCCGCGGATGGAAGGCGATCAGTTCCGACTGTGAACCGTCGGGTCGAACGGCGATCGCCTTCACGCGTGTGTTTGCAACACCTACGTCGGCATAGATTGCGAGCGCTCGCACATCCTGCTCGAGCGTGCCGCTGAAGGCGGTCCGATCGGAACGGCCGTCGAGAGCCACGCCCGAGCGCGGCAGGCTCACACTGCGAACGGCGTTCGCCTGACCACTCTCGAAATACAGTCCCACGGTGCTTCGGTCGCTGAGCTCCTTGCGTTCGTACTCCCACGTCTTCCGATAGAGCACGCGTACCAGCAGTTCCGCGGATGCCGGCAGCTCGAATGCCATCCCTTCGTCAAGGGCAACCGGATCGTCTCCCGGCAGCCACAGCCCCAGCACGCGCTCGACGCGCAGGCTGTCGCTCGTTGCCGCCGATGCGGGAACTCGGACGGCGATCGTTGCGGCGCGAACGATCGCAGGATTGCCGGGTTTGAGATCCACGGCTCGGATCCATCGCCGCTCAGATCCACCGGTCGGGATGATGAACTCTGCGAGCTGTTCGCGGACATCACCTCCGATCGTGAATTCGCGCGGGAAGGGCAAGGTCACATCAGGCGGGCCGAGGCGCCACAGGGTGTCGATGGTCATCGGCGCGGGATCTTTGTCCTGGCTTCCGATCGGCGTGCCGCCGGTGACCCACGTCAGCAGCAGGTTCATCTCACGCGCTGACAACTGGTGCACGTTGCGGTATCGGCTTGCCGCGGTGTCGACGCTCCACGGAGGCATCTGGCCGGCGAGCAACTCCGTGCGGATCGACTCGCCCCACGGCACGGTGTCCGCGTGGGTCATCAGCGACATCGGAGCCACGCCGCCCGCGACATGGCACCGCCCGCATCGGTCGCGCAGGATCGGAAAGATGTCTTCGTTGTATGTGTAGGGCGAGGTGATCGGCTTGTGCGCGTCGCCGCGGACACTGTTGAGCGCGAGGGCGCCGACGATCGTCGCCAGTAGAGCGACGCGTCGCCTCGGCGTCATCGCGACTGCCCCTCGCCGAAGGCCGCCGAAACCTCGTTGACCGCAGACGTGAACGCGGCGAAGGCGCTCTCGATTTGCTGGCGGTTGCCGATGTCCCCAGAGGCATCGAGCAGCCACGCGGCGCGCACCACTCGGCCCAGCGCCGGCTCGCCCGCCTCTCGCTTGTCCAGCGCGAGATGCGCAAGATGAGGCTCGAGCGCGATCGCGAGGTCCTTGACTTGAAATGCCGGCACCCACACCGATCCAAACTCGCCTCGCGCGATCAGCTCGCCAATCTGCGTACGACGAAGCTGCATCTGTTCGATCATGCCGTTCATCGTGGCCGGCATTGGAAGGGCTACCAGACTGGAGTCCACAGCCGCCGTTGGCGGAGCCGGGACCGCCGCGACCGGCGGCGCAAGAGGTTCAGTTCGTCGCGCGCGCGGTGTTGGAACCACGGGCTCTTGCGTCAGCGCCGCGAACGTGAAGTCGAAGCGGTACTCTGGCTGGTCGTCCGAAAAACGAACTATCGCGCTCATCTCCGCAGGAAGAGTCGCCGGATCAATCCGGGCTTCGACGTACGAGCGGTTCCGCACGGCCTTCAGCGGAACAGCCACCAGCTCGGTCGTACGTCGAGTCGCCGGATCAAATGTTTCTTTCGTGACCACGCGGGCCTGCACGTCCTTCAGCTTCTCGGCGGCAAGCGGTCTCCCGAAATCGTCGTAGACATACAGCCGGAAGAGCCGCGCGACCGGATGCACACCCTCGAGATGATGCCAATTGTCCGGCGCCATAAAGAACTGTCCGCCGTGCTGTGGATTGTGATTGCCGTGCGCACGCAGCGATCGCTTGCCGATTCGCGGCGATCCATCGGCGCAGGTGCCAGGTTCCAGATGCTCGGCCGGATCCGACCGACACGACCAGGTCAGCGACACGGTTACTGGCACCAATTGCCTGCGACACAACCGGCAGGCGCCGGGGTTCGATTCCGTCAAGGTCGTATGAACCGGACACATCCATGCGGAGTCGAGCCGCACGGGCACGAGCGCCATCTTGCAATAAGGACACGTGCCTGGACGCGACTCGAGGACGTCCGGATGATGCACGCATGTCATCGAGAGCGGAGGCAGATTCGTGGGCGCAGCCGTCGTACCGCGCTGAGCGGCAACGGCCGCCGAGATCACGAGGCTCACGAGCGTCGTCGCGAGGATGGACTTCATCTCGATCGAGGGTGTATCGTCCCTCGCCAAAGGCTCCTTCCAATTATGCCAAACACGGCGCGCGTGGCTGCGTTTCTCTTCGTCCTCTTGCCGCTCCAGGGGGCGGCCCAGCAGGCGGCGCCCACCGTTCAGCCGATTCGCTTCGCTGGCACCTGGGTCGGCACACAGCGCTGGGCAATCGCTAATCCTCCTCCGGGCTCCCGCCAGGACCAGCCGGTTACACTGACTCTTGACGTCGTCGACGGCAAGATCTCAGGGACGATGAAGCCGTTTCTTGGAGGAGAGGACGGCGCCACCATCGTCGAAGCCACGATCGTGGGGGACGAGCTGCGCGCGACGGCGCTTGTGGGACGGCCCCCAACATCCCCGGGTCGAGGCGCCGGGCGACGTGGAGGGCCGGGCAACTGGAAAGACCCGATACGGGTCGCGTTCACATTCAAGGCCGACGGCGTGAATCTCGTCGGCTCGGCCGACGTCGTAATGGGCGATGTCCCATGGATGAAGTTCGGCTACGACCTGAGTAAAAAGCGCTCACGGTACTAAGCAATCCGACCCAGGTGTACACTCGACTTCTACGAAACGAGCAACTTGTCTCGCCTTCGTCGCGCTGGTTACGCTGAGCCTCGGCGTCGCAACGCCCGCGCCCGCTCAGAGCGACCCGAGGAACGATCAAGGCGCGCAGATCTTTCAGCAGACGTGCGTCGCGTGTCATAGCGGGGCGGCCGATGCGCGTGCGCCGAGCCTCGACCTTCTGAAATCTCGCACGCCGCAAGCGGTTCTCGAAAGCCTCATGACCGGTGCGATGCGCGCGCAAGGATCGCGATTGAGCGGACCGCAACGCCGTGCCGTTGCCGAGTTCGTCACTGGAAAGCCATTGACGGGCGACGTGACGGGAGCAGAGACCGGACGATGCTCGGCCTCGGCAGCCGCGCGCGATGCGGGACGCGGCGTCGGTCCAGGATGGAGAGGCTGGAGTCCGACGGCCACCAACACACGGTTCCAGCCCGCGACCATGGCCGGGTTGACGACTGCGGATCTCCCTCGACTGAAATTGAAATGGGCGCTGGGATTTCCTGACGCGTCGGTGGCCTGGGCCTCGCCCACGGTCGCAGGTGGTCGTGTCTTCGTCGGCAGTCAGAACGGCACCGTGTATTCGCTGGACGCACGGACGGGGTGCATCTACTGGACCTATAGCGCCACTGGAGGCGTGCGCACCGCGATCACAACGGGCGATGACAGGCCTTCGAACGATGTGGCGCTGCCCGTGTACTTCGGTGACACCGCAGCGAACGTGTACCAGCTCGATGGCAAGACAGGACGCGTGGTCTGGACGCGGAAGGTCGATGATCATCCGCTCGCTCGCATCACAGGATCGCCCACGCTGCACCAGGGCCGTCTGTACGTTCCCGTGTCGTCGTACGAAGAGGCGCAGGGCGCCGATCCGCGCTACGAGTGCTGCACCTTCCGCGGAAGCGTCGTTGCGCTCGACGCCGCCACGGGACGTGTCATCTGGAAGACGTTCATGATTGCGGATGCACCGCAACGCCGCGGCACGAGCAGTGCCGGCGTGGCGTTGTGGGGGCCATCAGGATCAGGCATCTGGTCCGCGCCGACGGTGGATGAAGGCCGTCGCAGGCTGTACGTCGCGACAGGCAATACCTACAGCGGGCCCGCGCAGCCCTCGAGTGATGCCGTGGTCGCCTTGAACTTGGAAAGCGGAGCCATTGTCTGGACACGTCAGGTGACGGCTGGCGACGTCTACATCTCGGGGTGTCGCGCAGGAAATCCGAACTGTCCAGACACCGTCGGACCTGACCATGATTTCGGGAGCCCGCCCATCCTCGCGCGAAGTGGCAACAAGGACGTCATCGTGATCGGCCAGAAGTCGGGTGTCGCCTTCGGCATGGATCCCGATAAGAACGGTGAAGTGATGTGGCAGTACCGCGCCGGACAGGGCGGAACGCTGGGCGGCATTGAATGGGGTGCGGCTGTCGAAGGCGATCTCGCCTACTTCGCCGTCTCGGATATGACTCAACCCAAGCCAGGCGGGCTGCACGCCGTGCGTTTATCGACCGGCGAACGCGCATGGTTTACGCCGCCAGTCGAGCCAAGCTGCGCGCCTGGTCGTGGATGCAGTCCCGCGCAGTCAGCAGCGGTCACGGCGATCCCCGGCGCGGTCTTCTCGGGATCCAATGACGGCTCTCTTCGCGCGTATGCCACCGCAACGGGCGCGCTCATCTGGGAGTTCGATACGAATCAGGACTTTCGTGCAGTGAACGGCGTTCTCGCGAAGGGCGCATCGATGATCGGTCCTGGTCCGGTGATTGCCGGTGGTATGGTGTACGTGAATTCGGGATACGGCGCGTTCGGAGGACGACCTGGTAACGTTTTGTTAGCCTTTGGCCTGGAGTAGCGCATGACACGCACAGGATTTGTGACGCGACGCCTATTCTTCCTGCTCGGTGTTGGCGTCTGCGTTGGCTTATCGTCGCTGATCGTCAACGGCGCCCCTCCGCAGGCAGCCGCTCCGGTGAAGGGCCCGACCTTCACCGCCGACGTGGCGCCCATCATGTACGCGAAGTGCGTGAGCTGCCATCGGCCGGGTGAAGTGGCGCCGATGTCGCTCATCACGTACCGCGAGGTCCGCCCCTGGGCCAGCGCGATTCGCGAGAAGGTCATGTCTCGCGCGATGCCTCCGTGGCACGCCGATCGACAGTACGGGACGTTCCGCAACGAACAGAGCCTCGAGCAGGCAGAGATCGACACCATCGCCAAATGGGCGAGCGCGGGTGCTCCCGAAGGTGATCCAGCCCGCTTGCCGGCCCTTCCCAAGTTCTCCGAGGGCTGGCAGATCGGTACGCCCGACGTCGTCTTCGAGATGCCGACGACGTACAGCGTTCCGGCGAGGGGGACGATCGAGTACCAGTACTTCGAGGTGCCGACCAACTTCACCGAGGATCGATGGGTGCAGGCAGGTGAGGCGCGAGCAGGCGATCGGAAGCACGTGCATCACATCATCGTGTCCGTGAGGGAACCGCAACCGGTGCCGCGTCCGGCCGTGGTGAGCGTCAGACCAATCCTCGCCGCAGCCGCGAGCGTTCCGCCTCCGGCGGCGCCCCGTGCCGCTGCTGCGTCGGGAGCGCAGGGAAACGCCGTCCAGCGATTTGGAGACCAGACGCTGGTGAACTGGGCAGTTGGTGAGGATGCTCCGGTGTTCCAGCCGGGGATGGCGAAACTGATTCCGAAGGGCGCGTCGCTGATCTTCCAGGTGCACTACACCACCAACGGGACGCCCGGAGAGGATCGGTCGAAGGTTGGCCTGATCTTCTCGAAGCAGCCGCCGCAACATGAGGTCCGCACCGGGATGATTGTGAATCCGCTGTTCGCGATTCCTCCCGGGGTATCCGACCACCCGGTCGACGCCGAGGCGACCTTCAACGAAGACGTCTATGTGTGGAGCATGCACCCGCACATGCACTACCGCGGCAAAGACATGACCTACACCGCGATCTACCCGGACGGCCGGCGTGAAATCGTGCTGCGCGTCCCCAAGTTCGACTTCGGCTGGCAGACGGACTATTGGCTGGCCAAGCCGCTCGCGTTGCCCAAGGGATCGAAGTTGTACGTGTCGGCGCACTTCGATAACTCGACCGCCAATCGCCATAACCCGGATCCGACGGCGACCGTACGATGGGGTGATCAGACCTGGGAAGAGATGATGATTGGCTACTTCACGTACACAGTGGAGGGTCGCTCGATCTCGAGCTCCGCGCAGCAGTAATTACGCCTACTGCCGCTTCTCCGCCGCGCGCGACGCGCTCAAGATATTCCGCATCGAGTTGTTGCCTTCGTGGCATGCGTACTCGAATACCGCATCGTCGGGCTGTCGCGCGAGCGTGAGCGCAGCCGTCCACGGCTTCGTCCAGACGGTTGGATCGTCCACCGTGACTTCGTAGCTGATGCCGTCTGCCTCTCGCGTGAAGCGCTCGATAATGTGGAGCGTCTCGCGTGAGCCACGGAAGTTCGTCTTGTCACTGAAATTGGTGGTGTCGACGACGAATGTGTTGCCCTCCCAACGGCCGCGCGCATCGCCGCCGTACCCGCGAACTGCTGTTCCGACATGCACTCCGCTCCCAATCGTGATGACACGCGTGTCGTGGATCATCTCGTAGGTGATCGCCACGACGCCGGGGGCCTGCACGATGCGCAGGTTCGCGTTATAAACCGTCGGGAATGTCGCGCCGGGGATGCCGCGGCTGATGCACCGCTCCCAGAGACTCAGGTCCTCAGGACCGCTGAAGATCGCGGCCCCGAATGTGCCCAACCCCGTGCCCGCGCCTCGGCCACGGCCGGCGGCTGGCCTTTGCGGCGCCAGAGGTGGAAGCCTGCCGTCTGGCGGATCGATGACGAGCGATGTGCGCCGTGACACTTTGCTGCGCTCGAGCCAGTGCGGCGGCGGAGACGTGGCCGACCCGACCGCTCCTGCATTGGAGCGGTCGGCCGTCTCGAGATCGAAGTCGGAGTTGTCTGACAGGATTTGTTTATCGGCCTGCGCTCGTCGTTGTGCGAACTCGGCGTCGGTGAGGAACCTCCGCTCGCCGAACTGCGCCTGTCGCTCGAAGGGCACACTGAGCTCCGCCTCGCTGCTGTAGGTTCCCTGCAAATCCGGCTCACCCCA
>Ga0114129_10008050_pt1 | contig 15019 bp, 13 predicted proteins | sample RhiMetdeltSRZDD1_FD_80071 | JGI IMG/M metagenome (GOLD analysis project Ga0114129, IMG submission 80071) | Populus rhizosphere microbial communities from Tennessee, USA - Rhizosphere MetaG P. deltoides SRZDD1 (version 2) (version 2) | ecosystem: Host-associated > Plants > Roots > Rhizosphere >...
ATAGCCGTACGAATCGGAGCCGCCAATGACTCCCGCGCCCTCCGTGAGCCCGACGATCGCCACGATGACTGCTGCGAGCAGGGCGGCGACAGGAGCGAGCGACGGGATTCGAGGCACGCGGCGGGTGAGCCGACCGATCAGCCATTGATACTCAACGGCCAGGGCGTGCGTGCGCTGGCCAGGCGCCGCAATCGCCCATGCGAGAACGACGCTGAGAGCGATCAATAGCGCAGGATTGCGAGGCCCGTGGGACGAGATCCGCACACCGCCAAACGACCACACGCCGCCGCCGGTCCACATCACGACGATCGTCCACAACGCCGCGAGGCCGCCCAGCACGACGAGCCCGCGCAACAGACGTCGTCGACTCATGAGACTCATCGGATGATGAGCTTCGAATCCGTGGACGGTCAAGCGGAGTCACGGGGAGTCAGGGCTCTTCGACGTATGCTTCCGGAGACGAATGGTGCGATCGACGAACAGCGCCGCCGGGATGCCGGAGTGGCTGGAGCCGATGGCGGCAACGCTGACCGAGGAGCGCTTCAGCGGACCTGACTGGCTGTTCGAGCGCAAGTTCGACGGCATTCGACTGCTCGCGTATAAACGCAACGGCGATGTTGAGCTGTTCTCGCGAAACCGATTGCCGCAAACCCTGCCGGCACTCGCCTCGGCAATCGCCAGGCTTCCTGCGCACGAACTGATCCTCGACGGCGAGATGAACTGGGATGGCCGCGACTATCACGTCTTCGACATCCTCTGGCTCGATGGTCGCGACGTCACACGACTCCCGCTCGAGGAACGGCGCGCGCTGCTCGAACAACTGCCTCTGAAGGCGCCGCTTCGCCGCGTCGAGCAACTCGACGGCGACACGCCGTGGGAACACGCCTGTCGCGAAGGCTGGGAAGGCGTGATCGCCAAGCGGCGCGGATCGCTATACGAACATCGCCGTTCCAAGCATTGGCTGAAGATGAAGTGCGAGGCCTCACAGGAGCTGGTCGTCGGCGGCTATACCGATCCGCAGGGCGCACGCGTCGGGCTTGGGGCGCTGCTCGTCGGCTATTTTGAGGGGAATGACTTCGTCTTCGCCGGCAAGGTCGGCACTGGATTCGACACCAAGCTGCTGCTCGATCTGCGGAGCCGGCTCGACAAGATCGAACAGCCCAGCCCTCCGTTCACCAAAGGCACCGGCCTGCCCAGAGTTCGTGCACACTGGGTTCGCCCCGAGATTGTGCTGCAGGTATCGTTTATCGAATGGACCGTCCACGGAAAGCTGCGTCATCCACGGCTGATCGGCGTCCGCTTCGACAAGAACGCGCGCGAGGTCCAGCGAGAGCAACCGTGAAGGGGCGTGCGTCCGACTCGGTCGAGATCACGCATCCCGACAAGGTTCTCTTCCCGGACGATGGCATCACGAAAGGCCAGCTCGCGGCCTACTACGAGGCGCTCGCACCGATCATCGTCCCGCATCTGCGCGGCCGGCCGGTGACGATGGAGCGATATCCGGCGGGGATTGGCAAGAAAGGGTTCTGGCAAAAGGACGTCTCGAAGGGATTTCCCTCCTGGCTCGAGAGAGTCGAGGTGCCCAAGAAGGACGGCTTCGTCCATCATCCGGTCATCACCGACACCCGATCGCTGATGTGGGTGACGAATCAGAACACGATCACGCAGCACGTGTGGGTGTCGCGCCTTCCAGACCTGTATCACCCGGACATCTGCGTGTTCGATCTCGATCCGTCGAATGACGATCGCGACTCGGTTCGCGCGGCTGCGGTCGGACTGCGCGACCTGCTGGAGAAGCTGTCGCTGCCGTCGTGGGTCAAGACCACCGGTTCGAAAGGCTTCCACATCGTCGTGCCGCTCGATGGCTCGAACGATATGGGGCAAGTGGCTCGATTCGCCGACGAAGTCGGCGAGCTGTTCGTGACGCTCGCGCCAGACGCGCTGACGCGTGAGTTTGCCAAAGTCGATCGGCGCGGACGCATCTACGTGGACACCGGCAGGAACGGCTACAGCGCGACGTTCGCTGCGCCGTATACCGTACGCGCCAGGCCCGGCGCACCCGTGTCGGCGCCATGTACGTGGGAAGAAATCGAGCGGGGCACGGTGGACCCCGGCACGTTCACGGTGCGGAACATGCCGGAGCGGATTACAGCGGTCGGCGACTTGTGGGCCGACATGAAGCGGCGCGGGAAGTCGCTGAAGGCGCCGATGGAGAAATTGCGGCGCTTGCGGGCCGGTACTTAGTCCTTGGGCCTTGGTCGGTCCTAGAAATTCACTTTCGCTGCGTCCGAAAGAATCATCTCTCGATACAACGGCAGCGACCAGCCGGCCTTTTCGAGCGCCGTAAGCCTCGTCTCGACAGACTTCACGTACCCCTGTTTGCTCTTATAGAGCTCCTTCAACGTCGCAGGGGCGAACGCGATCTGCGCGGTGCTGAGGCCGCACATCAGGTTGGCCGCGTTCTGTCCACCAGCCGCGATGTACGGCGCAGCATTCGCGACGACCGGATTGAGCGCGGCCGGGCGGATGACGTACTTACCCGTCGGGACATCGACATAGACCGTGCGGATGCCACCCTGCGGATTGCCGTACTGATCGAGCGCCATCATCGAGCCGTCGTTGGACTGATCGCGATCGAGCAGGATGCGCGGTGCGCGCGGCGGGGCGGTGCCCTTGTCCACCCACTTGAGCAGATGATCGAGCGCCACCGACATATACGCCTGCACCGGGAAAGTGCTGAGCGGATCGACGCATGGATTCGGCTTGAGCCGAACGCTGTCGCGCGTGTCGATGTGACCCATGCCCGAGAATTCGTACAGGCGGTACTGCTTCCCTGGTTCGTCGCTGTCCTGCTTATTCGTGATATTCCCGCTCACCTCATGCATCGTCGGGACGTGGATCATCGGGACGTCGACGTCGCGGATCATTGCGCCGTTCGACATCGGCAGGAAGCCGTCGTAGACCCGCTGCATCTGCGGTGTGCGGTACACCATGTGCGCCGGCAGGTAGTTGATCAACACGCCCGCGGTCATCGACGTGCCGCCCAGCACCATCTTGCGCACAGGTCCGCCGACGAGCGTGCCGCTGCGCACCAGCGCGCCGATCTGCGCGAGGATTTCGTTGGTCTGCGCGCCATTCAGTTTGAGGTTTCGATAGCGGGCCTCATTCAGCGCGACGAACTGCGCCGGCGGCGTGGTGAGAATCTCGACGGCCGCATGGCCCGACGACATCGTGTAGATCGACGTGAACTCGAACATGTGCGCCGCGCCGCTGCCGTGCATCGCCTCGGCGAGCACGAGTCCGCTGAACTTCGAGTTGTCGGCCGGCGTCCGCACGACCAGCCGCGTCGTGTACGGCTCGCCATTCGCGGTGCCCGACACGAAGTATTCGTGCGTCTCGTAGTTGAAGGCCGCGAGGCCCTTGCCCGGCGCGAGCGACGGCGACGAATCGAACATCGGTCCCGGACCGGTGACCTCGGCCGACAACGTCGGCAGGGCGACGGCCGTGGGTGTCTCGGGAAGATTGGCTGGCGGCGCACCGCCGGCGCGGCCACGTCCTCCCCCTGGGAATCCGCCCCCGGCCGGGCCTCCGCCAATCTGGCCGGACAGCGTTGACACGCCTAGCGTTACGGCCGCCGCAACGACGGCAATTCTGATCGTGCTCATGAGGCTCCCTCGAAGATGACGGAGCACATCATACCCTGTCGATCCGGGCAGTCGCCGTTCGTGTAAGAGATAGAAAGGGAGACCGATGAAACAATACCTGCTCAGCATCTATCAGCCCGACGGCCCGCCACCCGCCGACCTCGATTTGAAACGGATCATGCGCGATGTGCACGCCCTCCGCGACGACATGAAGCGCGCTGGCGCGTGGGTTTTCTCCGGCGGCTTGCACGACGCGAGTACCGCCACTGTCGTACGCGTGAACGACGGCGAACCCCTGATCACCGACGGCCCCTACACCGAAGGCAAGGAACACCTCGGCGGATTCACGATCATCAAAGCTGCCGATCTGGACGGCGCGCTCGACTGGGGCCGCAAGCTCGCCACGGTGCTCACGCCGCTGGTCATCGAAGTGCGGCCCTTCCACGACGACGCCACGCATTGAGTGATCAGCCTCTGGTCTCGGCGTCAGAGATCGCGCGGGTCTTTCGTGAGGAGTACGGCCGCACGGTTGCCGTCCTGGTCCGTCGATTCGGCGATATCGATCTCGCCGAAGAGGCGGTTCAGGACGCGTTTGCCACGGCCGTCCAGCGGTGGCCGTCCGACGGCATTCCACCGAGCCCGGCCGGATGGCTCATCACGACGGCGCGGAATCGCATCATCGACCGTCTACGACGCGAAGCGTCGCGCGACGACCGCCATGCACTCGCTGCAGTGATGCAGAGCCGCCATGACCTGGAGGAGGACATTGTGGGCGACGAAGACGTCGGCGACGAACGGCTGCGGCTGATGTTCACCTGCTGCCACCCCGCGCTGGCGCTCAACGCCCAGGTCGCGCTGACGCTGCGACTGCTCGGCGGCCTCACGACAGAGACCATCGCGCGCGCGTTCCTGGTGCCACCGGCGACGATGGCGCAGCGGCTGGTGCGGGCGAAGGGCAAGATTCGCGACGCGCGCATCCCGTATCGCGTGCCGCACGCCGCCGACCTCCCCGCTCGCCTGCGCGGTGTACTCGCGGTGATCTACTTGATTTTCAATGAGGGCTACACCGCGAGTTCAGGCGAGCGATTGACGCGCGACGATCTGTGCGCGGAAGCGATCCGGCTTGGCCGGCAACTGAATGATCTGATGGCCGGCGAACCGGAGGTCATGGGGCTGCTCGCGCTGATGCTGCTGATCGACGCGCGGCGCGCCGCACGCGTGTCCGCGGACGGCAGCCTCGTGCGGCTCGCCGATCAGGATCGCCGGCACTGGAATCGTGCATTGATCCGCGAAGGCCAGGCACTGGTCCGTCGCTGCCTCGCCCGCAATCAGCCCGGGCCGTATCAGATTCAGGCCGCGATCAATGCCGTGCACAGCGATGCGCGTGCAGCGGCGGTCACCGACTGGCGGCAGATCCTGATGCTCTACGACCAACTGATGGCTGTGGCACCGACACCGGTGGCGGCGCTGAATCGAGCCGTCGCGGTCGCCGAAGTCGAAGGCCCACACGCCGCGCTGACGATAGTCGACGGCCTCGACCTCGAGCGCTATTACCTGTTCCACGCGATACGGGCCGATCTGCTGCGCCGGCTCGGACGCTGGTCAGAAGCGGCGCGTGCCTACGATGCCGCAATCGAGCGATGCGACAACACGGCCGAGCGAGATTTCCTTCAGCGTCGTCTGACCGAGCTGCAAGACCCCTAACGTCCCGCTAAGCCGGACAGCGTTGAGTTGGTCCGCCTTCGCCGCTGGCTACGGCGGGACAGGCATGGGCGGCACCGATGTTGCGAACACTGTCATCGGCTTCTCGCAGGATCGGAGGGACCGTGAGCAACATGTTGAGGCGGGCAGTGCTGTCGACGATCGCGATGCTGATGGCCGTGCCGGCCAATCCTTTGCCGCGCCCACAGCGCGGCGACACGCTGCACTGCCGCCCGTCTGGCGCGCTCAACAGAATGGACGAACTCCCCGAAGCGAGCGGTATCACGGCGAGCCGTCGGACTCCTGGCGCCTTCTGGGCCGTGAATGATTCTGAGCAGCCCGTGATCTACGCCCTCGATGCGAATGGAGTGGTGACCGGGCGTGTGCGTGTCACCGGCGCGACGGTCGAAGATTGGGAAGCGATCGCCGTCGGTCCGTGCCGGGGCGGCACGTGCCTCTATGTCGGCGACATCGGCGACAACAATGGCACGCGCAAACAGATCACAATCTATCGCGTTCCGGAACCGGCGATCGGCGACGATATGACCGCGACGGCGGAGGTGTTCCACGCCACATATCCGGACGGACCACAGGACGCCGAATCGCTGGTGCTCACGTCCGATGGCTCGTTGTACATCGTGACCAAAGGCGAGAAAGGCAGCGTGGCGCTGTATCGCTTCCCGCGCGAACTGCGTACGGGCTCGACGATGCCACTGCAACGAGTCGCCAAGCCGCGCGATTCTGGCAAGTCGCCGAACAGCGAGCGCATCACCGATGCCGCAGCGTCACCACAAGGCGACTGGATCGTGCTGCGCACCAATCGTGCGGCGACCTTCCATCACTTGAAGGAACTGATGGCCGGGAACTGGCGCCCGGCGCATGTCGTGGACCTGGCCGATCTCGACGAGCCACAGGGTGAGGGCGTCACACTCACCGCCGACGGGACGCTCGTCGTCGTTGGCGAAGGCGGCGGGAAATCGGCGCCAGGCACGCTGGCGCGCCTGACGTGCGCGCCGCTTCGCTGACCAGCCTCTACTTTTTTTCGTACGGCGCGCCGGTGCCCGATGAGCCGAGGAACAGCGTCTGTCCGTTGGGCAGCGTCAGGTCGCGGCCGTTGGCGCGGCGTCGCCCGTCCTTCGCCTGATAGCCATCGACGACAATCTCGGTGCCCTCTTTCAGCGACTCCTTCGTGAGGCCGCGCCGCAGGAGCGTATTGGGCGTGCCGGTTTCGATCATCCACTCCTCGACCGTGCCATCGGGCTTCTTCACGTCCACGTAGATCCAGGCGTGTGGATTCACCCAAAGCATCTTGGTGACCGTGCCCTTGAACTTGACGGGCTTGTTGGCGTCGAACTCCGCGTTGAACGCGTGATGGGCGAGCACTGGCACGGCCACCACGACGAACACGAGTGCCAGGCCTCCGACGAGGAGCGATCGGGCAGTTCGCATCGGATCACCTCTCACCTTTCTCACGCAATCGAGCACCGGTCAGGAAATGAACAATGTCGAAGTTGTCTTCGTGACACGCGTACTCGAACATCTGCTCATCGGGATCGACTTTGGTCCATGGGATCAACGCCGTCCACGGCCGCGTCCATGTCGTGGGATCCTCGACGGTGAACTCGTAGTTGATCGAGTCTGGCGCGACGCGGGTGAAGCGCTCGGTGATCTTGAACGTCGCCGGATTGGCGTTCTGGAACAACACGCCTTCATCCAGCCTGAAGTTGGTGGTCTCGACCACGAGTGTCGCGCCGTCCCAGCGGCCGCGTGTATCGCCCAGCCACTGTCGCAGGTTCTTGTGCAAGTGCGGACGTCCGTCCATGGGGATGATCCGCGCGCTGTGGATCATTTCTGGCGCGATGGTGACGTAGCCGGGACTCTGAAAGATCTGGAAGTTGTTGTTGTAAATGGTCGGCAGATACGGCGGCACATCGGTCCGTACCACGCAGCGGACCGGCCAGGACATGTCGGTGTAATGGTCTGGCAGACCCGCGGCAAATCGCTTGGCTGCCTCGCCGCGCATCGCCAGAATCTTCTGGCGCTCGGGCGAAATCGTGGCGAGCGCTGGAATCCGCCCGTCCACGGGATCGACGATCAGCGACGTGCGCTTGTCGGCGGTGATCTTCAGGCGCCGCGCATCCATCCAGTGCTCGTTATACGCCCGGTTGACGTCGGCGGCATTGCCGCCGTCGCGCCGATCGCGCGACAGCTCGTTGGCGAGCGATGACTGGAACTCCTCCGCTTCCTCGTCGCTGAGCACACCCTTCTCGCCGATATTGGCCGGCCGCTGCAGCGGCGTGCTCGTGGCATCGTTCCACACGCCTTGAAGATCAGGATCGCCCCACGGCGTCTTCGGCACGGTGTATCTCTTTGCCGCTGGCCCCGGCTTTGGGGCCTGCCCAGACGCGGGAATGACCAGGGCGACGACGACAACGACGACGAGCCCGGTGATAGTCGACAGAATCGGGTGGCGCATGGCGGTCACCTCGCGGCCTGCTTGCGGAACTTGCCGAACAGCAGCTCCTCAGTGAACGGCACGCACTTGAATTCGAGCAGCTGCACGTTTGTCTCCATCCGGCGGTAGAGCGGGAACCGAATCTTCCACGGACGCGTGAACACCTTGGGGTCTTCGATCGTGGCTTCGTACATCAGGTGGTACGGGCTCGCCGGCGTGTAGCGCTCGACCACGTGAAGCATGTCGCTGTGATAGTTGCCCGCCCGGTCGAACCACGTCTCCTCGCGCTGGCCGGTGACGTCGAGCACCAGCGTGTCACCTTCCCAGCGGCCGCGCGACCATCCCATCCACGAATCGGTCGGCGCCTCCTGTTTCCAGTCCATGCGAACGACGCGGGTCGCGCTGGTGAACTCGTACGCAAACAGGATGTAGGGACTTGTGCCCTGCACGATCTGAAACGGGAAGGGCATGTAGGTCGCGCGGGGCACCCCCGGCAGATAGCATTTCATTTCTGGATCGCCGAGCGCGTGCCACGTCTTGTCGTCGCTGACGTCCACCTTGAGCCGGTTCTGGACGTTCGCGGCGCGTTTGGCCAGCGCCTCGGGCCGATATGGAATCTCGCCGCCCTCGATGACGCTCTGACCGGCCGGCCCTGCGCCGTAGGCGCCGCTCAGTTCGGGGTGCGGCCCGGACTGTGCCTCGTGATCCTCGAGATTCCAGTTCGCGGTCACGAATGCCTGCCAGATCCCGTTCAGGTCGGGATGACCGTCGGCAGCTCGCGGCGCGCGATACGAGGCGGTGAACTGTGTTGCGGCCGGCGCGCGCGACTGACCGAACAGTGATGGGCTCGCATAGGAGACGAGCGCGACCAGGCCGGCCACGCCGAGATACGCGATCGCACGTCGAAGGGGCATCGCAGTCCTCCGAGGTTCCCGCCGGATTGCAGGGTGGTGGTACCACGTGCGGAGGCACGGGTCAAGCCATTCTCGATGCGGGTACCTATCGCTGGCAGACGGGGCAATAGTACGTAGATCGACCCGCCTGGGTGATGCGGCGAATCGTGCCCGTGCAGTGTCGTCGTGGGCAGGGTTTGCCCTCGCGCTCGTAGACGCGAAAACGGCCCGACTCGTACGCTCGCGCGTTTGCGTCAACAGCTTTTTCCAGCACGGCCTTGATGGCTGCGGCCAGTGTGAACGCGGCCTCGCGCGGCGCGCCGGCCGGCGTCGCGATGGTCGACGCGCGACGCCGCGGTGAAAGCCCGGCGTGGTGCAGCGCCTCGCTCGCGTAGATGTTGCCCACGCCGGCGACGAGCCGCTGATCGAGTAGCAGAACCTTGAGCGCGACACGCTTTCCCACGCACGCGCGCGCCAGCACCATCGCGTCGAACGTGTCGCCGAGCGGCTCCGGCCCCATCCCGCGCAGCGCCTCGTGGTCATCGTTGGCGCGGATCAGATCCATCAGGCCGAAGCGGCGCGGATCGTTGAACGTCACGACGACGCCCGACGACAGCACGATGACGACGTGATCGTGTGGATCGGAAGGATGTGACGTGCGAGACGAGGACCGCGGCCGCTCGGTGCGAAACGCGCGGCGCGGTCTCTCGGTTCGGAACGCGCCCGACATCCCGAGGTGAACGAGGAGCGTTTCGCCGGAACTGAGCGCCGCCAGCAGGTACTTGCCACGGCGGCTGACGGATTGAATGGTGTGGCCGGTCAGTCGGGAGACGAAATCCGATGGAAACGGCCGGCGCAGATCCGGCCGGCGGAGCTCGACGCGATCGATGCGCGCGCCGCGGGTCGCGCGCTCGAGCATCCGACGGACCGCTTCTACTTCGGGGAGTTCGGGCACCTCTGGATCCTACAGATCGCAGAGGTCGAGGAGAACACGGAGGGTTTTAGCGCAGAGATCGCAGGGATCGCAGAGAAACAAGAAGACCGTGGCGGTGCCGGCCTTCGGCCGGCGACGGACGCGCAACGCGCGGCCCGCCACGGTCCTCTGCGGTCTCTGCGTTTAAAGTTTTTGTGACAGTCCAGTCAGTGAATCACGCGCCAGCGGTGACCGAATCTCCCGCGGTGTTCTGCGCGATGAGCTGCTTCAGTCGTTCACCGTCCACCGACTCAACTTCGAGGAGTTCGAGAGCCAGTGCACGCACGGCGGGGCGCTCACGCTCGATGATCTGACGCGCGGTTTCGTAGCCGTGCATGATGAGCGCGCTGATCTCGTCGTCCACGCGGCGTGCGGCGTCTTCGCTGAAACCGGCGGCGCGTGAATCCGCATCCCAGGCACCCGACGGGCGACGGAAGTGCACAGGGCCGAGTGGAGACATGCCCAGCTCGCAGACCATCTTGCGCGCCAGCTCGGTCGCACGCTCGATATCGTTCGACGCGCCGCTGGTCATCTGCCGAAGGCACAGTTCCTCGGCCACACGACCGGCCATCAGGATCGCAATCTGCGTCTCGAGGAACGACTTCGAATGCGCGTGACGATCGGCCACGGGCAACTGCATGGTGACGCCGAGCGCACGGCCACGCGGGATGATCGTCACCTTGTGCAGCGGATCGGCCTCGGGCAGCAGCGCCGCCACGATCGCATGGCCGGCCTCGTGATACGCACAGGTGTTGCGTTCACCCTCGCTCATGATGAGCGAGCGGCGCTCGGCGCCCATCAGCACCTTGTCCCGTGCCGCCTGCATGTCGGCATTGCTCACGGTGTGGCGTCCGAGCCGCGCCGCGATGAGTGCCCCCTCGTTCACGAGGTTGGCGAGATCCGCGCCGGAGAACCCGGGGGTCCCGCGCGCAATCGATCGGAGATCGACGTCGGGTTCGAGCTCGACCTTCCTCGTGTGCACGCGCAGGATCTGCTCGCGGCCGTTCAGATCGGGATTACCGACCATGACCTGGCGATCGAAGCGGCCCGGCCGCAGCAGCGCCGAGTCGAGAATGTCCGCACGGTTGGTCGCGGCCACGACGACGATGCTGTCCGCTCGCGAGAAGCCGTCCATCTCGACGAGCAACTGGTTGAGCGTCTGCTCGCGCTCCTCGTGGCTCAGGGATGTGCTGCCGCGGTTGCGTCCGACGGCGTCGAGCTCGTCGATGAAGATGATGCAGGCCTTGTGACGGCGCGCCTCCTTGAACAGCCGCCGGACGCGGGCCGCGCCGACGCCCGCGTACATCTCGACGAAATCGGAACCACTCGCTGAAATGAACGGGACACCCGCCTCACCGGCCATCGACCGCGCGAGGAGCGTCTTGCCGGTACCCGGAGGGCCTACGAGCAGGATGCCGCGCGGAATCCGTCCGCCAATCGCCGAGAAACGGCCGGGGGCCTTTAAGAAATCGACGATCTCTCGGACCTCGTCCTTGGCCTCGTCTACTCCGGCGACATCATTGAAGGTGACAGTCATGTTGTTGGGGTCAACGGTTCGCACCTTCTCGAGCGTCGTGACGCGGCCGGTGACGCGGAACAACACGAGGCCCGCTATGGCGAAGACGAACAGTCCGATGGCCAGCGTCTGATACATTTCGCCGCTCGCGCGATCCACAGGCTTGGCGCTGAACTGCACGCCGCGCTCCAGCAACCCCGACAGGAACGTCGGGTTCAGCGCGATGTAGCCCGGCGGGGCCGTCGTCTCGAGGCGAGCACCGTCTCGAAGCTCGACCCGAACGGCATCGCCGTCGGCAACGACGGACTTGACGCGGTTGGCTTTAACCTCGCGGAGAAAATCAGAGAAGGCGACTGGAGTGAACTCGACAACTGTTCGCGGCCGGAACGAGTACACGGCAATGGCCAGCACGGCCGTCAGTACCCCGGCTACCAACCAAGCGAGTCGAATGTGTGGCATCTTTCCTCGAAGCACAATATTCCCCAGTGCGGCGATTGATTTCCCGACGCCGTGTTTAGATCTCGACCAGACACACACCGCCGCGTGTGGGATGGCTCGATTGAATGGAGGAGCGCGAGCCGACACTCGATGGCGATCGTCGTCGGTGCGCGTTCATATTTTATCGGACGATGAGGGCGCGGTAAACAGAGAAAGCACCGACCTCGACCGTAAAGGCTCAGCCATACTGCGTTTGGTACGCTGATCCGAATGTCGAACCCCTTCCTTCGCGTGCTCACCGGCAACGACGATCGCCGCGTCGTCGAAAGCGTCTCGCCGCAACGCACACTCGACGATGTGATTCTTCCGCCGGCGACGCGCCGATCACTCGAGCAGGCGCTCGTGCACGTGACGCAGCACGACCTCGTGTTCAACCGCTGGGGTTTTCGCGAACGACATCCCACCAGTCTCGCGCTCGCGTTCAACTTCGCCGGGCTGCCCGGCACCGGCAAGACGATCTGCGCGGAGGCGATTGCGCATGCCCTTGGCGCGCGGCTGCTCATCGTCCGCTATGCGCACGTCGAGTCGATGTGGATGGGCGAGACCGCGAAGAACGTCTCCGCGGCGTTCCGCATCGCGCGCAAGGACAACGCCGTGCTGCTGTTCGACGAAGCCGACGCGATCGCCTCACGTCGATCGTCGTCACTCGATCAGGCGTTCGTGCGCGAGACCAATACCGTGATCAACGTGCTGCTGCAGGAGCTCGAACGCTTCAACGGCGTAGTCATTTTCGCGACCAATCTGGCGGCGAATTTCGATCCGGCGTTCGAACGTCGCATCCGCACGCACATCCTGTTCGAGATGCCCGGCGTCGAGGAGCGCGAGCAGATCTGGCGCGTGCAGGTGCATCCCTCGCGCACGCCGCTCGCCGACGATGTGGATTTCCGCGCGCTGGCCGAAGGGCACGCGTTGAGCGGCGGCGATATCAGGAACGCGGTGCTCAAAGCGGCACTGGCGGCGGCCGGCGAACCCGGCAGCGACATGCTCAAGGCGATTCAGCAGCGGCATTTCGAGGAAGGGGTACGCGAGGTGCTGGCCGCCAAGAAGGTGATGAAGCAGTCGCTGCTCGAGGCGCCGCCGCCGTTGATCCCCGGCCTCGAGGCGGCACTCCCTGCACTTCGCGGCACCTCCAATTCCCTGCTGCTTACTGCGATCAGCGTGATCGCCCTCGTCACGTCGGTCGTCGCCCTCACGTTGGCGTTGGTGCGCTGAATAGCGCGCCTGACGATAGACTTGGCCGATGCCATTACACGGTCAGCTCGCGCTCGTCACAGGAGGCAGCCGCGGCATCGGCCGTGGTGTCGCCAGTGAATTGGCCCGGCAGGGCGCAAAGGCGTTCGTTACCGGACGCACCGAATCCGATCTCACGACCATCGGCGAAGGCACCATCGGCATTCGCTGCGATCACACCGTAGACAGCGATGTCGAGGTCGCGTTCGCGCGCGTCACACAGGACGGCGCCCTCGACATCCTCGTCAACAATGTGTGGGGCGGCTACGAGCGGATGGTGGACAACGGCGAGTTCACCTGGATGAAGCCGTTCTGGCAGCAGCCGCTGTGGCGCTGGGACGCAATGTTCACCGCCGGTGTCCGCGCGCACTACCAGGCCAGCCAGCTTGCCGCGCCAGGCATGGTCGCTCGCCGTCGCGGCCTGATCGTCAACATCTCGCACTGGGCGGCACAAAAGCATCTCGGCAACGTCGCCTACGGCGTGTCGAAAGCGGCCACCGACAAGATGACCGCGCACATGGCCGCCGAACTGCAGCCGCACGGTGTCACCGTCGTCTCGCTCTATCCGGGAATGGTGCGCACCGAGAAGGTGATGGCCTCGGCGGCGTGGCTCGACTTGAGCAATTCCGAGTCACCCGAGTTCATCGGACGAGCCATCGCCGCGCTCGCCGCTGATCCGGACGTCCTCCGCCATACCGGCAAGGTCCTCGTCGCCGCGGCGCTCGCGCTCGACTACGGCTTCACGGACATCGACGGCAAGAGCCCGCGACCGCTCACACTTGCCGACGTGTGATCGAGACGCGCAGGCTGAAGCCTGCGCTCTACTTCGCTGGAGCGAGACGCTTCAGCTCTTCGAACCAGTTGAGCACCACACGGAATTCGAGCGGGAACGCGGCCGCGCCCGCGGTGTTCGATGACACACTGACAATCCGTCCGTCCGGCAGCACATCGTATCCGCGCACATCCAGCGAGAGCAGCCCGGGAAGCGGGGCGCGAGTCACCTCGGCGGGCATGCCGAAGACGATCGACGGCTGAAGCCTGATCGGAACCAGGACGAGCGGTCGTGCCGCGCCCGGAACGTACCAGATACCGTTGCCGTCCGGCGCCCATCGCGGATGGTAATCGAGCAGACGCTTCGGTAACTGACGCTTCGCTCCGGTCGGTGGAAACGGTTCGACGAACACGCCGCGATTGGGTGACAGCACTCCTCCGCTTCGCTCACTGGATGCGTACGCAATCCATCGTCCATCCGGCGAGAAGGTCGCGCTCAACGATTCGGCCGACTCGATCTGCCCGACCGGCATCGTCTTCCGATCGGCCATGGTCAGGACCCACAACGAATTCACCGATGCTTTTCGGACGGCGAAGAGCAGCCGCGATCCGTCTGGCGACCACGTTTCAGGCGTATGCTCTTCGTTCTCGAGTGGAGTCGTGAGACGTTCTGACGTACCGCCGTCAACCGCTTGCCACCAGATTCCGCGGTCCTGAATCGACTGGTAGGTCACTCGACGACTGTCCGCCGACCAGATTGGAAACCGGCTCCGTCCGCCAAACGTCAGGCGCTGCATCTCCGCGCTGCCCGAGAGCTCGTAGGTCCAGATGTCCGGTGACCCGGCCTCGCTCCTGCTCACCGCCAGCAGACGGCCGTCGGGCGACACTCGTGGATGTGCGTAAACGCCAGCCGGTACCTTCAGCGGAGCCGGATCGCTGCGACCGTCGCCGATCACGAGCGTTCCACCGGTGGAGAACGCCGCCGCAGCAGGTCCGGGCAGGTAGGTCAGCGTGCCCGTCGCTGAAACAGCCAGATGGGCACCGCCGCTCGTGCCGCCGACGGCTCGCCGTACACCGACGATGGCAGGTACCGCAGGTCCCTTGATGGTGAGCGTCGCCGCATCGAATGGAACGGCGAAGATGGTTCCGCCGACCGCGTAGAGGAGGTGACCGCTCTCGAGATACCGGGCATCCGAACCGCCCTCGACCAACACGCGTCGGGTGCCATCGGCGAGAGACTGCGCCACGATCTGCGCCTTGTCCCACCGGTCATCCCCCACAGCCTTGGCCAGCGTGAAGAGGACCGTTCGCCCGTCCGGCAGCATCTGGGGACCATGC
>Ga0114129_10008052_pt1 | contig 15017 bp, 10 predicted proteins | sample RhiMetdeltSRZDD1_FD_80071 | JGI IMG/M metagenome (GOLD analysis project Ga0114129, IMG submission 80071) | Populus rhizosphere microbial communities from Tennessee, USA - Rhizosphere MetaG P. deltoides SRZDD1 (version 2) (version 2) | ecosystem: Host-associated > Plants > Roots > Rhizosphere >...
CATTGCTTTTCCCAACGACGCTTGTCGGCAGTTATCCGCAGCCCGAATGGCTCATCGACCGCGCGAAGCTCGCCGGACGCTTTCCGCCGCGCGTGCGCGCGAAGGAGCTCTGGCGGATTCCCGAGCATCTGCTCGCCGAGGCGCAGAACGATGCGACGGTGCTCGCCATCAAGGCACAGGAAGACGCCGGCCTCGACATCATCACCGACGGAGAAATCCGGCGCGAGAGCTACTCGAACCGCTTCGCCACCGCGCTTGAAGGCGTCGATCTCGACAACCCCGGCAGTGCCCTCGACCGCTCTGGACATCCCAATCCTGTGCCGCGCATCGTCGGCAGGATCCGGCGGCGGCATTCCGTCGAGACGGAGGACGTGAGGTTTCTTCGCGCCCACACGAGCAAGAGAATCAAGATCACCGTGCCGGGACCGTTCACCATGTCCCAGCAGGCGCAGAACGATTTCTACACGGGCGTCGATGAGGCTGCGATGGACTACGCAGCCGCCGTGAACGAGGAGATCAAGGATCTGTTCGCGGCCGGCGCCGACATCGTCCAGATCGACGAGCCCTACATGCAGGCGCGTCCCGAGAAGGCGCGGCAGTACGGGCTCAACGCGCTCAACCGCGCGCTCGACGGTGTCGCGGGCACCACGTGCGTGCACATCTGCTTCGGCTACGCCGCCATCATCCACGAGCGGCCGGCTGGATATTCGTTCCTCCCGGAGCTGGCGGGGTGCAGCTGCCGGCAGATTTCCATCGAAACCGCGCAGTCGAACCTCGATTGTTCCGTCCTGACATCGTTGCCCGGGAAGCAGATTCTGCTGGGCACGGTGGACCTGTCGGACATGACCGTCGAAACACCCGAGACGGTCGCCGCGCGGATCCGGCGGGCGTTCCCATTTGTCGCGCCCGAGAACATCATCGTCGCCACCGATTGCGGGATGAAGTACCTGCCCCGCGACGTCGCCGACGGCAAGATGAGAGCGATGGTGCTGGGCGCTGCGATCGTGCGGCATGAAGTCGGGCAGGTCCGATGAAACCGGTATTGCTGACGCTTTTCATCCTTGTCATCGCTTCAGCTCCCGCTGTCTCGTGGGAGATCCCGCCCGACAACGGCACAATGGGAAGAGAAGCGATTGAGGCAATCCTCGCTGGCAACGACTATCCCCAAACCAGTACCTACACACAGGCGATCGAGTTCATCGACTTCACGGCGAACGGACACGATTTCACGCAGGTCGTCGTCACGCTGACGCCAGCCAGGCCCCGTTTGCGGAACGGCAAGAAACTCGTCGTCGTCGGCGGCGAACCGGGAAGCGAATACGGCATGGACTTCGTCTCCACCATTGAAGGCAAGGAGGGTCCTGCGGTCTGGCTCGCGAAACGCGGCGTCACGTTTGTCGCCCTGACCCGAGTCGGGCGCTGGAATTTTCTCGCACCCACCAAGGATGGTTCCTGGGAAACCGTGCCGATCGAACAGCGAATGCCGATGTTCAGCCGCACGCAGAAAGCGCATTGGCTGCAGAGCGATTACGAGGTGAGGCGCTCCGGCGTGTCCGGCGCAGTCTCCGCCAGCGTGAGCGCGATCTACCGTTTCCCGCGGAAAGGCACCGCGCTGGAAAAGCAGATGCTCGCGGCGACGCCGCGGGTGTTTGTCGAGGGATACCGCCGTGCGCTGGAGAAGGCCATTCCCGATCGGAGAGGCTCTCTCGTTTTCTTCTGGGGCATGTCGACTGGAGGCGCGAGCCTGTACCCGCTTGCCAAGTACTACATGCCCGACGGATATCTCGGGTGGGGCACGAGCTCGACTGGCCTCGCGTATGTCAACGGCCGCACGCTCGATGGCAACTTCAACGACATCTATGAGCATAGCGCGCTCCGGGTTCGCGAACGCGGCCTCGACGACTTCGAGTTCTACACCAGGAATATCGATTCCGACACGCGGATGCAATGGTGGAAGGCCGCGCAGAAAGACCCACGCTTCAAGAGCACCGAGGATGCGGCGATGCAATTCGGCGCCGCGGCACTGACCGAGCATGGTCTGCGTCTCTGGCAATCCGATTTCCTGCCGGCTTCAGAGCGTAAGGCCGGATTTGCGGCATTCATGCAGGCGATGTTCGAGCCGAGTTACCCGCCCGCGGAGCTCAAGAACGTCCCGGTTCTGGATTTGAACGGGACCAATGATGAAGCGCTGCCGCCATCGACCGTGGATGCCAACCGGAAGGTGATGGAGCCCTACGCGAAGAAGTACAGGGTAGGTCGCATCGAAGGACTGCATCATTACCTGTTCACGCAGGACAGCATCAAGATCGTCGGGAGCACATGGATGCGCTACATCGAGTCAGGCTATTTTGATTGACGCGTGCTGATGCCGGCGTGAGGGTCTTATGACAGGACGGCGGAGGGTGAGGACGAAAAACTGAGCCGGCGCGCCGGCGCAGCAGCCTGCTCCGCTGACCTTCGATGAACGGCTCGGCGGCATCGTGGACACGTCCGAGGCGTTTCTTCGGCGGCGCTTGATCAGTAGCCGTGCGATACTCTCGCGATGCCGGGTCGTTTATCCGCGCTGCTTGACCTCATCCGCCCTCGCACGATCGCGCGGGCGGTCAAGTCTGTCGACGACCTCGCCGTCATTTCTCGTGATCTGAAACGCGTCGTCAAGCAGCTCGAGCAGCGCGCCGTCCAGACGGACGCGCGAACGTCCGCTCTGGAGCAGGAGCTGCGCACCCTCACCAACGCTCTCGCGGACCTGCGCGTGCGTGAGTCGAGGCTACGCGCGATCTACCACCGCGATATCGATTTGCAACCAGCGCTCGACGCGGTCAACGGCATCCTCGATGCCGCGTCAATTCGTTCACACGTCGAGCGATCAGTCGAGTCGGCTACGCTCGACCTCGATCCGTTCCCGCATCTGGTGCTCGAGGATCTGTTTCCGCGACCGTTTTACGAGGCCGTGTTGCGCGGCATTCCCCCTGTGGAAATGTTCGACGGCACCGAGAACAAGCAGCGTATCGTCGTGCCGTTCGAGATGGCGCCCGCCTTCAGCCGGCGCGTCTGGGGGTTCCTGCTGGACTCGGTGGTGGACGACATCATCGGACCGGCGCTGATGCGAAAGTTCAGGCAGCCGCTCAACGAATGGCTCCAGGCAACGTGGCCGGAGCTTGCCGGCCAGTCACTCGAATCGCGCGTCAAGCTGCAGAGTACCGACGGTCGCATCCTGCTGCGTCGGCGAGGCTATCTTATTCCCCCGCATCGTGATCCAAAGTGGGGCTTCGTGACCTGTCTGCTCTACCTGGCCAGGCCGGGAGACAGCCCCGAGTGGGGCACACAGCTCTACCACGTCGAGGGAGATACCGAAGCGGTGAATGTGGCGCCACACTGGATTCGCGCCGAGCACTGCAGGCTCGCTAAGGACGTTCCCTTTCGGCCCAACACCGCACTCGCGTTCATGAACTCGCGGGGAGCTCACGGCGCCCGGATTCCAGCGGACGCGGAACCACCGGATCTCGAGCGATACATCTATCAGTTCCGGATCGGCCCGTCGTCCGAGTCTATCCGCAGGCTTCAGGCCCTGCTGCCCAACGAACGCCGCGAGATGTGGTCGGGCAAAGCGGTCGACTACGCCTGATCCGGGCTCTTCTACTTCAAGAGATCCGTCACTTTGGCGACACCCGCCTTCGAGCAGGCGTCATCCACCTCCAGCGTGGATCCCGCGCTGCCGACGCCACCGATTGTGTCGTTGCCCACCTGGATCGGCACGCCGCCGCTGAGCGCCAGGATGTCGGCGAGGTCGCGTTGCGCTGCCCGCGCGGGATCTTCTGCCGTGCGCTTCTGAAATTCCATCGTGGTGATGCGATACATCCGCGCGGTGTACGCCTTCCGCCTGGCCATGTCGGCTGTCTGGGGAGTCGCCTGCTCGTCCCTCATGATCACCAGCACCTGACCGGCACGGTCGACCACCGCCGCGGAAGTGTTGAACCCTTTCGACTTGCATTCCGCGAGTGTCGCTTCAGCGATTGTTTTTGCCATCGCGAGCGAGAGGTTGCGTTGCATGACGACCCCTTGCGCACCTACGCGACCAGACACGAGCAGGGTTATGCCGATTCCGGCCAATGCCTTCAACTTGTAACCCATGAGACCTCCGTTGACTGCCGACCACTACCGGCCGATGAGAGCGCGTGCGCAGCGTACCGGCTCTGTCCTTACGAAGCAAAATCAGGCACCTCTTTGCAGCAAGGACCTGAGGGGTCGAAGATTTCGGGCCGCGTCCAGCGACAGCACCCCATCAATCAAGCGCTGCGTCTGCCCTCGGCCGAGGACCGGCGCCATCAGATCGCGCGCCTTGTCCGCGATCTCATCCCTCGTCATCGGGTTGCGGACGGTCCCACGGACTGCCTCGACGCGTTCGCTGAGCCGCGAGCCGTCCTTCAGCGTGATCTCAACGACCGCCACGCGCACCGGCAGGAGGCGCGCGAGCTCCTGATCGGGCACGTACTCGACCTTGGCCCGATGGCTCCGCACCGTCTGGTCATCCATTCGCGGCTTGTCGTGGGCAGCGGCAAATGACGCGGTCTTGTCAATGAGCATCACGGCGATCATGTGCTGCAGACAGATGTCCGGGATGTCGCGGTTGTCGACCACTGCGCCGACGGTAGGTGCCAGCCGCACGATGACCCGCTGCACGTCGTCCGCTTCGAATGGCCGCTGGCGGCGCAGGTTCGCGATCGCGTCGAGCGGCGCCTGGATCGGCGTGCCGACGGTCCACTTCTTGATGTCGGTGCGCGTGACCTCGTAGCGCTCCCCGAGCCCATCGACCAGCATCGCCGTCGTCCCCTTCGGCGCATTCACCTGGAAGTAGTTGTCGGCCCCCGAGAAGACATCGTCTACGCCGTTGAAACCCGAGCGCACGAGCAGGGCGGCGGTGACACCGTTACGAGCGGGCATGCCCGCGAAGACGAATCCCTTCTCGATGTGATCGGTGTCCCGCTCCCAGACCGCGAATCCCGATGACTCCTGCGACGCGTAGTCAAGCAGCCAGCGCATCTGCGTCGCATCGAGTGACGCGGCAGAGCCGGCCGCTGCCGCGGCGCCGAACGTTCCTGCAATGCTGTGCGTGCTGCGGCGGGTGTCGTTCCTGAACGTCACCCCACCAAGCGCCATCGTAACGCGCGGGCCGACGTCGTAGCCGAGCGCCACGGCGCGCAGGAACTGCGAGCCTGTGATCTGGAACGCTTCCCCTGCGGCCAGCGCGGCGGGAACGGTCGACGATCCGGGATGCGACTGCGACTCGCCGTGCGAATCGTCTGTCTCGTCTGAATGGGCGAGCACGCCATTGATCAGAGCGGCATCCATGGGAGACGTGACGATGGCCGAACCGACGACAGTCGCCACCGGTCGACCAGCTTGCGCGGCAGCAAAAGACAACGCGGCCTTGCCGGGCGGCAGCTCGGAGCCGGAGACCATTGCGGCGAACGTGTCGAGCACATGGTGCTTGACCGCGTCGAGAACTTCGGCGGGAAGCGGGTGGTCCTTGGCCGCCGCCATGTAGCGGCTCAGCGCCTCCATGACTGGGCTCACCTCCGCGCGCAGACGGGCGGCGGGAAGTACGGTGGCCACCAGCGCAAGCGCGCCACGGCTGATGAGCGTCCGTCGAGTCATGTTGCCGGTTGGTCCAGGCATCGCGTCTCCTTTTGCGCTCCCCGGGGCGGAGCTCGTCAGGGGTAAAAGGTACCACTTTGCATTACTATCTCCACGACCTCGTAAGCTCTCTGCGGCGGAACGGCCTCGACCTGCGAGTTCCATTCAGGAGGTAACGTCGATGAGAACGCCTCTCTTCATTCCGGCTGCAGGGCTCGTCCTGCTGGCAGCCAGCGCACCGCTCGCGGCGCACCATTCCTTCGCAGCGGAGTTCGACGGCTCGAAGCCGGTGACGCTCAAGGGAACCGTCACGAAGATGGAGTGGACCAATCCCCACGCGTGGCTTCACATTGACGTCAAGGGCCCCAAAGGCGAAGTCGTCAGCTGGATGGTCGAGGGCGGCGCACCGAATGCACTGCTCCGACGTGGCTGGAACAGGAGCTCAGTTGCTCCGGGCACGGCGGTCATTGTCCAGGGCTTTCGGGCGAGGGACGGCTCGAACCGGGCCAGCGGCGGCGATCTGACGCTGCCCGACGGAAAGAAGCTGTTCATCGGGTCGACTGGCACGGGCGCGCCCGGCGACGGGCGAGATGAGGCGGGGAAGAAATGAGGACGCGCAATCGAGGTCTCATGTCGCTCGCGATCGCAGCGACCGTCGCGGTGGCGGCGCTTGTCGCGGCCGCCGGCCAGGAGCAGACCGCTCCCGCGAACACGGCGGAAGTCGCGAAGAACTGGACGCCGCCACGAACTCCCGACGGTGCGCCGGACCTGCAGGGCATCTGGACGAACTACACCGGCACGCCGTTCGAAGTCCCTGATAAAAGCGACAAGCCTGAGTTCTATGCCGGGGATCTGGATGGCACGGGCCGGGGGACCGGCCCTTCTTCGTTCCTGAACGACACCACCGATCGCCAGCTGACGAAGGCAACGTCGCTCGTCGTGGATCCGCCCAGCGGGCGCGTGCCGATCATGCCCTGGGCCGAGGAGCGACGAAATTACAAGCTGGCACACATCCAGGACGACTGGGTGAATTTCACACCGTGGGAGCGGTGTATCACCCGTGGCGTGCCGGGAGGGATCTTCCCGGCCGGCTATGGCTCGGGGTACCAGATCCTGCAGAGTCCCGGCTACGTTGCGATCGTTTACGAGATGATCCACGAAGCGCGCATCATTCCGCTCGACGGGCGTCCACATCTGGGTGGGAGTTTCCGCTTGTGGAACGGCGATTCGAGGGGCCATTGGGAAGGCAACACCCTGGTCGTGGACATCACCGGTTACAACGACAAAGGCACCGTCGCGACCAACGTCGCCACGCAGCGAGTTCGTGCGATTCCGCAGAGCGAGGAGCTGCACGTCGTCGAGCGCTTCACGCGTGTCGACGAGAACACGATCAACTACGACGTGGTCGTCGAGGATCCCAAGGTCTTCACCTCTCCCTGGAAAGTGGCGATGCCCTTACATCGAGAGCCGGACTACCAGATGTTCGAGTACGCGTGTCACGAGGGCAACCGCGCCGTTCCGAATACCCTCAGCGGCGGGCGCGCGCGAGACAAGGGCGCGCCATCCGCCAAGACGCAGTAATCCCCGCGAGGAGGCTCAATGCAGAACTGGGTGAAAGGCGCGGTCATCGCACTCGTGTCTGTCGCCGGGACCCTCGCGATCTCGCCGATGATACGAGGGCCGGTCGAGGGGCGAACTCCGGACACCAACGTGTTGCGGAGCGCGGACGGGAAACCGAACCTGAACGGCATCTGGCAGGCCGTCGGTTCGGCAAACTGGAATCTTCAGGATCATCAGGCCCGAACGGGTCCGGTGCTCGAGCTCGGCGCGATCCTGGCGGTTCCGGCGGGTCTGAGCGTGGTGGAGGGAAACGAGATTCCGTATCAGCCGTGGGCGGCGGCCAAGCAGAAGGAGAACTACGAGAACTGGCTGAGCAGAGACCCGGAGGTCAAGTGCTACCTCCCGGGTCTGCCACGCGCGACGTATATGCCGTATCCGTTTCAGATCCTGCAGACCGGCAACAACGACATCCTCATGGCGTACGAGTACGCCAGCGCCAGTCGTGTCATCAAGATGGGGAAGGTGGAGCCGCCACCCGTAGACACCTGGATGGGGCAATCAGCCGGGCGCTGGGAGGGTGACACGCTCGTCGTCGATGTCACGGGCCTCAACGACCAGACGTGGTTCGACCGCGCCGGCAATTTCCACAGTGAGGCGCTCCACGTCGTCGAGCGATTCACGCCCGTAAGCCCTGACCTGCTCGACTATCAGGTCACGATCGAGGATCCCAAGGTGTTTACGCGCCCATGGAAAATTCAGATGCCTCTCTATCGGAGGCAGGACAAGGGCGCTCAGCTCCTGGAATTCAAGTGCGTCGAGTTCGTCGAAGAGATGATGTATGGGCACCTGCGCAAGAAGACAGGTGACGAGAAGCCGTTCAGCGCTGCGCGCCTGAGGTGGCCGTAGTCCACATCGAAGGGGGGAATGACGATGACCAGATCCTGTCTCCTTGCGGCATCCTTCGGGGCCGTCACATTGGCGGTTCTGGGCATTCCGGCGGCGGTCGCGCAGACCGGAGCGTTCGTCCCGGTCACCCAGGCGATGCAGGCCAATCCCGATCCCGCCGACTGGCTCCATATCAGTCGAACGTACAACCAACATCGTTTCAGTCCACTTACCCAGATCAACAAGGGCAACGTCGCTCAACTGCGCATGGCATGGTCGCGCGGCCTGCCGGCGGGCACGCAGGAATCGACGCCGATCGTCTATCGCGGCGTGATGTACGTGATGGCTCCGGGCGCCAGCATCCAGGCCCTCGATGCCACCAACGGTGATTTGATTTGGCGGTATGAGCGCGACTATCCGCGCGGCGTCCTGGCCACGGCGGCGCGCAGCAAGAGCCTCGGTATCTACGAGGACATGATCTATTTCGGCGCGCCGGACGGGTTTCTGGTGGCCATCGATGCCCGGACCGGCAAGCTGCGGTGGGAAACGAAGGTTGATGAGGGCCAGATCACTGCCGGCGGATTGCTGGTTGCCGATGGCAAGGTGATCTCGAACCGCACCTGTCTCCAAGGGAAGCGCGAGTTTTGCTTCATCGCCGCGCACGACGCCAAGACAGGCAAAGAGCTCTGGAAGTTCTACGTCACGGCCGCACCTGGCGAGCCGGGGGGCGACACCTGGGGCGACCTGCCGGTTGACCAACGGGCCGCCGGCCCGTGGGGCCTGCCTGGCTCGTACGATCCGGTCCGGAAAGTTGTGTATTGGGGTGTCGCCAATCCCAATCCGTACACACGGTTCAAACGTCACGGCCGTTACGACTTCACCTCTCTGACCTCGCCGTCGGAGCTCTATAGCAACTCGACGCTGGCACTCAGCGTCGAGACCGGCAAGTTGGTGTGGTACTTCCAGGAACTGCCCGGCGACGATTGGGACGCCGATCACAACCAGGAACGGATTCTCGTGCACACGCGTGTAAGCCCGGACGCGCGATTCGTCAAATGGATCAATCCGGGGTTACGGGCCGGGACCGAGCAGGACGTCGTGATCACCGTCGCCGAAGGCGGCGGCATCTTCGCGGTCGCGCAGGAGACCGGTCAATTCCTGTGGGCGCGGCCATTCCCCTTCGACGATCCGAACATCAACATGAGCGTCGAAGACGTCAAGACCGGCCGGACGAGCGTCAATCCCGAGAAGCTTTTCAAGAAAGACGGCGACACTATCCTCGGCTGCTACCACAACACCCGCGGCCTGTGGCAAATCGCCTATCATCCCGGCAACAACTCGCTCTACGTTCCGTTCCACGACCAGTGCTTGACGATGCAAGCAGCCAACTCCAGCGCGACCGGCTATGGGAAGCGCACCGGCGTGCTGCGTCCGGGCTCCGACCCGAAGGCGTACATGGGCATGGCCAAGATCGACGTCGCAACGGGTGAGATGCGAGTGATCTACTCGCAGGCACAGCCGACCAACGGATCGGCGCTGACGACAGCGGCCGACCTGGTCTTCTTCGGCGATCTCAACCGGCGTTTGCGCGCTCTCGACGCCGACAGCGGCAAGATTCTGTGGGAGGCCGTGGTCGGTGGCATGATCGTCAACAGCACGATCTCCTATGCGGTGAACGGCAAGCAGTACGTCATGGTGTACACGGGTGCGGAGCAGTCGGCGACGACGGGGCCACTCGGGCTGACCGAGAAGGCCATGCCGCCCGCCGTGTTCGGACACAACGCGATCTACGTGTTTGCGTTGCCCTAGAGGAATTTAGAAGTCGAGCTTGACGACAAGCTGCACGACGCGTGGCGCCGTGTTGGTATCTGTAATCCGTCCGAACGTCGTGCTGTTGATATCGTTATCGCCGACAAAGAAGTTCACGGTGTCGAAGAGGTTGAAGACATCGGCGCGGATCTGCAGCCCCATTTCACGCCAGAGCCGCACGCGCTTCGAGAGCGACACGTCGACGAGGAACTGTGACGGACCATCGACGGCGAGGATCTCGAGATTCCCCACTTCGCCTGCCATCGGGTTGAAGAACACCTGTCCGCTGAAGCCGGCGGCATTCGTCAGGTTGTCAGCCCCGACCGCGCGGCCGGTACTCGGGTCGATCACTCTGGGATCGATCCAATAGAGGTCGCCGTTGACCTCGCGTACGCCCAGCAGATTTTTGACTTCGCCGGCGCTGAGGCTGGTCCGCGCCGTTTGATTCAACGAGCGGCCCGCACGATTGAATGTGCCGCGCCCGGCCAGCAGCGAGATCGGCGACCCACTCTGCCAATGCACGATCGGGCCCGCTTGCCATCCACCAGCCAGGGCGTCCCACAGACCGCCGCGGTTCAGCCAGCGCTTGCCTCGACCGAACGGGAGCTCGGCGATCGCGTTGGCGTTGATGACGTGGGACACGTGAAACTGGGACCGTCCTTCGTCCAGCTCCGGCCGGGCGTTGTCGAGGAACGGCTCAAAGCGGACGTCCGACGTGCCCTTGGAATTCGATCGCGTGTGGGCGAGCGTGTAGTTGATCTGGCCGAAGAGTCCGCGCTGCAGCCGGCGGCGCAGTTCGAGCTGCATCGAGTGGTAGTTGCTGAATCCGCCGTTGTAAATCAGGTCCGCCCCGTAAATCGCGGGGTTCCGGAAGAACGCCTGGCGGGCCTGAGCGCCGACGGTCGGGCCGGTGCTCGTCGAGTACACGTCTGCAAGCGCAGCCACCTGGCCGGTCTGAATGAGATTCCGCACCGTGGTATTCGTCAGGAATCCGCCACCGAACGTCGGAATCACCGTGAGCGGCTGGCTGCCGCGGATCGCCGGGTCGAAGGCTGGGTTGAACCCGCCTGTGGCCTGCAGCGCGAGGAAGCCGTTCGTGCGTGCGCGGAGGAAGTCGTCTTGAAAGGCGCCACGAGGGTTGATCTGGTTGACGTCGATGCCGCGCCACAGGCCGCGGCCGAACGTGCCCACGTACCGCGCCTCGCCGGCAAAGGACCAGGGAAGCTCGCGCGAGATGCCGACGTTGACCTGGTGGACCTTCGGCTGTGTGATCTCCGGATCGATTGCAAAGGCCACTGACGTCGGCGACACGGCGAGCTGGTCCGCGTAGGCGCGCACGCTCATGAATGCCGGCGTCGGCACCGCCGGGATGCCCGCGGCTGCGGTCGTGAACAGGTTGGTGAGCGACGTGCTCGTTTCGAGACCAGTGTTGGCGTCAGCGGCGTTCTTCCCGACTGTGATCGTTTCCTCGTTGACGAAGGTCAGGGAGTAGGCGGCGCGAATTGCCGTGCGGCCGTCCTTGAACGGATCCCACGTAAGACCCACCGCCGGCCCAAAGTTGTTCAGGTCCTTGTTGTAGAAGGCGCCGTCGACGAATGTCACGTGGCCGTTGGGATCGAGAAGCACGTCACGGACCGGGCGCCTGTCGAGGACAGGCAAGAGCGCCAGATTGTCGTCTTCGCGCAACGGGCTGTAGTACTCCCATTTCAGGCCGGCGCGAACCGTGAGGTTGGGCTTCCAGCGCCAGTTGTCCTGAAGAAATGCTGTGGAGTTGTTCAGACTGTAGTTCGCGTTGTGCGGAATTCCCGCGACGAAGCCTGATGTCCGATCGCGCACTTCAAATGTCTGGCTCACAGAGCTAATCGTTCCGGAGAGGAACGCGAGCAAGGCATTGGCGGACGCCAGATCTGCTGCGCTGATGCCGCCCGGGAACCGGGCCGCCGTGAGCTGCACGGCGGCCGGCGCCGCTGTGCTGAACCCGAACGCGACGGCAGGGAACCGTCCGGCGTAGTCGAACGGATTGACACGGATCTGCTGGAGCTGCCCGCCAAACTGCAGCTCGTGGCGGCCGTGGAGCCATGAGCCGGTGTCGCGGTACTGGAACGTGCGGGTGTCGCGTCCTTGCGGCTGGAACGTCGCCATGCGATTCGTGATGAATGGCACGGAAAAGATGGCATCGCCGAAGGTCTCGTTACTTTTGAAGGCCGTCGGCGCGAGGTTGCCTCCGCCCCGTATCTCGTTCGTCAGGTTCGACCGTTGCCACTGCCAGGCCGCTACGTAGCGCTGGACCGTTGATGCCGTGAAGACGACCGGGCGCTCGTGGATCCCGTCGAGATCGCCTCTGTCGTCCGTTTCGCGAAACCACGAGTAGTTCACTTCGAAGCGGTGGCGCGGCGTCGCCTCGTAGTCGAGGCGTACGCCCCACTGATCACGCTCGTTCAGATTGCGCTGCAGGAACCGGTACCCCGCCGTGTTGAGCCGTCGAGACTCGATTGAGTTGCCGACGTCGAAGTTGTTCACGTTCGACGCCGCCGGAACCTTCGTGAGGATGTCCCGCTGGACGACCGGGTCGAGCGGCAGCCCGGCGAGTTGCGTCACATTGGCCGCGCGGATCTGACCGTCCGCCGCCACATAGCGAAAAACGCCCTGCAGGAAATCGTCGGAGGCCGGGATGACGTTGTTCTGCGTCTCCTGGGTTCGCTGACGCCGGCCTTCGTAGTAGCCGAAGAAGAAGAAACGGTTCCGCAGGATTGGCCCCCCCAACGCGCCGCCGAACTGCTTCCGACTGAGCTCGGGTCGAGGCAGACCGCTCCGTTTGTTGAAGAACGAATTGCTCCCGCGAGTGTTGTTGAGATTGAATCCGAAGACATCTCCCCGGAAGCGATTGGTACCGGACGGCGTGATCAGCTGCACCGTGGTCGCGCCGCCGCCGGCGTCCGCACCAGGGACCGCAGTCGTGATGGTGAACTCGCCGACTGTATCCGACGTGGGCCGGTTCGGGACGAAGTTGAGTGCATTCTCGCGGATGAAATTGTCCTGAATGTTGATGCCGTCCTGAGTGATCTGCGTCCAGGTTGGCCGTCCGCCGTTGATGCCGGTGGCCGTGCGGTTCGGAATCCCGGGCACGCCCGCCTGCAGCCGGATCAGCTCGATAGGGTTCCGGTCTACGAGCGGCAAATCGACGATCTGACGCTGGACGACTGTCTGCGTCACTTCCGACGTTGTCGTCTGCACGAGCGACCCGCCAGCAACTACATTGATCGTCTCCGCGAGCTGGCCGACTTCGAGCCGTGCGGTCAGCGAGCGTTCAGCGCCGACGTTGACCTCGACCCGGGTGAACGTTGCGGTCTTGAAGCCGGCCAGAGTCACCGTGACGGTGTAGAGCCCCGGCTGCACCTGGGGAAACAGGAACCCGCCGCTCTCAGTCGTGATGGCCGTCTGCCTCTGCCCCGTAAGCTCGCTGGTGAGCGTGACGGAGACGCCGGGTAGCACGCCGCCGCTGTTGTCGAACACCGTGCCCGCAAGCCGGCCAAAGGATGCTTGTGCCGAGACCATTGCGGACCAGAGGATCACGTTCGCGAGCGCCGCGATGACATGTTGGAAGGCCCGCAAGCGATCCCCCTGACGCCCGCCTCTACGGCGAGGCTCGCCGAAGCGCGAAGCGCGACGAGGCGGCATTTCTACGGCATCAGTCCTGCGCACCGGTGACCCTGGCGCTTGAGTTTAGTCCCGATGATCGTCCCGTTTTTACGCTGCCTTTGCCGACAACCAGAGGGAATAGCGAAGGAATAGGGCAGGACCTTGCAAATGAAGTACTACCATTTCACGCGGTTCTGCGGGAAAATGCCCGTCTTGGTCCTTGTGCCGGTTCCGTAGCGCGTCAAGCAGGAGGTTTGTCGATGCGTACTCGAATTCCTGTCGCATTGGTCACGATCACGCTTGTCATGGTCGTCGGGTGGCGGGCGCCTGTGCTCGTTGCGCAAGGTGGCTCCGGCACGAAGGCGTTCGACCCGACCGTGGTCGATCCCCAAGCGGCTATCAAGGCAGCGGCCGCGGCGTTCAAGCTGGGCCAGCCTGACCCGAACTTCACTCCAAAGAAGACGCCATGGGGCGATCCGGATATCAGCGGCTATTACCTGGTGGCGACATACGCGCCGTTGCAGCGCCCCGAGCGGCTGAAGGACAAGGCGTTCTTCACCGAGGAGGAATCGATCGCCGAGCTCAAACGGGTGATCGAAGCCGACTCCAAAGTCGATCCGAAAGACGTGCACTACGACTGGAAAGAGTACGGCATGGACGGGTGGCAGAGCCCGATCAGGCCAAGTAATCGCACGTCACTCATTGTCAAGCCGGAGAACGGAAGGCTTCCTCCGCTGACGCCCGAAGCACAGAAGCGACGAGAGGAACGCGCAGCCGCTTTACGTGTGAGGAGTCAAGAGGTCGGTGTAAGGACTGTTCAGAGCTTCTACACGCGGTGCATCATGGGCAATGCCGGCGGCGCGCCGCTCGTGCGCGGCGGGAACCCCGACCCGGTGTCGACCGTCGGCAGCGAGGCCGGAGTGACGGCGGAGATTCAGATCGTGCAATCGCCCGGATACGCGGTGATCATCACGGAATCGAATTACGATGCCCGGATCATTCCGTTGGGTCAACGTCCACACCTGCCGCAGAACGTTCGCACCTGGCTGGGAGATTCGCGCGGCCGTTGGGAGGGTAACACCCTCGTCGTCGAGACGACGAACTTCAACGACAAGAAGCCAGGCGCGAACTTTCAGGGATCCACCGAGAACATGAAGATGACCGAGCGCTTTACGCTCATCAATCAGGCCACGATCAAGTACGAATACACGATCGAGGATCCGCACACGTGGACGCAACCGTGGTCGGCTGAAGCGCTCATCCCGCGCATCCCGCCGGGCCTCTATGAATTCGCGTGTCACGAACAGAACTACGGTCTGATGAACGTGGTCAAGGGCGCGCAAACTCGTGAGAAGGAATTGATTGAGAAAGGACTGCCGATCGGACAGGCAAGCGGCGTCGGACAGGCAGGCCGCGGCGCCGGCGCCGGTGCCGCCGGCGGCGGCGACAGGTAAACTGCGCGCAGTCATTCCGCGCCTGAGGGCGGGTTC
>Ga0114129_10008053_pt1 | contig 15017 bp, 13 predicted proteins | sample RhiMetdeltSRZDD1_FD_80071 | JGI IMG/M metagenome (GOLD analysis project Ga0114129, IMG submission 80071) | Populus rhizosphere microbial communities from Tennessee, USA - Rhizosphere MetaG P. deltoides SRZDD1 (version 2) (version 2) | ecosystem: Host-associated > Plants > Roots > Rhizosphere >...
CATCCTGGAGACCTCGGCCGCCGTGAGCGGGAGCCCTGCTTCATCACCGGCTCCCAGCGCTCCAGGCCGTCGGCGTCGACCTCCCGGAGCAGCTTGATGTCCAGCAGGCCGTCGCGGACCTTGACGTTGCCACCGGCTGCCGAGAGCAGGTACAGCTCCTCGCTCTCCTGGACCGGTCCGGGGGGCAGCGCGGCGAGGGCGTCCTCGGCGGCCCGCAGGCCCCCCCCGAAGGTGCGCCACTCCCAGCGCGGGATGATCGCGGCCAAGGCTCAACTCCCGATGCCAGACGTCGGTAGCCTGCCATGCTACGCAGTCGATGATCGCGCCGTGGTCGAGGGGCTGGATGGAGGGCCCTCAGCGTTCCAGCCCCGCGGGCTGCTCCAGCCCGAGGCGCCGGGCCATGGCGGCGGCCTCCAGGCGGCTGTGCACGCCCAGCTTGGCGAGCAGGTTGGTCACGTGCACGCTGGCCGTCTTGGCGCTGATGAACAGCTGCTCGGCGATCTGGCGGTTGGAGCGCCCCTCGACCAGCAGGCGCAGCACCTCGAGCTCACGGGGGGTCAGGCCGGCCGGCGTCCGCTGTGCCGCCCGGCCCACGCCGAGGTCGAGGCGGCCGCGGCGGGCCAGCGCCTCCAGGGCCGACTGCAGCGGCGCCGCCTCGAGCCTGGTGGCGGTCGCGTGCGCCGCCCGGGCGGCCGCGGTCGCCTGGTCCCGGTCGCCGGCGACGGCCAGGGCCTCGGCCAGCCGCCACTGGCAGCGGGCCACCGCGTAGACGTTGCCGTAGGAGAAGGCCTCGACCGCGGCCTGCCAGCGCGCCGGGTCGGAGCGACCCTGGAGGCGGGTCCACTCGGCCTCCGCCTTGGCACGCCGGCCGCGGACGTGCACGTCGTGCGCGAGGCCGGCCCGGGGCGCCCGCTCGGCGTCGGCGCGGACCCGCTCGAGGAGCGCCCGCCCGGCCGCGGTGGCGTCGGCCAGGGTCGCGGCGTCGCCCGCGGCCCGGGCCTGTCCCGCCCGGTCGGCCTCGACCGAGAGCCCGTTCATCGCCACCCAGGCACCCTCCAGCACCTGGTCGAAGTGCCCGACCGCGTCGGCGGCGGCGAGCCCGCGCCGGATGGCCGACCTGGCCCGATCCAGGTCGCCCTGCCAGCCGGCCAGCTCGGCCTCCCAGACGGCGACGTCCCGGTCGAGGAACGGATCGGCGCCGGCCAGCCCGGCGAGCTGCCGCAGCCGCACCGGGGCGGCGGGTCGGGCGCGGGCCACCAGCACCCCCAGCCCCTGGGCGACCACCTGGGCCGCCGCCAGCGTCGTCACCAGCTCCGGGACGGCCGCCAGCAGCCGCTCGCACTCGTCCCAGTCGCCGGTGAGGTAGCGGACCGCGAGCTGCCCACGGCGCGTGAAGATCCCGAACCTCGACCAGCCGAGCCCGTTGCGCTCGGCCAGCTCGGCGCCGTCGTCGAAGCTCGCCCCGGCCGACGCCAGGTCGCCCATCGACCTCCCGACCTCGGCATGGTTGTACAGGGCCCGCAGCTCGACCTCCAGGTCGCCGGCGCCGGCCGCCTCCGCCCGCGCCGCCGCGAACAGCGTCCGGGCGTTGGCCGGGTCGTCGTACTGCTCGATCATGCCCAGGGTGCTCAGCACGTCGGCCTCGTCGGCGGCGCTGCCGGCGGCCCGCGCGGCCGCCAGCGCCTCGTCGCACCAGCGGCGGGCGTCGTCGCGACGCCTGGCGTTGACCAGCGCCTGCGCGATGGCGGCGGTCACCCGTGCCCGCAGCCGGGAGGGTGGCTGGGCGGGCGCGAGCTCGACCGCCTTGGCCCGGGCGTCCAGCGCCTCCTCGATCCGGCCGGCGTCGAACAGGTAGCGACCGAGGCGCTCGTACGCCCTGGCCGCCTGCGCCGGGTCGCCGGCGGTCCTGGCGGCGTCCCCGGCCAGGCTCGCGGCCCGGTGCTGCTCCCCGGCGGCGCTGGCCGCCGCGGCCGCCCGCAGCGTCAGCTCGACCCGGTCGATGCCGGCGACCGTGGCCGGCTCGGCCACCCGCTCCCACAGCGCCAGTGCCCGCTGCAGGTGGCGGAGGGCCTCGGCAGGGGCCAGGACCGCCTCGGCCTCGGAGGCCGCCCGCACCGACGCGGCCAGCGCGCCGACCAGGTCATGACTGGCCAGACAGTGGTGGGCCAGCTCGGCCGCCGCGCCGCCGGGCTCGGCGGCCAGCAGGCGGGCGTAGGCGGCGTGCAGCCGCACCCGCTCGCCCGGGAGCAGGTCGCCGTAGACCGCCTCCTGGAGCAGCGCATGGCGGAACGTGTAGCTCCCGGTGGCGGCGTCGCTGGTCAGCACCCCGGCGCCGACCGCCTCGCGCAGGCCCTGCTCCAGGTCGGCCTCGGGCCGCCCGGCCACGCCGGCGAGCAGCCGGTGGGGCACCCGGCGGCCGGCCACCGCCGCCACCCGCAGCACCTGCCGGGCCGGCTCGGACAGCCCCTGGACCCTGGCCAGCAGCACCTCGGCCAGGGTCGCCGGCAGCTCGACATGCGCGTCGCCGGCCCCGGCGGCCAGCAGCTGCTCGGCGTAGAACGGGTTGCCCTCCGAGCGGGCGTGGATGGCCTCCACCTGGTCCGCCGGTAGCGGCCCACCGGCGATCGCCTCCAGGTGCTCGGCCACCTCGGCCCGGGTGAACGGGGCCAGCTCCAGCCGCTCCACCGCCGCCAGCCGGACCAGCTCGGCCAGCAGCGGCCGCAGCGGGTGGCGCCGGTGCAGCTCGTCGGACCGGTAGCTGACGGCCAAGGTCACCCGGCCCGACCGCAGGGTGCGGGCCAGGAAGGCGACCAGATCCCGGGTGGCGCGGTCGGCCCAGTGCAGGTCCTCCAGCACCAGCACCACCGGGGACCGTTCCGAGAGGCCGACCAGCACGGCCCGCAGGGCGTCGAGCACCTGGAGCTGGTCCAGGTCGTCGCCGGCGGCCTCGGCCGGCTCGATCCCGGGCAGGAGCCGGCCGAGGCCGGGCGCGGTCAGGGCCGCGCCGGCCAGCAGCCTGGCCTCCTCCGGGTCGTCGGCGAGCTCGCGCAGGGCGTCCACCACGGGCAGGTAGGGCAGGCCGATGTCGCCCAGCTCGACGCAGCCGCCGCTCAGCACCCGCATCCCGCGCCGGCGGGCCCGGTCGGCCAGCGCCAGCAGCAGGCGGGTCTTGCCCACCCCGGCGTCGCCGGCGACCAGCACCACCTGCGGGCTGCCCTGCCCGGCCCGTTCCAGGGCCAGGTCGAGCCGGCGCAGCTCGACCGCCCGGCCGACGAACCCTGCCTGCCGCGACTCCCCAGCCATGCCCGCCAGTATGGCCGCGGCCCGCGGGAAGGGGAACGGCGCGGAGGCGTCGCTGGCAGACGCCGCACGGGTGTGGCAGAACCCTGCCAGCACAGACGAGCTGGCAGAGCAGCGAGGTCCACATGGGGAGCAGGCTCACCGAGATCGTGGTCGATTGTCACGACCCTGGAGCGCAGGCGGCGTTCTGGGCCGCCGCCCTCGGCTACCACGTGGTGCGCGCCGAACAGGGTCAGGTCGAGATCGGGCCCTGGGAGCGGGAGCCGCCTGACCTGGCCACGCAGGTGCGACAGGCGCCCACCGCCCCGACGCTGGTGTTCGTGACCGTCCCCGAGGCCAAGACGGTCAAGAACCGTCTGCACCTGGACCTGCGGCCGGTCGACGGCTCGTACGGGGCGGAGGTGGAGCGGCTGATCGGCCTGGGAGCCCGACGGGCCGACGTGGGTCAGGGCGAGGTTCCCTGGGTGGTGCTGGCCGACCCGGAAGGCAACGAGTTCTGCGTCCTGGGCTCCCTTGCCCCTGACGCCTGAGGCGTCCCGCCCCGCCTCCTGGCCCTGCCGACCGGTCACCTTCGGGCCAGGTCGGCGGCGCCGATCAGGCCGGCGTCCTGGCCCAGCTGGGCCACCCGGACGGCGGCCGTGGGGCGGTGGCTGCGGGCGGTGAGGTTGGCCTGGAAGGCCTCCCGGGCCGGGCGGACCAGCAGCTCGCCGGCCTCGGAGACGCCGCCGCCGATGATGAAGACCCGGGGGTCGAGGATCGCGGCCAGGGCGGCCATGCCGTGGCCGAGCCAGGTGCCGACGGCCTCGAAGGACCGGAGGGCCACCGGGTCGCCGGCGACCGCGCCCATGGTCACCATGGGACCGGTGACGGCGTCGGCCCGGCCGTTGGCGAGCTCCAGCAGCAGGGTGGCCGACCCGGGGGAGCGGGCCGCTCGCTCGCGGGCCTCGTGGACCAGGGCGCGGCCGCTGGCGTACTGCTCCCAGCAGCCGTGCTTGCCGCAGCCGCACGGGCGCCCGTCGGGCACCATGTTGACGTGGCCGACCTCGGCGGCCACCCCGAAGGCGCCGCGGACGAGCTCGCCACCGAGGACCACGCCGCCGCCGAGGCCGGTGCCGACGGTGAGGGTGATGGTGTGGGGCTGGCCGTTGCCGGCGCCGAAGCGGGTCTCGCCCCAGGCGGCGGCGTTGGCGTCGTTCTCGACCACCACCGGGAGCCCGGTGCGCTGCTCGACCGCGGCCCGCAGGGGCTCGTTGCGCCAGGCCAGGTTGGGCGCGAACAGGACGGTCGAGCGGGCGGCGTCGACGAACCCGGCCGCGCCCAGGCCGGCCGCCTCCACCTCGTGGTCGGCCGTCAGCTCCCGGATGCACTCGGCGATGACGTCCTCGACCTTGTCCGGATCGTGGGCCGGGGTGTCGCGTCGCAGCCGCGCCAGGACGCGACCCTCGGTGTCCACCACGCCGGCGGCCACCTTGGTCCCGCCGATGTCCACGCCGATGGCCAGCCCCATGGCGCTCGCCCTCCTCTCTGGTCTCCCTCGCTCGAACCCGGCTCGGTCATCATCGCCCGGCCAGGCTCCGGGCTGTCGGCGAATACCGCCTCGCGGGAGGTGGCTATCATGACCCTGTGGCGAGCCAGGTTGGCACGACGAACGCCGGCATCGTCCTGGCGGCAGGCTCCGGCACCAGGGTCGGCGACAGCCGGAACAAGGTGTACCTGCCGCTGGCCGGCCGGCGCATCGTCACCTGGTCGCTGGCGCTGTTCCACAAGGTGCCCGGCATCGGGCGCCTGGTCCTGGTGGTGCGCGACGAGGACCGTCAGCTGGCCGCCGAGGTGCTGGACCGGGAGCTTCCCGGCGTGCCGGTCGACCTGGTCACGGGCGGCCAGACCCGCCACGAGTCCGAGTACCGGGCGCTGCTCCACCTGGCCGACGAGATCCGGAGGGGGGAGATCGACGTCGTCCTCGTCCACGACGCCGCCCGCCCGCTGGCGCCGGTGAAGGTCGTGGAGGAGGTGCTGGCGACGGCCATCCGGACCGGGAGCGCGATCCCGGCGCTGCCCCTCGAGGACGTGGTCGGCGTCGACGACGCCGGGCGGATGTCGCAGGCCGGACGGACCGGCCTGGTCCATGTCCAGACACCCCAGGGGTTCAGGGGCGGCGCGCTGCTGGACGCCTACCAGGCCGCCGCGCTGGACGGGTTCGCCGGGACCGACACCGCCGCCTGCGTCGAACGCTACGGGGGCGTCGCCGTCCAGCTGGTGGACGGCGACCCGCGCAACATCAAGGTGACCTACGCCGACGACCTGTCCACCGCCGAGCTGATCCTGACGACGTCCGGGTACGAGCCGTGACGTGGGTGTCGCACGAGAGGGGAGCACCGATGCCGACCGGAGGCCCCAGGCATGTCCGGCAGGGCGCGAGCTGGGAGGAGGCGTACGCGCGCTGCCGCCAGGTCGCACCGGAGGCGTTCGAGCGCCACCAGGTCCACAACCTGTGGGCCGGCGACTGGCACCTGGCCGGTGACCCGACCGAGGCCACCAGCCCGGTCGACGGCAGCCCGATCGCCGGGCCGCCCATGCTCCGGCTCGACCAGGCCCTGCAGGCCGTCGCCGCGGCCGCGGCCGACCACAAGGAGTGGGTCGGGGTCGACCTGGACGAGCGTCGCGCCCGTGTCGCGCGGTGCGTGGACCAGCTCGAGGCCCATCGCGAGCTGCTCGCCCTGCTGCTGGTGTGGGAGATCGGCAAGCCCTGGCGCCAGGCGCTGACCTCGGTGGACCGCGCCATCACCGGGGTGCGCTGGTACCTGGAGGAGATCGAGCCGATGCTGGCCGGCCGCCAGCCCCTGGCCGGCCCGGTGTCCAACATCGCCTCCTGGAACTACCCGCTGAGCGTGCTCGTCCACGCCATGCTGGTCCAGCTGCTGGCCGGCGACGCGGTGATCGCCAAGACACCGACCGACGGTGGCCTGTGCGCGCTCACCCTGTCGGCCGCGCTCATGCGCCGCTGTGACCTCCCGGTCACCCTGCTCAGCGGCTCTGGCTCGCGGCTGTCCCCGGCCCTGGTGCTCAACGACGACATCGGCTGCCTGGCCTTTGTCGGCGGCCGGGACGCCGGCGGCCAGATCGCCAGCCAGCTCGTCCAGACCGACAAGCGCCACATGCTGGAGCAGGAGGGCCTCAACGCCTGGGGGATCTGGGAGTTCAGCGACTGGGACACCCTGGCCGCGCATCTCAAGAAGGGCTTCGAGTACGGCAAGCAGCGCTGCACCGCCTACCCCCGCTACGTGGTCCAGCGGTCCCTGTTCGACCGGTTCCTGGAGATGTACCTGCCGGTCGTGCGGTCGCTGCGCTTCGGCCACCCGCTGGCCGTGGCCGACCCCGGCGACGAGCCCCCCGACGTGGACTTCGGCCCGGTCATCAACGCCGCCAAGGCGACCGAGCTCACCCAGGAGGTCGACCTGGCCATCCAGATGGCCGCCACCCCCCTGTTCCGGGGCTCGCTCGAGCAGGGCTGGTTCCTCCCCGGCCAGGACACCTCGGCCTACCTGCCGCCGGTGGCCCTGCTGGAGCCGCCCGGGGCCAGCGCCCTCGGCCACGCCGAGCCGTTCGGCCCGGTCGACACCGTGGTCCTGGTCGACTCGCGGGCCGAGCTGCTGGCCGAGATGAACGCCTCCAACGGCTGCCTGGTGGCCTCGATCGCCTGCGACGACGAGCAGCTCGCCCGGCAGCTCGCGGCCGAGGTGCACGCGTTCAAGGTCGGCATCAACAAGCCCCGCTCCCGCGGCGACAAGGCCGAGCCGTTCGGCGGCCGCGGTGCCTCCTGGAAGGGCGCCTTCGTCGGCGGCGAGCTGCTGGTCCACGCCGTCACCCAGGGCCCACCCTCCGAGCAGCTGTTCGGCAACTTCCCCGACTACCAGCGCTACCCGGCGGTCTGAGCGGGTCGTCGGAACCGCTGCCGTTCCGCCTCCACCGCCGGGCGGCGGTCACAGCCCTCCAGGTGGTCGTTGACCAGGCCCATGGCCTGCATGAAGGCGTACACGGTGGTCGGGCCCACGAACGACCACCCCCGCCGGCGCAGGTCCCTGCTCATCGCCCTGGACTCGGGGCTGTGGCCGAGCTCCAGCAGGGTGGGGTAGTCGAGCACCGGGGGGCGGGCCTGCGGGCCGGGCTCGAACCGCCACACGTAGGCGGCCAGGCTGCCGAACTCGGCGGCCAGCTCGGCGTGGCGGCCGGCGTTGTTGATGGTCGCCTCGATCTTGGCCCGGTTGCGGACGATGCCCGGGTCGGCCAGCAGCCGGTCCACCTGCTCGTCCCCGAAGCCGGCCACCACCGCCGGGTCGAAGCCGGCGAAGGCCCGCCGGAAGTGCTCCCGCTTGCGCAGGATGGTCAGCCAGCTCAGCCCGGCCTGGAACCCCTCCAGGGAGAGCTTCTCGAACAGCCGCCGGTCGTCGGCCACCGGCCGCCCCCACTCCTCGTCGTGGTAGGGCCGGTACAGCGGGTCGCCAGCACCCCACCAGCAGCGGGCGACGCCGTCGTCCCCGACCGTGATCCCCTCGGGCGGCGGCCCGGCGGGCACGGCCTGGTCGCCCATGGCGTGCCCCTTCCCGTCCGCGGACGCCGCTCACCGGCCCGGCCGGGCAGACTCTAGCGCCCCACCGCGACAGCCCCAGGGCCTACCCTGGTGTCCTGATGCCAGCGGACCGGGGCCACGACGAGGGGTTCTTCGGCGAGCGCGTCGCGTCGGTGTACGACGAGCACGCCGCCGGCATGTTCGACCCGGCGGTGGTGACCCCGGTCGTGGACCTGCTGGCCGGTCTTGCCGGGCGGGGCGGAGCGCTGGAGCTCGGGATCGGCACCGGGCGGGTCGCGCTGCCGCTGGCCGAGCGCGGCGTGCGGGTCGCCGGCATCGACAGCTCCGAGGCGATGGTGGCCCGGCTGCGGGCCAAGCCCGGGGGCGAGGACCTCGAGGTGGCGATCGGCGACTTCGCCGGCACCCGGGTCGACGGGGAGTTCTCCCTCGTCTACCTGATCTTCAACACCATCTTCAACCTGGTCACCCAGGACGCCCAGGTCGCCTGCTTCGAGACCGCCGCCGCCCACCTCGGGAGCGGAGGGCGGTTCGTGATCGAGACCGGCGTGCCCGACCTCCAGAACCTCCCGGTCGGCCAGACCATCATCCCCTTCCGCGCCGATCCCGGAGGGATGGGCTTCGACGTGTACGACGTCGTCAACCAGCGGTTCAGCTCCCAGCACTACGACTTCGTCGACGGCCGGGTCGAGGCCCACCCGGTGGAGTTCCGGTACGCCTGGCCGGCCGAGCTCGACCTCATGGCCCGCCTGGCCGGGCTCAGCCTGCGGGACCGGTGGGCCAACTGGCGCCGGGAGCCGTTCACCGGCCTCAGCCGCGGCCACGTGTCGGTGTACCAGAAGCCCTGAACGCGACGGCGGGGGTCCGCACGTGCTCGGGGAGGACGCCGATGCCGACCAGGCGGGCCGGCACGGCCTGCAGGACCGGGTAGCGGCGCAGGGCCCGCAGGACGAGCGGGCCCTTGGCCGGCACCCGGCCGTCCAGCAGCGGGGACAGGAAGCGGTCCTGGATCGTGCGCTGCCCCCACTGGACGACGACGGTGGGCAGGAGGCGCCGCAGCTGGACCCGGGCGAGGTGGCGGGTCGCCAGGGTGCCGTCGCGCAGCGGCCGGACGAGGAGGTTGGCGGCGGCCACGGCGTCGTGGACGGCCAGGTTGATGCCGACGCCCCCGATGGGGGACATGGCGTGGGCGGCGTCGCCGATGCACAGCAGTCCCGGCCGGAACCAGCGCCGCAGCCGGTCCACCTGCACCCGCAGCGTCCGCACGTCCTCCCAGCTCCGCAGCTCGTCCACGCGGTCGGCGAGGGAGGGGACCAGCTCGGCCACCGAGGCCCGGAGGCGGCCCAGCCCCGCCTGGTGGAGCTGGTCGGCGGCGGCCTTGGGGATGAGGTAGGCGATCTGCCAGTAGGCACCCCGGTCGATCAGGACCAGCAGGTGCCCGGCGGCCAGCCGGCCGAAGCTCTGCGGGGAGTCGCTGGGGCGCCGGGGGAGGCGGAACCAGAGCACGTCCACGGGCACGCCGAACTCGGTGGGGCGCAGCCCGGCCGAGCGGCGCAGCCCCGAGTCGCGGCCGTCGGCGGCCACGGTCAGCCGGGCCCGCACCTGGTGGACGGCCCCGGCCCGGTCGCGGTAGGTCAGCCCCGTCACCCGGCCGGCCTCCTCGAGCACGCCGAGCGCCTCGGCCTCCATGCGCAGCTCGAAGGACGGCAGCCGCCGGGCCTGGCCGACGACGAAGTCGAGGAAGTCCCACTGGGGCATGAAGGCCAGGAAGCGGTAGCGGCCGGGCAGCCGGCCGAAGTCGGCCAGGGTGAAGTCGCCGGCGTCGGTCGTGATCCCCAGGACCTGCGCCTCCTGGTGTGGCAGGCGCAGCAGCGGTTCGGCCAGGCCGAGCTCGTCGAACAGCCGCAGGGTGGAGGGGTGCAGGGTGTCGCCGCGGAAGTCACGGAGGAAGTCGCCGTGCTTCTCGAGCACCAGGACGTCGACCCCGGCGCGGGCCAGCAGCAGCCCCAGCATGGCCCCGGCCGGACCGCAGCCGGCGATGCAGCACGTGACCCGGGCCGCAGGCGACGGTTCCATCCCGCCGCATCCTACAGTCGCGGCAGGGTGGAGACGATGACGAGGCCGTACACCAGCAGGCCGACGGCGAGCGCGTTCACCCCGACCCGCACGCCGCCGACGCGGAAGCGCTGGCCGACCGCCACCAGGAACAGCACCAGCGCGAACAGCACCGTCACGCGCACGTACCGGTCGGCGGTCTCGCGGTCCGCCGTCCCCTCGGCGAAGGCCTCGGCGGCGTGGGCGTTCAGCCGCTCGGCCTCCTCCAGCTGGGGGTTGCGGTAGGAGGGCAGGTACCCGGGGCCGGGCGGCGCGGCCGGGTCGGTGAACGGGTCCGTCTTCAGCCAGGCCTCGAAGGCGCCGCGGTACTCGGGGGTGAAGCGGCGCACCAGCGCGGCCTGGAGCTGCGGGTTGTTGTCCGCCCGGGCCTGGAGCCAGGCGGTGAACATGGAGGCGTCGGCGGCCAGCCGCTGGCCGCCGAGGGTGGAGGCGGCGTCGGCCTGGAAGCGGTCCCTGCTCGACTCGGCGTACAGGACCGACTGGTGGCCGTCGCCTCTGGCGGCCTGGTAGCCGCTCCAGGCGGTGGCGATGGCGGCGATGGCCAGGACCAGGACCTCCAGGATCTCGGCGAGCTCCTCCCAGCGGTGCCTGACCCGGGCGGCGCGTTCCTGGTCGCTCAGCTTGTGGGCGACCTCGACGTTCATCCCCTCGGGCATGTCCTGGCGCCTGCCTCCGCCTCGTTCGCGGTCACCACGGCCCAGCGTCATCTCACCGGAGCCGACGGCCACGGGCATCACCCCGATCGGGTGAATGGCGCCGGCGCGCCCGGGTGGGCGGTAGCATCGCCGACCATGGCATCACTCGACCCCGGGCTGCTGGAGTGGGCGGTCCGTGCCGCCGCTCCGGGGGCGGAGGTCGCCGGGGTCCGCGGCCTGCGTGACGGTGGCTCGCCCTGGCTGGTCCGGCTCGGCCGCCGCGGTGGGCGGCGCAGTGTCGTGCTGCGGGTCGGCAGCGGGCAGGACCCCTCGCCTCTGCGCACCGAGGTGGCCGCGCTCCGGCTGGCCGCCGAGCACCACATCCCGGCGCCGCGGCTGCTCGCGGCCGAGCTGGACGGTGACCCTCCCCTGGTCCTGGTCGAGCGGCTGGCGGGAAGCAGCGCCATCCCGGCCGAGCGCCCGCCTGCCCGCCTGCGCACCCTGGGGCGCACCGCGGCCAGGCTGCACGCGGTCGCGCTGGCCCCCGCCCCGCCGCTGCCCAGGCGCGACCGGCCGATCGCCAGCGTGGACTTCGCCGCCCTGCGCCGCCGCCCGCCGCCACGGCCCCTGCTGCTGGAGGCGGAGACGCGCGTGCAGGGACGGCGCTCGGGCGAGGCCGACGGCTTCGTGCACGGCGACCTCTGGCAGGGCAACGCCCTGTGGAGGGGGACGCGCTCGCCGGCCTGGTCGACTGGGACTGCGCTGGCGCCGGGCCGCCCGGCGTCGACCTCGGGTCGCTGCGCTGCGACGCCGCCGTCTGCTTCGGCGTCGAGGCCGCCGCCGACGTCCAGGCGGGCTGGGAGGAGGAGGCCGGCCGGCCCGCGGCGGAGGTCGCCCACTGGGACGTCGTGGCCGCCCTGAGCACGCCCCCGGACATGGGCTGGTTCCCCGACGCCATCGCCGGGCAGGGCCGGCCCGACCTGGGCCAGGACGTCCTCGTCCGGCGGCGCGACGCGTTCCTCCGGGACGCCCTGGACCGGCTGGACGCCGGGACCGGTGATCCCTGAGGCGGCCGTTCAGGCGCTGGCCAGGATGCGGCCCACGTTCTGCTCGGAGAAGAACTCGGCCGGCGAGGTCACTCCGGCCATGACCCTGGCGAAGGCGTCCATGGCCTCCTGGTTGCCGTGCACCGCCCCCAGGAGCTGCCGGAGCTCGGGCGGCGGCGGCTCCAGGGTGGCGAGCTCGCAGGTGAGCTCATACATCGGCAGGACCCGGCGGTCGCGGGTGAGCTGGTAGTCGGCCATGGCGGCGTCGAAGGAGCGGGCGCCGGAGAAGGCCTCGTCCAGGGCGGTGGCGCAGAGCTCGGCGTCCCGGAAGGCGTCGTGCATCCCCTGGGCGGTGATGAAGTCCTTGTTGTAGCCGGCGTCCCCGACCAGGGCCCAGCCGGGCCCGTACGGCTTGCGGAAGTAGTTGGGGACGGCGGTGCCGACGAAGCGCTCCTCGCGGGTGGCGGCCCGGACCCGCTCGGCGAAGGCCGGCGCCATCTCCAGCATCGCCAGGTAGTTGCCCTCGACGTCGTCCCGGTTGGCCTCCAGCTCGGCGTAGGGCCAGCCGCCGATGACCAGCGTCAGGTCGTCGTGGGTGGGCCAGGCGGCGAAGCCGCGGTCGGGGCGGACCCAGGTCTCGAAGCGGCCCTCCATCGGCAGCCCGCTCCAGTAGGTGTAGTAGCCGCACAGCAGCTGGGGCCGCTCGTGGTAACGCTCGGGCCCGACCGCCCGGGCCACCGAGGAGTGGCGCCCGTCGGCGCCGACGACCACCCGGGCGTGCTCGGTGACGGTCCGGCCCTGCCGGCCGTGGCCGCGGACGGCGCTGACCCGCCCGTCCTCGACCACGACCTCGGAGACGGTGAACCCCTCGCGGACCTCGGCGCCGGCCTCGGCGGCGGCGTCCACCAGCAGCTTGTCGAGCACGGTCCGCCGGGGTCCGTAGGCCACGGGGGCGTCGTCGGTCCCGGGCGCCCCCGAGATCGTGAACGGCCCGAAGTCGAACGCGTAGGTGTCGATGGGCGGGCAGCCGGTCGCCTCCAGCCGCTCCAGCAGCCCCCAGCGCCGCAGCGAGGCCACGCCCGGCGGGTGCAGGAGATGGGTCGAGACGGTGTCGCTGGGAAAGGTCGCCCGGTCCACGACCAGGACCTTGTGGCCCCTGCGGGCCAGCAGCATCGCGGTCGGCGACCCGGCACAGCGGGCGCCGACCACGATCGCGTCGTAGCGGTTGTCGGCCATGTCCCTCTCCTGCTCGGTGTGGACTGGGTGCAGGATGCGGGCGCCGGCGCCGGGAAGTATCGGGGAGGTCCCCTATCTAGGCGCCGAGGTTCTGCCGGGTGGCGTAGGCGGCCGCCTCGGCCCGGTTGCGCAGGCCCAGCTTGGCCAGCAGGCTGCCGACGTGGTGCTCGACGGTCTTGCGGGTGATGAACAGCCGTTCGGCGATCTCGGGGTTGGACAACCCGGCGCCGACCAGCTCCAGGATCTCGGCCTCGCGCCTGGTCAGGGCGCCAACCCCCTTGGGGCCGGTCCGGACGGGAGCCCCAGCGAGCGCAGCAGCGCCCCGGCGGCGTCGGCGTGGCGGGCGGCCTCCAGCCGCTCGAAGTCCTCCAGGGCCGCCTTGGCCTCGGCGATGGCGACCTCGGGGGCGCTTCCCGAGAGGGCGCGGGCCATCTCCAGCCGCGTCCTGGCCAGCTCCATCGGCAGCTGGGCACGCGAGAACCCCTCGAGGGCCTCGTGCAGGCAGGCGCGGGCGTCGCCCTGGCCGCCGGCGACGCAGATCCGCCCCATGGCCAGCGCGGCCGCGGCCTTCAGGTACGGCCCCCGCTGGGCGCCGGCGACCAGGGCGAGTCGCCGGGCCGCGCGCTCGGCCTGCTCGAGGTCGCCCTCCTCGAGGTGGACGTCGACGAGCAGGGCCAGCAGCGGGCCGACCATGGTGGACTCGCCGACCGTGGGGACCACGTCGTCCGCGGTGGCGGTGGCCCGCTCGAGCAGGTCCCTGGCCAGCGCCAGCTCGCCTCGGGCCAGGTGGAGGGCGGCCAGGGTGCGGACGGCGTCCGGGTGCCGGTCGAGCCCCTCCAGCAGCAGGGCGGCCTCCTCCAGGCGGCCCTGGCGGACGCGCAGGTCGGCCAGGCGGATCATGGCCGCGGCGCGTCGCTGCGGCATCCCCCGGTCGAAGTGGCGGGCGGCCTGGAAGAGCTCGCGCTCGGCCTCGTCCCAGCGCCCGGCCGCGGTGAGGATGCCGCCGTAGTGGGCACGGCAGAAGGCGGCCATGGCGTTCCGGAGCCGCAGCAGGTCGGCGGCCGCGCGCATCCACTGGTCGGCCCGGGGGACGTCGTTGACCAGCTCGCAGGCCCAGAGGAGCCCGCACATGATCGAGTCCTCGGTCGCCACCTCGCGCAGCTCGCCGGCGCAGATGGCGGCCAGGGCCTCGTCGAACAGGACCAGGCCCTGCTCGACCCGGTCGGTCATGAGGTACACGCCGCCGAGGTACGACAGGGCCTCGAACTCGACGTCGGGGTCGCCGAACCGGCGCCCGATGGCGATGGCGTCGCCCAGCGGCGCCTCACGGAGCTGGGCGTCGGGTTCGAGCTGGGCGCGGATGATCAGCAGCCAGCCGCGCTCGGGCCGGTCCTCGCCGACCTCCTCGAGGATCGTCATGGCCCGCGCGAACCACCCGCTCCCGACCGCCCACTCGCCGAAGACGCTCCCGGTGATCCAGGCGACGGCGCGGGCCGCCCGGCCGGCGGCCATGCTGCGGCGCTCCCGGCGGTAGGCGGCGTAGGCCCGCTCGTAGTGGGAGGCCGAGGCGGCGTACTCGCGCTCCAGGTACAGCGCCTCGGCCAGACCTTCCAGGGCCTCGCCCGACTCGGCCTCGGCCAGGGCGGACCCGAACGCACGGCGGGCGCCGGCGGCGTCGCCGTCGCGCAGGGCCGCCCGGCCCTGGTCGATCAGGGGCGAGCTCATCCGCCGATGATGGCACGTCCCAGGGCGGCTCAGAACGGTATGTCGATGAACGGCGAGCTGTAGTCGCCGGCCCGGGACAGGACCTCGCCGGCCTCGGCCGGGCTGGTCCGGGCGAGGCGCCGCTCGGCCTCGATGACCAGGGGCAGCAGCCGCACGTCGCCCGGGGTGGCGATGCCGGTCACCTCGGGATGCGACAGCACCCAGGCCACGGCGGCGTCGATCCGCTCCTGGTCGTCGAACGGCTCGTACCAGGTGCCGTAGGCGTGCCCGTCCGGCTCGGGCCAGTTCCGGCGCGACGCCGACTTGATGATCATCAGGCCGGCGTCCTGGGCCTGGACCTCGGCCACCAAGGCCTGGTAGTCGGCCAGGTAGGCC
>Ga0114129_10008054_pt1 | contig 15017 bp, 13 predicted proteins | sample RhiMetdeltSRZDD1_FD_80071 | JGI IMG/M metagenome (GOLD analysis project Ga0114129, IMG submission 80071) | Populus rhizosphere microbial communities from Tennessee, USA - Rhizosphere MetaG P. deltoides SRZDD1 (version 2) (version 2) | ecosystem: Host-associated > Plants > Roots > Rhizosphere >...
AGGTCGATGCCGTCTAAGACCGGCCGCTGCCCGAACGATTTGTGCAGGTCTTCGACACGCAGCTTGGGCTGCGCGGCTCCGGACCGGCTGTTCCCGCCGCCGCTCAGAACAGCAGCCTCGTCAGGAAGAAGTCCGTCAGGAGGATCGCGAGGCTGCCCACGACGACGGCCTGCGTCGTCGAACGGCCGACGCCCTCCGCTCCTCCTTCCGTGTAGTACCCGCGACTGCAGGCCACGACCGAGAAGATCAGCCCGAAGACGGCGGCCTTGATCAGGCCCGAGGTGAAATCCTCCATGTCCACGTACTGGAAGGTCGCGTCGTAGTAGGTGATGGGGTTGGAGCCCAGGAGCTGGACCGCGACGAAATAGCCGCCGTAGATGCCGACTACGTCGCCCAGGACGACGAGAAGGGGCAGCATCAGGATCGACGCGAGGACGCGCGGCACCATCAGGTATTGCACAGGCTCGGTGGCCAGGGCCTTCAGGGCGTCGATCTGCTCGGTGACCCGCATGCTGCCGATCTCGGCCGCCATGGAGCTGCCGACCCTTCCAGTGACCATCAACGCCGCCAGGACCGGCGAGAGCTCGCGCATCAGAGACAGGGCCACGACGCTGCCGACGAGGCTCTGGGCGTTGAAGCGCGCGAACCCGTTGTAGGTCTGGAGGGCGAGGACCATGCCCGTGAAGAGGGTGGTCAAGAAAACCACCGGCACCGAATCCACGCCGACCCGGACCATCTGGCGGAACCACTCCGGCGCGTCGTAGGGAGGACGCGGCGCCCACGCGAAGATGCGGCCGAGGGTCGAGAAGAAGCGCCCCAGCTCCTCCAGGAACCGAAGCACCATCCGACCGAGGGCTTCGAGGAAACGTGTCACTCGGCGGCGCGCTCCAGGAAGACGCGGGACACGCGGGCCCCGAAGCCGCACAGGATCTCGTACGGGATCGTGTCCAGGGCGCGCGCCAGCTCCCAGGCCGTCACCGATTCCCCGCCGTCGGCCCCCAGGCAGACCGCGCGGTCACCGCGCGCGGCGCCCGTCGCGGTCGCGTCCACCAGTGTTAGATCCATGCTGACGGAACCCACCACGGGTGCTCGCCTCCCCCGCAACAGAACCGACGCTCCGCCGGAGAATCCCCGTCGAAAGCCGTCATGATAGCCGATGGGAAGCACGGCCACGGTCGTCCGTCGCTGCGTCACGAAGCGCCCTCCATATCCAAGAGGCGTGCCCGCGGCGACGTCATGAACGGCGATCACACGGGTCTCCACGCGCATGGCCGGCGAGAGCGCGCCCCCCGAGAGACCCTCTGCCGGATCGACGCCGTAGAGCCCGAGACCCGGCCGCACGCCGTCGAGCCACGACGCGGGGTGAGCGAGAATGCCGGCGGAATTGGCGGCGTGCAGCGTACCGGGCTCGACTCCCAGAGCGCGCAGCTTTGCGGCGGCCTCCACGAGTCCCGCGATCTCGCGAGCGGTCTCCGGCCGGCTCGGATCGTTGCTGCAGGAGAGATTCGCGAAGGTGCCTGTGAGCCGCAGCCACGGCGACGCCGCGAGGGTCCGCGCGACGCGTTCGAGCTGCTCGGGCCGCACACCCGCGCGTCCCATTCCGGTGTCGAACTCAAGCTGCACGGCAAGAGGTCCGCCGAACGCGCGCGACTCCCGGACGATGGCTTCGGCCTGGTCGGGATCGTAGAGCGTCGGCGTCAGACCGTAGGCGCGCTGCCGCGCCAGATCCTCCGGCTCCGCATGCGAGAGAAGGAGAATCTCCCCGCCGATCCCGGCACGACGCAGCGCCACGCCCTCGCCCGTGCTCGCGACGGCGAAGCGATCCGCGCCTTCGCGCGCGAGGCGCCGGGCGACGCCGGCCGCTCCGTGTCCGTAGGCGTCCGCCTTGAGGACGGCGTAGAACGCGCGGCCGCTCCCGACGCGCTCCCGGAGGAAGCGGTAGTTTCTGGCGATCGCATCCAGATCCACGATCGCGCGGGCGCCGGAACGAGGTTCCGGGTTCCAGGTTCCAGGTTCCGGGTTCAAGATGGCCTAACCTAACCTGAAACCGGCGACCCTTTGCTAGAAGGGCTGTCCCTCGGGGGGAGCGGCGGAGCCGCCCGCGTAGTTGGCGAAGGTCATGTGGTCGCCCAGGAAGACCAGCGGAAAGTCCCCGGTGGGGCCGTTGCGCTGTTTGGCGATGATGACGTCGGCGATGCCCTTACGCTCGGTGTCCTTGTCGTACAGCTCTTCGCGGTAGAGAAAGACGACCACGTCGGCATCCTGCTCGATCGACCCCGAATCGCGGAGGTCGGCCAGCTGTGGCTTGCGCATCTCGCCCTTGCGCTGCTCGGGCTGACGGGAGAGTTGGGAGAGGGCGATGATCGGGACGCGCAGCTCCTTGGCCAGCAGCTTGAGGCCGCGGGAGATCATCGAGACTTCCTGCGTGCGGTTGTCGAAACGCCCGTGGCCCGCCATCAGCTGCATGTAGTCGACCACGATCAGGTCCAGCCCCTTCTCGCGCTTCAGGCGCTGGGACTTGGCCCGCATCTCCGGGACGTTCAAGGCGGCGCTGTCGTCGATGAAGAACCGCGTCGCATGGATCTTCGACTGCGCCAGGACCAGCCTCTGCATCGCTTCTTTCGAGGCGAACCCGTCGCGGACCTTCTTGGCGTCCACGTCGGCCTCGGAGCACAGGACGCGGAAGCCTAGCTGCTCCCGCGACATCTCCAGCGAGAAGAAGCCCACCGACCGTCCCTCGCGTATGGAGACGTGCTGGGCGATGTTCAACGCGAAGGAGGTCTTGCCGACGGACGGCCGGGCCGCGATCACGATCAGGTCCGTGCCCTGAAGGCCCGACGTCATCCGGTCCAGCTCCGTGAACCCGGTGGCGAGGCCCGAAAGCATCCCCTGGCGCCCGCGGGCGTCCTCGATGATCTCGAGGTTGTGCCGGACGACGGCACCGATGGGCTCGAAGCCGCCTTTCACGGCCCCCTCGGCGATCTCGAAGATCTCGCCGGTGGCGTCGCCGAGGAGCGCCTCCGCCCCCCTCTCGCCCGACAGGCCCTCACGGACGATCCGCTGGCCGGCCCGGATGAGCCGCCGGAGCGTCGCCTTTTCCTTGACGATGCGGGCGTAGTGCTCGACGTTTCCGACGTCCGGAACGCCGTCGAGAAGCGCCGTCAGATAGGAAGCGCCTCCCGCCTTCTCGACCGATCCGGTGCGATCGAGCTCCTCCTTGAGCGTGAGGACGTCGATCTCGGCCGATCGCTGGGAGAGCTCCAGCATCGCCGCATAGATGCGCCGATGGGTGTCGGGGAAGAAGTCCTCCTGCCCGAGGACCGGAACGACGAACGACAGCGCCGCGGGATCGAGGAGAATGGCTCCGAGCACGGAGCGCTCGGCTTCCAGGTTCTGCGGCAGACCTTTCTCCGCGGTGACGTCTTCGAGCATCGGGAGGTTGGCGGCGATTCTTGTACCGCCGTCTTCGACTGTCAATCGGCTCCACGATTTCCGCATGCGATTTCTCGGTCTCGACTTCGACGCTGACGACGAAAAATTTTTCTTTTCCGCAATCGTCAACTTTTCCGCAGGCTCGAGTGAAGCGCGATCGCCCGGACAGATGATGTCCGTGCATCTCGAACCCGGGACCCGGAACTCGGAACCCGGAACTTATTTCGGCCGGCGCGCTTTCAGGCGTTCGAGCATCGCCGCGTCGCCGACGACACCGCCGGGACGCTTGCGTTCTTCGATCGTGCCGTGGAAATCGCTGCCCGCCGTCGCCAGCAGTCCCTTCGCGGCCGCGAGATCCGCGAAGCGGCGCTCCTGCTCGGCGTCGTGGTCGGGGTGGAAGACTTCGATCGCGTCGAGACCCGCGTCCGCGAGCGCTGCGACGAGCTTGTCCTGGTCGCGGTACCAGACCGCGTGGGCGAGCGAGGAGACGCCGCCGGCCTCGCGGATCGCGCCGATGACTTCGGATGCTTTCCACTTCTCGTAGGGCACGTACCAGGGATGCTCGCGACCGAGGAAACGGTCGAATGCTTCGTCGTTGGAGGCCGCGTAGCCGGCCCGGATCAGCGCCCGGGCCAGATGGGGCCTCCCCCAGACGCCGTCACCCACGTCGGCGCGGATCGCGTCGAGGTCCAGGGCGTATCCGTGCTCGACCAGCTTTCTGGCCATCTTTTCGCCGCGCGTCCGCCGCTCCTCCTGCCGGATCGCGAGCTGGTTCTGGAACCGTTCGTTGGTCTCGTCGACGAAGAGGGCGAGGATGTGGATGTCGTCCTGTCCTCCCCACTCGGCCGAGATCTCAGCGCCCGAGATCAGGTCGATCCCGAGCTTTTCGGACGCCTCCCGCGCCTCGGGAAGGCCCATCAACGTGTCGTGATCGGTCAGCGCGAAGGCCGAGAGCCCGGCCGCCGCCATCCGCTCCGCCAGCGCGGCCGGCGAGTCCAGCCCGTCGGAAACGGTCGAATGACTGTGGAGGTCAATTTTCATGGACGGGGATCTTAGCCTCAGCTGCGTTTCCGGGCGCGACTCTTGCGATGATGCCTGCGCATGGAGCGCAAGGAGGCCGCGCGGGTCCTCATGGAGATCGCCCAGATGCTGGAGCTTTCGGGCGCCAACCGATTCAAGGTTCGCGCCTACGAGAACGCCGCGGAAGCCCTGCTGGCGTTCTCCGGCGACCTGGCCGAGGCGGTCCGCACAGGGGGTCTGCGGGAACTGCCGGGAATCGGCGACACGATCTTCTCCAACGTCGAAACTCTCGCGACGACCGGCCGCCTGCCGCTTTACGACGAGCTGCGGGCGAGCTACCCCCCCGGTCTCACCGACTGCTTGCGCGTCCCAGGCCTGGGGGCGCGCAAGGTCCGGCAACTCTACGAGGAGCTCGGCATCGACTCGCTCGACGCCCTCGAGCAGGCGTGCCTGGAAGGGCGGCTCTCGAAGCTGCGGGGCTTCGGGAGCAGGAGCGCCGAGCACTTCCTTCGCGGGATCCGGACCGTCCGCGCTTCTTCGGGCCTCTTTCTCCTCGGAGCGGCCGGGGCCCGGGCAGACAGCCTCGCCGCGTATCTGAGGGATTCGGGGCTCGCCGTCGACGTCGCCGTGGCCGGCAGCATCCGGCGCCTGCGCGAGATCGTCCGCAACGTCGACCTCGTGGCCTCCTCGCGGCGCGCTGCCGATCTCGCCGCGGCTTTCTGCGCGTTCCCCGAAGTCGTGGAGGTCATCGCTGCGGACGCGCCCGCGCCCTCCGTCCGCTTTCTGGACGGGATGTCCGCGGACCTTCGCATCGCCGCGCCCGAGGAGTTTCCCGCGGCGCTTCTCTGCGGCACGGGTTCGCGCAGCCACACCTCCGGGTTGCGCGCGCTCGCGGAGAAGCGCGGCTGGACGCTCGACGACCACGGACTCTCCGGGAATGGACGCCCCATCGCAGCCGGCACCGAGGAAGATCTCTACGCGGCGCTGGAACTCCCTTACGTGGAGCCCGAGCTTCGCGAGGGCGACGGCGAGATCGAAGCGGCCGCCGCCCGGCGCCTGCCGGAGCTCGTCTCCCGCGGCGATCTGCGCGGCGTCTTCCACGTTCACACCGACGCTTCCGACGGACGGGACGGCCTGGAGACGATGGTGCGCGCGGCGCGCGAACGCGGCTACGCCTGCGTGGCCATCACCGATCACAGCCAGTCCGCCGGATACGCCGGCGGGCTGACGATGGATCGGATGCGCGCCCAGCGCGACGAGATCCGGTCGCTGCGCCGGCGCATGCCGGAGGTCCGGATCCTCCACGGCACCGAGGCCGACATCCTGGCCGACGGCTCGATCGACTACGGGGACGACTTCCTCGCCGAGCTCGACTTCGTCGTGGCTTCGGTGCACTCGCGGTTCGGCTTGAATCGCGAGGAGCAGACGGCGCGCCTGATCCGCGCCGTGCGCAATCCTCGCGTGGCCGTCCTGGGTCACCCCACCGGCCGCCTGCTGCTCTCGCGCGAGGGAGTCACGGCCGACATGGAAGCCGTCATCGCGGCCGCGGCCGAGTCGGGCTGCGTCCTAGAAGTCAACGCGTCGCCGCATCGGATGGACCTGGGATGGCGACTCGTGCGGCTGGCCATCGATCGCGGGGCGACGATCGCGATCGACCCGGACGCGCACTCGACGCGGGAGCTCGACTACGTTCCCAACGGAGTCGCGATGGCCCGCAAGGGATGGGCGGGACCCGGGGCGGTCTTGAACGCGAGGGAACCCGACGAGCTCGTCGCGTGGCTGGAGCGCCGGCGAGGTGGACCGATCCCCGAATCTCTCGACCGCGCCTCGGGATAGAATCCCCGGCCCGCGGAGGCTCCTGACCGCCGCGAGCCGACGAGAAGCAAGAAGGAGTCACGACATGGCTTTGAAACCCGGCGATACCGCCCCCGACTTCACGCTCCCCTCCACCGTGGGCGACAAGGTGACGCTCTCGGACTACCGGGGGAAGAAGAACGTCGTCCTGCTCTTCTACCCGCTGGACTTCTCACCGGTCTGCTCGGTGGAGACCAAGCAGTGCGGCGAGATGCTGCCCGCAAAGGGAGGCCCCGACGTCGAGGTGCTCGGCGTCTCGGTCGACTCGATCTGGGCCCATAAAGCCTTCGCCGCGCAGCAGGGCATCACGTATCCCCTGCTGGCGGACTTCCAGCCGAAGGGTGCCGTCGCCGAGAAGTACGGCGTTTACCTTCCGGACAAGGGAATCGCGGCGCGCACGGCGTTCGTCATCGGCAAGGACGGGAAGATCAAGGAAATCGTGGGCAGCGACATCCCGGTGGCTCGCGACATCGCAAAGCTCCTCGAAAAGGCCCGGGCCGCCTGAGGGAGCCTGACGTCTTGAGCGAAAACGTCACCGTCCCCACGCTCGCCGACACGGATCGGATCCGCGAGATCGCGGGGCGTTTCCGCGAGATCATCGCGCTGCTGGGGCTGGACCTCTCCGACCCCAATCTCGTCGAGACGCCCGAGCGCATCGCCAAGATGTACCTGGAGCTCTTCGAGGGGCTCACGGAAGGCGCGGAGCCCAAGGTCACCTTCTTTCCCAACGACGAGCGCTACACCGCGATGGTGATGGAGAAGGACATTCCTTTCTACTCGCTCTGCTCCCATCACTTCGTCCCGTTCTACGGCCATGCTCACGTGGCCTACATCCCGAACCAGTCGATCGTGGGGCTCTCCAAGATGGCGCGCATCGTCGAGTTCTACGCGCGCCGCCCCCAGCTCCAGGAGCGGCTGACCGAGCAGATCGCGGGCTTCATGGCCGCCAAGCTCAACCCCCAGGGCGTCATGGTGGTCGTCGAGGCCCGCCATCTCTGCGTCGAGATGCGCGGCGTCAAGAAGCCGGGGGCGCTGACGGTGACGTCGGCGATCCGCGGCATCTTCAACACGCAATCGGTGCGCGAAGAATTCCTGGACCTGCTGAACCGGGGCGGTTCGTAGGTTCGCGCGCTCGTCGCGGCGTCTCTTCTCAAGTCTGGGTCAAGACGGCGAGCGCCTCGCCGGATTAACACCGCCTTAGGATTTTGGCGGGGGGCATTCCTTTTGAATGCGCTCGTCTCCCACGCGGAATCATTTCCTTTCCGCGCAACGAACGGAGGAGACGATGACCCGATTGCGATGCATTCCAATGACTCTCGTTCTCGCGGTTTGCGTCATGGGGCCCGCCAACCGAAGCGCCACGGCGCAGTCCCTCAGCCAACCCCCTCCTGCCCTGGTCGAACGCGATGACATCAAGAACCTGCCGCCTCCGCTCAAGGACCGGCTGGATCAGCTGGGGAATCGACCCGTCACCTACGGCCCGTTGCGCGTCTTCGCCGAAGCCGACTCCCCCAGCCTGGCGTTCGGGTATTACCTCCTCGACACCACCGGCTTCGAGCCCAACGTCTTCACGTCCCGGATTCCCGACGTCAACACCGGAGTCGTGCCGACTGCGGCCAACTGCGCCAACCGGGGGAAGGCGACGATCGGCGCGGTGCGCCTGGAGCTCGAGCCCAAGCCGGGCCTGCCGACGGATCCCAACGACGTGGGGTCCTTCAACGACTTTTTCACCGATATTTCGGGCCTCTTCGTGATCAACAACGAGTCGGGATGGTACGAGGGTTGGCAGCTCCACGACGTGATCGTGCCCAACGTGGACACCCCCCGGCCCGACGGCCATGCGAAGTTCGGCAAGATCACGCGGGCCGACGCCGACGCGATCAAGCAGATGGGAATCGGACACAACGAGCCCGGCAGGATCTTCACGACCGACGGCAATGCGGTCCGGTTCCCGAAGGCGACCGATCACTTTCCCGACCAGCAAGGCAACACCGTGGCGGTCGCGCTCTCGATGGGCGCCTACAATTGCCTCCAGCAGAGCGATTGCCATTCGTACTGGGAGTTCAACGAGTACACCAACTGGGTCTTCCCGGCCTACGAGCTCCCGTTCACGGGCGGGCTCGGATCCAGCTTTGCCGATGGCAAGGTCGCGTTCTTGACCTCTGTGGTGCCCGGGTCAGGGCCGCACGGCACGGGGCCGACCGGTCCCGGACCCACGGGCGGCAACGACCCGAGAGTCTACGGGGACAACCCGAACGACCCGCGAGATCCCGATCGCCTTCAGGAGAACAGTCCGGACGCTCTTGACTGCCCCGAGCCGGGCGACGAGGAGCACAAGGAGTTCCGCCTGCGCTTCGTCCCCAGCAACCTCGGCAACGAGATCCTCCTCGACGTCTATGTGCGCATCAAATCCTTCGCGCCCAACACGACGAATCTGAACGAGCGCATCTTCAAGGCCTACGCGGCGGAGGTGGCCCGGGTGGATCAGAACGGCGACGGTGTGATCTCCGGCGAGGAGGGAGACCTCGAGGGCACGTCCGATGGCCTGTCCAACGAGCGCCTCTACATTCCCGCGACGAAGTGGAACCGCTTCGCGGTGACTCGCGAGATCAACGACGGTCTGCTCGCCCCACGCTTCGGTCCGAGCCAGCGCGCCTGGGTACTGAGCGGTGTCTTCGTGGCGATCAACCCCCCGGTAGCCGCTTCGATTTCCCGAGACTTCGACAACCGCTGAGCGTTCCCTCCAAGACCAGAGCCGGGGCGGCTAGCTCGGAGGCCGCCCCGGTCTCTCGCTCTTGTAAACCCGGCCGTCCTTCATCACGAAGGACACCTGTCCCAGGGCCTTCACGTCCGTGAGCGGATCGCCCTGCACCGCGACGACATCGGCGTACGCGCCCGGTGCGATGACGCCGATCTGGCCCGCCATGCCCAGCATCTCGGCCGCGCGCGAGGTCGCCGCCTGGATCGCGGCCATCGGCGTCATGCCGGCTTCGACCATCAGGACGAACTCGCGCGCCAGAGGTTCGGACCAGGAAAAGCTTCCGGCGTCGGTGCCGAAGACGATCTTCACGCCTGCGTTGTATGCCTTCTTGAGCGACGGCCCGTGCACCTCGACCCGTTTGCGGTCGCGGATCCCGCCCGGCGTGCCTTCGGGCTCCTGCTCGTAGTAGTACGGCATCATCGTCGGGCACAACCACGTTCCCTGCCGGACCATCTGGGCGACGTCCTGGTCGGTCAGGTCCAGGCCGTGCTCGATCGAGTCGCAGCGGCCGTCGAGCGCCCGCCGCATCCCGATCCCGTTGTACGCGTGGCAGGCGACCTTCTTGCCCTGTCCGTGAGCCTCATCCACGATTGCCTGGATCTCCTCGAGCGTCAGGGTCGGCTGGGAAACCAGATTTCCCTTCGCGTCGACCCACGAGCGGTGGTTGGCGTAGACCTTGATCCAGTCGGCGCCGTTGGCGAGCTGCTCGCGCGCCGCCTTACGCGCCTCGACCGGGCCGTCCACGAGCTGCGCGCCCGTGGGCAGGTGGTGGTCCGGCGAGTAGCCGTCGAGCGCGTACCCCCCCGTCGAGGAGATCGCGCGCGTGGAGACCAGCATCCGCGGGCCCTCGACGTAGCCCTTCTCGATCGCCTTCTTGACTCCGACGTCGGCATAGCCGGCTCCCTCCGTCTCGACGTCCCGGATCGTGGTGAATCCCTGCTCGAGCATGCGGCCCGCCAGCGCCGTCGCGCGCGCCGCGCGAAACGCGGTCGATTCCTTGAGGATCTGCATGTCGTAGCTGTCTTCCTTCGGATCGAGCATCACGTGGGTGTGCGCATCGACCATTCCCGGGAGGACCGTCGCCGCCGAGAGATCCACGACCGTCGCACCCGCGGGCACCGACGCCGGCGACCAGGCCCCGACCGTCGCGATCCGGTTTCCGCGGATGACGATCGCCTGGTCGCGCCGGGGCGCCGCCGACGTCCCGTCGATCAGCACTCCGGCGTGGATCACGGTCACGGCTTCGGCGGGAGGGTTTGGACCTGCAGAAACCGCGGCAGTCGCCAGCCAGACAGGTACGAGCAAGAGCATCATAAGCCTCCAGCAGGACTTAGCCTAATACTTATTAGGCTAATCAAGTCTACTGTCTAATTTTATTAGGATGCGGACCGCCTTCAGCCCTTCCAGAGTGCGCACCCCGTGCCAGCAATAGTCGTCGCCGTTGACGAAGAGGCGCCGGCTACCGGGCCCGAAGACCTGCGCCGCCATCGCATCGTGCCGCTCCGCCGAGAACGGGAACGGCTCGCTGGGAAAGAAGTGCAGCGCGGGATTGCGCGCCATCGCCTCGCCAGGCGTCGTCGTCGGATAGCGCTGGCGAGCCTGCCCGTATACGTTCTCGCCCCCCGCCAGCCGGATCAGGTCGGCGACGTACGTGTCGTCGGAGATCGTCATCCAGGGGTCCTTCCAGATCCAGTACGCGTAGCGAAACGGAACCGGCGGCGGCAGGTTGCGGATCTCCGCGATCGCTCCTTCGACGCGAACGGCGAGCGTCTCGGCTTCTTCGCCGACCTGGAGCCTGGCTCCCCACTGTCGGATCGCGGGCGGTACCTCGTCCACGCTTTTGGGCAGCGTGACGTCCACCTCGATGCCCTCGGTTCGCAGCGCTTCGACGTCCTCGCGCCGATTCTCCTCGGCGTTGGCGAAGACCAGATCCGGCTTTAAGTCCAGGATGCGCGGGATGTCCGGACTCTTCGTCCCGCCGACGCGCGGAAGTCCCCAGAGCATTCCGTTGGGCCGGGTGCAGTAGCGGGTGACCGCGGCGAGCGACTTCAGCCCGCCGATGGCCACGATCGTCTCGGTGATGGACGGGCACAGCGAAACGACCCGCTTGGGAGGCATTGCCCGAAGTCTATTCCGGGAGCGCTGGGCTACACTACGTCCAGGTTGGACGTCGCCGCGCGAGACCTCGCCCTGCTGCTGCGGTCCCGCCACCCCCTGATCCTGTGTGAGACCGTCGAGGAGCAGCGTTTCGAAGCGCTCCTGCGCGAAGTCTCGAGCTCTCTTTCCATCCCCTACTGGAGCTGGAGCGCGGCGAGCGGTCTCGCGCCGTGTCACCCCCAGGACTCCGAGAAGTCGGTCGATCTGGCCTGGACGCTTCGCGCGATCCGCCGCGCCTCCGGCGACGGCACGTGGCTGCTGAAGGACCCGATGCCGCATCTGGAAGCTCCCGCCACGCTCCGGCTGTTGCGGGAGACCGCGCAGGAATTCGCGGGAACCGCGCGCACGATCGTCCTCGTGGCAGCCTCGCTGCCGGCCAAGCCCGAGCTCGAGGACCTCCAGGTCCGCTTCGAGTTCGCGCTCCCGGGCCCTGCCGAACTGTCCGAGCTGCTCCAGCGGACCACACGGCGCCTGACGCGCGATCGAGGCGTCCGCGTCACGCTGACTCCCGCCGACGCGCGGGGCATCGTCTCGGACCTCCAGGGGCTGACGATGTTCGAGGCCGAGCGCGCGCTGGCCCGGACGGTGGCCGAGGACAACGCGCTGACGGCGGAGGACCGGTCGAAGATCCGGGAGACCAAGAAGGATCTCGTCGAGGGAGGCGGGCTGCTCGACTTCCTTCCCGCGTCGGAGGGGCTGGACCAGATCGGAGGCCTCGCGAAACTGAAGAAGTGGATCGCGACGCGCCGGATCGGCCTCCTGCCCGAAGGCGAGGGAGAGCCTCTTGATCCGCCCAAGGGCATCCTCCTCATCGGCGTCCAGGGCTGCGGAAAGAGCCTCGCGGCCAAGGCGGTCGCGGCGGCGTGGGGCTTCCGCTCCTGACTCTCGACGCCGGGAAGCTGCTGGCGCCGTACATCGGTGAGTCCGAGCGCAACCTGCGCGAGGCGCTGCGCCGCGTCGAGCGCATGGCGCCGTGCGTCCTGTGGATCGACGAGATCGAGAAGGCCTTCACGGCGGCGCGGTCCTCCGAGTCCGACGGAGGCGTCTCCAAGCGGCTGATCGGGGCTCTCCTGACGTGGATGCAGGAGCGCGCGTCGCGGGTCTTCCTGGTCGCCACGGCGAACGCCGTCGAGGAGCTGCCGCCCGAGCTGATGCGCAAGGGCCGCATGGACGAGGTGTTCTTCGTGGACCTGCCGTCCGCCGCGGCGCGGGCGGACATCTTCCGCCTGCACCTCTCGCGCCGCAAGGAGGATCCGTCCCGCTTCGACACCGCCGCGCTGGCGGCGGCCTCGGAGGGCTTCTCCGGCGCCGAGATCGAGCAGGCCATCGTCTCGGCGTTGTACGAGGCGCGCAGCGGCCGCTTCCCGCTCGACACGCAGGCGATCCTGGTCGCGATCCGGTCGACGCGCCCGCTGTCGGTCGTGCGCGCCGAGCGTGTCGAGGCGCTGCGGACCTGGGCGGCGGGGCGCTGCGTGCCGGCGGACTGAGGGCGCCGGCTCAACTGAGCTCGCGGTAAACGTCGAGGCAGCGGCCGGCGGCCCTTTTCCAGCTCAGGGTCCGGACCTCCTCGGCCGCGTGGCGCGCCAGCAGCCAGCGCGTCACCGGGGAATCCAGGAGATAGACGATGCGGCGCGCGAGCGCTTCGGCGTCGCCCGGGTCGATCGTGACGACGCTGCGAACGACTTCCGTGACGCCGGCGTTGCGGGACACGATCGCGGCCACGTGGCGCTGGGCCGCCTCCAGCACGGTCAGACCGAACGGTTCCTCGACCGAAGGCAGGGCGAAGACGCTGGCCCGGAAACGTCATCCAGATCCTGACCGAGAAGATCGCCCGCCGCGGACATCACCTGTCGCGGGAGTACTCGGTGGATCCCTTCGACATCCACCGGGTCGGCGAAGTCATGGACCGGAACGTGCCCACGATCTCCGCCGCGACGACCGTGGGCGACTTCACCGAGCGCCTGCGGCGTGATGCGAACCTGGCCCGACGGCAGGGCACGCCGATCCTCGACGGAGAGGGTCGCTTGACCGGCATCATCACGCGCAGCGACCTCATGCGGGCTCTCGACGCGGACCCGAGCGGCGCTGGAAACGTTCTCGACGCGGGCACGCGAAACCCCGTCGTGGCCTACGAGGACGAGCTGCTCCGCGACGCCGCTGCCCGCATGCTGGACCGCGACATCGGCCGACTGCCGGTCGTGGACCGCGCCGACGGAAAGCGGCTGATCGGATACCTCGGGCGCTCCGGCATCCTCGCAGCGCGGCAGCGCCTGATCGACGACGAAAACCGCCGCGAGCGGGGACCCGTTCCGGTTATTTCGTGACGCTGTAGGCCAGCGCGAGGCCCGCGGGATCGGCCTCGGCGCCCCCCAGGTACCGGTGCAGCCAGTCCATGACCGTGTTGTGCCAGAGGCAGGAGTTGCCGGGCTTCAGGACCCAGTGGCCTTCGTCCGGGAACGTCAGCAGCCTGGACGGCACGTTCTGGACCTGGAGGGCGGTGAACATCATCAGGCCCTGGCCGAACGGCACGCGAAAGTCCTTCTCGCTGGTGACGACCAGCGTGGGCGTCTTGAAGTTCCCGGCCGATTCCATCGGGTTCCACTTCCGGTAGAGGTCCGACGTCCACGGCCAGCCGCGGAACTCCCACTTCGGAAACCAGAGCTCTTCGGTCTCGAGGTTGGCGGAGGCCAGGTCGAATGTGCCATCGTGCGAGACGAGCGCCGCGAACCGCTGCGTGTGGCCGGCGATCCAGTTGACCATGTAGCCGCCATAGGACGCGCCTGCCGCACCGATCTTCGTCTTGTCCACGTAGGGCAACGACGCGAGGTCGTCGGCCTGGCGCATCAGGTCGTCGTAGACCTGGCCTCCCCAGTCGCCGCTGATCCCGTCGACGAAATCCTGCCCGAATCCCGTCGAGCCGCGCGGATTGGCCGCGTAGACGACGTAGCCGTAGGCCGCCCAGACCTGCGGATTCCACCGATAGGACCAGGAGTCGGTCCAGGCCTGCTGCGGACCCCCGTGGATGAACAGGACCGCGGGATACTTCTTCGACGGATCGAAGAACGGCGGCTTGACGACCCAGGCCTGGAGCTTCCGGCCGTCCGAGGAGTCCGTGAAGCGCTCGGAGACGTCGCCCAACGCAAGCTCGCGGAAGAGCGCGTCGTTGGTGTGCGTCAGCCAGCCCGCCGTCTTTCCGTCGAGCCCGACGCTGCCGATCTCGCTGGCCCGCGTCAGCGCATTGGCTGCGTAGAAGACGCGTCCCGCCACGACCTGGAGATCCGCCACGTGCCCGCCGGTCCAGAGCGGCACCGGGACGCCGCCACCCGCCGGGACACGGTACAGCGTGTCGCGGCCGCGCACCTCGGCCGAAAAGATCAGCGACTTCGAGTCGGGCGTCCAACGGAACGCCTCGACCCAGAAGTCGAAGTCGTCTGTCAGGCTTCGGATCTGCCCGCTGGCGCGGTCCAGGACCATCAGCCGGAACCGGTCGGACTCGAAGCCCGGGCGCTTCTGCGCGCGATAGGCGATCCACCTGCCGTCGGGCGAGTAGAGCGGCGACCCGTCGAACGCCGGATTGGACGCCGTCCGATTCTTCCCGGATGCACCTCCCGCGAGAGACACCACGAAGAGATCCGCGTTGGTCGAGAGCGCCTCGTCCTTGTCCGGGTTGGAGGCGTAGACGAGCTCCGTCGAGTCGGGAGAGACGTCCCAGTCGCTGCCTCCACCGACGGAGAAGGGCGGGGCGTCGTGGTCGCCGGGTGTGAGGTCCACCGCCGCGCCGCCGCCGGCAGCC
>Ga0114129_10008055_pt1 | contig 15015 bp, 12 predicted proteins | sample RhiMetdeltSRZDD1_FD_80071 | JGI IMG/M metagenome (GOLD analysis project Ga0114129, IMG submission 80071) | Populus rhizosphere microbial communities from Tennessee, USA - Rhizosphere MetaG P. deltoides SRZDD1 (version 2) (version 2) | ecosystem: Host-associated > Plants > Roots > Rhizosphere >...
ACCGTGACCCCCTCGAAGCGAAGCCGGGTGACCAGGGGTTCTTCTTCCACGAGCGAGGCGGGCAAGGTGAGCACGGTGGGCACGCTTTCTCCGCGGCCGCTCATCGCCTCGGCTTCCATGTCGCGGCGTTGGGCGACGCTGATCTTTCGGTAGTCGACATCGACCTGGTATTCGGCCCGGAGCGCGGAACGCACATCGCGCACGATCTGCTTGGGAGGGCGATTACCTTCGGCGAGGATGTTGATCTCGCCCAGGGTGCGGCCGTCGTCTTCGATGCGGATATCCGCCCCCACGATGTCGCGGAGGGACAACAGAAGTTTTTGGGCCTCTTGGGCCCACTCGCGGCCGAATTTATCGTTCAACGCGCCCCCGCTCGTGAGACCCGAGGGATTATCGCAAATGCGCGCTGGACCGGGCAACGCGGCTTGACATATCAGTATTCATTGATATATTCTCGCACCATGCCGACGCTGACCAGCCCCCCTCCCGTCCTGGAACGACTCAAGGCCCTCGCGGACGAGAACCGGCTCGCCATCCTGGACGAGCTTTCTTCGGGCGAACGCTGCGTTTGTGAGCTCATGGAATGCCTCGATCTCAAGCAGCCGCTCCTCTCGTTCCATCTCAAGATCCTCAAGGACGCGGCTCTCATTACCTGCCGGCGGGAGGGCCGATGGTGCTACTACACCCTGAACCCCCCAGCGGTGCGGGAGTTGGGCCTCAAAATCGGTGCCTTGGCCTCGGTGCCGAAACGCCGGGGGCGCCGCATATGCCCGTGACCGCGTGGGACGAGAGATGACCCAGGTCTTGTTCGTCTGCGTCGAGAATTCGTGCCGGTCCCAGATGGCCGAAGGATTCGCGCGCGCGCTGGGGAAGGATGCCGTGTCGGCGTGGAGCGCCGGATCGCATCCGTCCGGGACGGTCGATCCTCGGGCCATTGCCTTTATGCAGGAGACGGGCATCGACATGTCCGGACATTGCTCCAAAGGGCTCACCGACTTGCCGCAGGTGACGTGGGATTACGTGGTGACCATGGGTTGCGGCGATGCGTGCCCGTTTCTCCCCGCTCGCCATCGTCTGGACTGGGATCTGCCCGACCCCAAGATGCTCGACGATCAGGGGTTCAGGGCGGTTCGGGACCGGATCGGACGCGAGGTGCGTGAGCTTCTCGGCCAAGCGAGCCAAGCGTGAACGTGAAAACGGCGCGGAAGAAGCTCACTCTCTTCGAGTCCTATCTGACCCTTTGGGTGGGCCTCTGCATGATCGCCGGGGTCGGACTCGGGAAGCTCTTTCCCGGGGTCGTGGCCAGTCTCCGCACGATGGAGTTCGGCGAGAACAGCCAGATCAACCTCCCCATCGCGGTCCTCATCTGGCTCATGATCTATCCGATGATGCTGCGCATCGATGTGGCGAGCATCCTCGGTGTTGGGCTCCGGCCCAAGGGCATCTTGGTCACGCTGTTCGTCAATTGGCTTGTGAAGCCTTTCTCGATGGCTTTCCTCGGCTGGGTGTTCTTCAAGCACCTCTTCTTGCCCCTCATCGGAACGGAGCTGGCGGATCAGTACGTCGCCGGGACCATCATTCTCGCCGCGGCACCCTGCACGGCCATGGTGTTCGTCTGGTCCTACCTCACCGACGGCGACCCCGCCTACACGCTCGTTCAGGTGTCTCTCAACGATCTCATCATGCTCGTCCTCTTCGCCCCGATCGTCACCCTGCTCGTGTCGGGCGCGAGTGGACTTCATGTCCCCTTCCAAGTGCTTCTCTACAGCGTGATCGGTTTCATCGTGATTCCGCTCGCTCTGGGATGCCTGAGCCGGGCCCTGCTCGTTCGTGCGAAGGGACGGACGTGGTTCGAGAGCGTCTTCGTCCCCTATTTCCGGCCGGTGACGATCATCGCCCTACTGGCCACGCTCGTGCTCATCTTTGCCTTCCAGGCGGAGAACATCACGGGACGGTGGCTCCACGTGCTCCTGATCGCGATCCCGATCCTGATTCAGGTGTATTTCAACGCGGGGCTCGCCTACGCGCTCATGCGATGGCTCAGGGTTCCTTACGACGTGGCGGCGCCCGGAATATTGATCGGGTCAAGCAACTTCTTCGAGCTCGCGGTGGCGGTGGCGATCATGATCTTCGGGCCCGAGTCCGGCGCCGCGCTCGCCACCATCGTCGGAGTGCTGGTGGAAGTGCCGGTCATGCTCTCGGTCTGTTCCATGTGCAACCGCACGCGACACCGGTTCCCGGTCTCGCGGCACGACGCGAGGGTCGCCGCCCTGGCGCGTGAAGCTTAGAACCGAACGAGGTCGCGGAGCGCGACCAGGCGCCGATCGATCTCGGGGCGGGTGGCGGTGACGAGTCGGTTGAGGCTGAACGACTCCACGGCAAACGAGGCGCATACCACGCCGTGCGCGGCGGCCGCCCGGAGTGCGTTCTGGTCGTTCGGATCGGCGCACGTGCTGAGATGACCCACGAACCCTCCCGCGAACGCATCTCCGGCCCCCGTGGGATCGGACACGCTCTCCAACGGAAACGCGGGCACCACGAATACGAAGTCGCGCGCGATCAAGACCGCGCCATGCTCGCCCTTCTTCACCACCACGAGCGAGGGACCCATGTCGAGCACGGCCTTGGCGGCATGGTAGATGTTGGAGTGCCCGGAGAGCAGCCGCGCCTCTTCGTCGTTGAGCAGCACCGCGTCGACGCGAGCGAGGGTCGTTTCCAGCGCTTTGCGCGATCCCTGGATCCAGTAGTTCATGGTGTCGAGCACCACGTACCGGGGCTGCTTCACTTGATCCAACACGCCCGATTGCAGTTCGGGATGGATGTTGGCCAGGAACACGAACTCGATCTCGCCATGCTCAGGCCGGAGACGGGGCTTGAAATCGGCGAACACGTTGAGCTGTGTGTCGAGGGTGCGCCGGGTGTTGAGATCCTGCTCGTATTCGCCCGCCCATCGGAACGTGGCCCCCTTGGCCCGTTCGAGCGATGTGAGGTCGACCCCGAGGCCTTCCAGCATCTTCATGTGCGCGACCGGGAAATCCTCCCCCACCACCGCCACCACCACGACCCGGTTGAAGTGGCGAGCCGCCGCGGCAAAGTAGGAGGCCGACCCCCCGAGCGCGTCTTTGGCTTCGCCCATGGGCGTGCGAACGGAATCCAGAGCCACTGAACCCACGACGAGAATGCTCATGCGCGTTGACCTCTCTTCATCACAGTTCTCCGCGAAATGACGCTTGCTTACATGCGTTCCGGCGCGTCGATGTTCATGAGCCCGAGCCCGTTGGCGAGCACGATCCGCGACGCGTGGGTCAGGGCCAACCGGGTCGACGTGAGCGCTTGATCGGGCCCGATCACGCGGCAATGGTGATAGAACAAGTGAAACGCCTGCGCCACGTCGCGGAGGTATCCGGTGAGGCGGTGAGGCTCGCGGTCTTTCGCCGCCCCGGCGATCACATCGGGGAAGGCGAGCAGGACCTTCATGAGCGCCAGCTCGCTCGGTTCCACCAGGAGCGAAAACTCGGGCGTACCTTCGGTCCCCCCCGCTTCGCGATGCTTCCGCAAGATTCCGGAAATGCGCGCGTGCGCATACTTCACGTAATAGACCGGGTTCTCATCGCTTTCCTTCTTGGCGAGGTCGATATCGAAATCGAGATGGCTCTCCGCCCGGCGCATCAAGAAGAAAAACGTGGCCGAATCTTTTCCCACTTCCTGAAGCAGATCACGCAGGGTGATGAACTCGCCCCGGCGCTTGGACATTTTCACCGGCTGGCCACCGGAAAGCAGGTTCACCTGCTGCACGAGCAGGATCTCGAGCCAGTCCTTCCCGTACTCCAGGGCTTGCGTCCCCGCCATCATGCGAGCGATGTAGCCGTGGTGATCGGGTCCCCAGATGTCCACCACCTTTTGAAAGCCACGCGCGTGCTTGTCGGCGTGATAGGCGACATCTGCTAAAAAATAGGTGGGCGCTTTGTTGGCGCGGATGACGACGCGATCCTGATCGTCCCCGAACTTCGTGGAATGAAACCATTCGGCGCCGTCTTTGTTTTCGATGTGCCCCAGCGTCTTGAGGCTCTCGTAGGCTTCCTGCACGCGGTCGGGATAGAGCTGGCTCTGCCGAAACCAGCGATCGTAAATCACGCCGTAGGCGCGTAGATCGGTTTCCTGCCAGCGGAGGATGCGGTCGACGGCCAGCCGCGCCATGATTTGCGCCGCTTCTTCTTCCGTCTTCCCTTTCAGCAAGGGATCGATTTCCGCGGGGTTCAGTTCACGGGCGAGGTCCAGTAAGTACTCGCCCTGGTATCCGCCCTCGGGAATAACCGCGGGTCCGTGCCCCTGCGCCTCGCGATACCGGGCCAGGAACGTGGCCCCGAGCAAATCGATCTGCTTCCCCACGTCGTTCACGTAGAACTCGGACGCGGCGTCATAGCCGGCCGTGTGCAACAACCGGGTGAGCGTGCTGCCAAAGGCGGCCGCGCGTGCGTTCACCACGTTCAGGGGCCCGGTGGGGTTAGCGGAAACGAACTCGACCTGTATCTTTTGCCCCGCTCCGGCGTCGCTCTTCCCCCAGTCTTTCCCGGCGGCTAAGAGCGCCTCGAGGCTCTCCTGAAGGAATTTCGGGGCGAGACGCACGTTCACGAACCCGGGGCCCGCCACCTCCACGCCCTCGAAAATCTCGCCGTGCGTACGCAGTTGCGTGGCCAACTCCTCGGCCAAAACCCGCGGGGGCTTCTTCATCGGTTTGGCGAGCATGAGGGCCACGTTCGTGGAGTAATCGCCGTGCGCCGAGTCCCGCGGCACCTCGATCTCGACGGGCTGGTCGGCCGCATCGGGAAACGTGTCCCGAACCGCGGTCAATACCGCGTTACGAACCGTCCGGACCAGCATCGAACATCTCCCGCGGGGCGTCTCCCCACAATCGTTCCAGCATGTAATTCTCTCGATCGCGCGAGTGAAACACGTGCACGACTACATCCACGTAATCGATCAGAATCCAGTGCTTCTCGGACCGGCCCTCCACGTGCCAGGGCTTCTCGCCGATCGTGCGCAATCCCGCTTCGATCCCGTCCGCGATCGCCTTCACTTGCGGTTCGGACTCGCCGGAGGCGACCACGTACCAGTCGCACACGTACCCGAACTGCCGGAGATCGATCACCGTGGGATGGCTCGCTTTCTTCTCCAGGGCCAGCTTGGCCGCTCGGCGAGCGATCTGGCGGGGCGTGAAGCGGCGCTTGGGTGCCGGGGCGCGCGCGGTCATTCGCGACGGCCGAGCACGTACTCGACCGAAGCACGCAAGGTGCGGCGGCTTACGCCATCTGGGAACGCATCCAAGAATTCGAGGGCGTGATCCGCGTAGGCACGGGCGCGCTGGCGCGCGAAATCGAGCCCGCCGTGCTCGGCCACCAGCGTGGCCACTTCACGGGCTGCGGCGGCCTCGATCGGTTCGACGCGCATCCGATCCTGAATTTGTTTCACCACGCGCGGGGAACCGGTGCGAAGGACGTGAATGAGGGGCAGGGTCACCTTGCCGTCCCGAATATCCGAGCCGGTCGATTTCCCCATCATTTCTGCGTCGCCTTCGACGTCTAGAATATCGTCGGTGATCTGAAACGCCATGCCGAGGTCGGTGCCGAAATCGGCGAGGAGCCGGCGTTCGCGCCCATCACCCCAGGCGAGATAGCCCCCGATCTCGCACGCGGCCGACAGCAACACCGCGGTCTTGTCGAGGATGAGACGGTTGTAGGTTTCTTCGTCGAGATCGAAGTTCTGCTTGTGCTCGAGCTCGAGCATCTCGCCCAGACTCATGCGATGCGTCGTGCGGGCGAGAATCTTCATGACCTCGAACAGCCCGTATTCGACGAGCAGGAAAAAGGCTTTGGAATATAGATAGTCGCCCATGATGACCGACGTTTGATCGTTCCAAAGGCTGTTCACGGTGGGTAGACCGCGGCGCAAGAACGACCGATCGATGGAGTCGTCGTGGATCAACGTGGCCGTGTGCACGAGCTCGACGATGGTTGCCGATACCACGGCCTCCTGCGTCGAGGGGCCCCGGAGGCGCTGGCACAAGAGCAACAGGGTGGGGCGGAAACGCTTGCCGTTCGCCCGCAGCATGTGGCGGGAGATCTCGTTGATGAGGCCGACATCGGAGATAAAGAAGCGGCCCAGCTCTTCTTGAACGCGGGCGAGCTCGGGCAATACCGGGGCCTGAAGATCTTTGACGTTAACCCGTGCCCTCGACTCGGTTCCCTGAGTCGGTTCCGTCATTCGATGGGAATTCCTCGGCTTTTCTTAAAGCCGATTCCTCGGCTTATCAGAAACCGGCGAAGTATATGGACGAGGGAGGGCAGGCGGCTCCCGCCAACAGCCGGGAATCTCCACACGGAGGCGGCTGATCGAACCCGAGGGACGGTATCAGGAGGTCGGAGGAGTGTCAAGCCGAGCGGCCGCCGTGGCCGGTGCGGGGAGGTTCCCGTTCGCATCCAAATGGATGGTCCCCCCTGCTTGCAGGTCGTCCAAGAGACCCTTCCAGCGCGTGACGGTGGCGGCGAAAGCCGGCCGCTCGCTGTTTGGCAACGGCGCCGATTCGCCGCGTTTCAAGCCGAGAGGATTCACCCAATTTCCGTTCTCTTGCAGACGAAAATCGAGATGCGGACCGGTGGCGTGGCCCGATTGGCCGACATAGCCGATCACCTCGCCCTGGGACACGTGAACCCCGGGACGAATCCCCTTCGCGATCGCGGAGAAATGGGCGTACTGGGTCAGATAGGTCGCGTTGTGTCGAATCTGGACCGTGCGTCCGAACCCGTTCTTCCATCCCGCCATCTTCACTTGCCCGCTACCCAATGCCACCACCGGCGTGCCCATCGGCGCCGCGTAGTCCACGCCTAAGTGCGGACGATAGGTTTTGAAGATGGGATGAAAGCGGCGCGTGGTGAAGGTGGAAGAAATACGCCGGTAGTTGAGCGGCGATTTCAGGAAGAACTTCCGCACTGATCGGCCGTCGTGGGTGTAGTAACTGGATTCGTCTGGATTCCAGACGTGCAGATACGCATCGAGAGGCGCTTCCCTCCCCACCGGCCAGTAACGCCCGGCGAGGATGTGCCCGAAACCCACGCGCCTACCGTCCACCCACACCTCTTCCACCAGCATGTCGAAACGATCGCCGTCGCGCGTGTCGGTAAAGAAATCGAAGTCCCAGGCGAACAGGTCGGCGAACGACACGATGAGCCCCGCGTCCCCGCCCGCAGCCGCCATGCTTTCATAGAGGCTGGAAGACACCGAGCCTTCCATCTTGCGCAGCACATGTTCGATTTGCTTGGGCTCGAGGAACGACTGAAACTCGCCGCCTTTCGATTCGAGCACGATCTTCGCTTGCGTGCCCCCGCGATCGTATTCCAGACGGCGGAGCTTTCCTTGGCGGGAGCGATAGAGAATGAAGAGATCGTTGGAACGAATGCGTCGTAGGTCGACGGCCTTGGAGAGAGCATGGAGCGCGGGCGAAAAATCGGGAGCCACCACCCCGGCTTCCTGAAACAGGGTCGTCATTTCCTGGCCGGGTTTGAGATGGATGGTGTGGACTTCGTTCAGGTGGTCTTCGGGCAGCGGGCCGGCGGATGCGGTTTCGAGGGCGGTGGCACTGTTCACGAACACGGGAGTGGCCGGCTCCCATTTCATCATCGGTAATTTGAGGAGGAGAAATCCCGCTGCAGCGAAGATTGCGGGTATGATGGCGCGTTTGACGCTCACCAAAAGGCGTCTTCTGACGTTCATGCGTTTTGCCCCCCGGGTCGCACTCTAGGCATCGATTCTCCGCTCCGTCAAGCAACGCTCCGATGTTTAGGTATCGGATGTCCCGATTTCGCGGGCCAGCTTCAGGAGTGTGGCCGGCTCGTTTTGCGCCGGATCTTCCAGCACGCGCTCGAGGAGCTCCCTGAGCACGCGGCCCACGCGGGGCCCGGGCTCGATGTGGAGCGCCTGCATCACGTCCTCGCCGTTTATGGCCAGGTCCCCGATGCCGAGGGCTTCGGCCCGTTGGCGGATGCCCTGGATCCTCTCCTCGAGTTGATCCAAATCGGGCCGGCTGGAAAAGCCAGTACCGTGAGCCTTGTCATCGGCATCCCGGAGGGCAAATAGAGGCTCCAGATTTTCGGGGCCGACCCGCCGCACGAAGCGGCGGACGGTCGCGTCGCTCCATTCCGGCCGGTAGAGGAACATGTGCTCGGCTACGAGGCGGGCCACGAACTCGCGCTCCGCTCGCGAAAAGCGCAGGCGTTCGAGCATCACGTCGGCCAGCGTGGCACCGACCTTTTCGTGACCATAGAACTTGCCCTCCCCTTCGACCTCGAATCGCGTGCGCGGCTTTCCGACGTCGTGAAGGAGCGCGGCGAGGCGGACGAGGGGCTGATCTCCAGGGGCGGCATCGAGGGATTTGAGCGAGTGCTCGTAGACGTCGTAGGCGTGCCAGCGGTTCTGGGGCATCTGGTAGCCCTCCAGAAGCTCGGGCAGGACGAGGTCGAGGAGGTTGGCTTGGCGTAGAAGCTCGATGCCCTGGGAGGGTTGAGGCGCGGTCATGAGCTTCATGAGCTCGTCTCGGAGCCGCTCCGCCGCGACGCGCTTTGCCGTTTCGCGCGCGCGCGCCATGGCGGGAAGCACGTCCTGGGCGAGCGTGAATTCGAGCACCGCGGCGAGGCGAATCCCGCGAAACGGGCGCAGGCCGTCTTCCTGGAATCTTCGGTCGGGGTCGCCCACGGTCCTGAGTTCCTTGCGGGCGAGATCTTCGAGGCCCTGGTGGGGATCGTAAAGGGTTTCGGTGTCCGGATCGTAGGCGAGCGCGTTGATCGTGAAGTCGCGGCGTGAAAGGTCTTCGGTGAGCGTGCTCGGCATTTTGACCCAGTCGGGATGGCGGCCGTCGGTGTAAGGGCCTTCGCTTCGAAACGTGGTGACTTCGATCTTTTGGCCGTTCTCGAGGATTACGGTGATGGTGCCGTGCTTGGCCCCCGTGGGCACCGATCGAGAAAAAAGCTTCGTGACTTGATCGGGCGTGGCGGAGGTCGCGATGTCCCAATCGGTGTGCGGGCGCTTGAGGAGCAGGTCGCGAATCCCACCGCCGACCACATACGCTTCGTGTCCCGCCTGCTTCAGGGTTTGGATGAGAGGAAGGAGCGGGGCCATTGCGTTCCTTGCCGTTATGGAACGCAGCTCCGGGGGGATGGTATTCGCGGGGATCATGCCGGGAAGTATACGGGCGGAGACGTTTTTGGCGATCGGCGGGGGTGGCCGCTCGTTCGTCCGCCGCGGTTAAGCGGCCGGGAGCAAGATCCGGTACCCGTCCGTGTCCTCGTCATCGGGCCCCTGAAGGCGCCCGTGATGTCGATCGAGGATCCTCCGCACCGTTTCCAGCGCCGCTTCCTCTTCGGGCTCGAACGTTTGAGTCACCGGGATACAGGACGGGCAGATGTCGATCGCCACCGACCGATCGGACGTGTTGAAGGTCCGCACCTCGAGCACGCTCGGGCTGTCGGCTGTGCAGCTCTCGGCCGCTTTGGACAGGAGCACGAGCAGCACTTGCTGGATCTGTCCGGGATCGATCTCCACCCGGGAGAGCGTGGGATCGGATTCGACCTTGAATTCGAAGTTGCGGAACTTCATTTGCGGCTTCACGAAATCCAAGGTTTTTTCGACGAGTTCGTTGAGCCCGACTTGGGTCCGCTTCACATCGCGATGCGAAAATTCCATCAGCCCGCGAGCCAGCTCGGCCATTTGATTGGCGAGCTGCCGCACGCGCTCCGCTTCCGCGCTCGTGGGTCCGGTTTCTTCCTCGATTTTCCGCAGAAGGAGCTGAGCACGGCCCGAGATCGCGGCCAGATAGTTGTTGAGCTCGTGTCCGATTTCGGCGGCCATCTCGCCCTTGGCAGCGAGCCGCTCGTTATTGATGAGCTGGCTTTGGGCGCGCGCGAGATCGATGTTGCGGCGCGAGCCGTCGCGCACGAAGAGAGCCGGCATGGCGGCGAGGAGAATGCCCCGCGCGCCCAGCATTTGCCCGCAAAAGACGGTCAAGGCGGCTACGATGAGGAGCGCGCCCGAGGTCATGAGGCCGGTCGCTTTTCCAAACGCTTCACGCCACGCCTTGCCAAAGGTCGTTTGGTTCTGACGCGCGGTCCAGTAGGAAAGAAGCACTTGCTCGACGGCGATGAACAGTGCGCCGGCCAGAGCGACGGTGACGAAGCCTTTCGGGTCGCCAGCCAGGTTCGAAGGCGAAAGGGTTGTTTCGAGGGCGTGAAAGATAAGGATCGCCGCCGATGTGGCAGTAAGGGCCACGACGGCCTCAACTACCATTCGCGATGGCCGTTCTTGCCGCCACACCCACAATCCGAGCAAGCGCGACGCCACCACCACGACAAATCCCCACAGGTGCGGTAGAGCGAGGAGCGCGCCGATTTGGGCTGCGGGTGCCATCGAGATGGCGTTCATGTCGTCGGTGGCGCGGTGCCAGAACCCTTCCGAGGCCACACATATGGCCAGCCAGGACATGATGGAGAGCCAAAGCACGTAGGGCCCTGGATCGGCGATCCAGAACATCAGCGCAATCGCGATGGAAAGGGCCAGGGTCTTCCACGGGCTGGCTGGTGCCGGAGTGGTCATGCTCCTCCTCGACGGGAGATATCTCGCTCATTTTTCGGCACTTGGGGGGGAAACTTGAAGGGACGGGTTACGCGGATCCGGCGTAATAATCCGACCGCCCTGCCGTTGTCGGCCGAGGGCCCAAATATCAATAGTTCGAGGCTACCGATCCAGAACGACGCGACGCGCCCGGGTCCCCGCGGATTCCTCATCCAGCTCGAGATGCACGTGCATCCCGGGCCTAAGGGTCCGAAAACCATCCATTTCAATGACGGAGTGGTGGACGTAAACGGGGGGACCGGAGGAGAGCGCGATGAAACCGTACCCGCGCGGCTCACTGAACCACGCGACCGTTCCGGTGATCGATGCGGCCTCTGGGAGGGAGGAAGCCCGATGCATCAAACCCAGGCTACACCCGGCCCCGGGGAGGGTCAATAATTGTTCGCGGGCCCGCCTAGCGTTCCGCGAACGCGGCCGGGGCCCAGGCTTCCAACTCGCCCGCTCGGTGGCAGGCCACCCAGTGTCCGGGCTCGATCTCCACCAAACTCTCGGCCATCGACGAACACTCCGCGCGGGCCTCGGGACAGCGCGGATGAAACGGACACCCCGAGGGCGGCCGCATGGGCGAGGGCATATCCCCATGCAACACCACGCGCTCGCGAGCCAGGTCCGGGTCCGCCACCGGGACGGCAGCCAACAGTGATCGCGTGTACGGGTGCCGGGGCGATGAATAAATAGCATCGCGATCGGCCAGCTCCACGATCCTGCCCAGATACATCACCGCCACCCGATCGCTCAAGTGCGCCACCACGTTCAAATCGTGCGCGATGAACAAATAGGCGAGATTCAGCCGTTCCTGGAGATCCTTCAATAGATTCACGATCTGCGCCTGCACGGAAACATCCAACGCGCTCACCGGCTCGTCGCACACGATGAGCGAAGGCTCCACGGCTAACGCGCGCGCGATGCCCAGCCGCTGTCGCTGGCCTCCCGAAAACTCGTGCGGATAGCGGCGCGCGTGATAGGCCGACAACCCCACCATCTCCAGCAATTCCGCCACCCGCTTTTCGGCGGCCTTCCCTCGCGCCAGCCCATGAATGCCCAGCGCTTCCTTCAACATTCCTTCCACAGTCATGCGGGGGTTGAGGCTCGAATAGGGATCCTGGAAGATGATCTGCATTTCCTTCCGCAACGCGCGCATCTCGGACGCGGTCAACTTCGCCAGATCCACCCCGCGGTATACGATCGATCCGGCGGTCGGCTCGATCAAACGCAGCACCAACCGTCCCGTCGTCGTCTTGCCCGATCCGGACTCCCCGACCAGGCTCAACGTCTCCCCTTCCCGCACGAACAAATCGACCCCATCCACCGCGCGCACCGCCCCCACCGTTTTTTGGCGCAAACCACGCCGTACCGGGAAGTGCTTGACCAACCCGTGCACCTGCAATAATTCGGAACCTTCGGAGAGTCGTCCCCGCCGGCGGGCACGGTCCATGACGCGATTTACCGTCAACGCCGGGCGGCTCATCGAGAACACGAGATGAAACACCAGCCAAAGCACCAAACCGAGGCCGACCCCAATCAGCCACGAACCGACAACGAACGGCAACACGAACGCAACCAACACGACGAAAAGCCCGGCCACCGCCCACGCGCGCGCACCCTTCATGTCGCGCACCAGCGACTCGCGGTGTACGGAGAAACCGTACACGCCCGCGATCCCAAACAAAACAAGCCACGCCCCGGACCACGCGAAACCTATGTTCTCCGCCAACGCGTCTCGTCGCACCCGGCGCCAGAACCCCAGCCCCAGCAAAATCGAGACTACGTGAGCCCACAGGAATCCGCTCACGACACCCGCCGCTCCGCGTCGATCGCCGCAATCTCACGCCAACGATGGCATCGAACGTGATGTTCGCCTTCCACGGTCTCTAGCTCCGGCACCACGGTCCGGCACACATCCACCGCGTAGGAACACCGGGGATGGAATGGGCACCCGGGGGGCGTGGCAAAGGGCGGCGGGACCGAACCGGGAATGACCGCCAATCGCGCCTTCCCGCGACTTTGGCCGCCCGGGATCGAAGCCAAAAGCGCGCGCGTATAGGGATGGCGCGGCGAACGATAGAGCTCGCGTACCGGCGCTTCTTCCATCACCCGTCCGGCATACATCACCACCACTCGCTCGGCCATCTCCGCCACTACGCCCAGATCGTGGGTGATCAGCAAAATCGCCATCCCCATCTCGGCCTGCAGCCGGCGCAACAAATCCAAGATCTGCGCTTGAATCGTCACGTCCAAAGCCGTCGTGGGCTCGTCGGCAATCAATAACGCGGGACGGCACGACAGCGCCATCGCGATCATCACGCGCTGCCGCATTCCCCCGGAGAGCTGGTGCGGGTACGCATCCACACGCTCCTGGGGAGATGGAATGCCGACGTGCTCGAGCATGGCGATGGTGCGCCGTCGGGCTTCTCTGCCATCCACTTTCTGGTGGAGCCGAATCGCTTCCTCGATCTGGTTCCCCACCGAGTACACGGGGTTGAGTGCCGTCATCGGTTCCTGGAATACCATCGAGATCTCGTTGCCGCGAATGTGACGCATGCGCGATTCGCTAACCCGCAGTAGATCCTCGCCGCGAAAGAAGATCCTTCCCGAAACGATCTCACCCGGGGGCGAGGGCACGAGGCGCAACACCGACAGCGCGGTGATCGATTTCCCGCTGCCCGATTCACCCACCAACCCCAACGTTTCTCCCGCGCGAACTTCGAACGTGACTCCGTTCACCGCGGTGGCGTCGCCATCGTCGGTGTGAAAGACCGTGCGCAGGTCCTCGATCCGAAGTAACGGCTCGCTCATGCCCGAGTCCCCGCGCTTCGCGGGTCCAACGCATCCCGCAAACCATCGCCCAGAAAGTTAAAGGCCAGCACGGTGAGAAATATCACCACTCCAGGGGCCAGAATCCAGGGGAACGTGGCGAGAACCGGCACGTTCTGCGCTTCCCGGAGCATGTTCCCCCACGACGCCGTCGGTTCTTGAACGCCCGCACCCAAAAAGGAAAGCGCCACTTCGCCGAGAATGTAGGCGGGTACGCTCAAGGTCGCGGCGACAATCACGAACGACGCGGTGTTGGGAAGCACGTGGCGCAAGATCACCCGCATGGGCGACGCACCGAGCGCCTCGGCCGCGTGCACGTAATCGAGCTCCCGGATGCTCAGCACCATGCCGCGGATGATACGCGCCAAAGACGCCCAAAGCACCAGGGAGAGGATCATCACCACTGCGACATAAAGCACACCGGAAGGCAGATCCACCGGGAACAATGCGCGCAAGGCAAGAATTAAGTAGAGACTCGGCACAGACATGAGCACTTCGGACGAGCGCATGAGGACGGTATCGACCGATCCTCGGAAATATCCAGCCAGCCCGCCGAACAACAACCCCAAGACATACGTGATCAAGATCCCGGCCAGCCCGACCGAGAGCGAAATGCGCGCTCCATACAACAGTCGTGAAAACACATCGCGACCAAACTCGTCCGTGCCCAATAGGTAAAGCCGTCCCGGCGCATCGGCCTCGAACAAATGCCCGTGCCGGAATACGTGCAAGCGATAAACCGCCGCGTCCTCCCGGTACTGGCGGCGCAAGGGATCCGCCACGACCGACCCTCGCACGAACGGGCCTCCCGACCAGTGCAGCTTCGTGGGCGGATGAAAGGGATGTTCCCGATCCTGGAGTTGTGGCGAGTAGGGGGCCAGAAATGGCGCAAACAAGGCCGCGGCATAGAGGAGCACCAGTAAGCCGGCGGCGACCTTCGCGGGAAGGGAAAGGCGAAATCTTCGCCGCCGGGCAATGACGGGCTCTGCCGCACTCATGTCCAAGACCGAAGGACGAGAGACCTCGCTCATGCGCCCTCCGTCCGAAGCCGCGGATCCACGACCAAGAGCAACAGATCGGCGACCAGGTTCCCCAACACAAGCACGCTCGACGCCATCAACACCGATCCCATGATCAAGTAGAGATCGCGGGTCAATAACGCATCGATGGTCACTCGGCCTAACCCCGGCCAGGAGAGAATCACTTCGACCAAGAATGCCCCCGACAATAATCCGCCCAGCGTGTACCCGAATAACGTCACCAAGGGATTCAACGCATTCCGCACCGCGTGCTTCACCACCACACGCGATTCGGGAAGGCCCTTCGCCCGTGCCGTGGTCACGTAATCGGCTCGCAAGACTTCCAGCAAGCTGGCCCGCATTTGCCGGGTGCGCGAGGCCAGAGGCACCGTGGCCAAAACAAGCGCGGGCAAAATCAAATGATGGAGCCGATCCAGCACCTTGCCACCCCACGACAGCGAGTCGTGATCGAGGCTCACCATGCCCCCGAGCGGAAACCATCCCG